>Ga0136625_1000180_pt1 | contig 17318 bp, 20 predicted proteins | sample AntDrymUQ4832306_2_FD_104672 | JGI IMG/M metagenome (GOLD analysis project Ga0136625, IMG submission 104672) | Polar desert sand microbial communities from Dry Valleys, Antarctica - metaG UQ483 (23.06) | ecosystem: Environmental > Terrestrial > Soil > Desert | place: Antarctica: Dry Valley...
CCCTGAGCGCGGCGCATACCGTGCTTGCCGCGCGCAAAGCCCCCCACCTCTTCACGGTGGCACTCCCGGCAGGCGGTCTCATCCGGGCGATCCCGCCACACGCGCTCCGCGGTCTCGCCGGATCCGGGCGCGTGACAGTCGGTGCAATTGACCCCGCCGCGCGCATGGCCGGTGTAGGCCCAGTCCTGTGCGACACGCGGGTGCACGCTAAGGCCTTGGGGGGTGTCGCGATCGGCGAGCGTCAAGGGACGGACCGGCCGTTTCTTGATCTGACGTTCGACCGAGGCCCAGTTGCGCGGGGGCAGGAGCGCCTGGGGCAGGGTCTCGGGCTCGTCCAGGTGCTTGACCAGGAAATCCTCGTAGAGTGCGCGGTTGTCATGGTAGTTGTGGCAGCCGGCGCTCGCGCAGCCTTCGGGCGCGAAGCCGCGATGGCTCGGGCGTTCCTCTGCGATCTCCGCATGGCAGTAGAAGCAATGGTCATCGGCTACGGTGACGCCCATGGCGCGTGTGAGCCCCGACCGGTGCTCGCGATGACAGGCGACGCAGCGGCGCGCGTCCACGACGGCCACGCGATCAGCGTTGCGCGGATCCGTGAACAGGCGCTTGGGGTGGGAGTCTTCGGCGGCCTTGAGCGCCTCGCCGTGGCACTCGACGCAGGCCGACTGCAGGACCGCATCGCCGCCGTAGGGCTCGGTGTGGCAGACCGCGCAGGCGATCTCGATCTGATGATGCCCGCTCATGCTCGGTCCGGTGAGGAACAGCCGGGCATCGCCGCGCGTGAGGGCGTAATACAGCAAGCCTGTGGCGGCCAGGGCGAGGATGGCCCAGGCGATCCAGGCGCGTAGCGTGCGGTTGCGGGCATCAATAGTAGTACACCGCGAGGATGTGGAAGAGGAGCAGCACGGGAAAGAGCCAGAAGAGCCCGAGGTGAAGGCGCTGAACCATGCGCTGCGCAACTTGCCTCGGACCCCCGTTTCCACCGAGGCCGATCATGAGCCCCATGAGCCCGCCGACCAGGCCCAGACCGAGGTAGTCCAGCATGAGCAAGCGGTTGAGCCCAACCCCGAGGTGCATGCCGGTGTGCAGGATCAGCACCGCAAGCCCGAGCACCCCGAGGCAACCATGAAACAGCCGCCAGCCGCGATAGTCGAAGCGCCGGAGACGCGCCCAGCGCTTGCGCAGGGAGAAGCTGAGCCCGACGAACGTGAGGGCCAGGAGCACATACCCGCTCACCTGCATGGCGATCCCGTCCTGCCAAAGCAGCTCGATCGGCCAGGGGTCCTCGAGGGACTGTGGATAGGGGAGCGGTGCGAGAGCGGCGATGGCGAGGCTCATCCCGATGGCGGCGATGGCGGCCGTGATCCATGGGGATCGAAGCCTCGCCGGGCTTCTGGGGTCGAGCCGGGAGGCCGTGCGGCATTCGGCGGGAGCGCCCGAGGTCGCCTCCGTCGAGACCGCGCCTTGCGTCGGCGCCAACGCACGTTCGGTCCCCGGAAGAGCGGCGGCCTGCCACCGGGAATGGACTCTGGATGCCTTCACAACGCCCCGCGTCACCGATTCGATGATCCGATGGGAGGGTTGTAACGCGATCCCGGGCGCTTGTCTGTGAACTATTTCACAAACCAGTCGTACGGCTGACCGTACCATTGGTACGGGCGGCGCCGCCCAAGCCCCGCGGCCGGGGTATTGGCCGGGGTTTATACTGGCCGGGTCCCAATCTCCTGGCCGAGGTCCGTGCCCGACCCCGTGCGTATCCCCCTCCCGCCCGGCGAGCGCCTCCTCTGGTACCGGATCTCCGCAGTCCTGGGCCGAGGGCGCTCGGGGTTCACGTATCTCGCCCGCGACCTCACCCTGGACCGCGGTCTCGCACTGAACCTGGCGTCAAACCCGGCCCGTGCCGCCCCTGCCGTATTGGGCCTAGCTAGCTTCGCTGCATCCGGGCTATGCAGGCATGGCGGCCGTAAAGGTACGCAATGCGTACCCTACAAGGCTTGGCGGCCGTAAAGTAGATCGTAGGGTACGCGCCGCGTACCTAGCTAGGCGGCGTGCCGGTGCCGGCGGCGGTGGGATCGTCGGGCGCCGGCGGGCGTCGGCGGGGGGACCAGGAGGTCCTCGGTGACCGGCAGGACCCGGATCTTGTCGCCGATGTAGGCCTCGATCTCCGCCAGGGAATAGACAAACTCCTCGCAGGCCAGACTGATCGCCTGGCCGCTCGCCCCGGCCCGCGCGGTGCGGCCGATCCGATGGACATAGTCCTCGGCGTTCTGGGGCAGATCATAGTTGAAAACGTGGGTGACGTCGGGGATGTGCAGGCCGCGTGCGGCGACGTCGGTCGCCACCAGGAACGGGAGATCGCCCTTTCCGAAACGGGAGATGAGCTGCTCGCGTTCTCGCTGAGGCACATCGCCGGACACGAGCCGCGCCTCGAGCCCGGTCCGGGACAGCCGCTCGGTGATGTATTCCGCGGCGCGCTTGGTATTGACGAAGATCAGGGTGCGGGGCTCGGGCAGCGCGCGCAAGAGGTTCCAGAGCACGGATAGCTTCTCGCGGCTCTCGACGTGATAGAGCCGCTGGCTGACGTTGTCGACGGTCACCTTGTCCGGTTCGATGGCGACCATCTGCGGGTTGTTCATGTGCTCGTAGGCAAGCTCGTGGACGCGGCAGGACAGGGTCGCGGAAAACAGCATGGACAGGCGCTCTTCCGGTTTCGGCATGCGGCGCAAGAGATAGCGCAGATCGCGGATGAACCCCAAGTCGAACATGCGGTCGGCCTCATCGATCACCGCGACCTCGATGGCGCAGAGGTCCAAGGCCCGCTGTTTGAAATAGTCGATGAGCCTTCCGGGCGTTCCGACCAGGAGATCGACGCCGGACAGGAGCATGTCGCGCTGTTTCTCGTAATCGATGCCGCCATACACCAAACCCATACGGATACCGGTGAGCCGACCGAGTGTGACGGCGTCCTGATGGATCTGGATGGCCAGCTCGCGGGTCGGGGCGATGACGATGGCACGGGGCGGGTGCTCGGCTCTGCCGGCACGGCGCAAGAGACGTTCACAAGCGGCCAGCACGAAGGCGGCGGTCTTGCCGGTGCCGGTCTGCGCCTGGCCCGCGACGTCCTGCCCGGCGAGGAGCAACGGCAGGGTCTCGGCCTGAATCGGAGTACAGTATTCGAACCCGGCGGCGTGCAAGCCCTGCAAAAGGCGTGGGTCGAGGCCGAGCGTCGCGAAGGGGGTTCCGGTGAGGTGTGTTTTGTCCATGATCCTTCTAGCATAACCCAATCGCGGGTCCGCGTGGGCTTTCGTTTGGGCTTGCCCCGACTCGACTTGCCCAGGGTAGGCTTGCATTCTGTGGGGTATTCGGCCCACAATGGATTGAACGGCAAGACGGGGGGGTTGGGATCAGGCCGGATGAGCGAGCACATGCTTCACGTGACCGACGACAGCTTCGAGGAGGAGGTGTTGAATTCGGAGTTGCCGGTCCTCGTAGACTACTGGGCCGAATGGTGTGGACCGTGCCGGGCGATCGCCCCGCTCTTGGACGACATCTCCCGTGAGTACGAAGCGCGGCTCAAGGTGGCCAAGCTCAATGTCGATGAGAGCCCCAAGACGCCACCCAAGTACGGCATCCGGGGGATCCCGACCTTGATGATCTTCAAGGAGGGCGGCGTCGAAGGGACCAAGGTGGGGTCTTTGTCGAAGTCCGAGCTCATCGCATTCATCGACCGCCATATCTAGTCCCGAGCTGCCCCCGTCCAATTCCAGCTACCGGTCCCAGACTCTCACGGAACCCAGTAGCATACAACCGCCGTGCCGTGCGCGCGGGGCTGGACGCACCCGAGACCGCGTGCTAGCGTAGCATCGCGGACCGCACCCGCCTCCCCCGGGCGTTCCGCCGAAGTCGCGGCTCCCCTCATCCCACGGATTGGGGTCTTTATCCCCGTCTCGCGGATCGACCATGAACCTGACTGAACTCAAGCAGAAACCCGCCTCCGATCTGATCCAACTCGCCGAGGGACTGGGCCTCGAAGGCGTCGCGCGCTCCCGTAAGCAGGACGTCATCTTCGGTATCCTCAAGGCCCACGCCAAGAAGGGCGAGGACATCTCGGGCGACGGCGTTCTGGAGATCCTGCAGGACGGCTTCGGGTTCCTGCGTTCGGCGGATAGCTCTTATCTCGCCGGTCCCGACGATATCTACGTCTCCCCCAGCCAGATCCGGCGCTTCAACCTCCGCACCGGCGACGTCATCTCCGGGAAGATCCGGCCGCCCAAGGACGGCGAGCGCTACTTCGCGCTCCTCAAGGTCAACGAGATCAACTTCGAGCCCCCCGAGGCGGCCAAGAACAAGGTCCTGTTCGAGAACCTGACCCCGCTGTTCGCCCATAACCGCATGCAGCTCGAGGTCGGCAACGGCACCACCGAGGACTTGACACCCAGGGTCATCGACCTCGTGGCGCCCATCGGCAAGGGCCAGCGGGGCCTCATCGTGTCGCCGCCGAAGGCGGGAAAGACCATGATGCTCCAGGGCATCGCCCATTCGATCACGGGCAACCACCCGGAATGCTATGTCATCGTGCTGCTCATCGACGAGCGCCCCGAGGAGGTGACGGAGATGGAGCGCTCGGTGCGCGGCGAGGTCATCTCCAGCACCTTCGATGAGCCCGCGACGCGCCATGTCCAGGTGGCCGACATGGTGATCGAGAAGGCCAGGCGCCTCGTCGAGCACAAGATGGACGTGGTGATCCTGCTCGATTCCATCACCCGCCTCGCGCGCGCCTACAACACCGTGGTGCCGGCCTCCGGTAAGGTCCTGACCGGCGGCGTGGACGCCAATGCACTGCACAAACCCAAACGCTTCTTCGGCGCGGCGCGGAACATTGAGGAGGGCGGCAGCCTGACCATCATCGCCACGGCCTTGATCGATACCGGGTCGCGTATGGATGACGTGATCTTCGAGGAATTCAAGGGGACCGGGAACATGGAGATCCACCTCGATCGACGCATCTACGAGAAGCGCATCTTCCCGGCCATCAACATCAACCGTTCCGGGACGCGGCGCGAAGAGTTGTTGACCGATCCCGACGAGCTTCAGAAGATGTGGATCCTGCGCAAGCTCCTGAACCCCATGGACGAGGTCGCCGCCATGGAGTTCCTGCTCGATCGCCTCAAGGTCACCAAGGTCAACTCGGAGTTCTTCGATTCCATGAAACGCGCCTAGGGCCGCGGGATCGGAAGGCCGATCATCATCCGCCTTCTTCCGATTGCCCCTGGTCCAATTGGTAATAGCGCATCAGGATCTCGGCCACCTCCGGGCGCGCGAACTCGAGCGGGAGTTGCTGCCCGGCGGCCAATAGCTCGCGCACCTTGGTCCCTGAAAGCTGCACGAAGTCCTCGGCGCCATGGTCCGGGGCATCGCGCATCATGACCACGCGGTTCAGTTTCTTGGAATAGGCGGTATTGTCCGCCCCGAAGATCCGGATGCGGAGCGCGTCCTTGGGGACCTCCTCCGCGAAGATCCGCTGGGCATCGAAAGGCCCGTAGAAGCTCCCGACACCGGCGTGGTCGCGGCCGACGATGAGATGGCTGCAACCGCAATTCTGCCGGAACACCGCGTGCAGCACGGCCTCACGCGGCCCCGCATAGAGCATGTCGAATCCATATCCGGTGATCATCACGGTATTCGGCGGAAAATAGACCTCGACCATCTTGCGGATCGCCGCGTCACGGACCGCCGCCGGGATATCACCTGCCTTGAGCTGCCCGAGGAGCATGTGGATCAGGACCCCGTCGGCGTGCACGGCCTCCCGGGCCATCTTGCACAGCTCCTCGTGGGCGCGGTGCATGGGGTTGCGTGTCTGGAAGGCGACCACCGTCCGCCACCCCCGTTCCTGCATCTCGTTGCGGATCTCGACCGCGGTCCGGAAGGTGTCCGGAAAGTCCTGCTGAAAATAGCTGAAGTTCATTACCTCGATGGGGCCCGACAGGCAATGGCGTCCGAGCGAGCGGAAGGTCGCGACGCCCGGGTGTTCGGGGTCCTCGGTGCGAAAGACTTGTTGGGTGATGAAGGCGAGTTGTTCCCCCGTGAGCGTCTCAATGGCCTCGATGTCCTGGATCGCGAGCACCGGCCGCCCCTCGACGTTGGGATCGCGAAGGGCGACGCGGCGTGCGCCGTGGATAGTGGTGACCTCATCGGTGAGGTTCAGGATCGGCACGGGCCAGAAGAGACCGGCCGTGGTGTGCATGCGTTCCGCGACAGAGAGCGCATCGGCGGCGCTCATATAGCCTCGCAGCGGGTTGAAATAACCGGCCCCGAGCATCACCGCATTGGCCGCGGCCGCCGACGACAGAAGCACAGAAGGGAGGCCCTGGGCCTCGCGTTGCAAGTCGTGGTGGCGTTGTACGTCATACACGAACAGGGGATGCAGGGTCTCCGAACCGTGGGGTCGAATCATGCCGTCGGTCTCCTCGGAATATTGGAATATCAGCGGTGAGTCGATGCGATCGCGCCCTGCGGCTGCCCCTCGGACGACGCCCTCCGCGCCACGAAGCTGGCACGATCGCCGTTCTTGACGATGTCGCCCATGTGGAAGCCGAACGCGCCCGCGCGCCGGTCACTATAGTAGAATCGCAGGGCGTGCAGGATCGTCGGGAAGGCCAGTCGATCCCAGGGGATCGACGTCTCGTCCAACAGCTGGACCTCCAGGCTCTCGGGTCCCGGCTCGCCGTCGACTGCGATGACCTCGGCGCGGAAGATCATGTACACCTGGCTGACGTGGGGCAGATTCAAGAGGGCGAAGAGACCGGTGACCTCGACTCGGGCATTGGCCTCTTCTTGCGTCTCGCGTACCGCCGCCTCGAGCGCCGTTTCGCCGTTCTCCATGAACCCGGCCGGCAGGGTCCAGAGCCCGTAGCGGGGTTCGATGGCACGCCGGCATAGGAGGATCCGATCGCCCCATTCGGCGATGCAGCCCGCCACGATCTTGGGGTTCTGATAATGGATATTCCCGCAGGCCGTGCACACCTCGCGCAGGCGGTTGTCTCCTTCGGGGATGCGCCGCTCGATGCGCGCACCGCAATGGTTGCAATAGTTCATAGCAGGGGCAGGAGGGACGGCCAGACGTTTTCCAACATCGCTTCCTGGGCCTCGGGTTTGGGGTGTATGCCGTCCTCTAGCATGCGTTCCGGTTTGTCGGCGATGCCCTCCAGGATGAAAGGGCTCTTGCGCACCCCGTAGCGCTCGGCCAGATCGCGGTAGATCTCGCGCAGCCCCCCGGTATACGCACGCCCGTAATTGGACGGTATTTCGACGGGGATCAGGAGCACCTTGGCGCCGCGCGCGAGCGTCGTCTCGATGATGCGCGAGAGATTGGATCGGACCTCGGCCAGCGGCAGGCCGCGGAGTCCGTCGTTGCCGCCCAGCTCGATGACCACGATGGCGGGCCTGTGCCGGGAGAGGAGCCCGTCCAGCATCGCCAGCCCGCCGGCCGTGGTCTGGCCGGGGACGCTGGCGTTGAATACGTCGTGGGCGCGGCCTTGTTGCTGCAAGCGCTGGCGCAGACGCTCGACCCAGCCGCGCTCCGTTTCCATTTGGTAAGCGGAACTGAGGCTGTCCCCCAGCACCAGTATATTGCCGGCCGCCGGCCTGGCCACGGCGACCGGAATAATAAAAGCTAGCAGAGTCGCGACGAGCCAAACGGCGCCGAGCCGACGAGAGAATATGGATAACGAGATCATCATTCGTGCGGTCGGGCTCACCAAGGAGGTCCCGAGCCCCGCGGGACCGCTGACCATACTCGATGATATCAGCTTTGCCATGAGGCGGTCCGAGAGCCTCGCCGTGGTGGGGGTCTCGGGATCCGGGAAATCGACCCTGCTCGGGCTCCTGGCGGGGCTCGACAGCCCGACGCGCGGACGGGTGGTCTTCGACGGCGTCGATCTGGGGGAGCTCGACGAGGACGGCCGCGCCGAGTTTCGCCGCCAGCGGGTCGGCTTCGTGTTCCAGTCCTTTCACCTGCTCCCGAGTCTCACGGCGCTCGAGAACGTCATGTTGCCGATGGAGTTGAGCGGCCACCGCTCGGCCGCGGACTCGGCCCGCACCGCCCTCGATCGTGTCGGCCTGGTCCACCGGCTCCGTCACTATCCAAACCAACTGTCGGGCGGGGAGCAGCAACGGGTGGCGATCGCGCGTGCCTTCGCCGCCGGGGCAAAGGTGCTGTTCGCGGACGAGCCGACCGGCAACCTCGATCGTAAGACCGGGGCCGCGATCGGTGAGCTATTGTTCTCGCTCAATGCCGGCTATGGCACCACCTTGATACTGGTGACCCACGACGAGACGCTCGCCGCCCACTGTGCGCGCCGCATGACCCTCGAAGCGGGGCGGATCGAGCATGCGACGGATCGGGGCCCACATGGCTCCCGATCCCAATGAACCTATCCCATGAACATCGCCCCCCCTCCGTGGCGCGGCAAAGGAGCGGCGCTCGGGGTCCTCCTGAGCAACCTCGGGACCCCCACGGCACCGACACCGCGCGCCGTGCGGCACTTCCTCCGGGAGTTCCTCTCGGACCCGCGGGTCGTCGAGCTGCCGAGATGGCTATGGCTGCCCCTGCTCCACGGCATCGTCCTGCGCCTTCGGCCGCGCTACGCCGCACGCGCCTATGCCCGGATCTGGGGCAAAGAGGGCTCACCGCTGCTCACGCACTCCGAGCACCAGGCGGCGCGCCTCACGGAGCGACTGGCCGGGGAGGGGGTCAAGGTGGTCCTGGGGATGCGCTACGGGCAGCCCTCGATCGGATCGGCCCTGGAGGCCCTGCGCGCGGCCGGTGTCGGGAGGCTCCTGGTGCTACCGCTCTTCCCACAGTACTCCGCGGTGACCACCGCGTCGGTGTTCGATGCCGTGGCCCGCACGCTCCGATCGTGGCGCAGCCTCCCGGAGGTGAGAATGCCCATGGGCTACCACGACGACCCCGGCTATATCACCGCCGTGGCCCACGCGATCCGAGTGGCCTTCGAAGCGCATGGGGTTCCGGATCGGCTGCTCTTCTCCTTCCACGGCCTGCCGCGGGATGCGGTCGAGCGTGGCGACCCGTACGGCGATCAATGCCAGGCGACCGCGCGGCTCGTCGCCGATTCCATGGGACTGCAACCGGATCGCTGGCAGGTGGCGTTTCAATCCCGTGTCGGCCCACGGGCCTGGCTCGCGCCCTATACCCTGGAGACCCTCACGGCCTGGGCGCGAGCGGGTGTGCGGTCGGTGCAGGTGGTCTGCCCGGGCTTTGCCGCCGACTGCCTGGAGACCTTGGAGGAGATCGACATCCGGAATCGCGAGGCCTTCCTCGAGGCCGGGGGCAAGGCCTTCCATTACATCCCGGCCCTCAACGATTCCCCACAACATATCGAGGTCCTGTGGCAACTGGTGGCCCGGCACGGCCGGGGGTGGCTCGATGCGGCGCGCGGTTCGCCGGTCGAGCGAGGGGTCTACGGCCTAGGCGAGGGCGATCAGCAAGACCACGAACAGGATCACGAGGCCGAGCGGTAACAGCACCGCGCCCCAATCGCGCTCCGTGGCCCGCCGGCTGCGCTCGATGGCGTTGCGTATCCCAGGCCGGAGCCACAGCACCAGCAGCATCGCGGCGATCCCCGCCAGGACCATTTCCCATGTCTCGATGGTTTCCATGGCTCATTCCCCCTTCAGATCGGTCTAGAGGTCCCTCGTGGCCCGCCGGCGGCGGTACGGCGATCCGGCCACCCGGACCGCAATAGGACCGTCATCGATCTGCCACGTGATCGAAACGTGTGGAATGGATAATGCCCTGCGACAGGCAGCAAACACGTTCACAGGAACACAACCATGGCAAGCTTAGCGCGTTTTGCGGACCATGCCACTGGGTGGCAGGTCCTGGTGCAGGAGATCGCCGAGATCGAGGAGCTCATCGTCGATGCGCGTAAACCCAGCGATCCACAGGCCTTGTGGTCACTCCACCTGCTGCAGTCTACCCTCCGGGTCAAGCGCCAGCAGTTGAAAGACCATATGATCCACGGCACCTCTTGACCACAACGGGCACGGCCGAGTGCCGGTCCCGCATCCGCACGCCCCGTGGGCCAAGGGGGCGCACGGGGCCTCTACGCCGCACGACGGTGCGGCTACCCCGGCGGTAACCTACCCGGCCAAGAGGGTTGTCGCCGCCTGGGCCAGCCCGTAAGCTATGCGCCGATAGCCGTCGACCCCGTCTCGGCGAGCACCAACGGGCATCCGGTCCTGTTCGAGGTACGCCGCGGACCAGGCACACGAGCAACCCTCGGCGCTACGCGGCCCAAGCCGTCGGATCATCGGAGAGGTACCGAAGCGGTCACAACGGCACCGACTCGAAATCGGTTGGGGGCTTTGCCGCCCCACGAGGGTTCGAATCCCTCCCTCTCCGCCAAAATCAATGAGTTAATAAGTTAATAATACTTCGCCTTTCGCCAGTAGGAAGCGCTTAGCCACCCCGTCCGTCCTATCGATACGGACTTGGTTTTTTGGGGTGAGGCCCAGGATAAGACCACGGGAAAGCGTAAACCCCACGATTTTACGGAAGCGACTTCACCATGCCTGCCTCTCGCCCCCAGGAAAGGTACATGGCCGACCCAACCAATCCCTATGCCGCGCCCACCGCGACGGTGGCCGACGTGCGCGATCACGCGGGTATAGAGCCGTGGCTCGCGGAACGGGGCACGCGCCTCGCCGCTTCCATGATCGACGGACTGGTCATGCTACTGCTGTTCGCGCCGGCCATTTTGGCCGGAATGGTCCTGGGCGACCCGGGCGGTACGGCCGACGCCACTCCCCCGGCGATACTCGTTTGGGCCGAAGCGCATCAGGTGGTATCTCAGATCGTCTGGGCGATCGCCGGGCTGGTCGTCTTCTTCGCCGTGAACGGCTACTGGCTGCACACCCGCGGGCAGAGTGTCGGCAAGCGCCTGCTCCGGATCCGCATCGTGCGCAGCAACGGCGAGCGGGCCACGCTCGCCCGCATCATCTTCGCCCGTTATCTTCCGACCCAGGCGGTGGGCACGGTTACGGTCATCGGCATGCTGTACCTGCTCATCGACATCCTGTTCATCCTCGGCGATGCGCGTCAATGCCTGCACGATCGGATCGCCGACACCATCGTCGTCAAGGATTGACGGCCCCGACCGAGGCGTGACCCTGATGCTCCCCCTGTTGGATACGGCCCGTGCGGTCGAGACGCCCGAAGGGGTGACGATCGACCTCCGGGTCGCCGGCCCGGTGCCGCGTTCTCTGGCCTTCGCCATCGACTTCGGGATCCGCGCGCTGGCCTATCTTGGGCTCGCCGCCGGGCTCGCCACCTTGGGGCGCTTCGGAACGGGGGTCTTGCTCATCGCGTTCTTCGGCCTCGAATGGTTCTACCCGGTCCTCTTCGAGGTGTATGGCCAGGGCGCGACCCCGGGCAAGCGGACGCTCGGGCTTCGGGTAGTACACGACGACGGCGTGCCGGTTGGCTGGTCGGGCGCCATGATCCGGAACCTCCTGCGCGCGGTGGACTTCCTGCCGTTCTTCTATGGCTGCGGTTTGGTCTCCATGCTGCTGACGCGCGACTTCAAGCGCCTGGGCGATCTCGCCGCCCGCACCGTGGTGGTGTATCGGGAGACCGCCACGCCGCCGCTCCACCTGCCCGAGGCGACCCCGCGCCCGCCACCCGTGCGCCTCACGCTCGCCGAGCAGCAGGCGATCCTCGCCTTCGCGGCGCGCGTGCCGAGCCTGACGATCGAGCGCGTCGAGGAGCTCGCGGCCATCGTCCGGGACATCGTGCGCGGTGAGGGCGATGTGAGTGCCGGCCTCCTCGGGTACGCGCGCCATATCGCCGGCGAGCGATGAGCCCGAACGACTTCGTGCGCCGCTTCCAGTCGGACTGGCGAGCGCTCGAGGACCTGACGACCAAGGCGCTGGCCCATCCTCGGGCGACCCTGGAGGGGGCCGCCGACTTCCCCGCGCGCTTTCGGCGGTTGTGTCAGCAACTGGCGCTGGCAAGAACGCGCCAGTATCCCCCGCAGATCGTCCTGCGCCTGAATCGGCTGGCCCTCTTCGCCCACCAGGCCCTGTACGGATCCCGGAGCGGCCCCTGGTCCGAGATCAAGTCCTTCGCCCTGCAGGACTTTCCGCTGCTGGTGCGCCGGCACGCCGGGCTCTTCTGGATCGCGACCTGCCTTCTGTACCTGCCCGCCCTCGCCATGAGCGCCGCCGTATGGGCACAACCGGAGCTGATCTATAGCCTCATGGACCCGGCCCAGGTGGTGGATTTCGAAGCGATGTACGAGCCGGGTACGTCCCACATCGGTTTCAAGCGCGCCTCGGACACCAACGTCATGATGTTCGGGCTCTACATCCAGAACAACCTCTCGATCGGCTTCCAGACCTTCGCCGGTGGATTAATCCTGGGTCTCGGGAGCATCGCCGCGCTCGGCTTCAATGGACTCTATTTGGGGGCGGTGGCCACACATCTCACCCGTGTCGGTTATGCCGAGCCCTTCTTCCAGTTCGTGGCCGGCCATTCGGCCTTCGAGCTCACCGCCATCGTGCTCAGCGGCATGGCGGGCCTCCTATTGGGCCGCGCGCTCCTGGCACCGGGCCTCCGCACCCGGCGCGAGGCGCTCGTCACCGGTGCCCGGGTCGCGGTGCGGATCGTCTACGGGGCCGCGGCCATGCTCCTCATCGCCGCGTTCATCGAGGCCTTCTGGTCCTCCACGACCGCCGTGCCGCCGGTGGCCAAGCACCTGGTCGGCGCGGCACTCTGGGTATTCGTGGGCACCTATTTCCTGTTCATGGGCCGCCGTGCGCATTGAGGCCTTGACGCTCGCGGTGCGCCCGCGGCCCCCCTTCGAGGCCATGGACCTCGGCCTGCGGCTGGTCCAATCGAATTGGGGCGCGGTGTACACCGCCTGGGCCGTGGCCCTCGTCCCGGTCTTGTGCCTCGCAACCGCGGCGTGCTACCTGGTGGACGCAAGCTGGTTGTGGTCGACGCTCGTGTGGTGGCTCAAACCGTTCTACGACCGGGCGCTCGTCCTGGTCCTGAGCCGCGCCGTGTTCGGCGAGGCCCTGGGCGCCGGGGACGTGGCGCGCGCCTTGCCCGGCTTCTTCCGCACCGGCCTCGTGCGGGGACTGACCTGGGGCCGGCTCGATCCGTCGCGTTCGTTCACGTTACCGGTGTGGCAACTGGAGGGTTTGCGCGGGGCGGCGCGCCGGCGGCGCTCGGCCCTCTTGCGTAAGGGCGGACGCCAGCGCGCCATGTGGTTGACCACCGCCTGTATCCACATCGAGGTGCTCTTGATGTTCGCGGGGATCGCACTTTTCTTCATCGTGCTGCCCGAGGGCGTGGGACCGTCGTTCGACCGCTTCGTGTTCTCTTGGATCGAGACACCCGCGGGGGAGGTCCTGGGCGATCTCGCTTACCTCGTCGCCCTGTCCCTCATCGAACCGCTCTATGTGGCCTCGGGCTTCACGCTCTATCTGAACCGCCGCACCGAGCTCGAGGGCTGGGACATCGAGATCGCATTCCGGCAACTCGCCGCGCGCCGCGCGAGCGCGCGCGAGGCCGCCTGATGCGGGTCCGCGCCGCGTCCTACGCGGCGCTCCCGGCGCCGCGTGCCGAAGGGCGGGCACGGGGGCCCGCCCCTACTGGCCGCACCGCGTCCTACGCGGCGATGCCGGCCCCGCACGGGGGCGCACGACCGTGGGCACCACGGCGGCGGGGCGCCCCTACCGGCGTGCTCATCGGGGCGATCCTGGCCTGGTCCCTGGGCGCGGAGGCGATCGAGACGCCGGCGCCCCCTGGCGAGACCACGGCACCCGCCTTTGCGGCCGAGGCCCGGCCGAAGATAGCCGCGGTGCTGGCGGCGGAGGAATTCGGGCACACCGAGACGACCACGAGCCTGCGCGCCCGAAAGCCGGAATCGGATCGGGCACAGGGGGTGTGGCTGGCCGGTCTACGCGGCTTCCTGCACCGGGTCGCGAAGGTCCTGGCCGCGATCGGCGAGACGCTCTTGTGGGTCGCCGCGGCGCTCGTTGTTTTCCTGATCGTTTACTACCGCGGGCGCTGGCTGCCGTTCGTGGGACGGTTACGGCGGGAGCCCAAGACCCCGCCGGGGCGTCGGGAAGTGCGCCTCACGTTTGCGGGCGGACCCCTGCCCGACGACATCCCCTCTGCGGCCCTGGCCCTCTGGCGAGCTGGCCGCCACGCCGAGGCACTGGGCCTGCTCTACCGCGGCGCCCTCGCGCGCGCCCACGAGCGCTTCGATGTGCACCTCGCACCCGGGGCGACCGAGGGCGAGGCGCTGCGCGCCATCGCGCCCGCGGCGCCCGCGGCCCGCGCTTACTTCGCGGCGCTGACCGCCGCCTGGATGGCGCTGGCCTACGCGCGCAGGGTTCCGGAGGCAATCGTGCCCGAAATCGAGTCCCTGGCCGAGGGCTTCCGGCGCCATCTGGAAGAGACGTGATCCCGCGCCGTACCTTGATCGCCATCGGCGCCATCGTGGCCGCTCTGCTCGCGCTCGCGGCCTTCTGGCTATACACGAGCTTCGAGCTGTATGAGCACGAGATCGAGGTCGGCCTAAAAGACGAGGCGCGAGAGAACCCCTACCTCGCGCTCGGGCGCTTCGTCGAACGCTATGGCGCCTCGGTGCGCACGTTTCCGGTCTATACACAGCCGCCCCCTCCCCGTGCCACGCTGTATTTCCCGGCCGAGCGCGTGGTGTTGTCGGCGCGCCAGAACGTCGAGTTGCGCGCCTTTGCCGAGACCGGCGGCCATCTGATCGCCGTCACCCGCACACTATGGGAGGAAAAGGACAAGACGCCCGATCCGCTGCTCGATCCGATGGGCGCCGCGCAGTTCGAGAACGAACCACCCCCGGTTCATCCATCCAAACCCATGCAATGCCCCGCGCCGAAGACGGAAAACGACGGGCCGTGGTGGAAGCCGGATCCGCGCCCGGTGTCCCTCCCGGACGGCTCGGGGACGCTCCTGCTGCACTTCGATCAACGCTTTCGCTTGGAGGAGCGCGGCGGAGCGGCGGTGTGGCGGCTCGCCGACACCTTCGGGGCGCATGCGCTCCGGTATCGGGTCGGCCGGGGGTCGATCACGGTCCTGACGGACGATGGGCTATTGACCAACGCGGAGATCGGCAAGCACGACCACGCCGCGTTCGCGGCCTGGCTTCTCGCCCCACGGCCCGGCGGCATTACCTGGATCATCCGGGACCACGACGCGCCGCCGCTGTGGGCCTGGCTCTGGAAGCACGCCGCGCCCGTGGTGCTCGCCGTCTTGGCGCTCCTCGCCGTGTGGTTGTGGAGCGCGACGCGGCGTTTCGGTCCCATCGCCCCGGACACGGCCGCAGAGCGCCGCAGCCTCGTCGAGCACATCACGGCAAGCGGGCGTTTTCTCTGGCAGCATGGCGCGTCCGGAGCGCTCATGGCCGCCGTGGTGCAAGCGCTCCGGCAACGCATCCGCGCCCGCCATCCGGCCTGGGCGGGGCTGCCCGTGGCGGATCTCTCCGCGAAACTGGCCGCCTTCACGGGGCTGCCCGAACCCGTGATCGCACGAGCCCTGGCCGCGGATCCGCCGAGGAGCGGCGAGCGTTTCGCGCAGGATATCGAGACGTTGGAGTCCTTGAGAAGGCGCCTGTGAATGCTACCGAGACCACCCCGAACGAGCGCTGCCCGCCACCGGACCGGTACCCCGGGCCCAACCCGACCCGCCCAACGCGACCCTGCGCGTTGCACCATCGCATTGGCCTTATCAATCGTCTGGAATTACTATCCGCCGACCGCTATCCTTTCTGAAAGCGGAGTTAGCCCTGGCTCCCGCGTGTGTTTTCCTTCCAATGCGAATGCCTACCGCTCGATCCAAGCACGTGTTCAGGTATCGCGAGGCCCGGACGGGTAGGGTGCCGGGGTTTCAGGCACGTTCACCGATATGAGCGATCGTCAGCAAGCCGAGGCCGCGCTTCGCGACAGCGAGGATCGGTTGCAGCGGGCGCTCGACGCCCAGTACCGTCTTGGCCGCCGTGACGGTAGCTATGCGCAGGTAGAGGACCGCGGCTTCATCATTCGCGACGGACAGGGGCGGGCGGTGCGCATGGTGGGCGCGACGCTGGATATCACCGAACGAAAGGTTGCCGAGGCCCGCATCGAGGCACTGGCCTACCATGATCCCTTGACGGGTCTCCCCAACCGGGCGCTCCTGCTGGACCGTCTTACGCAGACGCTTGCGCGCGCCGAGCGGGAGCAACGGCCCAGCGCCGTGTTGTTCCTCGACCTCGACCGCTTCAAGGCCCATCAACGACAGCCTGGGCCATGCGGTGGGAGACGAGTTGCTGCGGCAGGCCGCGGAACGGCTGCGCACCGCGATCCGTAAAGAGGACACGGTGGCACGCATCGGAGGCGATGAGTTCGTGATCCTGATGGCGGAGATCGGCGACGCGGAGAATGCCGCGGGGATCGCGAGCAAGGTGCTTGCCGCGCTTCGCGTTCCTTTCGTCATCGAGGAACACGAGCTCTCGGTTTCGGCAAGCTGTGGGATCGCGATTTCTCCCGCGGATGGAACCGAGGCCTCGGTGTTACTCCAGCGCGCCGACACGGCCCTTTACCAGTGCAAGGCGGACGGCGGTGGCGGCTACCGGCTGTTCGACCGCGAAATAGATCGCCGGGCGCACGCCCGGTTGCAACTGGAACAGGGGCTCAGGCGCGCCATCGAACGCGGGGAATTCCTCTTGCACTATCAAGCACAGATCGACCTCGCGAACGGCACAGTCACGGGGGCCGAAGCACTCGTGCGTTGGCAGCACCCCGAGGGCCGGCTCGTGCCCCCTGGCGAATTCATTCCACTCGCCGAGAACACGGGTTACATCGGCGCCATCGGGGAGTGGGTATTGCGTGAGGCCTGTACGGAAGCGCTCCGGTGGCCCCCGGCGCTAAGGGTTTCCGTGAACGTCTCCGCGCGCCAGCTAACCCAGCCGGATTTCACCGCCACGGTCCGTGACATCCTCGAGGAGACGGGCTTGCCCCCGGGCCGGCTCGAAATCGAGATCACGGAATCGGCCCTCATGTCCGATCCCGCGCGGGCCGTCGCCACGCTGGAGGAGCTGCAAGAACTGGGGATACAGATCGCCATGGACGACTTCGGTACCGGTTATTCGAGCCTCGGGCAGTTGAAGCGGCTGCCCCTGCAACGGCTCAAGATCGACAAGAGCTTCGTGCAGGACGTACCGTAAGACCCGAACGAAGTCGTGATCGTGGAGGCGATCCTGGGGCTCGCGAGGCAACTC
>Ga0136625_1000181_pt1 | contig 17182 bp, 14 predicted proteins | sample AntDrymUQ4832306_2_FD_104672 | JGI IMG/M metagenome (GOLD analysis project Ga0136625, IMG submission 104672) | Polar desert sand microbial communities from Dry Valleys, Antarctica - metaG UQ483 (23.06) | ecosystem: Environmental > Terrestrial > Soil > Desert | place: Antarctica: Dry Valley...
GTGTCGAGCCCGATGGCGGGGACCACGACGCCGAGCTGGTCGAGGATCAGGAAGATCGCCACGAAGGCGAGGAACTGCGGGAACACCTGGACCAGGAGCATCGACAGCAGCCCCAGCCTGCGGCCGGTGAACCGGAAGCGGCTGAAGGCGTACGCGGACATGGCGCCGAGCAGGACATTGGCCAGGGCAACCACCAGCGAGATCTTCCATGAGGTGGCCAGCCAGGTCATGAAGGGCGACCCGGGAGGGTTCTCGAGGATCTGACCGTAGTTCTCGAAGGACGCCCCCTGGGGGATGAGCCGGGCGCCCGACAGGGTGTCTATGGGGTTGATCGACGCCGACACCATCCACGCCAGCGGGTACAGCGAGAACAGCACCGCCACCAGCAGCACCAGGTGGCGCCAGCCAAGGGTGCGCCACCACTTCTGGAACGACATCGGGGCGTACACCGGGTTGGGTGCCCGGCCCCTCCCCAACAGCCCTCGCCGGGCCGGTGTGTCAGAGGCTGCCATAGATGCTCTCCAGCCGCTTGGTGTAACGGAAGCTGATCGACGAGATGATCATCACGAAGAAGAAGATGAACACGGTGATGGCGGCGCCGAGGGCGAACCGGTTGCCCTGACCGGAGGCGACCGCCAGGTCGAAGGTGAACGTGATCAGGATGTCGGTGGAGCCCACGGGGACGGCGGCGTCGAGGATGGGCGGACCACCCGTGGTGAGCAGGTAGATCAGCACGAAGTTGTTGAAGTTGAAGGCGAACGACCCGATCAGCAGCGGGGCCAGCGACACCATCAGCAACGGGAAGGTGATGTTGCGGAACACCCGGAGGGGCCCGGCCCCGTCGACCCTCGCCGCCTCGATCAGATCGGTGGGGATGGCCTGGAGGGCGCCGGTGCAGATCAGGTACATGTAGGGGAACCCGAGCCAGAGGTTGACCAGCAGCACCGCCGTCCTCGCCCACATCGGGTCGGACAGCCAGGAGATGGGGCCGACGCCGACCGCACCCAGCAGGTTGTTGATCTGACCGAACTGGGCGTTGAAGAGACCCTGCCAGATGAGGATGCTGAGGAAGGCGGGAACGGCGTAGGGAAGGATGAAGATCGACCGGTACAGGGTGCGGCCCCGCAGCCGCTCGTGCTGCATGGTGATGGCCAGCCCCAGCCCGAAAGCGAACGTGGACGCCACCGAGACGAAGGCGAAGACCAGGTTCCAGGTGAACACCCCGAGGAAGGCGGCCCGGATCGATTGGTTGGCCAGGACGTCGCGGTAGTTGGCGAGACCGACCGTCTCCACCCATCCCGGGTTGAGCTCGATGCCGTCCTCGCAGACGAAGTTGCCCTTGGTGTCGACCGTGTCCCCCGGCCGGCAGTCCTGCTCGGCCACCTCGTCGCGCATGGTGTCGGTGGCGGGGTCGTAGCGGAACCGCTGGGTGGCCTGGACCACCCGCCCCTGGGAGAGACCGAGGATCTGGATCTGTCCCGAGTCGCTGTCGATGACCAGCTGGTCGAAGGCGAGGGTGTTGGCCAGGGCGAACACCTGGGGCCGGGAGAGCAGCAGGTACGGTCCGATCTGCTCGGGCACACCGTCGCCGTCGTCGTCCGTGGTCCCGAGCTCCACCGGATCCTGGATGGCGTCCTCCAGCCGTTCCTCGCCGCGCAGCCGCGGCTCACCGAAGATCAGCTCGCCCCCGGCGCCGACCAGCAGCAGCCGGAGCTCGTCGCCGTCCTGGTAGACGTGGAGGGTGAAGAGCTCGCCGGGGGCGTCGGGGTCGACGAAGGAGCGGCTCTCGATGATGGTGATCGCCTGTGGCTTCTGCAGGACGTTGCCCGTCGCCCAGTTGGTGAACGAGATGTAGAAGGTGTAGATGATGGGGACGATCAGGAACACCAGCATCAGGACCAGGCCGGGGGTGATCCAGCGCAGCGCCTTGGTGCCGGGCCACAGGTAGACCCAGTTGACGAAGAGGGTGCCGATGACGAGCCCGGCGAGGAACAGCCAGGCACCGTCGGCGATGAGCACGGTGGCTGCCCACACCGCGATGGCGTCGAGCATGGCGAGCATGCCCATCCTGATCCACCAGCCGCGCCCGTACTGGGCGCGCTGCCTGACCGAGGTGGCCGGTGGTCGTTCCCGCAGAACGGTCATGGCGCGGCGATCCTAACTAGGGGTCCCTGACGGCAACCGACGCCGGAACGGGGGGAGAGCCTGATGCTCTCCCCCCGTCCCATGGGTGCGTCTGCCGGTTCCGCTCAGCCGCCGGCGACGGCGGTGCGGACCTGCTCGGCGGCCTGGGTCATCGCCGTGGTGGCGTCCGTGCTCCCCTGGCGGATGGCCAGGAGCTGGTCACCGAGCGGACCCCACACCGCACCCATCTCGGGCACGTTGGGCATGAACTGGCCGCTGGCACCGGAGGCGCCGAAGGCCGAGAACACCGGATCGTCGCCGATGGCCTCGAGCGCCGGGAGCCAGGTGGGGCCGCGCGGATCGGCTTCGTGCAGCGCCACCATCGTCTCGTCGGTGGCGATGAAGTTGAGGAGGAACTCCTGGGCGATCGCCGGGTTGGAGCCGAACTCGCTGATGTAGAAGCCGCGCACCCCGATGAACGGTGCCATCACGTTGCCGTCGAGGGTGGGCAGCGGAGCGGCGCTCCACGGCATCCCCGACTCGTTGAGCGAGTTGATCTGCCACGGGCCGGACAGGTAGAACGGCTCGGTCCCGTCGATGAAGAGCTGCTTGGCGGTATCGTCGTCGAGCGGGGCGATGTAGCCGTCCGCCACCAGGGTGGCCAGCGCCTCGACGCCGGCGATGGCGCCCTCGGAGTCGAGACCGACGTCGGCGACGTCGAACCCGGTCTCGGGCGTGTAGCCGAAGATGTAACCGCCCTCGGCGGAGACGAAGGCGTAGTTGTGGTACGCATCGCCGGCGGCGCCCCCGCCCGTGATGCCCCAGCAGTTCTCGATGGCATCACCAAGCTGGTCACAGATGGCGGTCAGCTCCTCGACGGACGCCGGCGGCGTCGGGACCAGCTCGGTGTTGTAGTACAGGGTCACGTTCTCGGCGGCGTACGGCAGGGCGTACAGCGTGCCGTCGACGGTGAGGGCGTTGAGGCTGGGCTCGGTCAGGTTGGCTGCCTTGTCGCCCAGGTCGATGGGGGCGGCGATGCCGTTGGCGACCATCTCACCCACCCAGTCGTGGGCGCCGATGAAGATGTCGGGCCCCTGGCCGGCGGGGGCCTGGGTGACGATCTGCTCCCGCATGTCCTCGAAGTCGATCACGGTGACCTCGATGGGGACGCCGGTCTCGCTGGTGAACGGGGCGGCGACCTCCTCGATGATCGGGCCGAACTTGTCGTCCGCCCATATCGTCAGCGGGGCGAGGGCGGCAACCGTCGTGGTGGCGGCCGCCGCGGTGGTCGTGGTGGCCTCGGGTGCGGCGGTGGTGCTGGCCTCGGGTGCTGCGGTGGTGCCCTCCGGCTCGTCGGCGCCGCCGCCACAGGCGGCAACGACCATCACCAGGGCGAACACCAGGGCGAAGAGCCTCAAGTGCAGACGGTTCACGGATAACCCTCCTCGGTTTCTCAGTCATGACCGCCCCCGGGGGAGCGGCGGGCCCATTGAACCACACGTCCCTGCAAGTTTCCAGTGGCTTTCTGCAAGTTGTTAAATATCTTGCAACGTCGGGTCCGGTCCGTCATCATGCGGTGATCGGATCCCCCGGAGAACGGCATGCGACCCAGACTCAGCGACATCGCCCGCATCGCAGGGGTCAGCGAGGCGACGGTGAGCCGGGTGATCAACGGCAAGCCCGGTGTGGCCGAGCCGACCAGGCGGTTGGTGCTCGACGCCCTCAGCGACGTCGGGTACGCCGATGTCCCCAGCCGTCCCCATCACACCGGGCTGGTGGGGATCCTCACCCCCGAGCTCGACAACCCCATCTTCGCCACCCTGGCCCAGTCGATCGAGGCCAAGCTGGCCCGCCACCACTACGTGTCGGTGATCTGCCCGTCGACCGCCGAGACCATCAACGAGCAGGACTACCTCGACCATCTCGTGCAGAGCCGGGCCGCCGGGGCGGTCATCGTCAACGGCCGCTACGCCGGGGTCGGGATCGGATACGAGCCGTACACCGCCCTGGTGGAGCGGGGAATGCGGGTGGTGCTGGTCAACGCGGTCACTCCCCCGGCCCCGGTGCCGTCGGTCTCGGTCGACATCGCCGCCGGAGCCGCCCTCGGCACCCGCCATCTGGTCACCCTGAGCCATCGCCACATCGGCTGCCTGGTGGGCCCGCTCCGCTACACCACCGCGGTCGACTTCGCCGAAGGCTGGCGCCGGGCCATGCGGGCCCATGACCTGGAGGCGCCCGACGAGCTGCTGTCCGAGACCCTGTTCACCGTCGAGGGCGGCCAGGCGGGCACGGCCAGGCTGCTCAAGGCAGGGGTCACCGGGATCGTCGCCGCCAGCGACCTGATGGCGCTCGGCGCGGTCAGGGCGGTGCGAAGCTGGGGGGCCACCGTGCCCGGTGACGTCTCCGTGGTCGGCTTCGACGGCACCGCCCTGGCGACGATGACCGACCCGCCGCTGACCACGGTCCGCCAGCCGATCGAGCAGCTCGCCACGGCGGCGTCGACCCTGTTCGCCGCACCACCCACGGCCGACACCGCCATCCCCACCCAGATCTTCGCCCCCGACCTGGTGGTCGGGGCCAGCACCGGGCCGGTGCGGATCACCGTTGAGGTGTGACCCGCAGCGGCTGCCTACTCCGACATGAAGGCGGTCACGTCGTCCTGGCTGAAGAACTCGGCGGAACGCTCGGCCGAGCACACGGTCGACAGCGAGGTGAGCAGGGCGAGCAGGGGGGCGAAGGCGGCTATGGGCAGATCGCCCATCGTTCCCCCTTGGTCGACGTAGGCTTGGACGGCGGCGATGTCGGTCTCGCAGTCGCCGCTCGCCTCGACCGCGGCGCCACCGGCGGCACCGACCATGCTGGCGAAGACCTCGAGGAAGCCGACGGTGCCGGGTGCCTCACGCGAGGCGATCTCGATCAGTGCCGGGAAGACGTCCACATCGTCGTCGAGGTCCGGGCAGGCGAGTTCGAGGGTGCTGGCATCGAACTCCTCCTCGATGGGCTCGAGGTCGGTGAAGAGCTGGTCGAGGTCGTTTGACGTGGCGGTGTCGAAGTCGATCCCCTCGACCGTCGGCTCGATGGCCCGCAGATACTCGACGAAGGCGTCCACGCATTCCCGGGGCATGTCGTCGAGCGACGACACCACCGGTTGATCATCGTCATCCTCTGGGGTGGACGTGCTGTCCATCCCGCCAACCGTGGTATCCGACCCGGCGGCTGACGTATCGCCCGTCGTTGTGTCCGAACCGTCGTCCCCACCACCGCAGGCGGCCAGCACCAGCATCAGCGCCAGCAACGCGAGGAACCTGGGTGCACGCATCTCGATCTTCCCCTGTCGGCCTTCCGGGCGGAGGGCGTTGGCGTGAGGCTACTCGGCGCAGGGGGTAAGGCGTGACGCTCGGCGGGCGACGGTGGGCCGGAGACGGCCCGTACAATCACCGCCGATGCTCCGCCGACCGCAACCCGGCCGTGCCCGGCTACCCGAACCGCCCAGAGGCCGGGTTGCGCCCCCGACAACGACGCGCCGCCATCTCGGGGGCGGTTTCCGATGCTGAGCGGGAACCCGGCCCCGGCGGAGCGGGCCGGGCCGACCCAGTCATCCACGCCCGTCACCCGCTGGGTGGTCCCGCTGCGCGAGTTCATCGGCACCGAGAACGCCGGGGCGGTGATCCTGCTGGCGGCCACCGTCACCGCCCTTATCTGGGCCAACTCCCCGTGGGCGGCGTCCTACGAGGACCTCTGGCAGACCGAGCTGGCGGTGCGGCTCGGGGGCAGGGAGCTGTCGCTCGACCTGCGCCTGGATCAACGACGGGCTCATGGCACTGTTCTTCTTCGTGGTCGGGCTCGAGATCCGCCGCGAGTTCGATATGGGCGAGCTGCGGGAGCGGCGCCGGGTGGCCACCCCGGTGCTCGCCGCCATCGGGGGAATGGCGGTGCCGGCGCTGATCTATCTCGCCATCAACGCCGGGGAGGCCTCGGTTCGGGGCTGGGGCATCGTGATGGGCACCGACACCGCATTCGCCATCGGTATCCTCACCCTGGTGGGGGGCGCCTCCCCCAGGGTGCGGGCGTTCCTGCTCACCCTGGTGATCGTCGACGACGTGGTGGCCCTCACCGTCATCGCCATCGCCTACACCTCCGACCTTTCACTCTCGGCGCTGGCGGTGGCGGTTGTCCTGTTCGGGGTGATCGCGCTGCTCACCCGGGTAGGGGTGCGGGGCGGGCTGCCCTACTTCCTGGTCGGGGTCGGGGTGTGGATTGCCACCCTCCTCTCCGGTGTCCACGCCACCATCGCCGGGGTCGCCGTCGGGGTGCTGGCCACCGCCTACCCGCCCAGCCGTCACGACCTGCAACGCGCCGCCGCCGGTTGGCGCCTGTTCCGCGAGGAGCCCACCCCCGCCTACGCCCGTTCCGCCGGCAGGACCATGGAGCTCGCCATCTCGCCCAACGAGCGGGCCCAGCACCGGTTCCACCCGTGGACCAGCTACGTGATCGTCCCCCTGTTCGCCCTGGCCAACGCCGGGGTGAAGGTGGATGCGGAGGCCATCAGGGCGGCGGCTTCTTCCCCGATAACGCTCGGGATCATCGCCGGGCTGGTGCTGGGCAAACCTATCGGGATCGTCGGGGTCACCTGGCTGGTGTCCCGCCCGTGGATGGGCGGCTTCCCCCTCACCGTCCCCTGGGCACCGCTGACGGGGGCGGCCACCGTCGCCGGCATCGGGTTCACCGTCTCGCTGCTCATCGCCGACATCTCGTTCACCGGGGTGGAGCTGGAGGACGCCAAACTGGGCATCCTGGCGGCATCGATCGTCGCCTCGGTGCTCACCTGGTCGGTGTTCCGGGTCATCAGGCGGCTCCCGGAGAAGGTGCGAACGGCGGGCGAGGGCAAGCTGGCGCCTCCGATCCGGGACCTGGCCGAGGTGGTCGATCCCGAGATCGATCACATCCGCGGTTCGGTCGATGCCCCGCTCACCCTGGTGGAGTACGGCGACTTCGAGTGCCCGTACTGCGGGCGGGCCGAGCCCGTGGTCCAGGATCTGGAGACAAGGTTCGGCGGGGACCTCGCCTTCGTCTTCCGCCACCTTCCCCTGGTCGAGGTGCATGAGCACGCCGAGATGGCGGCAGAGGCGGCCGAGGCCGCAGCCGCCCAGGGCAGCTTCTGGGAGATGCACGACGCCCTGTTCGCCGCCCAGGACGATCTCGCCATGGACGACCTGATCGGCCACGCCGAGGCGCTCGGTCTCGACGTGGAGCGGTTCGTCTCCGATCTCGACGAGCGGCGCCACTCGCTCCGGGTGGCCCGGGACGTCGCCAGCGCATCCGACAGCGGCGCCGCCGGCACCCCGACGTTCTTCATCAACGGGCGCCGCTACACCGGCTCGCCCCAGCTCGAGCCGCTCACCATCGCCCTCCGCCTCGAACTCGAGACCGTCACCTCCCCGGTGGCGCGGTAGACCGGCGCCCGGTCAGTCGGTATCCGGCTCGGGGCGCAGGGTGGGAAACAGGATGACCTCGCGGATGTGGTGCCGGTCGGTGAGCAGCATCACCAGCCGGTCGATCCCGATCCCCAGTCCCCCGGTGGGCGGCATCCCGTACTCGAGGGCGAGCAGGAAGTCCTCGTCGATGTGGTGGGCCTCGTCGTCTCCCGCCAACCGGGCCGCCGCCTGTGCCTCGAACCGGTCCCGCTGCTCCAGCGGGTCGTTGAGCTCGGAGAAGGCGTTGGCGTACTCGTGGCCGGCGACGAACAGCTCGAAGCGCTCGGTCAGGTTCGGGTGGTGGCGATGCGCCCGGGCCAGGGGCGAGATCTCCCTGGGGTGGTCCATCACCAGCGTCGGCTCCCAGATCGAGCCGGCGACCAGCTCGTCGAACAGCGCCTCGACGATCCTGCCGTGGCGCCAGTGCGGCTCGGGCTCGATCCCGTGCCGTCTGGCGATGTCCCTTGCCCGGTCGACGGGGGCGTCGAAGTCGACCGGCCCCCCTATCGCCTCGGCGACGGCGTCGACCATGCGCACCCGGCGGAACGGCGGGGTCAGATCGAGCAGTCTGCCCGCATACGAGAACACCGTGGAGCCCGCCACCGTGACCGCAAGCGACGCCACCATCTCCTCCACCATCGCCGCCACGTCGGTGTAGTCGGCGTACGCCTGGTACGACTCCAGCATGGTGAACTCGGGGTTGTGGATGGCGTCGATGCCCTCGTTGCGGAAGATCCGCCCGATCTCGAACACCCGGTCGAGCCCGCCGACGACCAGCCGCTTCAGATAGAGCTCGGTGGCGATCCTGAGCTGCATGACCAGGTCGAGGGCGTGGTGGTGGGTCTCGAATGGGCGGGCCAACGCCCCGGTCGCCTCATTGAGCAGCACCGGGGTCTCCACCTCGACGTACCCCCGCTCGGTGAACATCCGGCGCAGCTCGGCGATGATCCGGGCCCGGTCGAGCGCCACCTGGCGGCTCTCGTCGTTGACCATGAGATCGAGGTACCGCCGCCGCGAGCGCAGCTCGACGTCCTGGAGCCCGTGCCACTTGTCGGGCAGCGGCCGCAGCGACTTGGCCAGCAGCAGATAGCGGTCGATGCGCACGCTCAGCTCGCCCCTGCGGGTGGTCATCACCTCGCCCTCGACCCCGATCATGTCCCCGTGGTCGAGGTCGCCGAACCGGGCGAAGGCGTCGTCGCCCAGCACCGCCGGATCGACGAAGAGCTGGATCCGGCCCGAGCCGTCCTGGAGCACCCCGAACACCAGCCGGCCCATCGCCCTGGTGTTCATCAGCCGTCCCGCCACCGCCACCCACGCCCCCGTCTCCTCACCGGCGCCGAGGTCGGCGAAGCGGTGGTGGAGGTCGGCGGCCCGATCGGTCACCTCGAACCGGTAGGGGTACCCCCCGGCGGCGAGGTTGCGGCGGTGGCGTTCCAGCCTCGCCGCCACCAGCGGGTGGTCGGCGCCGTCCCCGTCGCCGGCGGGGGGATCGACCGGAACGGTCACGAGGTTTCGGGCCCGTGGTTGAGGTCGTACACCAGGCGCAGCCCGTCGAGGGTGAGGAACTCGTCGACGATACCCACCGTGGAGCAATGGGGCACGATCGTCGACGCCATCCCGCCGGTGGCGACCACGGTGACCTCGCCGCCCAGCTCGGCGACGATGCGGCCCACGATCCCGTCCACCAGCCCGGCGTGCCCGTACAGGGCGCCGCTCTGGATGGCCTCCACCGTCCCCTTCCCGATGGGCGAGCGGGGCGGCACGAACTCCACCTTGCGCAACGCCGCCGTCCCCGAGATCAGCGCATCGGTCGAGATCGCCAGCCCGGGGGCGATGGCTCCGCCCAGGTAGTCGCCGTCGGGGCCGACCACGTCGACGTTGGTCGAGGTGCCGAAATCCACCGAAACCACCGGCGCCCCGTAGCGGTGGCGGGCGGCGACGGCGTTCACCACCCGGTCGGCGCCCACCTCCCTCGGGTTGTCGATGTGGATGGCCATCCCGGTCTTCACCCCCGGCTCGACGACCACGAACGCCTCGGGGGCGAGATCGGCCGCCGCCGTCCGCAGCGCCGCCGTCACCGCAGGGACCACGCTCGACACCGCCACCCCGGTGACGTCCTTCTCGGAGAACCCGTCGAGCTCGAGCATCGCCCGGAACAGCATGCGCAGCTCGTCCTCGGTGCGGTTGCGGGCGGTGGTGAACCGCCAGTGGGCCGCCAGCTGCTCCCCGTCGTACAGACCGAGCACGGTCTGGCTGTTGCCCACATCGACCACCAGCAGCATCAGCCCGCCACCTCCATCACCGACGCCCCCACCAGCCGTGTCCCCCGGTCGGCGACGAACCCGCCGTCGACGGGGTCGAGGTGGATGTTGTCGATCAACCGGACCGCGCCAACCCTGGCGGCGACGGCGAGGAAGGCAGGGCGGTCGAGCTCGACCAGCCGCTCGACCCGGTCTGCCGATGCCAGCTCCACATAGTCGACATGGATCCCAGGCTTGGCCATCAACGCCCCACGGACCAGCGCCTCCAGGGCGGAGCCGTGCCGCTCCCCCGCCTCGACCGCATCGGCCGCCGCCATCAGCCCGCGGTACAGCCCGGTGGCGGCTATCCGATCGCCGGCGGACAGGAAGGTGTTGCGTGACGACAGCGCCACGCCGTCGGCATGGCGGATGATCGGGCCGCCGACGACCTCCACGGGGAAGGAGAGGTCGGTGGTCATGCGGCGGATCACGGCGAGCTGCTGGGCATCCTTACGCCCGAAGTACGCCCGATCGGGGCGGATCCCTGCGAACAGCTTGGTGACCACGGTGGCGACGCCCGCAAAGTGCCCAGGGCGGGAGCGGGCTTCGAGAGCGGTGGCGGGGCCGCCCACCTCGACCAACGTGTCCGGCGGGGTGGGGTACACCTCGTCGACGGACGGGGTGAAGAGCACGTCCACACCTGCGGACTCGGCCAGGGCGGCGTCGCGGTCGAGGTCCCTGGGATAGCGGTCGAGGTCCTCGTTGGGACCGAACTGGAGCGGGTTGACGAAGAGGCTCATCACCACGGTCCCGTCGCCGGCGGCCCGGGCGGCATGGACGTGGGACAGGTGGCCCTCGTGGAGGAACCCCATGGTGGCGACCAGCCCCACCGGGGATGCGCCGGCGTCCCTGGCCTCGGCGAAGGTGCGGGCGACCCTCACGACGCCCTCCGGTCGACGGCGAGCACGTCGGCGAACTCGTCCCACCGCCCGGCGATCCTGGCGATCAGCGCCACCTGGGCGGAGAACCCGTCGAGCCACTCGGGGGTGGCGGCGGCCACGGCGTCGAGCTGGGCGGAGACGGTGGCGGCGTCGCCCCGCACCACCGGTCCGGTGAGGGCCGACCGGGGCCCCATCTCGAAGGCGTTGGCAACGGCCGCCTCCACCAGCGGCCGGGCCGCCTCCACCGGCACCCCGGCTGCGGTGAACAGGTCGTGGGCGATGGTGAGGGAGGCGAGCGGGAAGTTGGCGGCGGCGGCGGCGCCTGCGTGGTACAGCGGCTTGGCGTCGTCCGCCAGCGGGAACGGATGGGTGCCGAGCGACCGGGCCAGCTCCCGGAGGGTGCCCGCCAGCGGCTCGTCTGCGGTGACCGCCATCCACGAGCCGGCCAGCCGGTCGGCGCCCGCCTCCGGGGTGGGCAGGGTCTGCAGGGGGTGCATCGACCCGGTGGCGGCACCCCGGTCGGCGAGCGGGGCGAGGGTCGCCACCGAGGCCAGCCCGGACAGGTGGACGGCGGCGGTGATGGGCCCGGGCGATGCCGCCATGGTGGAGGCGACGGCGGCGATGTCGTCGTCGCCGGTGGCGATCACCACCAGGTCGCTGGAGGGGATGGCGTCGCCAAGGGTGAGCGCGGTGGCGCCGAGGGCAGCGGCGGCCGGGGAGGCGTGGTCGAGGTCGCGCCCGGCCACGGCGACGATGCGGTGGCCGGCCCTGGCGGCGGCGATGGCGAGAGCCAGGCCTGCCCGACCCGGCCCGACGATGACGATCCGCATGCGACCTCGGTTTCCGTCCGGCGGGTACCCGACCGGGGCGGAAGTGTAGGAGGCGGCCGGCATCGACCCCCTACTTGGTCCCGAAGATGCGGTCGCCGGCGTCGCCGAGACCGGGGACGATGTAGCCCTTCTCGTTGAGGTGGCTGTCGATGGCTGCGGTCCAGATGGCGACGTCCGGGTGGAGGCGGTGCAGCTCGGCGATCCCCTCGGGGGCGGCGAGCAGGCAGACGAACCGTATCTCCTTGGGGTTGCGGGTCTTGATACGGTCGACGGCAGCCACCGCCGAATGCCCGGTGGCCAGCATCGGGTCGACCACGATCACCATCCGGTCCTCGACCCTGTCCGGCATCTTGAAGTAGTACTCGACCGCCTGGAGCGTGTCGTGGTCCCGGTACAGCCCGATGTGACCCACCCGGGCCGAGGGGAGCACGTCGAGCATGCCCTCGAGGATCCCGCCGCCGGCGCGCAGGATCGAGACGATCACCGGCTTGATACCGTCGATCATCGGCGCCTCCATCGCCGCCATCGGGGTCTCGATCGGCACCAGGGTCAGCGGCAGGTCGCGGGTGACCTCGTAGCCGAGCAGCGCCGAGATCTCCCGCAACAGCATGCGGAACTCGACGGTCGGGGTCTCCTTGCGCCGCATCAGGCTCAGCTTGTGTTGAACCAGCGGGTGATCCACCACCACCACGTTGTCCGGCATCGTATGGGTAACGGGGTCTTCCATCGCCCTCCTCGCCTGCTCCGGCCCACCATAAAGAGCCGAGCCGTCGAGCGTCCCCAGCCGTCGCACCTCCTGGCCGGCGGCGGCATCGAGGGCGGCGGCGATGGCGGTGCCGTCGGGCAGGATCGGGTGGGGCCACACCTCGGCCAGCGGCTCGAGCACGAAGCGGCGACCGGTCATGCGGGGGTGGGGGATGGTCAGCCCCGGCCGGTCGATGGTCGCCTCCCCGTACAGCAGCAGGTCGAGGTCGATGATCCGGGGGCCCCACCGCTCCCGACGCTCCCGGCCCATCTGCCGCTCGATGGCGAGCAGCCGGTCGAGGGTCTGGTCGGGGTCGAGCTCGGTGTCGACCACGGCAACGGCGTTGAGGTAGTCGTCCTGGTCGGGTCCGCCGACGGGCGCCGTCTCGTACACCGACGACAGCCGCGCCACCATCCCGACCGAGGTCCCGATGGCGGCGACGGCGGCGGCGAGATGGCCGAGGCGGTCGCCCAGGTTGGACCCGAGCCCGATGGCGGCGGTGACGGTCAACCGGGGACGGGGATCAGCCGGCGACCCTCGGGGCCGAGCGGCCTGCCGGTGATCTCCTGGATGATCGAGGTGGCCATCACCGGGTCCTTTACCAGCCCGGCGTACACCAGGTAGCCGCCGAGCAGCCCGACCACGGTGTCGTCGATCAGATCGCGGTGGACCAGCACGCATGCGCCCCGGCGCGACAGCGCCTCGTCGAGGGCGGCGAACATCCCGGGCGCATCGTGCGGGTCGAGGTCGGGCGGGACCGGGTGGTTGAAGTAACGGAGACCGGCCCCCTCGTACGCCGCCTGGTTCTGGTTGCCGGGGAGCAGGGAGAACACGGTGTTGACGCCCTCGGCGAGGAGCCACACCACCTCCTCCTCACGCCTCACCCTGCGATGCTGGAACCCGTAGCCGCCGATCCGCTCGGACACCGCCAGACGACCGGTTATCACCCAGGTGAATCCCTTAGGTTCGAGCCCAGCCATCGGATCCCTTCAGCGTCCGTGGGAACGAACGATAGCGTCGGCGGTCCGGGCCGCCTGAAGCGTTCCGACCACGTCGTGGGCCCTCACCACGGCGGCGCCGGCGACGACGGCGAGGGCGGTGGTGGCGTGGGTGGCCGGGTCTCTCCGGTCGGCGGGTGCACCGTGCCCGGCGGTGGCCAGGATCTCACCCAGGAACCCCTTGCGCGAGGTCCCGATCAACACCGGGTATCCGGTGGCCGCCAGCGTTGCCACACCCGAGAGCAGGTCGAGGTTGTGGTCGAGCCGCTTGCCGAACCCGATCCCCGGATCGAGGCAGATGCGGGCGGGATCGACGCCGGCGGCGACGGCGGCGGCGGCCCGGTCGATCAGGTATCGCGCCACCTCGGCGACCACGTCGTGGTAGCGGGGGTCGAGCTGCATCGTCTCCGGGGTGCCCTGCATGTGCATCAGCACCACCCCGGGGCCTCGGGCGGCGCACAGTGCAGCCATGTCCGGGTCGGCGAGGGCGGTGATGTCGTTGACGACCTCGGCCCCCGCGTCGAGGGCGGCGGCGGCAACCTCCGGCTTGGAGGTGTCGACCGAGACCAGCACGCCTGCTGCGGCGAGGGCGGCGACCACGGAGATAACCCGGTCGGTCTCCTCGGCGACGGACACCCCGACCGAGCCTGGCCTGGTCGACTCACCCCCGACATCCACCAGGTCGGCGCCCTGCCGCCACAGGTCCAGCCCGGCGGCAACGGCGGCGTCGGTCGCGTCGGTGGCGTCGAAGCGGCCCCCATCCGAGAACGAATCGGGGGTGACGTTGAGCACCCCCATCACCAGGGTGTGGTCGGCGGTGCTCAAGGTCGTGGAGCGGACCCGCCAGGTGACCGGGATGAAGGACGCGGCGGTGAGATCAGGGCTGATGGGGCCGGGGACCGTCGTGGGGTGCCTGGGCGGCCACCATGCCGTCGACGGTCTCGCTCGCCCTCCCCTCGACACCGGCATCCACCGGTTGGCTGGGCGCCTGGATACGCAGCGAGCCGTTGCCGACGTGCTCCCACTTGGGGATGTCGCCGAAGATGACCGCCACCTCGGCGGCGTCGAGGGTCTCGTTCTCCAGGAGCGCCTTGGCGATGCGGTCGAGGGCGTCGCGGTGGGCGGTGATGATCTCGCGGGCCTCGTCGTGGGCCTGGGTGATCAGCCGGCGCACCTCCTCGTCGATGGCGGCGGCCAACTCGTTGGAGATGTCGTTGCGTTGGGAGTAGTCCCGACCCAGGAAGACCTCGCCCTCGGGCTTGCCGTAGCGAAGCGGGCCCAGCTTGTCGCTCATGCCATACTCCATCACCATCTTGCGGGCCAGGTTGGTTGCCTTCTCGATGTCGTTGTTGGCCCCGGTGCTGGGGTCGCCGAACACCAGCTCCTCGGCGGTGCGCCCGCCGAGGGCGTAGGCGAGCTGGTCGACCAGCTCGGAGCGGCGGTTGAAGTACTTCTCCTCCATCGGGAGCGCCAGCGTGTAGCCGCCCGCCCTGCCCCTGGGGATGATCGTGACCTTGTGGATCGGGTCAAGGTTGGGGAGCACATGCCCCACCAAGGCGTGGCCGCCCTCGTGGTAGGCGGTCAGCTCCCGCTCCGCCTCGGTGATCAAGCGGCTGCGGCGCTCAGGACCCGCCATCACCCGGTCGATCGCCTCCTCCAGCTCGCTGGTGCTGATGTCGGTGCGACCCCGCCGGGCGGCCAATATCGCCGCCTCGTTGATCAGGTTGGCCAGGTCGGCACCGGTGAAGCCTGGGGTCTGGCGGGCCAGCCCTCCCAGGTCGACCCCCTCGGCCAGCGGCTTGCCCTTGGCATGGACGGTCAGGATCTTCTCCCTGCCCCTGAGGTCGGGCCGGTCGACCACGATCTGGCGGTCGAAACGGCCGGGGCGGAGCAGGGCGGGATCGAGGATGTCCGGTCGGTTGGTGGCGGCGATGACGATGATCCCAACCTTGACGTCGAAGCCGTCGAGCTCGACCAGGAGCTGGTTGAGGGTCTGCTCCCGCTCATCGTGCCCGCCGCCGAGGCCGGCGCCACGGTGGCGTCCGACGGCGTCGATCTCGTCGATGAAGACGATGGCGGGGGCCTGCGCCTTGGCCTGCTCGAACAGGTCACGCACCCGGCTGGCACCGACCCCGACGAACATCTCGACGAAGTCGGACCCGGAGATCGGGAAGAACGGAACCCCTGCCTCGCCGGCCACGGCACGGGCCAGCAGCGTCTTGCCGGTGCCGGGGGGGCCGTAGAGGAGCACGCCCTTGGGGATCTTGGCCCCCATGGCGCGGAACTTGGCAGGGTTGGCCAGGAACTCCTTGATCTCCACCAGCTCCTCGACCGCCTCTTCCGCCCCGGCGACGTCGGCGAAGGTGACCTTGGGGGTCTCCTTGGTGACCTGCTTGGTACGTGCCTTGCCGAACTGCATCACCCGGTTCCCGCCCCCCTGCATCTGCATCAGGATGAAGATGAAGACGCCGAAGATGAGCAGATAGGGGAAGATCGTCCCCAGGAACCATTGCAGCAGCGAGGGGTTCTCCGGGTCGGAGGTGACGTCGACCCCGGCATCGAGGAGCAGCTGGGTGAGGTCGTTCTCGTACTCGTTGGGGTAGCCGACCACGAAGTCGCTGCCGCCGCCGGGCAGGGTGGCGCCCTCGGCCAGGGTGCCGGTCACCTGCTCGGACTTCTCCAGGATGACGGCCTCGCCCACGTCGCCCTGCTCGACCAGGTCGATGAAGGCGTCGAGCGACACCTCGGTTGGTCTGGTGCCCCCGTCGAGGAACAGGTTAACGCCCATCAGCACGAGAAAGCCGACGGTCAGGTAGACCAGGATGGTGCGTGCGTTACGGCTCAACGGATTCCCTCGGCAGAGGACGGATTGCTGGCTGCCAGTCTACGAGGTGGCCGCTCCTACCCGGGCTGGAGCTCGCCACCGGGGCGGTCGACGGTGCGCTCAGCCCTCGACCACGCCGACGTACGGCAGGTTGCGGTACTTCTCGGCGTAGTCGAGCCCGTACCCGATCACGAACTCGGGTGGGATGTGGAAGCCCTCGTACCTGATGTCGGTCGGGGGCCGCTTCACACCGTCCTTGACCAGCAGCGCCGCCAGCTCCAGCGACGCCGGCTGGCGCACCCTGAGGCTCTTCATCAGGTACCGCAGGGTGAGCCCCGAGTCGATGATGTCTTCGACGATGAGCAGGTGCCGCCCCTGGATCTCGGTGTCGAGGTCCTTGAGGATGCGAACCACCCCGGACGACTTGGTGGAGGCGCCGTACGACGAGACCGCCATGAAGTCGAACTCGACCGGAAGCTCGATGTGCCGGGCCAGGTCCGCCATGACCATGAAGGCGCCCTTGAGCACCCCGACCATGAGCAGGTCCTTACCCTGGTAGTCCTCGGTGATCGCCCGGCCCATCTCGGCCAACTTGGCGTCGATCTCCTCCGCCGAGATCATCACCCTGATCGTGCCATCGAGCATCCCGCGACCCTCCAGCCTCAACGCCAACGCAGTTCGATCACATGGCCCGCAGTGGCATCCGGACGGGCCCACGCCGCCACCCTGACCCCCACCAACCACGCAATCTTCCCATGCGCCGCCACCACCGGCCAACCGGGACGGAGCCTCCGGGCCACCCCGGCCTCGGCCAGGGCTTCGGCCACCTTCTTGGTGTGCCCGCCGAGGTCGATGCGGTCGCCTGCCACCGCTCCGGCGACGACCAGATCGTCCAGGTCGGGGGCGAACCAGGCGACCGCCTTCCCCAGCGGTGCGACGCAGGGACGGTCGATGCGGTCGGCGGTGACCACCCGGTCGGCGAGGACCGCCTTGCCGGGGACGGGGA
>Ga0136625_1000182_pt1 | contig 17131 bp, 14 predicted proteins | sample AntDrymUQ4832306_2_FD_104672 | JGI IMG/M metagenome (GOLD analysis project Ga0136625, IMG submission 104672) | Polar desert sand microbial communities from Dry Valleys, Antarctica - metaG UQ483 (23.06) | ecosystem: Environmental > Terrestrial > Soil > Desert | place: Antarctica: Dry Valley...
CCGAGAGCGCCGCGCTGGCGGACTGGCTCACCGAGCGGGCCGGCGCTCCGATGGTCAGCAGCGAGCTGGCAAAGATCGAGGTGCTCCGGGGGTGTCGTCGCGTGAATGCGCGAGCGCTGCCGGCGGCGAGGGCGCTGCTCGCCCAGCTGGATCTCCTTCCGCTGTCCAGCGATCTGGTCGACGATGCCGCGGGCGTCGGAGCGGGCGCCCTGCGCAGCCTCGATGCCATCCACCTGGCGAGTGCGCTGTCGATCCGCGCTGATCTGGCCGGCTTCGTCGCCTACGACGTTCGCCTCGGCCGTGCGGCCACGGCAGCCGGGCTGGAGGTCCTCACACCAGGCAGATGACGGGTCCGCCTCAGCCATGCAACAGCAGGTTCGCCAGCAGTGCCGGGTCGCGCCGCACCCGCTGGGACGAGGCGTCGCCCGGGGCGCGCTTCTCGAGCACCACGTCGTGGGCGCGCTCGAGCACCCGCAGGCGGCCCTCGGCGATGAGCCGTTCGTCCACGGCGCCCAGGCGGCCCTGGAAGGTCGTCCAGACCGGCGTGCCCAGCGCCACCGCCTCGCGGTTCATCGTGCCTCCCGCGGAGACGACGAGATCGCCATAGGCGATCAGCGACTGTGCGTCGATCGCGCGCTCGGGGACGACGAAGGCGCGCCCGGCCAGCTCAGCGCGCTGCTGCGGCGTGCGCGGCAGGACCACGGTCTGCTCGCCTTCAAGGCGTGACAGCACCCCGCCGAGCACGTCGTTCTCGAAGCGGTGATACAGCGACACCGCGGGCGGCGTGCGCACGATCGCGATCGGCTTCGCCGGGTCCAGGCCGAGCTCTGAGAGCACCGCTGGGTCGGGCTCGAAGTCGGCAAGGTAGTACTCCTCCTTGAGCCCCTCGTAGGCGGCGATCTTGCCGGTCGCGCCGTAGCGCACCAGGCGCTGCGGCGGAATCGCCTCGGGCACGACGACCGTGCGCGCGAGACGGCAGTTGACGGTGTGCTGAACCGTCGCCCACTCGTAGTCGAACATCGTCGCGCAGCCGATGCGCAGCAGCCGGGCGGCGACCGTCACATCGTTGGAGCCGTGGCCGAGCGCGAGATCGAAGCGCCGGCCGCGCCCCCACCGTGTCAGCGCCGCCGAGCGCGACAGCAGCCCGACGCCCTTCGCTGCCAGGCGACCGCCGCGGTGGCGCCCGACGACGGTGTGCTCGATGTCGAAGCGCTCGAGCAGCCCGAGCGTCTGCGCGAAGTCGCGCGCGGTGATCTGCACCTCGTGGCCCTGCGCGCGCAGCGCCGCGACGATCGGACGCAGCACGAGGACGTGAGGGCTATTGGTCAGGTCGACCCAGATGCGCATCGGGCGCAGGCTATGGGTTTGCCCGGCAGGCGGGACGGGCTCGATCGGTACGCTTCGCGCGCGTGCTCGCGGTCATCATCGCCTCCATCACGGACCCGATCGTCGACTTCGCCGTGGGCGTCGTCGGCGATCTCGGCCTGCCCGGCGTCTTCGTGCTCATGCTGCTTGAGAGCGCGTGCATCCCGATCCCCAGCGAGGCGACGATGCTGTTCGCCGGCTTCAACGTGTCCGAGGGGCAGTACTCGCTGCTCGCGGTGACGCTCGTCGGCACGTTCGCGAACCTGTTCGGCTCGTGGATCGCCTACGCGGTCGGCTACTACGGCCGCGTGGACATCCTCGAGAAGCACGGGCGCAAGCTGCACATCAAGCCCCACCACCTCACCACCGCCGACCGCTACTTCGAGCGCCACGGCGACGCGACGGTCTTCTTCACGCGCATGATGCCGATCATCCGCACCTTCATCTCGCTGCCCGCCGGCGTCGCGCGGATGCCGTTCTGGCGCTTCAGCGTGCTGACGTTCCTCGGTTGCCTGCCGTGGGTCTTCGCGCTGACGTTCATCGGCCAGCAGGTCGGCGTGAAGTGGGAGGACTGGAAGGACTCGCTGCACTACGTCGACTACGCGGTCGCGGCGCTGATCGTCATCGGCGTGGTCTACCTCGTCGTCAGGTACCGCCGCGGGGGCGGTGGCGGCGCGACGGTCGCGTCGAACGAGTCGATCGCCGCCGATGGCGCCGGCTCCTGAGCGCCGGCCGGGCCTGCGAACTCGCGACGCGGTCGCGCTCGGGCTGCTCCACGGTCCCGCGGAGCTGCTGCCGATCTCCTCCTCCGGCCACGTCGCGCTCGTGCCGTGGTTGCTGGACTGGCCCTACGCCCGGCTCGACGGCGAGCTGCGCAAGTCCTTCGAGGTCGCGCTGCACGCGGGGACGGCCGCCGCGCTGCTGATCGCCCCGCGCCGGGAGGCGACCACCTGGGCCCGTGCGCCGGATCGCCCCCGCGGCGGCTTCCTCGCAGCGAGCCTCGTGCCGCCGGCGCTCGCCGGCCTGATCTGCGAGCGCCCGATCGAGCGGCGGCTGGGAACCCCCGCGAGCGTCGCCGCCGGCCTCGCCGCGGGGTCGGTGGCACTGGCCGCGGCGGACCTGCTCGGCGGTCGGGCGCGCGGCCGCGCCGACGCGAGCCTCGCCGACGGCATGTGGCTCGGGCTCGCCCAGGCCGCCGCGCTGATCCCCGGCATCTCGCGCAACGGGGCCGCGCTGACGGCCGCTCGCTGCCGCGGCTTCGCCCGCCCGGACGCCCACGCGCTCTCCGCGCAGACCGCGCTGCCGGTGATCCTCGGCGCGAGCGCGCTGAAGGGCGTGCGACTGCTGCGCCGCGGCCTGCCGCCGGCCGCTCAGCGCGGATTCGCAGCCGGGATGGCGGCGTCGGCGCTGTCGACGCTCGCGGCGACCCGAGTCCTGCGCGCGCTGCCCCGCGACCGCTCGCTGCTGGGATTCGCCGCCTACCGGATCGCGCTCGCCGCCCTCGTGCTCGGGCGTGTCAGCGGGGCGCGGCTCGACCAACCTGGGCGATCTGCGTGGTAGATGACATTGATCGCCCGCCGGCCGGGGCACAATAGGCCAATGGCCTCGCCCGTCGGCACCCTCCTCTCCCAGCGCTATCGCCTCGACGAGAAGGTCGGCTCGGGCGGGATGTCGACCGTCTACCGGGCGTTTGACACCGTGCTGGAGCGCTCGGTGGCGATCAAGCTCATGCATCGCGAGATCGCGGGCGACTCCGATCAGCTCGAGCGCTTTCGCCGCGAGGCGCGGGCGGTCGCGCAGCTCAACCACCCGCACGTCGTCGGGGTCATCGACGCCGGCGAGGAGGACGACGACGGCGACGGCTTCTCGACCCCCTACATCGTCTTCGAGTTCGTCGAGGGCGAGACGCTGAAGGATCGCATCCGCCGCTGCGGCCGCCTGCCGGTGTCCGAGGCGATCGCCTACGCGATCGAGATCACGCGGGCGCTGGACGCGGCGCACGCCAGCCACATCGTCCATCGCGACGTCAAGCCGCAGAACGTGCTCGTCGACGAGGAGGGCGCCGCGAAGGTCACGGACTTCGGTATCGCGCGGTCGCTGGAGCAGGACGGGCTGACAGCGGACGGCAGGGTGCTCGGGACGACCGACTACGTCTCGCCCGAGCAGGCGCTCGGCCACCCCGTCTCTGGGCAATCCGACCTCTACTCGCTCGGCGTCGTGCTGTTCGAGATGCTGACCGGGGACGTCCCGTTCAAGGGCGAGACGCAGGTCACGGTCGCGATGAAGCACGTTCGCGACGAACTGCCCGACGTCCAGATCCGCCGGCCGGAGGTCTCCGCGGCGCTCGCGGCGGTGCTCGACCAGGCGACCGCCAAGGACCTGCACCGCCGCTACCCCGACGCCGAGACCCTGATCGCCGACCTCGAGGACGTGCTGGCGATCGAGACCTCGCGCCGCGGAGGGCAGGTCACCGGCGAGGCGACCGCTGTCCTGCGCAGCCTGCCGGCGGGCACGCGCCGTCGCCTGCCGCTGCGCGCGCGCCGCTCGACGAAGGCGCTCGCCACGATCGTCGTGCTCGCGATCGCGATCACGCTGCTGGCAACCGCGGGGCTCGGCCTGCGCCAGACCGAGCGCGGAACCGGCAAGCGCACGAACATCGCGCCGCCGGCCGGCCTGCAGGCGGTCCCGCTCGGCCAGCGCGCGGCGAGCGACTTCGACCCGCTCGGCGACGATGGCGAGCACCCCGAGCAGACGGCGGCGGTCGTCGACGGAGACCCGGAGTCGACCTGGTCGACGGAGACCTACCGCGGCCCGCTGAGCAAGGACGGTGTCGGGATCGTCATCGACGCCAAGCCCGGCGTCGCGGCGCGCGAGCTCGAGCTGCGCACCCCGTCACCCGGCTTCGAGGCGACGGTCTACTCGGCGGCGGAGGCGGTCCCCGACACGGCGCCCCCCGCCGGCTGGACGGCCGCCGGCGAGACGCGCACCGTGCAGGGCGTCGAGAAGTTCGACCTCGACACCTCGGGCGCGCAGCCGCGCTACTACCTCGTGTGGATCACGAAGCTGCCGGCAGAGGCCAGGCGCGCGCAGATCTCCGAGATCCTGCTGTTCAAGTAGCGCTCAGCCTGGATCCACGCTCAGAAGCTGTGGGCGCGCTCGCGCGCGTGGCGCTCCAGCGCCAGCTCGCAGAGGCGCGAAACGAGGTCAGCGTAAACCAGGCCGCCGGCCTCCCAGAGCTTCGCGTAGACGCTCGTCGGCGTGAAGCCCGGCATCGTGTTGAGCTCGTTGAGCAGGACGCGCTCGCCCTCGACGAAGAAGTCCGCGCGCGCGAGGCCCGAGCAGCCCAGGCGGGCGAAGGCCCGCGCCGCGGCGGCGCGCAGGCGCTCGCATGCGGCCGGCGAGATCGACGCCGGAATGCGCAGCGTCATCCCCCCCGGCTCGTACTTGGCTGCGAAGTCATACCAGTCGGCATCGAGCACGATCTCGCCCGGCTGTGAGACCTCGGTGTCGTCGGTGTGCCCCAGCACCGAGCACTCGACCTCGATCCCGGGGCTCATCGCCTCGACGATCACCCGGGGATCGTGCGCGAAGGCCCCGTCCAGCGCCGCGCCCAGCGCGGCGGCGTCGGAGACCTTCGCGATCCCGACCGACGAGCCCAGGCGGGCGGGCTTGACGAAGACCGGCACGCCGAGCGCCTCGGCCAGCTCGGCGAGGACCGTCTCGCGCTCGGCCGCCCACCGTCCGGCGCGCACGCCGACATAGTCGACCTGCGCGATCTGCGCGCCGGCCAGCAGATCCTTGGCGACGACCTTGTCCAGGCACACCGCCGACGCGAGCACGCCCGAGCCGACGTACGCCACGTCGAGCACCTCCAGCAGCCCCTGGACGGTGCCGTCCTCGCCGAACGGCCCGTGCAGGACCGGGAAGACCACATCGGCGCCGAGCAGCCCGCGGCCGGGCCGCAGCGCGAGCTCCTCGCCGTCATGCAGCCACGTGCCGTCGCGCAGCAGCGTCACCTCGTCGACGTCGTGGCCCGTGGTGCGCAGGCCGTCCGCCACGGACCGGCCGCTGGACAGCGACACCTCGTGCTCCGACGAGCGCCCGCCCGCGAGCACGGCGACTCGCATCACGGTGTCCCGGGCGCCGGCGCGACGGCCGGTGGCGGGGTCGCGGGCGGTGGCGGATCGGGGTTCAGATCGGGATCGAACGAGCCGACCGTGATCGTCACCGACGAGCGACGGTCGACCTTGGTGTCCGGCTCTACGGACTGCTCCTGCACGCGGTCGTCCGCGTCGGGCGAATCGGCCGGGGCCTCCTTGACCACGACCGTCAGGCCGGCCTTGTTGAGCCTGTCCGTCGCGTTCTTCTGCGAGCTGCCGACGACATCGGGCACCGTGACCTGCTCGGGCTGCGTGGCGACCGTCAGCGTCACCGTCTCGCCGCGAGCGATCTGCCCGGAGGCGGGATCCTGCGCGAGGACCGTGCCGGGATCCTCCTCCTCGTCCTCCTTCTCGAAGATCTTGACGTCCAGGCCCGCGTTCTGAAGCGTCGTGCGGGCGTCGTCGTCGGACTTGCCGACGACGTCGGGGACGCCGACGAGCTCGGGCCCGCTCGAGATGTCCAGCGTGATCGTCGCTCCGCGCCTGGCGGACGAGCCACCGGACGGCGACTGGGCGATGACCCGGTCCTTGGCGACGGAGTCCGACGCCGTCAGACGGTCGTCCCCGACCTTGAAGCCGGCTTTCGTCAGCGTCCGCCTCGCGGCGCGCTTGCCGTCGCCGACGACGTCGGGAACGTCCTGTAGGGCCGGCCCCTCGGAGACGTTGAGCGTGACCTTCGAGCCCTCGTCGGCCGACGTGCCGCCCGCCGGATCCTGTCCGATCACGAGGTTTCGGGGCTTGTCGGAGGTGACGTTGACGACCGCGACCTCAAAGCCCTCCCGGCGCAGGCGCTGCTGGGCGGTGGAGCTCGTGCTGTTGACGACGCTCGGCACCTGCACGCTGCTGGGACCCGCGAGCGCGACGATCAGGAAGACCAGGGCTGCGGCCGCGAGCGCCGCCAGCACCCACCACAGGCCGCGGCGCGAGCGGGAATCGCGCGGCGGCAGCGGCGGCAGCGGCTCGACGGGCACGTGCTGGGGCTCGACGGTCAGCGATCGCGTGGGGTTCGCCGGCGGCGGGGCAGCGGGCGGGCGGCGCGCCCCGACGGCGGTCGGCAGGCCCGAGGCGGCCGCCTCGGCCGCCGCCATCGCCGCCGCCGAGGGGATCCGCGACGCCGCCGCCTCGAGCGCGGCGATGAACTCGTCGGCGTCGGCGAAGCGCTCGGCGGGATCCTTCGCGAGCACGCGCATGACGACCGCCTCGAGCTCGCCGGTCACCGCGGGGTTCAGCCGGCTGGGCGCAAGCGGCGACTCGCTGACCTGCTTGAGCGCGACGGTCACTGCCGACTCGGCGTCGAACGGGACGCGGCCGGTCAGCAGCTCGTAGAGGATGATTCCGATCGAGTAGAGATCCGAGCGCTCGTTGACGGCATGCCCCTGGGCCTGCTCGGGCGAGAGGTACTGCGCCGTGCCCATGATCGAGCCGGTCTGGGTCATGTCCGACGCCCCGGCGCGGGCGATGCCGAAGTCCGTGACCTTCGCCCTGCCCTCCTCGTCGACGATGACGTTCTGGGGCTTGAGGTCGCGGTGGATGACCTTGCGGCGATGCGCGAAGCGCGCGGCTCGCAGGATCTGAACCGTGAGGTCCGCGGCGTGCGCCGGATCCAGCGGCCCGTGCTCGGTCACCAGCTGCTTCAGCGTGCGCCCGGCGACATACTCCATCGCGATGTACGGCGTGCCGTCGTAGTCGCCGCGGTCATAGACCGAGACGACGTACTGGTGCTGGAGGCCGGCTGCCGACGAGGCCTCGCGGCGGAAGCGCTCGACGAACTCGTCGTCCTCGGCGAAGCGATCGTGCAGGAGCTTCAGCGCGACCTTGCGCTCGAGCTGCAGGTCCTGGGCGCAGTAGACCTCGGCCATCCCGCCCGTGCCGAGATGCCCGAGGATCCGGTAGCGCCCGTCGATGACGGCGTCGGCCGCGATCCGCGTCATCGCGCCAGCTCCTGGAGGACCTGCTTGGCGATCGGCGCGGCGACGGCGCCGCCCTGACTCTGGGGTCCCTGGATGTTCTCCAGCGTCACCGCGACGGCGACCTTCGGCCGCTCCAGCGGCGCGAAGCCGACGAACCACGGCTGGTTGATGCGCTTGGCGATGTTCAGCTCGGCGGTGCCGGTCTTGCCCGCCACCTCGATCCCCTGCAGCGCGGCGCCGACGCCGGTGCCCTCGCGCACGACGTTGCTCATCATCTGCGTGAGCTTGCGCGCGTTGGACGCGCTCATGACGCGGGCGGCCTGCTCGGGCTCGATCCGCTGCACGGTGCGCCCGTCGCGATCCACGATGCGGTCGGTGAGGCGCGGCTTCATCCGCACGCCATCGTTGGCGACCGTCGCCGCGACCGTCGCCATCTGCAGCGGCGTCACCTGCAGGCGCTCCTGGCCGATGCCCACGCGGCCGATGTCCACGCGGCTGGAGCTCGGCGGGATCCACTCCTGCTTGTCGAGGTCATAGACCCCGCTGGGACGCATCTGTGAGTCCGGATAGTCCAGCGGCGGATCGGAGAAGAAGCCGAAGCGCTTCATGTACCGCGCCATGCGCTCGTTGCCGAGCTTCTCGGCGACCTGCGCCCAGACCGTGTTGACGGAGTTCGTCAGCGCGGTCGTCAGCGTGATGTCGCCGAACTGCTGGTTGGAGAAGTTCTTCAGCGGCACAGCGGAGATCGTCACCGGCGAGCGCCCGCTGACCGTCGAGTCGGGCGTGAACTCGCCGCTGTCCAGCGCGGCGGCCGCCGTGACGACCTTGAACGTCGATCCCGGCGCGTAGCCGGACTGCGTGGCGCGGTTGAACAGCGGCGCGTCGGCACCGGCCCGGGTGTCCAGCGCATTCGGATCGTAGGACGGCAGGCTGACCATCACGCGCACCTTGCCGGTCGCGGGCTCGATCGCCACGACCGAGCCCTTGCGGCCGTTCAGCGCGTCGATCGCGATCTTCTGGGCCTTGGGATCGAGGTTCGTGACGACGTTGTCACCGACGCGCTGCTTGCCGCGCAGCTCGTCGAACACCGACTGCAGCTCGCTGCGCTTGCCGGTCAGCGCGTCGTTGCGCTCGCGCTCCAGGCCGGCACGTCCCACGCGCAGGAAGTCGTAGCCGATCGCATGGGCGAAGAGGCCCCCCGCGGGCGTGTAGCGGCGCTCGTAGAGGCCGGAGCTCTGAAGCGACGAGCGGGCCAGCACCGTGCCGTCGCGGGCGCGGATCAGACCGCGGCGCACGCGCTGCTCCTCGATCTGCGAACGCGCGTTCTTCGGATTCTCGCGGTAGGCGTCGGCGTTGAGAACGCTGTTGTAGCTCGTCATCGCGGCCAGCGCGGCGAACAGCACGAGGAACAGGCCGAAGAGCCTGAGGATCGGAGCGTTCATCGCGCGAGCGCTTCGCGCCGCGCGCGGTCGGAGACCAGCAGCAGCAGCGCCAGCAGGATGAAGTTCGCGACGATCGACGAGCCGCCGTAGGAGACGAACGGGAGCGTCACCCCCGTTAGCGGGATGAGCTTCGTGACGCCACCGACGATCACGAAGACCTGCAGCGCCAGCACCGCGGTCAGGCCGGTCGCCAGCAGCTTGGAGAAGGAGTCGGTCGCGAGCATCGCGGTCTTGAAGCCCCGCTGCACGATCAGCAGGTAGACGAGCAGGACGGCGCACGCGCCGAGCAGGCCCAGCTCATTGGTGATGACCGAATAGATGGCATCGGTGTGCGCCGCCGGCAGGATCGGGGCGCTGTCGCCGAGCTGGATCGTGGCCTGGCCGAATCCCTGGCCGAACAGCCCACCGTCGGCCTGCGAGAAGACCGACTGCGCGATCTGGTAGCTACCGCCGATCTCCTGCTCATAGAGCGCGTCGTCGAACGGATGCAGCCACGCGTCGACGCGGTTCTCGATCGTCGGGCGGATCGCGTACAGCACGCGCGCGCCGAGCGCGAACAGCCCGAGGCCGATGAGCACGAACGAGATGCGGTTCGTCGCGACGTAGACCAGCGCGAGGAAGGCGCCGAAGAACATCACCGACGAGCCGAGGTCCTGGATGACGAACAGCAGCACCATCGCCGAGCCCCATACCGCCAGCAGCGGCCCGAGGTGCTTCAGCGGTGGGAACGTGATGCCCGCGAAGCGGCGCGCGCCGACGACGAGCACCTGGCGCGTGTCACGCAGGTAGGAGGCGAGGAAGATGACGATGGCGATCTTCGCCAGCTCGGCCGGCTGGAAGGCGATCACGCCCAGGTCGAAGGACAGGTACGCGCCGTTGACCGGGCTGCCCAGGCGCGGCAGCAGCAGCAGCAGGATCCCCGCGAGCGCGATCGAGTAGCGGTAGCGCTCGAGCACGCGGTGGTCGCGCCGCAGCGCGACGATCGTCGCGGCGAAGAAGATCAGCCCGACGACGAACCACTGTGCCTGCTCGCGCGCGAAGTCCTCGTCGAGGCGGTAGAGCATCACGAGGCCGAAGGACGCGAGCACCGCGACGAGCGGGAACAGGTACGGATCGGCGTGCGGCAGCGTGAAGCGCAGCACGACGTGTGCCGCGAGGCACAGGCACAGGAAGATCAGCCCGTAGGTCAGCGAGAGGTCCGACAGCAGGTCGTTGCGCTGGATGAAGACTGCGGTGAAGCCGGCGGTGACCAGCAGCGACGCCGGGATCAGCGCGAACAGCTCGCGGTTGCGCTCCGTCACGTCGCCAGCCGCCCCAGCTCGAGCTCGCGGAGCAGATCCGCGGCGTCGTCGTGCGAGCGCAGGGTGTGGTCGACGATCCGCTCGCGGCGCGCGGAGGGCAGCGAGCGCAGCGGGACGCCGGAGACGTAGTTCTCGGTGAAGAGGTCGATCCCGGCCGGCAGCGTGTACGGCAGGCCCTGATAGAGCGTCACGAAGCCGTCCTCGTCGGAGCCGACGAAGTACACGGCTCGGTTGGCGATGTAGGCGCCGAGGCCGAGCGGCACGACGATCAGCGCGAGGACCACGAACACCGCGCCGATCCGCCGACCGCGGCGGCGCGGCGGCGCGGTCGGCGGCGGGGTCGGGCCCAGCCGTCGTGGCGGCGCGGGGGCCGCCGGCGCGACCGGCTCTGCCTGCGCGACCGCCCGCGGCGCGCCCGGCACGCCGGGGGGCGCCGGGGGGCGCACCGGCGCCAGCCCGACCTCGGTCGGCTGCTCGCGCGCGGGGTCTGCTTCGCCGACCTCCTCCAGCGCGAACAGGACGACGGTGATGTTGTCGCGCCCGCCGGCGTCGTTCGCCGCCGCGATCAGCCGCCGGCCGGCATCGCTGAGGTCCGTCGCGTCGCGCACGACGTCGGCTACGCGCGCCTCCGCCACCATCGAGGTCAGGCCGTCGCTGCAGAGCAGGTAGACGTCCCCGGCGATGCCGCGCCAGGAGCTCGTGTCGACGAGCACGTCGGGCTCGGGGCCCAGCGCGCGGGTGATGATCGAGCGCTGCGGGTGCTCGTCGGCCTCCTGGGCGGTGAGCTGCCCGCGGCGGCGCATCTCCTCGACGAGCGAGTGATCCTCGGTCAGCCGCTCGAAGTCGCCGTCGCGCAGGCGGTAGGCGCGCGAGTCGCCGACGTGGGCGATTGCGACGTCGTGGTCGCCGACCAGCGCCGCGGTGATCGTCGTGCCCATGCCCGCGCGCTCCTGGCTGGCCTGCGACATCTCGTAGATCCGGGCGTTGGCCTCGAGCACGCGCTCGGCGAGGACCTGCTCGGCGCTCGGCGCGGAGGTTTCGTCCACGCCCTGCTCGAAGGCCTCGACCGCGACGCGCGACGCCACCTCGCCCGCCTGCGCGCCGCCCATCCCGTCGGCGACGACGAAGATCGGCGCACGCGCGAAGTAGGAGTCCTCGTTGGTGCGCCGCATGCGACCGGTGTCGGAGTGCGAGAAGTGTCCGGGAGCGACGCGCAGCATCATCGATCGTCGTAGCTGAAGGTACTGTCGCCGATGCGCACGCGGTCGCCGGCGTGCAGCGGCCGCGGCCCCCGCAGCAGCTCGTCGTTGAGGTACGTGCCGTTGGTTGAGCCGAGGTCCTCGATGACGAGGATCGCGCCCTGGCGGGAGAGCTGGGCGTGGCGCGAGGAGGCGAAGGGGTCCTCGAGCTGGATCTCGACGTCGCCGCGGCCGAGCGTGGCCCCGCTCGCGACGTCATAGGCCATGCCGGGCGCAAGGCCCGGCACCGACTCCACGACCAGCCGCGGGGCGGTGTCGCCGCCGCCCTTCAGCACATCCAGGCTCGACGCCGGGTGCATGCCGGTCGCGTCCGGACTGCGCTCGTCAGCGTGCGGCTGCACGCCGCGCGGCTCGCCCCCGAACGCCCCGCGGCGCAGGTCCTTCAGCGCGCTGCGCGACACCCACAGCAGGAACAAGTACAGGACGGCGAGAAACGCGAACTTCAGTCCGACGGAGACCGGCTCGAGCATGACGTCAGCCGCTCACTCGCGGACGAACGTGATCTCGGCGGTCCCGAGATCGATGCGGTCGCCGTCGGTCAGCGGCTCGGCGCCGGAGATCGCCCGCCCGTTGACGAGCACGCCGTTGGTCGACCCGAGGTCTGAGACCGTCCAGACCCCCGCCGCCGCGGGACGCACCTCGGCGTGACGGCGCGAGACGTTGGCGTCCGCGAGGACGATCTCGCAGTCGCGGCTGCGCCCGATCGTCGCGCCGCCCGCGGGCACGACGTGACGCCGGCCCTCGGCGAGCAGCAGCGCGCGCGTCGGCCGCGTGCCCTGCGCCTCCTCGACGGGGCCCTGGATGCGGCTCGCGGTCGAGTAGATCATCGTGTTGCCGTGGTCGGCCTGCACGGCATGCTCTCCGCCTGCGCCAGGCTGCTCCGCGGGCGCCACGACGCGAGTCTGGATGCCGAACTCCCCGAGCGCCAGGCGCTCGTCGGTGCGAAACTCGATCTGCGGGCGCGACAACAGTGCCAGGCGCTCGGTGCGGGCATGTTCGAGCAGGTACCCGCTGAGCTCCTCGATCAGCGACCCCTCGACCTCCTCGAAGCGCGCGCGATCCTCGGCCGACAGCCAGACGATGTACTCGTTGGGCACGTAGGTGCGCGAGACCGAGACGGTCTTGTGCTCGTCCATCTCGCGCGCGAGCTTGCGCGCCACCTCGACCGGCCGGACCTCCGAGCGAAAGACTCGGCCGAAGGTTCCCTCGACCAGGTCGGCAAGCTTGGTCTCCAGGTTTCGCAGCACGCTCATCGATACCGCTCATGCTACGGACATGCAGGCGACCGCCGCGGGTGTGAACGCCGCGCGCGGCCGACACGGCGGCGCCGGGCAGGGCACCTCACGCGCGAGCCCGCGCAGCCCGCGCGCCGACCGCCACCGTTGCGCCCACGAGCGCGCCTGCCACGAGCCCGCGCGGGGCGTCGAGGACGAGCGCCTGGCTGAGCGCCTCTGTCGAGGCCGCCAGCGCCGCCGCCCAGCCGGCCGCCGCCACGACGTCCAGGGCGGCCGAGCGCCCCCGCACGAGCAGCGGCAGCAGCGCCGCCGCGAGCGCCCAGAGCGCGGCAAGCGCCAGCGTGCCGCCCGCCAGCAGCGGCACGATCGCGTCGCGGCCCGCGTCCATCACCGAGTCCCGCCAGGCGCCTGCGGCCAGGACGTCGCGCGGCTGGCCGGTCAGCAGGCGCGACGACGACAGCGCCTCGGCGAGGACCAGCCACAGCGCGCCGAGCGCACCGAGCGCGGCGCGCGTGCCCCAGCGCCGAGCCTGCCCCGCGAGCGCCGGCCACGCGCCGGCCAGCGCGGCCACGCCCAGCAGCGGCGCGGCCGCCGGCGCCGACCAGGCCAGCGGGCGGCGGGGGAGTAGCAGCGGGACGGGCACGGCGGCGCAGGCGACGAGCAGGCCGATGCCCGGCGCGTCGCCGGCCAGCCAGACGAGCACGGCCCCGACCATCGCCAGCCAGCCGACCCTCGGCAGTGCCAGCACCGCCGGCCCCGCCAGAAGGGCGCCGATCGCGGGGTCCATCGGTGGCGCCGGGCCCAGCCAGGCGAGCGCAGCGGCGGCGAGCGCGGCCGCGCCGGCGGCGCCGGCGGCGCGCCGGCCGCCGCGGCGCGCCGCGGTGGGCGCCGCAGCCGGCGGGGCCTCCCATCTGTCCCGCACTCGATCGGCGCGAGCGGGGCGCGGGGCGCGCCGGCGCGGCACCGGCGCGGCCTCCGGCACGACAACCTGTGCGACGCGACGCGGCGGCGCACGCACCGTCTCGGCCTCGGCCTCGATCGGCCCGCGCGCGTCGCCGACGCGGTCGATGGCATGCGCGAGCGCCAGCCGCAGCAGGCCGAGTCCCGCGCGCTGCGCCGGATCGGGGTCGACGGCCGCGTCTATCGCGCGGCACAGCTCCGTCGGGAGGTCACGGCGCACGCGCTGCAGCGGCGCCAGACGCATCCCGACGCGGCGCACCGTCGCCGCGGGGTTGCCGGCGCGAATCGGGTTGACGCCCGACAGGCCCTCGTAGAGGACGACCCCGAGCGCGTAGACGTCGGTCGCACCAGTCACGCCGGCGCCCCGTGCCTGCTCGGGCGCCATGTAGGCGAGCGTGCCCATGATGTCGCCGGTGCGCGTCAGCACATCGACGTCGGCCATCGTCGCGATGCCGAAGTCCGTCAGCTTGGCGACGACTGCTCCCTCATCGCCGGGGTCGGGGCAGAGGATGTTCGAGGGCTTGACGTCGCGATGGATGACGCCGCGCTGATGGGCGTGCTCGAGCGCGTCACAGAGCGTCGTGCCGATGCGCACGACGTCGCGATCGGACAGCTCGCCCGCGCGGATGAGCTCGGCGAGCGTGCGCCCGCGCACGAGCTCGGATACGAGGTAGACGGCGTTGTCGTCGCGGCCGGACTCGTACAGCGCGACGATCGCCGCGTGCGACAGGCGCGCCGCCGCGAGCGCCTCGCGCTCGCCGCGCCCGTCGGGATCGAGCTCGATCGCGATCCGCTTGACCGCCACCTCGCGCTGCAGGTGCTCGTCGAGCGCGAGGAACACGACGCCCATCCCGCCCGCTCCGATCCGCCGCAGGAGGCGGTAGCGATCAAGGACGATCTCGCCCGCCGAGGCGGCGTGTGTGGGTGGGTGGGCGTGGGTCACCGGCTCTGCATTCGGCGGGCTCGACCCCGCCTCCTTGCGCTCGCAGGCAGGAAACGGCCGCCTGGCGGCAAAGTTGCACCCTGACCCCGGCGGGGCGTGCCTTGGTCATACTGCCTCAATCTGCGATTTCGCCAAGGAGCGGACTTCTGCCCTTCTTCGACGATGACGAGCCGCGCACCACGCGCACCGGGCCACGCAAAGCTGCCGGTGCGGGGATCGCGTCCGTCTCAGACCCCCAGCAGCTGCTCGTGCGCCGCCTCATCGCGGCGGGCGTCGGGCTGGCGTTCGTCCTGGTCCTCGTCTTCGGCGTCAACGGCTGCCTGGACTCGCGCAAGGAGCAGGCGCTGAAGGACTACAACCGCGACGTCGCCAGCCTGGTCGGTGAGGCCGACTCCAACACCGACGAGTTCTTCAACGCGCTGACGACCACCGGGACCTCGCCGGTCGAGGTGCAGTCGCAGATCAGCCAGTTCCGCCAGCGCGCCAAATCGCAGACCAACCAGGCCAAGGGATTCAGCGTGCCCAGCGACATGAAGCCGGCGCAGCGCAGCCTGCTGCTGTCGCTCGGCCTGCTGGAGGAGACGATGGGCAAGATCGCCGAGAAGGTCCTCAGCGCGCTGTCCAACGACTCGGCGACCGCGGAGCCGGCGGTCGTCTCGATCACCGGCGAGATGCAGGCGTTCCTCGCGGCGGACGTCGTCTACAAGCGCCGCACCGTGGCGCTCGTCAAGCAGGTGCTCGACGACAACGAGATCGGCGGGCAGTCGATCCAGACCTCGGAGTTCCTGCCGAACTTCGGCTGGCTGGAGGCGTCGATCGTCGCTCGCCGGATCAATGCCGACGCGGCGCGCGGCGCGGGCGCCGGCGCCACCAGCAAGGAGGCCGCGCCCGGCACCCACGGACACGGCCTGCTCGGCGTCAGCGTCGGCGACGTGACGCTGATCCCCGGCCAGGCAAACCGGATTCCCGCCTCGTCGAACGTGACCTTCAGCGCCAAGGTCGCCAACCAGGGCGAGAACCCCGAGACCGACGTCGTCGTGATGGTGACGATCACGCCGACCGGCGGCGGCAAGGACGTCATGCAGCGGGCGTCGATCGACCAGACGGCGGCGGGCAGCGAGGCAACCGTCCAGATCCCGCTCAAGCAATCGCCGCCGATCGGCGCGGCGAAGGTCAAGGTCGAGGTGCGCAAGGTCAACGGCGAGGAGAACACGAAGAACAACTCGCAGGAGTATGCGGTTAACTTCGAGCGCTGAGCGAGCGTCAAGGAACGCATACCCTCTGCAGCGATGGACGCTCAGCTCACCTCAACCGCCGGGATCGTCGCGCTCGTCGCGGCGCTGCTCGCGCTCGTCGCGCTCGCGCTCGCCGTCATGCTCTCGCGCCAGCTGCGCCGCCTGCGCGCCGACCAGCGCGCCGTCCTGGGCGAACAGAAGACGCAGGACCTCGTCGCGCACGCCGCTGCGCTCGACGCCTCCTTCCGCGCGCTGCAGGAGTACGTGTCCGAGACCGCGGAGCTGCTCAACGGGCGCCTGTCGGTCGCCGAGCGGCGCCTTGACGGCGCGGTCGCCCACTGCGGCCTGATCCGCTACGACGCCTACAACGAGATGTCCGGCCGCCAGTCGACCTCGATCGCGCTGCTGGACAGCTCGCGCTCCGGCATCGTGCTGTCCTCCATCCACCACCGCGACCAGGCGCGGCTGTACGCCAAGCAGATCTCCGGGGGCGAGGCCGACCTGCGCCTGTCCCCCGAGGAGGAGGAAGTCCTCCGCCTCGCGCTCCCCGAGCGATGAGCGACACGACCACGCTCGGATACCTCGGGCCCCCCGGCACGTTCTCCGAGGAGGCCGTCCGCTCGGCGCAGGATTCCGACAGCGCCACGCTCGTCGCCCTGCGAACGGTGCGCGACACGGTGATGGCCGTCCACGACGGCGTCGTCGACCGAGCGGTGGTGCCGATCGAGAACTCCCTCGAGGGACCGATCGGCGTGACGCTCGACGTGCTCGCCGAGGAGCACGACGTGACGATCGTGGGCGAGCTCGTGATCGTCATCTCCCCGTGCCTGATCGCCCGCGAGGCACTCGCACTGGAGTGCATCGAGCGAGTCGTCTCGCACCCGCAGCCGCTCGGGCAGTGCGCGCGATTCCTGCATCAGCACCTGCCCGGCGCCGAGGTCGTCTCGGTCACATCGACGGCCGAGGCCGTGCGGATGGTCGCGGGGCAGGAGCTGCCCTGGGCCGCGCTTGGCACCCGGCGGGCGGCCGAGCTCTACGGGGCCACGGTGCTCGTCGAGGGCGTCGAGGACGAGCCCGGCAACGCGACGCGCTTCGTCTGGCTCGCGCGTGACGCGCCGACGCTGAACGGCTCGCACCCGACGAAGACCTCGCTGGCCTTCTGGGGCCCGGGCGACGCCACGCCAGGCTGGCTCGTGCGCTGCCTGTCGGAGTTCGCCTTTCGCGGCGTGAACCTCACGAAGATCGAGTCGCGGCCGATGCGCGCGCGGCTCGGGCACTACCGCTTCTTCGTCGACTGCGAGGGCGACGCTCGAACCGGCGC
>Ga0136625_1000183_pt1 | contig 17091 bp, 19 predicted proteins | sample AntDrymUQ4832306_2_FD_104672 | JGI IMG/M metagenome (GOLD analysis project Ga0136625, IMG submission 104672) | Polar desert sand microbial communities from Dry Valleys, Antarctica - metaG UQ483 (23.06) | ecosystem: Environmental > Terrestrial > Soil > Desert | place: Antarctica: Dry Valley...
CGGCTGGAGCTGACCCGCCCTGGCGTGGAGAGCACGCTGTTCCGTGCGCGCCGGCGCCTGGAGCGCGAGTTCGCGGACCTGGAGACCGGGCGGCGCTGCCTGACTTCCCGCGGCGCCATGGGGCGCTTGGCCGAGGGCCTCGACCTTCGGGGCGAGCGCGGCAAGGTGGCACGCCACGTGCGCCGCTGCGGGGCGTGCCGGACCACCGCCCTCGAGCTGGGACTCGTACGCGAGAGGCCCTCGCGGGCCGCGCGCGTCGCGGCATTCTTCCCCCTGCCCGCCTTCCTGGTGCGCAGGCTGGACGCTCCCTTCGGCCAGGGCGCCGACCTCGCCGGGGCGATCGGCGCGAAGGGCGCCGCCGTGGTGGCCGCTCTGGCCTTTGCTGGCGGTGGCGCCGGCATCGGCGCCGTGAATCCGCCCGAAATCCCCGACAGGGGCGCACCAAGAGAGGCCACCCCGTCCGCCACCCCGCGTGCCGTCCAGCCCGACCTGTGGGGGGCCTCAGCCGGGTCGAGCGGGCGGTCTGGCAGCCGGGCTGCGGTCGGGGAGGCTCGGGTGAAGCCTCGCCACGGGCTCGCGCCTCGCGAGGCGGGGGCCCCATCGGCCGCGGGGGCGCTGGCCCTCGACGACCTCGAATCCCGACCTCCGGCGCCCCCTGCCTTGCGCCCCGGCCGGGTGTCGATCCCGCAGGTCGCCGATCGCCCGGTGCCTCCGCTCGGCCTGGCCGAGCGCCCTGCAGGCTCGGTCGTCGACGACGGAGCGCCCGCAGTGGACGGAGCCCTCTCCGAAAGCCCGTCGCCCGCGCCCCCCGAGGCGCCGTTGGCCGCGCCCGAGGCGCCCGCACCTGCGCCGCCGGCGCCGGTCGCGCCGCCGGCGCTCGCAGAGCGCTCGGCGCCCGTCCGCCCGCCCGCCGCTGCCTGACCCGACCGCCGGGGCCCAGCCCCGCAGGTAACCTGCCGCGCGACCATGGTCGAGCCCGGCGCAGAGCCGCAGGACTCCGAGGGCGACCTGTTCCTCGAGTCGCTCATGGACACCAGCCTCTACTCGATGGGGGCTTTCTTCTCCGACGAGCACCCCGACCTGGTGGACGAGGTCATAGTCCAGAGCGAGGACATCGAGGCCGCGGGCATCCGCGGCTACGCCGACGAGCACGGGATGACGATGGAGAGCTGCTTCGAGGCTCTGCTGACCGGTCTGGCGGTCAGGTACTACAACGCCGTGGCGGGGTAATCGGGCTGCCCAGATTTGAACTGGGGACCTCTCCGACCCGAACGGAGCGCGCTACCAGACTGCGCTACAGCCCGTGTGGTGCAACGAGGCAGGGTATCGGCCATTCAGACCTCGGCCGCGATGGCGCGGCCCAGCGCCTCGTCGATTCCCATGGGATCGACGTCGAAAAGCCGCATACCCTCCGGGTCGGTGACCACCGTCTTGGTGGCGAGGCCTTCCACGAGCGGCTTGGCCACGCCGGCATCGACCGGGGTCACGAGGCCGATCCAGTGCGCGGAGAGCGTGGGCGACAGCACCGGCACCGGCAGCTTGGGCCGCGGCCGGCGGCCCAGCGCCTCGGCCATGCGGTCGAGCATGTCCTTGTAAGCCAGGACGTCGGGTCCGCCGATCTGGATCTCGCGGTTGCGCGACTCCTCGATCCGCGGCGCTTGGCAGAGGAAGGAGATAACGTCTTCCGCGGCAATCGGCTGGGTCGGGGTGTTCAGCCACGAGGGAGTGATCATCACGGGCAGGCGCTTGACCAGGTAGCGCAGCGTCTTGTAGGACTCGCTACCCGAGCCCACCACCATCGCCGCACGGAAGTAGGTGAGGTCGGGCCCCTCCTCGCGGAGGATCTCGCCGGTCTGGTGGCGGCTCTTCAGGTGCTCGGAGGAGGGGTCCTCGCCGAGGCCGCCGAGATAGACCACGCGCTCGACTCCCTCGTCCTTCATGGTGCGCGCGAAGTTGCGGGCGGCCTCGCGCTCGCGTTCGGCGAAGCTGCCCTGAGACCCCCGGCCCATCCCGTGCACGAGGTAAAAGGCCACGTCCACGCCTTCGCCCGATCCCTTGAGGCTCCCGGCCTCGAGCACGTCGCCCTCGTGCAGCGCGGCCCCCCCTTCGGCCAGGTCCTTTGCTCGACCAGCGTCGCGCACCAGGCAGCGGACGTGGGCTTCCTCCCCGAGGAGCTCGCGGGCCAGCAGCCCGCCCACGAAGCCGGTGGCGCCGGTGACCAGGGCGTGCATGCGAGAGGTACGTTGCCCGAAACGACCTGTGCTCATTCCCGGGTCTGCGATCCCGCCCCTGCCGATCGGTGCTGGGTTAGGGAACGATCGAGACGGTCAAGCTGCCGAGGGCGCCCAACCCGACCTCGACCTCGTCCCCTGCCTCCACCGGCGCAGGTGGGGTCAGCGAGCCGGCGATGATCACATCGCCCTCGCGCAGCTCCTCGCCCACATCGCCGAGCAGCCGGGCGACGAGCTCGACCACATCGGCGAAGCCGCCCGGCACCTCTGCGGTCTCGCGTCGCTCGCCGTTTACACGGACATCGGCGGCGGTCCCGTCCGGTGGGATAGCGGCGTGGGTGGGGCCGAGCAGGAAGGCCCGGTGGAAGACGTTGCCGGCCACGATCCCGGAGGCGTCGGGCGGCGGGTCCCCGGGGTCGACGACCTCGATCGCCGGCCCGTAGCCCGCGATTGTGCCCCCAGCGCCCATGTGAAGCGCCACCTCGGGCTCGATGCGCAGGTCGGCGGCAGCGCCTGCCGAGTAGCTGCCGCCGTCCTCGAGCAGCGACGAGGAGGTGAGGTGCCCGATCACAGACTCGCGCAATCCGAGCTTGCGCTGGATGTCGGGGACGTTCAACCCGATCTTCCAGCCCACGCGTTTGGCCCCGCCGTCGAGCGACGACCGCCAGGCCACCAGTTGCTCGGAGAGCGCGGCGATGATCTCGGGCTCGTTCGGGCTCACAGGCGCGTACGCTACCCGCCGTGGCGAAGACTCAGCAAACCGTGCTCATCAGCGGCTGCTCCTCGGGAATAGGTCGCGCGACGGCCGAACGCCTGGCGAAGAAGGGGCACACCGTCTACGCCACGGCGAGGCGTCTCGAGTCGATCGAAGAGCTGAGGAGCACCGGCTGCAAGCTGCTCTCACTCGACGTGACCGACGAGGGCTCCATGTCCGAGGCCGTGCGAGCGGTCCAGGAGGCCGAGGGCGGGATCGACGCCTTGGTCAACAACGCCGGCTACAGCCAGAACGGGGCGGTCGAGTCGATCCCTCTCGACGCCATCCGCGCGCAGTTCGAGACCAACGTCTTCGGCCTGATCCGCATGAGCCAGCTCGTGCTGCCCGGCATGCGCGAGCGCCGCAGCGGGCGCATCGTGAACATCGGCTCGATGGGAGGCAAGTTCACGTTTCCGGGCGGGGGCGTCTACCACGCCACCAAGCACGCGATCGAAGCGATATCCGACGCCATGCGTTTCGAAACAGGCGGCTTCGGTGTGCAGGTGGTCCTGCTCGAGCCCGGCCTGATCAAGACCGAGTTCGCCGCCACCTCGGTGGGTTCGATCGCCGATGCCGAGGACGGCCCCTACGCCCACTTCAACAGCGCGGTGGGCGCCGCCACCGCCAACGCTTACGAAGGTCCCATCGGCAAGCTGGGCGGCGGCCCCGGGGCCGTGGCCAAGGTCGTCGAGAAGGCGATCACCGCCGCGAGCCCACGCGCCCGCTACACCGTCACGCCCTCCGCGCGCTTGTTCCTCACGCAGCGCACCCTGCTGCCCGACTCCCTCTGGGACCGAGTCGTGGGGACCTCCTTTCCCCGCCCGGGCGCCTGACCCGCAACTCGAATCCGGACACCAACGCAGAGGAGAGACGACACCCTTGGCCTACTTCAAGGACGCCGACGAGGTCTACCGCTTCATCGGCAAGCTGTTCGAGGATCTGGCCGACGACGAGGAGCTGGCGCCCAAGTTCCGCAAGGCCGACACCGTCGTCCAGTACTCCTACCGCGACCCCGACTCGACCATCACCGTGCAGCTGCTGGAGGGCGAGGACGGCAGGGTGGACTTCGGCGAGACCGACCTGGAGCCCGAGGTGGTGATGTCCATGGACGCGGACACCGCGCACAGGTTCTGGCTGGGCAAGGTCAACGTGACCGTCGCCCTGGCGCGCGGCCAGATGAAGGCCAAGGGACCGGTCGCGAAGATCCTGAAGCTCGTCCCTCTGGTGAAGCCCGTGTTCCCCAAATATCGCGCGATGCTCGAGGAGGCGGGCCGCGAGGACCTGATCGAAGCGGCGTGACAGGCTCGTTCGATGTAGGCGAGGCGTTCGGCGCCCGCCGGATGGCGGGCTTCAAGGACTTCTTCCAGCACGCGTCGGCCACCCGCGTCGTGGCGGGGCGCGACCTGCTCTCGAGCACGGGCTTCGAGCTGGGCAAGGAGGGCGCGCACCGCGTCTGGCTGGTGACCGACAAGGTCATCCGCGAGACAGGCCTGGTCGATCGGGTCGAGGCCGGCGTGACCGACGGGGGCGTCGAGGTGGCCGGTGTGTTCGACGACGTCCCGCAGGACTCCTCGACCGAAGTCGTCGACCGCTGCGCCGCAGAGGCGCGCGAGGCGGGAGCCGACGCCTTCCTGGCCGTGGGTGGGGGCTCGGTGCTCGACACCGCGAAGATCGCCGACTCGGTCTTCACCCACGGTGGGACCGCCGCCGAGCAGGAGGGCTTCTTCCTGATGCCGCGCGCGGACGACGAAATGGGTGTGCCGCTGCCGATCGCGCCGCTGGTGTGCGTGCCCACCACGGCGGGCACCGGCTCGGAGGTGTCGATGGGGGCGCTCGTCAAGGATCCCGTGCGCAAGGTGAAGCTCGAGATCTGCGACTTCCCGCTGTTTCCGCGGCTGGCCATCCTCGACCCCGAGGCCACGAGGACGCTGCCGCCCAAGATCGCCGCGGCCACCGGAATGGATGCGATGACCCACGCGATCGAGAGCTACGTCTCGCTCGAGTGGAACCCGTTCCAGGAGGCCCGCTCGATGCAGGCGCTGCGGCTGATTCGCTCCAATCTCGAGCGCGCGGTCGACGACGGCCCCGGCGACGAGGAGGCGCGTGGCAACATGCTGGTGGCCGCCTCCCTGGCCATCGCGATCGAGTTGGGCTCGACCCACGCGATGTCGCACCCCTGCGGCGGCCTCTACGGCGTGCCCCATGGGGTGGCCAACGCCATCAACCTCCCCCACGTGATCCGCTTCAACGCCGAAGCCGGCGACGACGTCGCCGATCGCTACCGCGACGTGTGCGAGGCGCTCGGCGTGGAGAGCGGCGGGTCGGGTGCGGCGGTCGGGGACAACCTCGCCGGCCACCTCACGCAGCTTGTCGAGGGCCTCGGGCTGCCCACGCGCCTGTCCGAGGTGGGCGTGCCCGAGGAGGGCATCCCCGCCCTGGTGGAGGGCGCGATGGGCGACGGGCTGTCGCTGATGAACCCGCGCGAGCCCTCAGAGGAGGACTACGAGCGCCTCTTTCGCGGGGCTCTGTAAGGAGGGCCCATCGCGAGACCCACCTGGACCGAGAGCGTTATCCCGCGCCCGCCTCGTCGTAGCCCTGTTCGCCGGGCATGAGCACCTGGGCCACGCCTCCCTCGAGCACCACGCGCGGCTCGACGGGAAGCACCTTGCGCTCGCGCGCCGTCTGCAGCGCATCCTCCACCGAGCCGTGCTCGGCCAGCTGCTCGAGGTGCTTGATCGTCGGGAAGACCAGCGTGAGCTCCTCACGGGCGCCCGCATCGAGTGCGTCCTGGGGGCGCAGCCAGCGGAAGTCCACGCACTCGGCACCGTCCACCTCGGGCTCGGCTCCCTCGGCCGCGCTCGCCACGAAGAAGTGGGTGTCGAACCGCACCTTCACCTGGGCGGGGGTGATCCAGCGCGACCAGCGCAGCAGCTCGCTGTCGTCGGGCAGCTCGATGCCTGCCTCCTCGCCCAGCTCGCGGCGCGCCGTGGCCAGCTCATCGGAGTCGCCTTCGCTGAGCGAGCCGCCCGGGAAGACCCAGGCGCCGCCCATGAAGCGCTGCTCGGGGTTACGCTGGACGAGCAGCACCTCGGGGCCGCCGGGCGTGTCGCGCAGGAGGATCAGCGAAGCCGCTTCGCGCGCGTCGGCAACCTCACCGGCGCTGGGCTCCTCACCCGGCCCTGGGCGGTCGGCGCGCATCCGGCCCGAAAGCTAGCGAGGAGGCTGTACCCTTCCCGAGCGATGGCGGAGACGGCGACACAGCAGCAGTGGATCTGCAGCTCCTGTGGGTTCATCTATGACCCCGAGGAGGGCGACCCCGACGGTGGCATCCCGGCGGGCACCGCCTTTGACGACATCCCGGACGACTGGTTCTGCCCGGTATGCGGGGCCCGCAAGAAGGACTTCGAGAAGTACGACGGCTGAGCCTGGATTCAGGCTAGGCGGGCTCCGGTCCCGGGTCTGAGCCCGGACCCCTGCCGTTTGGCCCGAAGTAACGGTTGAGCGTCTCGTTCCAGCGACGCTCATGCTTCGCGAGCGTCGCCTGCCAGCGCCTATCGCTGCGCTCCATGGCCTTGTCGAAGCGCAGCAACAACTCGTGCATGAACAGCCGGTTCTCTTCGAGCGCGGTGCGGTTCAGGTCGAGAGCCTCTCTGGTCTCACGCATGATCTCGTTGCCCTCAGCGAGGCGGGCGTCGATCCGGCGCATCCACTCAGACTCGTTCACGTCGCCCATTCTCGCACGGCGCGTGTTACGCGAGGCCGCCGAGCGCTACACCTTCGGGCGGTAGGTGCCCACGCTCCAGACGTTGCCCTCGGCGTCACGGGCGGCGAACTCGTGTGAGCCGTAGTCCGTATCCCTCAGCTCGTACTCCAGCTCGGCGCCTGCTTTCTGCGCGCGCTCGTACAGCGTGTCCACCGCGTCGGTGGCGAGGTACGTGACGGCCGGTCCGAAGTCCCCGGCCATGCGGCCGTCGGATCCGTCGCTGGCGGAGCCGAGCATGATCACCTCCCCCTCGAACGCAAGCTCGGCGTGGTGCACGGTGCCGTCATCGCCGTGATGCAGCGCGACCTCCTCGAAGCCAAGGGTCTGCGTGAGCCAGTCGATCGCGGCCGGGGCGTCGCGGAAACGGAAGGTTGGATAGACGCTCTGTGTCATGGCCGCAACCTACGCTGCCGCCGGCGGGCGGTCTTGGACGAAATGATCAGGCGGCGACACCGCCGCTGCCCGGCATGACCTTGGCCAGGTAGTCGCTCGGCGAGGTGCCGGCGAACTGCCTGAAGTCGCGGTTGAAGTGCGGCTGGTCGCAGTACCCGCAGTCCAGCGCGACGTCGCCGAGCGGGTCGCCCTCTCCCAGTTGTCGCACCGCGCGGTCAAAGCGCAGCACCCGCGACAGGGCCTTGGGCGCCAGGCCGATCTGCTCGCGGAACTCCCTGACCAGCCTGCGGGCGCTCCAGCCGAGCTCCTGACGGAGGTCGGCCACCGCCCCCCGGCCCTCGTTGCGGCGAATACGGTGCCACGCCCAGGCGATCTCCAGCTCGGGTGGCCGGGCCTCGGCGAGTCGCGCGGCGAGGAAGTCATCGACCAGGCCCAGCTGCCCGGCCCACCCCTCGGTCCCGTGGACGCGCTCACACAGCTCGTCCCCGGCGCGCCCCCAGAGAGCGTCGAGGTCCACTACCTCGTTGGTGAGCTCGTGCATGGGCATGCCGAACAGCCGCCGTGCGCCGAGCGGAGTCAGGTTCACCTCGATGCCGTGCTGGGGCCCGTGGTAGGCGGTCAGCGCCGGGGCCTCGTGCAGGCTGGCGAGGAACGAGGTCCGGGGCTGCCCGTCTACGTCGATTGCCGGACCCAGGCTGAGGATCATCGTCACGTCCCCGGAGGGAACCTCGCGGCGGCGCACGGGACGGCTCGAGCGCTCGCGATAGCCACAGATCCGCTGGATGTCGCTGCTCGCGGGCACGATCTGGGCGAACTCCCAGCTGAGCTCCGGCGAGCTGTAGTGGACGATCTCGATGCCCCGATGCTACGGGGCGCCGGTCAGCGCTCGTAGACGATGAAGGAGGTCCGCCCGGCGTCCTGCCCCTCGAGCTGCGGGCGTACGGTCACGCCGCAGCGGGCAGCGCGGTGGCGCCTGTGGCCGCGGCGATCGCCTCCGCGGTGGTGGCCACCAGGCGGCGCAGGTCCTGCTCGGACATCGACAGCGGGGGCATCAAGATCACCACGTCGCCGAGCGGGCGCACGATTGCGCCACGGCGCCTGGCATCAAGCGTGACCTGGTGTCCGATGCGCTCCTCCAACGCGAAGCCCCCGAGCTCGATGCCGACCATGAGCCCCACCTGGCGGACCTCGGCCACCGCCGGCAGGTCGGCCACCGACTCGAGCAGCCGGGAGAGCAGGCCGATCTTCGGGCCCAGGCGCTCGAGCGTGCGCTCCTCCTCGAAGACCTCGAGGCAGGCGAGCGCCGCTGCGCAGGCCAGCGGGTTGCCCGTGTAGGTGTGGCCGTGGAAGAAGGTACGCAGCTCCTCGTGGCGTCCGAGGAATCCCTCGTAGATCTCCTCGGTGGCCAGCGTGGCGGCCAGCGGCAGGTACCCGCCGGTCATGCCCTTGGCCAGGCACAGGAAGTCGGGCGAGACCCCCTCGTGCTCGCAGGCGAACATCTTCCCCGTGCGCCCGAATCCCACCGCCACCTCGTCGCAGATCAACAGCACGCCGTGGCGGTCGCAGAGCTCACGCACCGCGCGCAGGTAGCCGGGCGGGTGGACCAGCATGCCCGCCGCTCCCTGCACCAGCGGCTCGACGATCACCGCCGCCACCTCGTCGCCGTTCTCGCTCAGAAGCCGTTCCATGTCGGCGGCGTCGCCGGGCTCGGCCTTCAACGTGTCGAACAGCAGCGGGCGGTAGAGCGAGTGGAAGAGCTCGATCCCGCCCACCGAGACCGAGCCGACGGTGTCGCCGTGGTAGGCGTCGCGCAGGGCGATGAACTTCGTACGCCGCGTCTCGCCGCGCTGGCGCCACCACTGGAAGGCCATCTTGAGCGCGATCTCGGCGGCCGTGGAGCCGCTGTCGGAGTAGAAGACCCGTGTAAGCCCCGGCGGTGACAGGTCCACCAGCCTTCGCGCCAGCTTGATCGCCGGGGGGTGACTGAGGCCGAGCATGGTCGAGTGCGCCACGCGCTCGAGCTGGTCGCGCACCGCTGAGTCGATGCGCGGATGGCGGTGGCCGTGAACGTTGCACCACAGCGAGGAGACGCCATCGAGGTAGCGCCGTCCCTCGGTGTCCACCAGCTCCGAGCCCTGCGCGCGCTCCACGATCAGGGGCTCTTCGGCCTCCCAGCCCAGCTGCTGGGTGAAGGGGTGCCACAGGCACTCGCGGTCGTCTCGTACGAGTGCTGCGTGCCCGGATTCCACGCGCGCGACCGTAGCTAGTGTCCCGGCTGGAATGCCGCCCCTTTCTCTGCTCGTCTTCGTGGTGGGGACGGGGTCGCTCGGCGCCGAGATCGCGGCCGTGCGCCTGCTCAGTCCCTACTTCGGCGCATCCACCGTGGTGTGGGCGAACACCATCGGCGTGGTGTTGGTGGCCCTGTCGGTGGGCTACTGGCTGGGCGGCCGGCTGGCCGATCGCCATCCCCACATGCGCGGCCTCTGCCTGCTGGCACTGGCTGCGGCGGCGCTGCTGGCGCTGGTGCCCTTCGCGGCCGACCCTCTGCTCGGCCTCGCGGTGGACGCGCTGGACTCGATCTCCGCCGGCGCCTTCTTCGGCTCCCTGGTGGCCGTTTTGGTGCTGGTGGCTGTGCCGGTGCTCCTGCTCGGTGCGGTCTCGCCCTACGCGATCCGCCTCGCGGTTTCGAGCGTGGAGGAGGCGGGCACAGTAGCCGGCCGCCTGTACGCGCTGTCGACGGCGGGGTCGCTGGTCGGGACGCTTCTCTCCGCACTGCTGCTCATCCCGCTGATCGGCACGCGGCGCACGTTTCTCGTCTTCGCCCTGGCCATCGCCGTGATGGCGGTGCTCGGCCTCCGGCCCGCGCGGCGCTACGCCCTGGCCCCGGCCGCGATCGCCGTCCTCATCGTCCTGCCTGTGGGGACCCTGAAGGCCGAGACCAACCGCGGCCGGGTGGTCTACGAGACCGACACCGAGTACCAGTACGCCCGCGTGGTCGAGACCTCGGACGGCTCGCGCTACCTCGAGCTCAACGAGGGACAGGCGCAGCATTCGATCTACCACCCGGACTCGGTGCTCACCGACGACGTGTGGGACGGGCACCTCGTGCTGCCCTTTGCGGCACGTGATTCCGCGCCGCGCCGCGTGGCCATCCTCGGCAACGCCGCCGGGACCACTTCGCGCGCCTACGAGCAGTTCTTCCCCGGCACGCGTGTGGACGGCGTGGAGATCGATCCCGAGCTGTCGGAGATCGGACGTCGCTACTTCGGCATGGACAATCCTCAGCTGCGCCTCTTCCACGAGGACGCCCGACCCTTCCTGAGGCGTGCGAACGCGCGCTACGACGTGATCTCGGTCGACGCCTATCGCCAGCCCTACATCCCCTTCTACCTGACCACGCGCGAGTTCTTCGAGACCGTCCGCGACCGCCTCACGCCCGACGGCGTGCTGGTGGTCAACGCCGGGCACCCCGAGGGACAGGACGAGCTGGAGGAGGTGCTCACGGCCACCATGGGCGACGTCTTCACCCACGTGATGCGGGATCCGATCGAGCCCACGAACACGCTGATCGTGGCCTCGCGGCGCCCGCTCTCGCCGGGGCGCATCAGGGCGGCGCTGCCGACCCTGCCGGCGGGCCTTCGCCGCACCGCGTCGAACGCGGCCAACCGCTTGGCGCCGCCTCTGCGCGGCGGTCGCGTGTACACCGACGACGAGGCGCCAGTGGAGTGGTTGATCGACAAGTCGATCGTGGATTACGCTTCCGGAGCCCGGTGAGCTTCCGCAAGTACGAGCTCGGGTCCTACGAGGAGATGGTGGAAAGCCACTCCTGGGACGTGCCCGAGCGCTACAACATCGCGCAGGACGTGTGCGACAAGCACGATCGCGACCGCCTCGCGATGGTCTGGGAGGACTGGCAGGGCAACGAGCGCCGGGTCAGCTTCGGCGAGCTGCAGGACCTCTCGAACCGCTTCGCCAACGTGCTGGAGGCCGAGGGCGTGGAGCGCGGGGACCGCGTCGCGACGCTGCTGCCCTCGCTGCCCGAGACCGCCGCCGTGTTCATCGGCACCTTCAAGCGCGGAGCGATCCTGCTCTCCATGTCCGTGCTCTACGGCGACGACGGCATCGAGCACCGCCTGCGCGACTCCGAGGCCACGGTGCTGGTGACCGACTCCAAGAACGTCGAGCGGATCCCCAAGGGCATCGTCGAGAAGGTGCTCGTGATGGGGGATGGCTTCGAGGAGAAGATTGAGGCGGCCTTCGCCGAGTACGAGATGGCCGACACCTCGTCGGAGGACCCCGCCCAGCTCTACTACTCCTCGGGCACCACCGGCAAGGCCAAGGGCATCCTGCACGCCCACCGCTACCTGCTCGGCCACGAGGAGTTCGAGTTCTGCCACGACGTGCGCGACGGCGAGCTCTTCCACGGCATGGGCGAATGGGCCTGGGCCGCGGGGATCTGCCCCCTGCTCGGGCCCTGGCGCTACGGCGCGGTGGCGCTCGTGTACGCCCGCGAGGGCGGCTTCGACCCCGAGGAGCAGCTGCGCTTCCTCGCCAAGCACGGCGTGCAGAACATGTTCACCACGCCGACCGCGCTGCGCGCGATGACCGGCGTGGAGGACGCGGGTCGCAAGCACCCGCTGCCCGAGCTGCGGATCGTCTGCTCGGCGGGCGAGCCGCTGAACCCCGAGGTCATCCGCTGGTTTCGCGACCAATACGGGATCACCGTGCTCGACTACTACGGGCTCACCGAGAGCTACCCGCTGTGCGGCAACTTCCCGACCGTCGAGGTGCGCGAGGGCTCGATGGGCCTTCCGATGCCCGGCTGGGAGGTGAAGATCCTCGACGAGGACGAGAACGAGGTGCCCACAGGCGACCGCGGGGAGATCTGCCTGCGCGCCCGGACGAACCCCCACTACCCGATCGGCTACTGGAACCAGCCCGAGGACACCGAGGAGGAGTTCGGCGGCGACTGGTTTCACACCAAGGACGCCGCCCAGCTCGACGACGACGGCTACGTCTGGTACGCCGGCCGCGCCGACGACGTGATCATCTCCGCCGGCTACCGCATCGGCCCCTTCGAGGTGGAGTCGGCCTGCGTGGAGCACCCGGCGGTCAAGGAGGCCGCGGCGGTGGCCTCCCCCGACCCCAAGCGCGGCGACCTGGTCAAGGCCTTCATCGTGGTCGCCGCGGGCGCCGAGGCCAGCGATGAGACCGCCGAGGAGATCAAGCGCTTCGTGCGCGGCCACCTGTCCGCATACGCGTACCCTCGCGAGATCGAGTTCGTGGACGATCTGCCGAAGACGCTCACCGGCAAGATCCGCCGCGTGGAGCTGCGGGAGGCCGAGCGGCAGAAGAAGGCCGGGGAAGCGGCGGCCTCCTAGGGCGAGTTCCGCCGAGCCCTCTTAGGGGCCGCCTGGGTCCGATTTGGCCGACGGGCACCCACGCCCTCCGAGGCCCGCTAGGGCGATTCATGCACTCACGTGCACCCGGTGCACGCCCTTGCCCGGGCTGCAACTCGCTGTCCGATCCGCGCTAGTGGCTCTGAGAGGGGTGGGCCGTTGCGCGAGCGAGCCGGGTCACACCGGCAGCAGCGGAATGTCGTAGAGGATCGCGGCGGCTACGAAAGCCCCGATCAGCAGGGCCACCAGCACGCCGGCCGCCACCTTCTCCTTGACGGTGGCGCGCTGGGCGCGGTCCTTTGCCTTGTCGGCCCAGACGATCACCCGCTCGAGCAGGCGCTCGGCACGCTCGAACTCCAGGGCGAGCAGCCCGAGCCCGAGCAGGATCACCAGGAAGCCGGGGCCGGGGATCCCGGGCCCGCTCAGGAAGATCCCTGCGACCACGAGCACCACGCCCACGATCACGCTCCCGACGCGGTAGACCTTGCTGCGGTCCTTGTGCTTCTCCTTGCGCGCCTGGAGCTTCTTCAGCATCTCCGGCACGTCCTCGCGGGAGGCGTAGTCGGGCGGGGTGCGGTCGGTGGGCTTGTCGCCGACCGCGCTGGCCGGCTCGGCCGCCTCGGCCGTCGGCTTGCGTTCGTCGGGCTGCGCGCTCATGGGGTTGGAGTCTGACGGGTCGAGTCGAGCCACTGGCTCAGTGGCAGCCTCGTGCCCGCCTCGGCGAGCCCCTCGCGCGTGGTGGTGGGCAGCTCGTGCACGGGCAGTTCGGTGGCTTGTTCGATCGTGACCCTGTTCGACTGCTCGACCCGGCTCGGCTGCGCCGGCCAGGGCGTGAGCACCACCGCCGCCACCTCGAGCCCGGCCGTACGCGCCGCCTCGACGGTGAGGAGCGTGTGATTGATGGTCCCCAGGCCGGGTCTCGCCGCCACCAGCAGCGGGACGCCGAGCTCGGAGCAGAGGTCGCGCACCGAGTAGCCGGGGGCCAGGGGCACGAGCAGGCCCCCGACGCCCTCGACCACCAGGACGTCTGCCCGGTCGGCCGCCGCGCGGGCTGCCGAGACCAGCTCGGCGGGATTCAGCTCGCCGCCGGCCAGCTCGGCCGCCAAGTGGGGTGAGGCCGCCGGGCCGAAGAGGTTCGGCGAGACCTCGGAGGGCGCCCGCCCGATCACCGAGGCCAAGAGCTCGTGATCGGGCGGCCAGTCGCCGGGCTTCTCGTCGAGGCCGGTGACCGCCGGCTTGAATGCGGCAACGCGCTCGCCGCGTGCCACCAGAGCCGCGCACAGTGCGGCGGCCAGCACCGTCTTGCCGACCCCGGTGTCGGTGCCCGTTACGAACAGCCCGCGCAAGCGGGGCGGCTAAGCGGCGTCGGACAGGTGGTCGAAGATGCCGGCCCGAGCGGCCCGAGCGGGCCGCGGTGCGACAGGGACGCGGGGCACCGCGGTGGCGAGGGTCCGGGCCGCCTCGCGCAGCTCGGACTTCGTGTGCGAGGCCATGACCGCGAGGCGCAGGCGCGATGTGCCGTCGGGCACGGTGGGCGGCCGGATCGCCTGAGCGAACACGCCCTCGGCGAGCGCGGCTTCGGCGGCGCTCACGGCGGCCTCGGGGCTTCCCACCACGAGCGGCACGATCGGCGTGTCCTCGCCCGGGGCGAGGATCCCCTCGGCGCGCAGCGCCTCACGCAGCACACAGGCGTTTCGCTGAAGCTTCTCCACGCGTCGCGGCTGCTCGCGCAGCAGCTCGAGCCCGGCCATGGCGGCGCCTACCGCAGGGGGCGGCAGTGCGGTGGAGAAGATGAGCGGGCGGGCCGTGTTGACGAGGTAGTGCGCCATGCGCTTCTCGCAGCACACGTAGGCCCCGTAGGAGCCGAGGGCCTTGCCCAGCGTGCCGATGGTCACGTCGACCGCGTCCTCGACACCGGCGGCTGCCGCGGCGCCGCGGCCGCCGGGGCCGATCGTGCCCGTGCCATGGGCCTCGTCGACCACCAGCAGGGCTCCGAAGCGCTGCGCCAGCTCGGCGATGTCCGCCAGCGGCGCGAGGTCGCCGTCCATGGAGAAGACCCCGTCGGTCACGATCACCTTGCCGCGCTCGCCGGCCTGGCGCAGGCCCCAGGCGAGCTGATCGACGTCACGGTGGTCATAGACGAAGCTCTCGGCGCGCGACAGCCGGCAGCCGTCGATGATGCTCGCGTGGTTGAGGCGGTCCGAGAAGACGACGTCGCCCTCGCGGGCCAGCGCCGAGACGACGCCGAGGTTGGCCAGATAGCCCGAGCCGAACAGCAGCGCGGCCTCCGAGCCCTCGAAGTCGGTAAGCCGCTCCTCGAGGCGACGGTGGATGCGCATCGTCCCCGACACCAGGCGTGAGGCGCCCGCACCTGCCCCGTAGCGCAGCGCGGCCTCGGCGGCGGCCTCTCGCACGCGTGGGTGATCGGCCAGCCCGAGGTAGTTGTTCGAGCACAGGAGCAGCACCGGCTGGCCGTCGAGCAGCACACGAGGACCCTGGGGGCCGGAGATCAGGCGCATCCGGCGCATGAGGCCGCGGTCGCGGATCTCGTCTAGCCGGCGGTCGATTTCGTCGATCACGCCGAAGATCGTCCGGAGGCTTCCGGCTCGGGAGGCTCGACTTGCACGATCTCGGGACGCGGTGGCACCTTGCCCTTGGGTATGCGCCGCAATTGGCGAGCGGGGTTCCAGAAGTTGGCCTCGTCCTGGTGGTCGATCAGGTCGTCCACCGGCGTGCGTGGGGCCTCCCCGTCCAGCCAGCCCGAGCGGTTGTCGGGCCGCGGGTTCGCGCCGTTGTCGGACTGGCGGGCCACGTTGAGGCCCAGATCCTCGAACATCGCGCGGTCGTCCTCGGGCTCGGAGCCCAGGGTGGTCAGGAAGTTGCCCATCATCACGCCGTTGAGCCCCGCCTTGACGGCCAGGGGCTGGAGCTCACCGAGGTTCTCGACCCGTCCTCCGCAGAGGCGGAAGAGCGCGGAGGGGATGATCAGCCGGAAGATCGCGATCCACTTCACGGCCTCCCAGGGGTCCATGTGGTCGCGGTCGCCGAACTTGGTGCCCTCGCGTGGGTTGAGCAGGTTGATGGGAACGCTCGTTGGGTCGATCTTCGACAGCTCAAAGGCCATCTCCACCCGCTGCTCACGCGTCTCGCCCAGGTTGAGGATGCCGCCCACGCAGGTCTCCAGGCCGGCCTCGCGCACGGCGTCGATCGTCCGCAGGCGGCCCTCGTAGCGGACGGTGGTGGACACCTCGGGGTAGTAGGACTCCGCGGTCTCGACGTTGTGGTGCACTCGCTGGATGCCGGCCTCTCGCAGGGACTTCGCCCGCTCTGTGGAGAGGTGCCCCACCGACGCGCAGCGCTTGAGGTTTGTGTGCTCGGCCACCAGCTTGGCGCCGTCGAGCACGTTCGCGAAGTCTCGCTTGGAGAGCCCCTGGCCCTGGGTGACCATGCAGAAGCGGTGCGCGCCGGCGGCCTCGGCTGCCTGAGCGTGCTCGAGGATCTGCTCGGGGGTCATCATCGCGTGCATCGGCGTGTCGGCCTCCGCGAAGCGCGACTGGGCGCAGAAGCCGCAGTCCTCCGCGCACCCGCCCGACTTGGCGTTGACCAGCGAGCACATGTCGGTGGAGTCGCCGAAGCGCTCCTGGCGGGCCTCCCAGGCGCGCTCCACGAGGGCCTCTATCTCGCCGTGGTCCTCGATCTCCCCGAGGGCCACGGCCTCGCTGCGGCTGATGAGCGGGGGCACCGACGACCAAGCTAGGGACTGGGTCGGACGCGTTCGGGTATGCAAGCCAGCATGCCCACTCTTCACCCCACCGAGCACCGCGGCTACCGCGAGCTGTTCGCCTTCTCCCGCTCGCTCTCCGCCCACTGGGAGCAGCTCGCCGAGCGCCTTCCTCAGACCCGCGCGGGGCCCTTCCGCGAGGGCGCTTCGGCGGCACGCGAGCTGATCGGCGAGCTCGAGACGCACGCCGGCGCCTACGACCTACACGGAAAGCCCGCCGCCCAGGGCCTCGGCAACTCGATCGGCATGGCACGGGCCGGCCTGCGCAACCGCTTCCTGGAGGTCAATCAGGCTGCTCGCTTCGCGCTGGGGGAGATCGCCCACGTAGTGAGCCTGCTGGCCTACCTGCGCCGCGTGGCCGAGACCCGCGACGACGTGCGCGCGCGCGACTTCTCCTCAGGCTGGCTCGACCGCTTGGAAGAGGTGGAGCGCCAGGCGCGGGGCGCCGCCGCCGAGCTCGGCGCCGACCCAGACCTGGCCATCGAGCCCTACGACCCCTCGCCGCTGGGCAAGGCCGGCCAGTCGGTGGGCGCCGCGCTCGGGGCCGCTGGGGAGTGGGTGGACCAACAGGCGGCCAAGCGCGGCTGGGATGGTTGATTCGAACTGCCGCCGGGGCCCGGCGTTCGAGGTCAATGGCTCCCACTCATCGGGTGCCGACGACAGGCACGCCAAGCCCCATCGCCAGGACCGCGGCCTGCGAGAACGCCTCGTCGCGCGAGGGGCAGGCTTGCACCGACGCGCCCGCGACCCAGGGCGCGGGATCGGCAATC
>Ga0136625_1000184_pt1 | contig 17066 bp, 16 predicted proteins | sample AntDrymUQ4832306_2_FD_104672 | JGI IMG/M metagenome (GOLD analysis project Ga0136625, IMG submission 104672) | Polar desert sand microbial communities from Dry Valleys, Antarctica - metaG UQ483 (23.06) | ecosystem: Environmental > Terrestrial > Soil > Desert | place: Antarctica: Dry Valley...
CTGCCAGCACCGCAACTACCTGCTTGACGAAGAACGCGGTCCCGCCAAACAGGAGCCCATCGGAAACCACCGAGTTGATCGAGCTCTGGGCAAAGACTCCGGTGAGGATCGAGCCGACGATTCCTCCGGCCAGGTGGACGCCGACCACGTCGAGGGAGTCGTCGTAGCCAAACCGGAACTTGAGGCTTACCGCCCAGAAGCACGCGAAGCCGGCGATAAGCCCGATCGCGATCGCCGACAGCGGAGAGACGAATCCGGCGCCAGGAGTAATCGCCACCAAACCGGCCACTGCGCCGGAGGCGGCACCCAAAGTCGTGGGTTTGCCCGTCTTCCGCCACTCGGCCACGACCCAGCCCAGCGCCGCCACCGAAGCCGCGATCTGCGTCGTTACGAAGGCGTTAATGGCGATGCCGTCGGCGGCGAGGGCTGAGCCGGCATTGAACCCGAACCAGCCGAACCAGAGGATGCCGGTGCCGAGCAAGGTCAGCGGGAGGGAATGGGGACGCATTGCCTCCACCCCGAATCCTTTCCGGGGTCCGAGCGCGAACACCAAGGCAAGGGCGGCGATCCCGGCGTTGACATGAACGACAAGCCCGCCCGCGAAGTCACGCACCCCCCAGGCGAAGAGCCAGCCGTCGGCGGCGAATCCCCAGTGGGCGATGATCGGGTAGACGATCAGGGCCCACAAGGTGGTGAACAGGACCCAGGCTGAGAACTTCATCCGCTCGGCCACCGCCCCTGTGATCAGGGCGGGGGTGATGATCGCAAACATCATCTGGAACACCATGAAGAGCAGTGAGTCGCCTGCCACTCCCTTGAGCCCGAGGAAGTCGAACCCGCCGATGAGGCCCCCGATATCGGTCCCGAAGGCCAGGGTGTAGCCGATCAGCGTCCAGACCACGGTCACGATCGAGATCGTGAAGAAGTTCTTCATCAGCATATTGAGGACGTTTTTCGACCTCACCATGCCCCCGTAGAAAAGGGCCAATCCTGGGGTCATGAACAGCACCAAGGCCGAACTGACCAACAACCAGGCAATCGTTCCTTCGCTCAAAGTCGCCTCCTCGTCCTTTTGGAAGCGACCAGTTGGGAGGACTTGTGTTTCGAGCGTGTTGCTCAGTTGTTACATCTTGAGTTCTGAAGCGTTAGGCACCAGCCTCCGCACGTCGAGACTCGATCATCAACTAAGGGAAGATGAATGTTCACGTAGCGGGACGTCGAAAAGGAGCTCCTCTCCAACTCAAGCAGTCCCCTAGAAACTCTGCACCAAATTTGTCGTCACACGAACGGTGTTGAAGAAATTCGTCCTGTGGCAAACGAGTACCGATCGCCACAGGACAAATTTGCTGGAGAGCGTTCGCCACGCGACAAATTACGTGACAACGCCAGCCCGACCAACCCTTCCTTCGCTGAATCGGTTTGAGTTGTGGGGAAGCGATTCCGCCACCGAAGAGACGTCAAGGTAGGCGGTCAGCAGACCATCCTCGATCTCGCCGGTGACACCGAATCGGGCCAGCAACGCCCTGATGCCCGTGTTTTCGGGAAGTGCCACAAACATAAATCGTCGGATCCCGACCTTCTCGGCTCCGACGGCGAGTACTTCCAGCAAGAGCTTCCCAATCCCCCTTCTCTGCCATTCGTCGACCACCGTCAGCGCCACCTCGGCGTCATCGCCGGCCCCGCGGATGAAGCGACCGACCGCGACCGGCTCATCGTCGCTGAGAACTCCCCAGGCCTGGTGGTCGCGCCCGTCGATCTCGGTGAGATAGGCGAGTTGCTGCCGGCTCAAATGATCGACGCCGGATAGAAAACGCAGCCGACGGGAACGTTCCGAGAGCCGCTCCATGCCTGCGACCAGGAGCGGCTTGTCCTCGGGTCGGATGGGACGCACGACGATTTGAGCGCCATCGGGGAGCGTGGTTTCAAACATGCTTGCAATTGCAAGCATACCGCATGCAGAGCTCTAACTTCGTTACCGTCCCGCCATGCCTCGGCGTCCAACCGCAACCCTGTCCTTCGGTTCGGGCAAGCGAGAAAGTCACGATTCTTCTCGCTTTTATCGCCGATTCCCCGAGCCCGTCGTTTCCACCGACGATGCGATCGCTCCTCCCGCGGTCATCGATCGGCTTTTCGTCGGCGACGCCAGGGCCATGAGAACAGACCAGGTGGCGGACAACTCGGTGGCGTTGCTGATTACCTCACCCCCCTACTTCACCGGCAAGGAATATGAGAACGACGTCGCGGAGGGTGACGTTCCGGCGGCTTACTTCGAGTATCTGGCCGGCATCGCCCAAGTTCTTTCAGTTTGCGCAAGAAAATTGGAACCAGGCGGACGGATGGCGATCAACGTCGCCAACCTCGGCCGCCGTCCCTATAGATCCCTCTCGGCAGACATCCTCTCGATTCTCCAGGACGACCTCGGATTGCTCATACGGGGCGAGATCATCTGGCGCAAGGCTCATGGGGCCGGAGGATCCTGCGCGTGGGGCAGCTTTCGCAGCCCGGCCAATCCGGTGCTGCGCGACCTGACCGAGCGAGTGATCATCGCCTCCAAGGGTCGCTTCGACCGCGCCCTCAACCGCAGACAGCGTGCAGACCGCAACCTTCCCCACCAACCGACGATCTCGGCGACCGATTTCATGGAGTCGACTCTGGATCTCTGGGACATCCCGGCAGAAAGCGCGGTCCGGATTGGGCATCCCGCTCCATTCCCTGTGGAGCTACCCCGTCGCCTGATCGAGCTCTACACCTATCAGGGCGATCTCGTCCTCGATCCCTACATCGGCTCCGGCACAACGGCAGTGGCGGCCGCCATGAGCGACCGCCACTACATCGGATTCGACACCGAGCCCGAATACATAGTGCTTGCACAACGCCGGCTGGAGAACGTCAGCAGGGACAGCTAGATCGCCGTCAGGCCTCGCGGCAAGTCGATACTCTCGCCTGAAAGGAGATTGATGGCCCACCTGTTTGTACGGCACCCCGTCAAGGACTACGAAATGTGGCGGCAGGTCTACGACGAAGCTGATGCGCTGCGGGAGGAGTTCGGAGTCAGATCGCACACCGTCTTTCAGTCAGCCGATGACCCCAACGACATCACAGTCATGCACGTATTCGACAACATTGGCGCAGCCAAAGCAATGGCAGAGGCACCGCAGCTTCGCGAGGCTATGGATCAAGCCGGGTCGCGGCTCCTCCGACCATTTGGTTCGTCAACAAGAAGTAAATCCCACGAGCCGGGCTAGGTCGATTCGAGCGCCAGCTCCAACACCTGATCGATCGACTCCACCGGATGGAAGGTGATCGTTTCCCGGACTGACTCGGGGATGTCGTCGAGATCGATCTCGTTCCTTTGCGGGAAGACAACTTGGGTTAGACCGGCTCGGTGGGCAGCGAGCACCTTCTGCTTGAGGCCACCGATTGGGAGCACCTTGCCTTGCAAAGTGACCTCACCGGTCATGCCCACGTCGGAACGCACTTTGCGTCCGGTCAGGAGCGAAGTCACCGCGGTGACCATCGTCACCCCCGCTGAGGGGCCATCCTTGGGGATCGCTCCCGCCGGGACATGAACGTGAAAGCGGCGTTTGAGAGCGTTCTCATCGATGCCAAGCTCGCTGGCATGCGCCTCGACGTAGGAAAGCGCGATCATCGCCGACTCCTTCATCACGTCACCCAGTTGACCCGTGAGGGTCAAACCCTGTTCGCCCGGCGTGGCCGACGCCTCGATAAATAGCACGTCGCCGCCGGAGCCTGTGACGGCGAGACCGGTAGCAACTCCAGGGACATCAGTGCGGTCTTTGGCTTCGTCGTGCCAGACCTTGGGCTTGCCGAGAAACTCGGACACCTGCTCAGGCCCAACCTCGATATGGACGTCTTCACCCCGAGCAACCTTGGTTGCCGCCTTGCGCGACAGCTTTCCCAGCTCCCGCTCGAGTGATCGCACACCCGCCTCACGGGTGTACCGATCGACCACTGCTCGCAAAGCCGGCTCGGTGACCGTGATCTCCTCCGGCTCGAGACCGGCCAGCCGGATCTGGCGCGGAAGCAGATGATCACGAGCGATGGCAACTTTCTCTTCGTCGGTGTAACCGTCGAGGCGAATGACTTCGGTGCGGTCGAGCAACGGCGCTGGGATCGTCTCGACGACGTTGGCGGTAGCGATGAAGAGCACATCAGAAAGGTCGAGATCGACCTCGAGATAGTGATCGCGGAAAGTGTGGTTCTGCGCCGGGTCGAGCACTTCTAGCAGCGCCGATGATGGATCCCCACGCCAGTCGTTGCCGACCTTGTCCATCTCGTCGAGCAAGAAGACCGGGTTCATAGTTTGCGCTTCGGTCAACGCCCGGGCGATACGTCCCGGCCTCGCGCCGACGTAGGTGCGACGATGCCCTCTCACCTCCGCCTCATCACGGATACCGCCCAGGGCAACACGAACGAACTTCCGTCCCAAGGCGCGAGCAACCGACTCACCCAACGAAGTCTTCCCCACTCCGGGCGGGCCCACCAAGAGCAGGATCGCGCCCGACTGCCGGGTGTTCTCCTCGTTGAGCCCTCGCTCCTGGCGGAGCTTGCGGACCGCCAGATGCTCGACGATCCGTTCCTTGACGTCGTGGAGACCGGTGTGATCGGCGTCGAGCACAGCCCAAGCCTCGTTGAGGTCTAGCCGATCGTCGGAAGTCATTCCCCACGGAAGGTCGAACATGGTGTCGAGCCACGTGCGAATCCAGGAGTGCTCAGGGGACTGCTCTGACATCCGCTCCAGGCGATCGATCTCGCGAGTGACGGCTTCCTTAACCTTTTCGGGGAACGCGGTTTCCTCGAGGCGGGCCCGGTAGCTGTCGGCGGCTCCCGCCTCTTCCCCGAGCTCCTTCTTGATCGCTTCCATCTGTTGACGAAGCAGGTAGTCGCGCTGGCTCTTGTCGATTCGCTCGGCGGCGTCGTCCCGAACCCGGCGTCTGAGCTCCAGATCGGCGAGAACTTCGCGCATCCAGACCAAAAGCTTGCCTAGGCGCTCGCGCACGTCGAGGGTTTCGAGGATCTCCACCTTTTGCTCGAGGGAGAGATCGGGCGAGTAAACGGCAAGATCGGCCAGCTGGCTGGCGTTCTCGATTCCCAGTATCCGATCGGCGATCGCACCGACTCCACGATGGTCGAGAACCTCGGTGACCACGGCTCGGTACTCCGAAACCAGGTCGTCAAGGGCTTCGTCGTGGACATCGACCTCGGGATATGGCTCGATCTCGACCCAGAGGGCGCCGGCGTTGTCGGTGGAGCCGCTTCCCACCCGGGCCCGGGCGATTCCGGAGACCACCACGTTGCCTTCGTCGTCGGTCTGTTGGACCTCGGCCACGGTGCCGACGGAGGCGTACCGTCCGCCGACCCGCGGAACGAGGATGAGCCGGTCGTCGGCTCGGGCAGATGCCGCCAGGGCAGTTTTGCCTTCGGCAGTTTCGATCCGCAGGGTCACGACCATGTGTGGAAAGACCACCCCATTGCGGAGTGGCAGGACCGGGAGACTCTGGGTTTCAAGGTCTTGGTTCACAAAACTCCTCTTCATCTGCCGTAAAAACGGCTTTAGAGCCATAGATTATTCCAGAAGTCGGGAATATGACAATATGGCACTCAGGTTATGCTTGCCACTAACGCTTAGAAAGCTAGAAACAGGAGTAAACAAATGGCTCGTGCCGTCGGAATTGACTTAGGAACCACCAACAGCGTGATCGCCACCCTCGATGGCGGTGACCCGACGATCATCCCCAACGCCGAAGGAGCGCGTACCACCCCCTCGGTAGTGGCTTTCAAAGACGGCGAAGTCCTCGTCGGCGAAGTGGCCAAGCGTCAAGCCATCACCAACCCCGATCGCACCATCCGCTCGGTGAAGCGCAACATGGGGACCGACTGGTCAATTTCGGTCGAAGGCAAGAAGTACACCCCCCAAGAGATCTCGGCGCGGATCCTGATGAAGCTGAAGCGGGACGCTGAGTCGTTCCTTGGTGACACGATCACCGACGCGGTGATCACCGTCCCGGCGTACTTCAACGATGCCCAGCGCACGGCGACGAAAGAAGCCGGCCAGATTGCCGGGCTCAACGTCCTCCGCATCATCAATGAGCCCACCGCGGCCTCCTTGGCCTACGGTCTCGACAAGGAAACCGCCGACCACGCCATCCTGGTTTTCGACCTCGGTGGCGGAACCTTCGATGTTTCGGTGCTTGAGATCGGCGAAGGCGTCTTCGAGGTCAAAGCCACCTCCGGCGACACCCATCTCGGTGGCGACGACTGGGACCAGGCCGTCGTTGACTGGTTGGTGACCGGCTTCAAGAACGATCACGGGGTCGACCTCGGCAAAGACCGAATGGCCAATCAGCGGCTCAAGGAAGCCGCCGAGAAGGCGAAGATCGAACTGTCGCAGGTGTCCGAAACTGAGATCAACCTGCCCTTCATCACTGCCACGGCCGAAGGCCCACTCCACCTCCAGCGCAAGCTCACTCGCTCCGAGTTCCAGAAGCTGACCGAGGATCTGCTCGAGCGTTGCAAGGGCCCCTTCCAGCAAGCAACCAAGGATTCGGGGATCGCGGTCGCCGACATCGACCACGTGGTCCTGGTTGGCGGATCGACCCGCATGCCGGCAGTCCAGGAACTGGTGAAGGGCCTCACCGGCAAGGACGCTCACAAGGGCGTCAACCCCGACGAGGTTGTCGCGGCCGGCGCCGCCATCCAAGCCGGAGTGCTCAAGGGCGACGTGAAGGACATCCTGCTGCTCGACGTCACCCCGCTCACCCTCGGGATCGAAACCAAGGGAGCGGTGTTGACCAAGATGATCGAGCGGAACACCACGATTCCCACCCGGCGCACCGAGACTTTCACCACTGCCGCCGACAATCAGCCGGAGGTGGAGATCCACGTCCTGCAAGGGGAACGGACGATGGCCTCCGACAATAAGAGCCTGGGCCGCTTCCAACTCACTGGCATTCCCCCTGCCCCGATGGGGATGCCCCAAATCCAGGTGACATTCGACATCGACGCCAACGGCATCGTCAATGTTTCGGCGAAGGACATGGCAACGAACCGCGAGCAGGCCATGACCATCACCGGGGGCACTGCCCTCGCCAGGGACGACATCGATCGGATGGTCAAGGACGCCGAGGCCTACGCCGACGAGGACCGCCTGCGGCGCGAACAAATCGAAACTCGCAACCAAGCCGATCAATTGGTCCATCAGACCGAGAAGGTCGTCAAAGAACAAGGCGAGAAGCTGAACGATGAGGAACGGGCGAGCATCGAGTCCGCTCTTACCGACTTAAAGACAACGCTCGAAGATCAGAGCGCGGAGACGACCACGCTGCGCTCACGAATCGAAGCGCTCGTGACCGCCAGCCAGGGCGCGTTCAGCCGGATGTACCAGGAGTCGGCCCAAGCCAACACGACAGGCCAGGCGGCCGGCGGCGAAGGCAACGACGACGACGTGGTCGAAGCCGAGATCATCGACGAGGGCGAGAATGGGTAACGACCTCCCTGAGGTTGATGCCAGCTGGGTTGAGACGGACGAGCTGGTCAATGAAGTTGAGGCAGAGCCAGTTGAAGTAGACGAACTAACCGCCGCCCGCGTCGAGGCCGAGTCACACCTGAACGACCTGCGCCGGGTGGCCGCCGACTTCGACAACTACCGCAAGCGCACCCAGCGCGAACTCACAAGCATCATCGAGCGGTCCTCCGAGCGCGTTGTCGGTTCCTTGCTGCCGGTGCTCGACAGCCTCGATTCAGCATTGGCGATTGAGACCTCCACCGAAGCCGAAGAGAAGCTCAAAGCCGGAGTGCGCGGAACTCGCGATCAGCTCCTCGATTTGCTCGAACGTGAAGGGCTTGAGCCGATCGAGGCGATCGACGAAACCTTCAACCCGGTCCTGCACGAGGCCGTCGCGAACAACCAGGAGGGCGAGGGGCCACTGGTGGTCTTGACCCAGTACCGGAAAGGCTATTTGCTAAAAGGCAAAGTGCTGCGAGCAAGCTTGGTGGGCGTCGGCCATCGAGAGGCCTAGACCTTGAACCGCGACTGGGTTGAAAAGGACTTCTATCAGGTACTCGGGGTCGCCAAAACGGCTGCTCCCGAGGGGATCAAGCGCGCTTATCGCAAGCTCGCCCGGAAGTTCCACCCCGATGCCAATCCCGGCGACACCGCAGCCGAGGAGAAGTTCAAGCAAATCTCAGAGGCCTATGCGATCCTCTCCGACACCGAGCAACGCAAGGAGTACGACGAGCTCCGGCGCTTGGTCGAATCCGGTGCGTATCGCAACTTCGGCGGTCAGCGGTCGGGCAGCCCGTTCGGCGCTGGCGGGCAAAGAATTCGTGTCGAGGATCTGAGTGATCTTTTTGGTGGCGGACTTGGCGACCTTTTCGGAGGAAGGAACTCGCGTGGACGACAGGGACCGCGGCAGGGCGCCGACACCACCACCGATCTCACCATCTCATTCGACGACGCGGTTGCCGGTTTGGTGACTGAGATCGCGATCCGCGGCGAAGCGCCCTGCAGTCGCTGTGGAGGATCGGGGTCCGAGCCGGGAACGGTCATCGACGTCTGCCCGACTTGCGGAGGCGACGGCGTCGTCGCCTCCAATCAAGGTTTCTTCTCCTTTAGTCAGCCCTGCGCGCAATGCGGTGGGAGTGGCCGTCTGATCTCGACGCCTTGCTCTCAATGCAAGGGACGCGGCACTGACGTCCGGACCCGCAACATCAAGGTAAGGATTCCCGCCGGAATCAAAGACGGAGCGACGGTTCGTCTCGCTGGCAAAGGAGCGCCTGGCCAGGGCGGGGGACCTCCGGGTGACCTGATCGTGAAGGTCCACGTCGGCAGCCATCAGCTCTTCAAACGGCGGGGCGATGATCTTCACCTGACGGTGCCAGTCAGTTACACCGAAGCTGCTCTAGGCACCTCGATCGAAGTCCCAACACTTGACGGCAAGGTGACGATCAAAGTGCCTGCCGGCACGGCCAGTGGCAGAACGCTCCGCGTGAAAGGCCGGGGAATCAATGCGGGAAAGGGGCCAACCGGTGACCTCTATGTGAAGATCGAAGTGGTGGTACCGGCCAAGATTTCCAAAGAGGAGAAGCGGCTGCTCGAGGAGCTCGGCGCGCTCGATCGCGATGACCTCCGTGCCCATCTGAGGGCATGATGAAAGGCCGCCCGCAAACCGCGGTCTTCGTGATCTCGGTAGCCGCCGAGATGGCCGGCATGCACCCCCAGACGCTTCGAATCTATGAGCGAAAGGGACTGATCGAGCCGTATAGAACCCCCGGCGGGACTCGTCGCTATTCCTCGTCGGATATCGATCGCCTGACCTTGATCCAGGAGTTGACCAACCGCGGGCTCAACCTCGAAGGAGTCCGGCAAGTGCTGGACCTAAAGAACCAGGTGGAATCCCTCCGGGCGGAACTCGACGAGCTGCGAGCCGAAATCGCCCTGCAGCGAACCGAAACTGCACAACAGATCAGCGATGTGCACAAGTCGTATCGGCGCGAGATTGTGTTGCGGGCAGAGATGGCCCCGCAAAGCAAAGCGGTCAGGAACCGTCCGACCTAAAGCGGCGTCGAAGGTTCCATGACCAAGAGAATCCTCACCTATGTGACGGTTGTCCTGCTGGCTGCATGCGCAGGCACCGCAGCCACAACGACCCCCAACCCTGAACTGTCGCCCTTTGTCGAGGAGTCGACCGTTGGACCCGGCGAGAGCTACTCGTACACAATGTTCGTCACCTGCGGCGAGGCCTTCCAGGCCAACGGCGCTTGGTGGGTCGCCTCGGAGAAGTTCTTCGAGCATCCCAACTACCCAACCGGCTGGCCGGTCGAGGTGTTGAACCAAAGCGCCGCTGACGGTCCTGATGCTTCGATCGAAGGCGTGCTGAACGTCGTCGACGAAGGCACGGTCGAGTTCAATCTCGCCGACGGGACACCGGTCGCGGTCTTCACCCCGGGCGATCCGGCCTTCTGCGGCTAACCACTAACCAAACCTAAGGTTTGCGTTGTGGTATAGCCACCACAATCGCCTTAGGTTTCGGGAAAGTACGATCCGGGCCGGTGAAATACTCCGGCCCGGTTCGCATTTACGACACAAAGGGGTTTCTTCTCACCGTCGGGACTATTCACGTGTCCGACGACGAGGAGCAAGCCACCTGGGTCGGCACCCTCTCGGTGATCGACGGGACCGGTGTGGCTGGCAAGGCCCTGGTGGTCGATCTGGTGATGGGGGACCAGAAGGGTCGGGCCCAGCTGATCCCGGAGAGCGTCAAGGAAGGCATGGCCATGTCGCGGGTCATCGGCTTGTCTCCTGTCGCCATTCGCGAATAGCCATCGCCGCGTTCCACACGTCGATGTAGCGGATGTAAAGCGGGGCGAACCCGAACCGGGCAACGTTTGGTGGCCGGTAGTCGCCAATGATCCCTATTTGATGGAGGTCGCTGATCAGGTCCACCGCACCTTCGATGCGAAGGCTCACCTGGCTGCCTCGCAATGCGGGTTCGGTTGGAGTCAGCACCTCGCCGAGGTCGGAAACTATCTCGATGAAGGCTCCGGTCAGCGCCTCGGATTTGGCTCTGACCGCCCTCATATCGACGCCATCAAACGCAGACAGGGCCATTTCCAGCACAGCCATCGAGATGACGTGGGGAGTACCGGATCGCATTTGGTCAATGCCGGTAGCGGGCTCGTACGCCGGATCGAAGTCGAACGGAGCCCGGTGTGAGAACCAGCCATTGATCGGGTTGGTGAGCTCGAGGTCCAGTCGGACATAGATGAAGGCAGGTGCCCCTGGTCCTCCGTTGAGATACTTGTACCCGCACCCCACCGCCATCTCGACCCCATGACGCTCGAGATCGATGGGCATCGCCCCGGCCGAGTGAGACAAATCCCAAACGATCAAAGCCCCTGCTTCATGAGCTCGCGCCGTCAGCGCCGGGAGGTCGTGCCGCCGTCCGGTTCGAAAATCGACCTGAGTGAGAGAGACCACGCCTGCCTCGATTGACTCCTCCACCTGTTCTGGATCAACGATCCGAAGCCGTCTCCCGGTCAGCTCCGCCACCGAGCCGAGCACGTAGAGATCGCTGGGAAAGTTGCCCGAGTCGGTGAGGATGTCGCCCTCGACCAACTGGGTTGCCGCGACCACCGCCTTGTAGAGGTTGATCGACGTGGAGTCGGTACACACCACGGTGCCAGGACCGGCGCCAATGAGCGGGGCGATCAAGTCGCCCACCCGACGCGGCAAGTCGACCCACCCTGCGTCCCACCAACCGCGAATCAACATTCGCTGCCAGTCATTTGCCAGACCGTTAATCGTTTCCGCGACGGCTCGCACCGGTGGCCCGAGAGAATTTCCATCGAGATAAATGACGCTGTCGGCGAGGTCGAAGCGGTCGCGAACGAATGCGAGCGGATCGTTCCGATCGAGGTCGCGGCAATCGATCTCAGTGATCACAAGGAGCCGACCCTAATGTTTCGGCGATCGGCGCCTTTCTTTCAACCCTGGCCTTGATGGGAATGCTCGACGGGCTCTGGCTCGGCCTCGTCGCCCGCAACTTCTACCGCCAGCAACTGGGCGCGTTGATGGCTGCCCGGCCAAATTGGGTCGCCGCCGGACTCTTCTACTTGCTCTTCGCTGTCGGCGTTGCCTACTTCGTTGTCAATCCCGCGATTGCCGACGATCAACCGACGCGCGCCTTGTGGCGGGGAGCGCTCCTTGGATTGGTCGCTTATGCCACGTACGACCTGACCAACCACGCCACGATCAAAGGCTGGCCAATGAATGGTCACCGTGGTCGACATGTTGTGGGGAACGGTCATGACGGCGGTGGTTGGCTTCGGCGCCGCCTATCTGATGACAAGAGTTTTTGGATAACCGGAACGCTTCGGGAACGGCAAGTCGATAGCGTTCAGCACGTGTCCCGCCGATTTCTGGTCTGGTCCGCCTGATCGGAGGGGGAGATGAAAACGCGGGCACGTTGATCGACGTGCTCTTCTCGCTTTCGATCGTCTCGATACCAGTTGCGATCACCATCGCCATCACCCGCAATCGGCTGTTCGATATCGATCTGATCATCCGGCGAACCGTGGTCTACGCCTTCCTCACCGGCATCCTGACTGCGGTGTACCTCGGATCGATCTTTGTGTCGCAGAATCTGTTTCAGCTCGAGGAGCGAGCGTCATGGCAGGTAGCGGCATCGACGTTGCTCGTAACCGCACTGTTCTCTCCCTTGCGCAAGCGAATCCAAGCCGTGATCGACCGTCGACTCTTCCGGCGCCGCTACGACGCCCAACTGGTGGTCGAACGTTTCGCCGGCTCAGCCCAAAACCAGAGCGACCTCGCCTTGCTGTCGGCTGACCTGGTCTCAGTGGTACACCAAACCATCCAACCGTCGCTCGCTCATCTTTGGATCCGACCCGGTTGATCACACACCGATCAACATCCGTGCAAGTTGCGCTCGGCCAGTCGCTCTACGTCGAGGCGGCTTAAGAGTTCAGAAGAGTCGGCGACGTCGATCTGAGGCTTACCGGGACGGAGCGGAAACTGGCTCGACGAACCGGCGCCAACGGCGCTCCGGCGCAGCAAGCTGTTAATGGCCTCCTTGAACGAGGCGCCCGTGCGTGCCCGTTCGGCCTCAACGATGGCAACCGTTCGGGATCAAGGGTCACGGTCGTACGCATGATGGCGCTCTAGACCCGGAGAATCCCGCTCGGGGAGAACGAAAGCTCCCCGGCTCGGACGTCCACCGCGACCGTGTCCCCGTCGCCGTACTCGCCTGCGAGTAGCTTCATCGCAAGAGGATCGATGACCTGTTTCTGGATAACGCGCTTGAGGGGCCGGGCGCCGTAGACGGGGTCGAAGCCCTCGGCGGCAAGATGATCCTTGGCGGCGTCGCTCAACTCAATGCCGATGTGGCGCTCGCGAAGCCTCTCGACAAGACGATCGAGTTGAAGGTCGACGATCTCGCGCAACTCGTCCCTGGTCAGGCGACGGAAGACGATCAGATCATCGACCCGGTTCAAGAACTCGGGACGGAAGTGGCTCCGGACGGCCTTCATCACTCGCTCTTCGACCACTTCGGGGGAAAGGTCCTCGGAGATGAACTCTGAGCCGAGGTTCGACGTCATGATCAGGACGGAGTTGGTGAAGTCGACCGTCCGTCCCTGGCCATCGGTGAGACGACCGTCGTCGAGCAGTTGCAAGAGAACGTTGAAGACATCCTGATGAGCCTTCTCGACCTCGTCGAGCAGGATCACCGAATAGGGACGACGGCGGACGGCTTCGGTCAGTTGTCCACCCTCGTCGTATCCCACATATCCAGGAGGCGCGCCGATCAGCCTCGAGACCGAATGCCGCTCCATGTATTCGGACATGTCGATGCGGACCATCGATCGCTCGTCGTCGAACAGGTACTCGGCAAGCGCCCTGGCGAGTTCCGTCTTCCCCACCCCGGTCGGGCCGAGAAAGATGAATGAGCCAATCGGGCGGTTCGGGTCGGCCAGGCCAGCTCGGTTCCGACGCACCGCATCGGCTACCGCGGAAACTGCTTCGTCTTGACCGATGACCTTTTCGTGTAATTGCTCCTCGAGATGGATCAGCTTCTCCATCTCGCCCTGCATGAGCTTTTGGACGGGGATCCCAGTCCAGCGTCCGACGACCTCGGCCACATCCTGGTCGGTAACTTCCTCCGAAAGCATGCGCCCTCCGGCGTGGAGACGATCGAGTTCCGCCTCTTGATTGGCGAGTTCTGTTTCGAGCTCGCGGGCGCGCCCGTAACGAAGCTCAGCGGCTCGAGCCAGATCACCTTCTTTCTCCGCACGCTCGGACTGAGAGCGGTTCTCGTCGATCTGCTCCTTGGTGCGGCGGATCGCTCCCAGCGCTTCCTTTTCGAGGTTCCACCGCACCGTCAGTCCGTCGATTCGCTCGGACAGATCGGCGACCTCTTTCTCGACCCCGGCGAGTCTTTCGCGTGACACCAAGTCGGACTCCTTCTTCAAGGCTTCGCGCTCGATCTCGAGTTGGATGCGCCGACGCGTCTGCTCGTCGATCTCCTCAGGCATCGAGTCGATCTCGATTCGCAGCCTCGAAGCTGCCTCGTCGATCAGGTCGATCGCCTTGTCGGGCAGATGGCGGGCCGTGATGTAGCGATCTGAGAGGACCGCGGCGGCGACAAGAGCGGAGTCGGTGATCCGTACCCCGTGGTGAACTTCATAACGCTCCTTCAGCCCGCGCAGGATGCCGATGGTGTCAGAGACCGAGGGCGCTTCAACTAAGACCGGCTGAAAGCGGCGCTCGAGGGCAGCGTCCTTTTCGATGTGTTTGCGGTACTCGTCAAGCGTCGTGGCGCCGATCATCCGCAATTCGCCGCGGGCGAGCATCGGCTTGAGCATGTTGGAAGCGTCCATCGCTCCCTCGGCCGCCCCGGCGCCAACCACCGTGTGGAGCTCGTCGAGAAACGTGATCATCTGGCCCTCTGAGGACTTGATCTCGTTGAGAACGGCCTTGAGCCGTTCCTCGAACTCACCGCGGTATTTGGCGCCGGCCAGCATCGCCCCGAGGTCGAGCGCCACGATCCGCCGGCCTTTCAGGGAATCGGGGACATCGCCATCCGCGATCCTTCGTGCCAAACCCTCGACGATCGCCGTCTTGCCAACCCCGGGCTCGCCGATGAGGACCGGGTTGTTCTTGGTCCGCCGGGACAGAACCTGGATAACTCTGCGGATCTCATCGTCACGGCCGATGACCGGGTCGAGCTTCCCCTGCTCGGCGATCGCGGTGAGGTCCCGGCCGTACTGCTCGAGGGCGGCGAAGGTGGCCTCGGGATCGGCGCTCGTGATGCGCTGATTTCCGCGCAGGCCCTTGAGACCTTCGAGAATGGCGTTGGCGCTGACGCCGAGCCCGCGCAGCCCTGAGCCGACGGCGTCTTGACTTTCGGCCAAACCAAGCAAGAGGTGCTCCAGCGAGATGTACTCATCGCCAAAGTCGATCCGTCGCTTGTCGGCCGTTTCGAGGACGCGGGCCAAGTCGGGGGTCATTTGGGGTTCGGCGCCGCCGTAGACTTTGGGCAGCTTGTTCAGCTCGACCTCGGCGAGTTGGCGGACGTCGTTGGGCGCCACGGAAAGGGCAGATAGGACCGGCAAGACCAGGCCTTCGGTTTGCGCGACCAATGCCCGTAGGAGGTGGGCGGAGTAGATCCCGCTGTGGTTGCGGGCCTGAGCCTGGTCGCGGGCCGCCACCAACGCCTGCTGGCTTCTCGTCGTCAGCTTCGAAAGGTCCATGGATAGCAAGCCTATTCCTCTCTCCCCTGGCGGATGTCAGGAGAGCGTGATATCATTGTGATATGACTGAACGGTTGATTACTCGTAGATCGGGATGGTCGTTCTTGTTCCTGTCCTCCGTGTTGTTCCTGGGAGGTATCGCTCTCTTCTCTACTGGGCTTGCGTCCGAATCGCTTTGGCTTTGGATCGGCGGCTTGATTCTCGCCCTCACCGGGATCCTCCTCCCGCCCGGTCTCTTCATCAATCAACCCAACCAATCCCGGGTGGTGACACTCTTCGGACGCTACGTGGGGACCGTCCGTGAGAACGGGTTCGGTTGGGTCAAATCGTTCACGCAGCGCAGGCTGATCTCGCTTCGGATCCGGACCTTCGATTCCGACGTCCTCAAGGTCAACGACGCCGTGGGCAACCCGGTGGAGATCGCGGCCGTCATCAATTGGCAGGTGGTCGACACGGCCCGAGCGGCGTTCGACGTCGAGGACTACGAGCTTTTCGTCAAAGTGCAAACCGAGGCGGCGATCCGCCACGTGGCCAGCGAATATCCCTACGACAACGTCGAGGACGAGGGACCGTCGTTGCGAGCCAACGCCGACGATGTCACTTCGACCTTGCAGCGCGAGCTCCAGGATCGGCTCGATGAGGCCGGGGTCTCGGTGCGCGATTGTCGCTTGCGCCGCCTGGCTTACGCGCCGGAGATCGCCGGCGAGATGCTCCGTCGCCAGCAAGCCGGAGCGGTGATCGCCGCCCGCAAGCTCATCGTCCGCGGCGCGGTGTCGATGGTCCAGGACGCGCTCGAACAGCTCGCGGCCGAGAATATCGTCGAACTCGACGAGGAACGCAAGGCGGCCATGGTCTCCAATCTCATGGTCGTGCTCACCGCCGATCGCAGTGCCCAGCCGGTCGTCAACGCAGGCACCCTCTACCCGGGATGACGGAGCGGAAGAGTTTTCTTCTGCGTCTCAACCCGAGGTTGCATCAAGTGCTCGAGCAGTGGGCCACGGACGATCTCCGGAGCATCAACTCCCAGATCGAGTACTTGCTAATCGAAGCCGCCAAGAAAAACCGGCGCTGGACCCCAGAACCCGCTTCTCGTAAGCCCAGGGACTAACCAAACCTAAGGTTTGTGTGGTGGTATAGCCACCACGCAAACCTTAGGTTCGGTTAGTGGTCGGAGATGAAGACCGTCTTCAGGTCGGTGTAGTGGTCGAGGGCGGCCATCCCCTGTTCGCGGCCGAATCCCGACCGTTTGACCCCGCCAAACGGAGCTTCGATGTGCACGCTCGACGACGAGTTGATCGACAGCATCCCGGTCTCGATCGCTTTGGCTACTCGTAAGGCCCGGCCGATGTCGCGCGTCCACAACGAACCCGACAGTCCATAGATCGAATCGTTCGCCAGCGCGATCGCCTGCTCCTCGGTGTCGAAGGGAATGATCCCGACCACGGGACCGAAGATCTCTTCCTGCATGACCCGCATCCCCGAATCCACCTCAGTCAGCACCGCGGGTGTCAGGTAGTTGCCGGGACCGTCGGGAATCGAGCCGCCGGTGACCAGCTCGGCGCCTTCCTTGCGCCCAATGGTCAGGAAGTCGGTAACTCGCTCACGGTGCGCCGCCGTAATCAGCGGGCCCATCTCGGTTTCCTCCTGCGCCGGATCGCCTACCTTGATCGCCTCGGCGGAGGCCACGAATCGGTCGATCACCTCGGAAAAGATCGACCTTTCGACCAGCAGCCGGCTGCGGGCGCAACAGTCCTGGCCGGCGTTGTCATAGACCGACC
>Ga0136625_1000185_pt1 | contig 17058 bp, 15 predicted proteins | sample AntDrymUQ4832306_2_FD_104672 | JGI IMG/M metagenome (GOLD analysis project Ga0136625, IMG submission 104672) | Polar desert sand microbial communities from Dry Valleys, Antarctica - metaG UQ483 (23.06) | ecosystem: Environmental > Terrestrial > Soil > Desert | place: Antarctica: Dry Valley...
CTGTGCGTGGCTGAGGTCGACCAGCCGCTTCATCACGAACGGCTTGAAGAGCTCCAACGCCATCTGTTTGGGCAGACCGCACTGGTGCAGCTTGAGCTGCGGACCGACCACGATGACAGACCGACCGGAGTAGTCGACGCGCTTACCGAGCAGGTTCTGGCGGAATCGGCCTTGCTTGCCCTTCAACATGTCCGACAGCGACTTGAGCGGGCGGTTGCCGGGACCCGTGACCGGACGACCACGACGACCGTTGTCGAACAGCGAGTCGACGGCCTCCTGAAGCATCCGCTTCTCGTTGTTGACGATGATCTCGGGTGCACCGAGGTCGAGCAGTCGCTTCAACCGGTTGTTGCGGTTGATGACGCGACGGTAGAGATCGTTCAGGTCAGATGTCGCGAACCGGCCACCGTCGAGCTGCACCATCGGACGCAGATCGGGCGGAATAACGGGAACGCAGTCGAGCACCATGCCCTCGGGGGTGTTGGTGGTCGTCATGAATGCCGACACGACCTTCAACCGCTTGAGCGCACGAGTCTTGCGCTGACCCTTGCCGGTGCTGATCGTCTCGCGCAACGAGTGCGACTCAGCGGTCAGGTCGAAGGACCGGAGCCGCTGCTGGATCGCCTCGGCGCCCATCGAACCCGCGAAGTACGCACCGAAGCGGTACTTCATCTCGCGGTAGAGGATCTCGTCACCCAGGAGGTCCTGCACCTTCAGCGTGCGGAACGTGTTCCACACCTCCTCGATGCGGTCGAGCTCGCGCTGGGCGCGGTCACGAAGCTGCTTGAGTTCGCGCTCCGCACCCTCTTTGACCTTGCGCTTGGCGTCGGCCTTGGCGCCCTCGGCCTCGAGAGCCCCCAGGTCCTCCTCAAGCTTGCCCATGCGGGTGGCGACATCGGAGTCACGGCGCTGCTCGAGCTGCTTGCGCTCGACGTCGATCTTTGCCTCGAGCGATGGGAGGTCCTTGTGCCGGGCGTCCTCGTCCACGGCGGTGATCATGTACGCCGCGAAGTAGATGACCTTCTCGAGGTCCTTCGGGGCGAGGTCGAGGAGATAGCCGAGCCGGCTCGGAACACCCTTGAAGTACCAGATGTGCGTCACCGGAGCAGCGAGCTCGATGTGACCCATCCGCTCACGACGCACCTTGGAACGCGTGACTTCGACGCCACAGCGCTCGCAGATGATGCCCTTGAACCTGACGCGCTTGTACTTGCCGCAGTAGCACTCCCAGTCCCGGGTCGGGCCGAAGATCTTCTCGCAGAAGAGCCCGTCCCGCTCCGGCTTCAGGGTGCGGTAGTTGATGGTCTCGGGCTTCTTGACCTCACCGTGGCTCCACTGACGGATGTCGTCAGCGGTGGCCAGGCCGATCCGAAGCTCGTCGAAGAAGTTAACGTCCAGCAAGACAATTCCTTCGTCTGGTGTAGCTCTGGGTGTCTTCTGTTGTCAGACCCAATGGCTCTTGGGTGGTCTGCCTCGCCAACACGTTGGCTTCGGCTTCGTTCCGTGGAGGAGGTCTGAGCTCGCTCAGACCTCCTCCACGGAACTCACACCCTCGTTGGGGCGCCGTGACAAGTCGATTCCGAGCTCCTCAGCGGCGCGGAACACGTCCTCGTCGGTATCACGCATGTCCATGGCGACGCCGTCGCTCGACAGCACCTCGACGTTGAGGCACAGCGACTGCATCTCCTTGACCAGGACCTTGAACGACTCGGGGATACCGGGCTCTGGGATGTTCTCGCCCTTGACGATGGCCTCGTACACCTTCACGCGGCCGAGGATGTCGTCGGACTTGATCGTGAGCAGCTCCTGCAGCGCGTAGGCGGCGCCATACGCCTCGAGGGCCCACACCTCCATCTCGCCGAACCGCTGACCACCGAACTGCGCCTTACCCCCGAGCGGCTGCTGGGTGATCATCGAGTACGGACCGGTCGAACGCGCGTGGATCTTGTCGTCGACCAGGTGGTTCAGCTTGAGGATGTAGGTGTAGCCGACCGAGACCGGAGCGGGGAACGGCTCTCCGGTGCGCCCGTCGAACAACAGTGCCTTGCCGTCGCCCTTGACCATCCGCTCGCCGTCGCGGTTGGGACGAGTCGAGGCCAGCAGGCCGGAGATCTCGTCCTCCCTCGCGCCGTCGAACACCGGTGTCGCGACATTCGTGTTGGGAACACCCTCGCTCACACCGATGCTTGCGAGCCGCTGCTGCCACTCGTCGTCATCACCCTCGACGAGCCAGCCATTCTTCGCGACCCATCCGAGGTGGGTCTCGAGGATCTGGCCGATGTTCATCCGGCCGGGTACACCGAGGGGGTTCAAGATGATGTCGACGGGAGTGCCGTCCTCGAGGAACGGCATGTCCTCGGCCGGCAGGATCTTCGAGATGACGCCCTTGTTGCCGTGGCGCCCGGCTAGCTTGTCGCCGTCGGAGATCTTGCGCTTCTGCGCGACATACACACGGATCAGCTGGTTGACTCCCGGCGGCAGCTCGTCGTCCTCCTCACGGTCGAAGACGCGGACCCCGATGACGATGCCGCTCTCACCGTGCTTGACCTTGAGAGAGGTGTCGCGGACCTCACGAGCCTTCTCGCCGAAGATCGCCCGGAGCAACCGCTCCTCCGGGGTCAGCTCGGTCTCGCCCTTGGGCGTGACCTTCCCGACCAAGATGTCGCCGGGGACAACCTCGGCGCCGATGCGGATGATCCCGCGCTCGTCGAGGTCGGCAAGCATCTCGTCGGAGACGTTGGGGATGTCGCGGGTGATCTCCTCCGGGCCGAGCTTGGTGTCACGGGCGTCGACCTCGTGCTCCTCGATGTGGATCGAGGTGAGGACGTCCTCCTGCACCAGCCGCTGGCTGAGGATGATCGCGTCCTCGTAGTTGTGTCCCTCCCAGGGCATGTAGGCGACCAGCAGGTTGCGTCCGAGTGCCATCTCGGCCGAGTCGGTGCTCGGTCCGTCGGCGATCGGCGATCCGGTCTCGACCCGGTCCCCTTCGGACACGGTCGGCCGCTGGTTGACACAGGTGCCCTGATTCGAGCGGCGGAACTTGGCGAGCCGGTAGGTCTCGTAGCGACCGCCGTCCTCCATGATCTCGATGGAGTCCGCCGAGACCTCGGTCACCACGCCTGACTCCTTGGCGACGACCACGTCACCGGCGTCGACCGCGGCGCGATACTCCATCCCCGTGCCGACGAGCGGAGCCTCGGCCCGGATGAGCGGGACGGCCTGGCGTTGCATGTTGGAACCCATGAGGGCGCGGTTGGCGTCGTCATGCTCAAGGAACGGGATCAGTGCGGTCGCCACCGACACCATCTGGCGCGGCGAGACGTCCATGTAGTCAACGGCGCTACCCGGGACGTAGTCGACCTCCTCGCGACGCGCCCTGACCAGGACCCGTTCCTCTGCGAACGTGCTCTGCTCGGTCAACGGTGCGTTGGCCTGGGCGATGACGACGCGGTCTTCCTCGTCCGCAGTGAGGTAGTCGATCTGAGTCGTGACGACCCCGTCGGCGACCTTGCGGTACGGCGTCTCGACGAAACCGAACGCGTTGACTCGTCCGAATGTCGATAGCGAGCCGATCAGGCCGATATTGGGACCTTCGGGGGTCTCGATCGGGCACATCCGGCCGTAGTGGGACGGGTGAACGTCGCGGACCTCGAAGCCTGCCCGCTCGCGCGACAGACCACCCGGTCCCAGAGCAGAAAGGCGCCGCTTATGGGTGAGGCCGGCAAGCGGGTTGATCTGGTCCATGAACTGGCTGAGCTGCGACGTCCCGAAGAACTCCTTGAGCGCGGCCACGACCGGACGGATGTTGATCAGCGTCTGCGGCGTGATCGCCTCGACGTCCTGGGTGGTCATCCGCTCGCGAACCACCCGCTCCATGCGGGCAAGTCCGGTGCGCAGCTGGTTCTGGATCAGCTCACCGACGGTGCGCAGGCGGCGGTTGCCGAAGTGGTCGATGTCGTCAGCCTCGACGGCTACCGGTCCACGGGGCGACTCGAGCTGCTCGCGGCCGTCGTGCAGGGCGACGATGTAACGAATCGCGGCAACGATGTCCTCGACCGTCAACGTCTGCTTGTCGAAGGCAGAGTCCTGGCCCAGCTTCTTGTTGATCTTGTAGCGTCCGACCTTGGCGAGGTCGTAGCGCTTGGGGTTGAAGTAGTAGTTGTCCAGCAGCGTCTGGGCGGCCTCCCGCGTCGGTGGTTCGCCCGGCCGCAGCTTGCGGTAGATGTCGAGCAGCGCGTCGTCCTGACCCGAGGTGTGGTCCTTCTCCAGCGTCAGCCGGATGGACTCGTAGTCGCCGAACTCCTCGAGGATCTGCGCCTCGGTCCAACCGAGGGCCTTGAGGAGCACCGTGACGTTCTGCTTGCGCTTGCGGTCGAGTCGGACGCCGACCAGGTCACGCTTGTCGACCTCGAACTCCAGCCAAGCACCTCGCGACGGGATCATCTTCGCGGTGAAGATGTCCTTGTCGGAGGTCTTGTCGATGCTCCGCTCGAAGTAGACGCCAGGAGAGCGGACGAGCTGAGAGACGACGACACGCTCAGTGCCGTTGACGATGAACGTGCCCTTGTCGGTCATCAAGGGGAAGTCCCCCATGAACACGGTCTGGCTCTTGATCTCGCCTGTCTCGTTGTTCATGAACTCAGCGGTCACGTAGAGGGGTGCGGAGTAGGTGAAGTCCCGCTCCTTGCACTCCTCCACCGTGTTCTTCGGCTCGTAGAAGACGGGGTCAGTGAACGTGAGGCTCATCGTGCCGGAGAAGTCCTCGATCGGAGAGATCTCGTGAAAGATCTCCTCCAGCCCGGACTTCAGCGAGACGTCTTCGCGTCCCTGCGAACGGGCCTGATCGATCCTTGTCTTCCAACTGTCACCGCCGATGAGCCAGTCGAAGCTGTGCGCTTGTAGTGCCAGCAGATCCGGAACCTCCAGGGGTTCGGCGATCTTGGCGAACGACACGCGGCCGGTGTCGACAGCACTGCTGGTCGAAGTCGGGGTGGAACTGCTGGTACCTGCTTTGCGCGAGGCGGCCAAGAGGGGTCCTTCCGAAGGCTCGCGAACACATGCCGTAGCGCATGCCACGATCACACGACGAGGCACCCGGAACCGGGTTCAAGGTGAGTGGGAGGCAGCGCAAAGAAGTAGACTACCCCATGGGCCGAACGCTGTCGAACCAGGGTGACGTCGTACTGCGCCGAGCATGGCGCGGGCAGGGGCCTGAGTCAAGCGTTACAGCCCCGTGGCTGGGGAAATCTGGCGAGGACTTCATGGTTTAGTCCCCATTTGTCATTAGTTCAGCTTCCCAATGAACTGCCCAAGGCCAGCCGCTGATCGCATCGAACGCGCGGAAGCGACGATCGGACGGGATGGCCGCTTCCGCGTGTCGAGGTCCGAGCACCCGCTGCTGGGCTACTTGACCGACACGGTGGCGCCGGCGGCTTCGAGAGCGTCCTTCGCCTTCTCGGCGGCATCCTTGGCGACCCTCTCCAGGATCGGCTTGGGAGCGCTCTCGACGAGGTCCTTTGCCTCTTTGAGACCAAGGCTTGTGAGCGTACGCACCTCCTTGATGACCTGGATCTTCTTGTCGCCGGCCGCTTCGAGTACGACGTCGAACTCGTCCTGCTCCTCGGCGACCTCGGCGCCGGCGGCACCGCCACCGGCGGGCGCGGCGGCAAGAGCAACGGGAGCGGCGGCAGAGACACCGAAGGTGTCCTCGAACTGTTTGACGAACTCGCTGAGCTCAAGGAGGGTCATCTCCTTGAACGCGTCGAGGAGAGCGTCGGTGGTGAGCTTCGCCATGGTGGCGTTCCTTCCAGGTGGCTGGCATGCGGAGCAGCCGCAGGCCGGGGTCGGGTGGTGGGTGGCTGGTCAGGCTCCGTCGGCGACTGCGGGGCTCTCGGGAGCCTCATCTGACGCGGATGCGCCGAGGTCGGCGGTGTCAGTCAAGGCAGGGACCGGCTCGCCGGCGCCACCTTGCAGGATCGACGGATCCTGCTCGGCCTTCTCCTGCAGAGCCCCCATGAGATGGGCAGCCTGCGACAGCGGAGCGTTGAACAGGTTCACAGCGTTGGTGAGTGATGCCAGCAGTGCACCCGCGAGCTTGCCGAGCAGAGCTTCGCGCGACTCGAGGTCGGCGATCTTGGCGATCTCGGCAACCGTGAGCGGCTTGCCGTCGAGGATGCCGCCCTTGATGACCAGAGGTGAGTTGTCCCTGGCGAAATCCCGCAGGCTCTTGGCTGCCTCCACTGCATCGCCCTTGATGAAGGCGATGGCAGTGGGCCCGACCAAGAGGTCGTCGAAACCTTCGACACCGGCATCCTTTGCCGCGAGCTTCGTGAGTGTGTTCTTCACCACGGCGTAGCTGGCGTTCTCACCGAGGGCGCGCCGCAGGTCCTGCAACTGTTTCACGGTGAGACCGCGGTACTCGGTCAGCACGGCACCACCCGAGGTACGGAACTCGTCAGTCAACTCAGCGACCGTGGCTTCCTTGTCCGACCGCGCCATTTGTCTCCTCTCAGAATGCATTCCGTCACCGAATTCGCAGCCGCTCCAACAAAAACGCCCCATGCAGGCGCATGAGGCGGGGTCGGACAGTGCCGACTCGTGACCTTCACTCACCTACGCGGGCCGCCCGCTGTGCGGGGCCTTCGGGAGGTCCTGACGTACGGACCAACGACCGGCGGTCTTCGGAAGGTGAAAGCGTACGACGAAGGGCGCCGCCGAACCAAATCGGAGGCGCCCCCCGCGGTGGAGACTCAGTCGGTCAGAGGCTGAACTCGCCCACGGTGCTCGGGTCAGGCGCCTTGACGGAGACGTTCTTCCCGTAGTCGCTGAAGTGAACCTCGAAGGTGCCGGTGTCACCGAGATCCGCCTCGATCTGCACCGGCCGGTTCTCGCTGTCGACGTAGACCTCGCTGGTCAGCTCGGCCGGCAGGCCAAGGGTTGCGGCGTCCTGACCTCTGAAGACGGGGTTGGACTCAAGCATCTCCGCGGTGTCGACGGTGACGGTGTAGTGCCGGGTCTCTACGCCGTCGACCGTCTCGACGCCCACGTCCTCGAACTTCGTGATGCCCTGGAGATAGGCGGTGAAGTTGCTCGGGTTTGCAGCGTCGAAGACCTGGCTCAGGGGGTTGCTCGGGTCGGAGAGGTCGATCTTCAGCCATTCCTTGCCTTCCGGTGCGAACTGCTCACCCTTGACGTACAGCACTCGCTCCACCAGGACGAGCCGCATCTGTTCGCCGCCTGCCGAGGCGGTGACGTCCATCTTCAGGGCGTCGGGCTCGCCGAGCGCCGTCACGTCTCCCGACATGTCGAACGACGAGCCAGAAACGTTGATCGTTGCCTCGATGTGCGCCGAGCCGGACTCCGTCTGAGCGGCAATGACGTCCTCGGCGAAGCTCTCCTGCGGCAGGACGGCCGGGGCCACAGGGGCGTCCGCCGACGGGCTCCCACCCGTGTCGTCGGTGGAGTTGTCGGTGCCGTTGTCGGTGGAGCTGTCGCTGCAGCCAGCGACCCCGGCCAGCAGGCCGGTCGCGAGCAGGGACACGGCTAGGCGCCTCATTCTCATGATGATGATCCCCTTGGTTGTCGTCCGTCGGTAGAGGACAAGCGTACGTCGCCGGCGGCCCACCACCGGATGCCGAGGCCACCCCGCCGCGGCGGTGGGTAAGGGTTGCAGGTCATTCCTCGTCGACGGCAGCCAGCAGGTTGCGGGTGCGGTTGGGGTCGACCGGAACACCCGGACCCATGGTCGCGGAGATGGTGACCTTCCTCAGGTAGCGCCCTTTCGAGCTGGCTGGCTTCAACCGCAGCACCTCATCGAGAGCAGCGGAGTAGTTCTCGACGAGCTGCGCGGTCGAGAAGGACGCTTTGCCGATGATGAAGTGCATGTTCGAGTGACGGTCGACACGGAACTCGATCTTGCCGCCCTTGATGTCGTTGACGGCCTTGGTGACGTTGGGGGTCACCGTGCCGGTCTTCGGGTTCGGCATGAGACCGCGCGGGCCGAGGACCCGACCGAGCCTGCCGACCTTGCCCATCATGTCGGGAGTCGCAACGACCGCGTCGAAGTCGAGCCACCCACCGTTGATCTTGTCGATGAGCTCGTCTGCACCGACAATGTCCGCACCGGCGGCACGCGCCTCCTCTGCCTTGTCACCATTGGCGAAGACAAGGACCCGCGCCGTCTTGCCGGTTCCATGTGGGAGGTTGACGGTGCCGCGGACCATTTGGTCAGCCTTGCGGGGGTCGACTCCGAGGCGCATGGCGACGTCAATCGTCGGGTCGAACTTGCCGGTGCTGCTGTTCTTCGTGAGCTTGACCGCCTCGAGTGGCGGGTAGAGCTTGTCCCTGTCGACCTTCTCCGAAGCGGCCAGGTAGGCCTTGCTGCGCTGCATGAGCTGGTTCCTTTCGTGATGCACCAGATGTGGTCGACGGGCCAGCGCGGCCCTGCCACGTACTGCTGGGATGAGGATGATGACGGACAGCTGGAGCCCCTCGGGCCACGGTCAGCCGACGACGGTGATTCCCATCGAGCGGGCGGTACCCTCGACGATCTTCATCGCGGCGTCGACGTTGTTGGCATTGAGGTCGGGCAGCTTGGTGCTGGCGATCTCGCGGACCTGGTCCCGGTTGATCCGACCGACCTTGTCCTTGTGCGGGACGGACGACCCCTTCTGGAGGCCGGCCGCCTTCTTGATGAGCTCCGCGGCGGGCGGTGTCTTCGTGACAAAGGTGAACGACCTGTCTTCGAAGATCGTGATCTCGACAGGTATCACGTTGCCGCGCATCGCTTCGGTCGCTGCGTTGTAGGCCTTGCAGAACTCCATGATGTTCACACCGTGGGGACCGAGAGCGGTGCCGACGGGGGGAGCGGGAGTTGCCGCGCCAGCCTGCAGCTGCACCTTGACGAGAGCTGCGATCTTCTTCTTCTTCTTGGGGGGCATGATTGGGGTCCTTGAGGTCGATCCGGTGACTGAGTTGTGGGGCGTGGTGTCTTGTTTGCTAACTGGTCTGCCTCGGCCAGCAAGCTGGCTTCGGCCATTCAGCAGGCCTGAGGACGCGCCTGCGCGTCCTCAGACCTTCTGAATCTGGGTGAAGCTGAGCTCGACGGGCGTCTCGCGCCCGAAGATCTCGACGAGCGCCTTGACGCGCTGGGCGTCGACGTTGATCTCGGTGATGGTGGCATGCAACGTGGCGAACGGACCATCGACGACCATGACCGAGTCGCCGGCATAGAAGTCGGTGAACTCGACCTGCTTCTGCTTCTGCAGCTGTGGCGCTTGCTTGTCATCGACCACCGCGGGAGCGAGCATCGCCTCTACCTCGGCCAGACTCAGCGGCACTGGCTGGTGGCTGTGGCCGACGAAGCCAGTCACCGAGGGGGTATGACGCACGGCCGACCACGACTGGTCGGTGAGGTCCATCCGCACCAGGACGTAGCCAGGGAGGACGGTCCGGCGCACGATGCGGCGCTGGCCGTTCTTGATCTCCGAGACTTCCTCCTGCGGCACGTGCACCTCGTAGATGAACTCCTCCATGTTGAGGGAGGTGATGCGGTTCTCGAGGTTAGTCTTGACGCGGTTCTCCATGCCCGAGTAGGTGTGCACGACATACCAGTCGCCAGGCTTGAGACGCAGTGCCTCGCGGAACTCCTCCAGCGGGTCGGGTGCGGGTGCGTCGATCGAGTCGTCATCACCGTCGGCGACTCCGACCTCGTCAAGGCCCCCCTCAATCAGCTCAGCGGTGTCGTCAGATGCTCCAGATCCGGCGAGATCCATCGGGTCGGCACCTGGGTCCTCGGAGTCGACGGCGTCGTCGGAGTCGGTTTCTGACACGGATTGCTCGGTCACTTCTGGGTCACTCACAACTTTCTCGAGTTTCGGCGGGGCGGGCGTCTCAGCCGAAGATCTGGAACATCGCCGAGTTGAACCCGTAGTCCAACAAGGCCACGAACGCCATCATGAACATCACGAAGACCAGCACGACGAGGAAGTAAGTGACCAACTGGTCACGAGTCGGCCAGATGACCTTGCGCAGCTCGGCGATGACCTGGCGGAAGAACAAGGCAAGACTCGTCCGGCCCTTGTCGGTGGGCTGACGATCACTCGACGAGCTCGTGGAGCGAGTCTCTGTCACCGCGTGTCCTTCCTCTTCGCAGTCAGGTGGTGCTTCGCAGGGCAGGAGGGACTCGAACCCCCAACCGCCGGTTTTGGAGACCGGTGCTCTGCCAATTGAGCCACTGCCCTCCGGTGGACTCGTCCGCCGTACGACGCGAACCCTGCTGCGGGCGCAACAAACGAGGGTGCAAAGGCCACCAAGAACACGAGTGTACGGGGTTCAGGGTGGTTGGGTCGAACCGAGCGACCGGGCGACCTGCCGGCCGGCGGACCCACCCGAGACAACTCCCGCCGGGATGCGACGATGAGGTCATGACTGACAGCGCCCGAGTCTCGTCGGCTCCTCGTCGTGTCTCCCGACGGGTCGACGGGATCACCGAGTCCGCCACGCTCGCCGTGGACGCCAAGGCCAAGGAGCTCAAGGCCGCCGGCCGGCCGGTGATCGGTTTCGGCGCCGGCGAACCCGACTTCCCGACCCCTGACTACATCGTCGAGGCGGCCGTGAGGGCCGCAAAGGACCCCAGCAACCATCGCTACACACCGGCCGGGGGACTGCCCGATCTCAAGCAGGCGATCGCAGCAAAGACCCAGCGCGACTCGGGCGTTGCCGTTGAGACCGCGCAGGTGCTCGTCACCAACGGCGCCAAGCAGGCGGTCTATCAGACGTTCGCGACCCTGCTCGACCCTGACGACGAGGTGCTGCTGCCGGCGCCGTACTGGACGACGTACCCGGAGGCGATCAAGCTCGCGGGCGGCGTCTCGGTCGACGTCTTCGCCGACGAGACCCAGGGATACCTCGTTACCGTCGACCAGCTCGAGTCTGCCCGCACCGGCCGGACCAAGGCGCTGTTGCTCTGCTCGCCGTCGAACCCGACAGGTGCGGTCTATCCCCCCGACCAGGTGCGCGCGATCGGACAGTGGGCGCACCAGCACGGCATCTGGGTGGTCACCGACGAGATCTATGAGCACCTGACATATGACGACGCGCGGTTCTCCTCGATCGTGAAGGAGGTGCCCGAGCTCGCCGACACCTCGGTCATCGTCAACGGCGTCGCCAAGACCTACGCCATGACGGGGTGGCGGGTCGGTTGGATGATCGGACCACGCGACGTCGTCAAGAGCGCCACGAACCTCCAGTCGCACGTCACGTCGAACGTCTCGAACGTCTCGCAGCGCGCCGCGCTCGCTGCCGTCTCCGGAGACCTGAGCGCGGTCCACGAGATGCGCGCCGCCTTCGATCGGCGCAGACGCACGATCGTCTCTGCGTTGAACGGCGTCAACGGGTTCACCTGCCCGGGGCCGCAGGGCGCGTTCTATGCGTTTCCGGCTGTGCAAGGGGCTCTCGGACGAGACATCGGCGGTCGGACCGCCTCCACGTCGGCTGAGCTTGCCGAGCTGCTCCTCGAGCAGGCGGAGGTCGCACTGGTCCCAGGTGAGGCATTCGGCGCGCCAGGATATCTGCGTCTGTCCTACGCCTTGGGTGACGACGACCTCAGTGAAGGCGTCGGCCGCATCCAGCGTCTGCTCGCTTGACCCAGGTGAGTGGCGTCGCGACCTCAGCGGGCGAGCGGCGATCGCTCGCCGCCCTTCCCAAGGCGCATCTGCACCTGCACTTCACCGGCTCCATGCGGCATACCACGGTGCTGGACCTGGCGCTCGAGGGTGGCGTCGTTCTGCCGGACTCACTGACCGATGAGTGGCCGCCACAGCTGTCAGCGGCAGACGAGAAGGGCTGGTTCCGGTTCCAGCGCCTCTACGACATCGCCCGCTCCGTGCTCAAGACAGCGGCCGGGGTACGGCGTCTGCTCCTCGAGGCGGCCGAGGACGAAGCGACTGAGGGCTCCCGCTGGCTGGAGATCCAGGTCGACCCCAGCGGCTACGCCGCCTCCTTCGGCGGCATCACGGCGTTCACAGAGCTGGCGCTCGACGCCGCTGCGGCCGCGAGCCGGCAGACCGGGGTCGAGGTCGCTCTCGTGATCGCAGCCAACCGGACCCGGCACCCCCTCGACGCACGCACCTTGGCCCGGCTGGCCGCGCAGTACGCCGGGCGGGGGGTGGTCGGGTTCGGTCTGTCCAACGACGAACGCCGCGGCGAGGCGCTGGCGTTCGCGAAGGCGTTCGACATCGCCGACCGGGCCGGGCTTGTCGCGACCCCTCACGCCGGTGAGCTATGCGGTCCGGAGAGCGTCTGGTCCTGCCTCGACGGCCTCCGGGCTCGCCGCATCGGGCATGGCGTCCGGGCGATCGAGGACCCGCGGCTCGTCGCGCACCTCGCGGAGGCGGGCGTCACGCTGGAGATCTGTCCTGCCTCCAACGTCGCACTCGGCGTCTACGCGACCGCCGAGGACGTTCCGCTCCGGGACCTCTTCGCGGCGGGGGTCCCGATCGCCCTGGGGGCAGACGACCCCCTGCTCTTCGGGTCACGGCTGCTCGACCAGTACCAGGCGGCACGCGTGGTGCACGGCTTCGACGACCAGCAGCTCGCCGAGCTCGCCCGGATGTCCGTGCGCGGGTCCTGCGCCCCAGACGTCGTACGCCGACGACTGCTGGGCGAGATCGATGCCTGGCTCGCCGGCTGACCCCTCGTCCGGACACCCCCTGGCCCGCGAATCGACGGCCGATCGGGCGGGAAACGCGGGGCAACGGGTGTCTGGACGGGAATCAGAGGGTGCACCTGACGAGGACAGGCTCCGGGTGGAGCTCGATACCGAACGTCGCGTGTACGCCGTCGCGGATCTCGCGGGCCAGCACCAGCAGGTCGTCGGTCGAGGCGGAGCCGCGGTTGGTGAGCGCCAGCGTGTGCTTCGTCGACAGGCACACCTTGTCGTTGCCGTAGCCCCGGGAGAATCCTGCCCGCTCGATCAGCCAGGCGGCACCGGTCTTGACGTTGCCGTCCGACTGGGCGAAGGCCGGGGCCCCCGTGGGCACCATGTCGGGCGGCACCCACGGGTTGGTGAAGAAGGACCCGGCACTCCACGTGTCGTGGTCAGCCTCGTCGAGCACCATCCCCTTGGCCCGACGAAGTGCCAGCACGGCACTGCTCACGGCTGCTGCCGGCGCAGCCTCCCCCACCTCGAGCCCCAGGGTGCTGGCCAGCTCTCCGTAGGTGACCGGGGCTCCGAGCGGCCCCCGGCGGAGCCGGAACGTGACGCCTCCCACGACGTACCGCTCGGGAGTCCGCTTGAAGACGCTCGTCCGGTAGCCGAATCCGCACTCGGCGGCGGGCAACGTCCGCGTACGGCGCTCGGCCCTGTCGTAGACGTGAACCGACGAGATCGTGTCGGACACCTCCTGCCCGTAGGCACCCACGTTCTGGACCGGGACCGCCCCAACAGTGCCGGGAATGCCGGCAAGGGTCTCGACACCGATCCACCCTTGCTCCACGGCGCGGAGAACGAGCGGCTCCCAGCTCTCCCCTGCCTCCACGGTCACCTCGACGCCGGTCGCGTCATGTGCGCCCACCTGGACCCCTGACGACGCCACCCTGATCACCGTCCCGTCGAAGCCCTGGTCCCCGACCACGACGTTGCTGCCGCCGCCCAGCACGAGGACCGGTCGCGCCTCCGCATCGGCCACCGCGACCAGGTCATAGAGCTCCGACCGTGAGACCGTCTCCACGAACGTCGCCGCCGGGCCACCGAGACGCAGGGTCGTCCATGCAGTCAGCGGCTCCGCGGGGCGGGTCAGCACCGCACCGTGGCCTTGGTCATCGCGAGCACCGTCTGGCCGGCGTTGGTGACGGTGAGCTCGACAGTCGCGATGCCCTCCTCGACGCTCCTGACGACGCCGCTGACCGCGACCTCGGTGCCCTGGCCGTCGTCGGGGACCGCGACGGGCTTAGTGAAGCGTCCGCCGAACGTCACGATCCTCGCCGGCTCCCCCACCCATGCGGCGAGCGCCCGACCGGCGAGCGCCAGGGTGTACATGCCGTGTGCGACCACGCCGGGAAGCCCGACGGAGGTGGCGACCCGGTCGCTCCAGTGGATCGGGTTGAAGTCGCCCGAGGCGCCGGCATACCGGACCAGGTCGCCTCGGGTGACGGCGTACGCCTGGGTCTCGAACTCGTGGCCTACCTCCCACGTCATCCGGCACCGCCGCGGTGGACGAGGGTGGCGAACGCGGTGGCGACGTGCTCGCCGGCGACCGTGACGATCTCTGTCCGGGTGCCGATCATGTCCATCCCGGCGGCCGCTCGCAACGTGTCGACGGTCAACGTGGCAGTCAGCTCATCGCCGGCCCTGATCGGCCTGGACTGCTCGAACCGCTGGGCACCGTGGACGATGTTGTGCAGCTCGATCCCCACGTCAGGGTCTGTCATCAAGGCGGTCATCGCGCCGAAGGCGATCACGATGGGGAATGTCAGCGGTGCGACGTCGCCGACCCCACGGGGGTCGTCACCGATGGCAGCCGCGAACTCGGCGATCTTCGCCTTGCTGACGATGTAGGGAGAGGTGGGCGCGAACGTGCGGCCCGCGAGTCCCTGGTCAAGCGGCATGCGGTGACGCTATCGGATGCTGGACGGACTCGCGATGCCGTGCTGGAACGCGGTTGCTGAGATCGAAGGCTGCGACAGCAAAGACGTTCCAAACCGGAGCCGTGGCGGCCGACCGGGACGCCCCAGCCCGACCAGAGTCGTCCTTGTCAGCGGGTCTCGCGGTGTGACCGGTGGGTGCGGCAGCGCGGACAGAACTTCTTCAGCTCGAGCCGGTCGGGGTCGTTGCGCCGGTTCTTGCGGGTGATGTAGTTGCGCTCTTTGCACTCGGTGCACGCCAAGGTGATCTTGGGGCGGATGTCTGTGCTCTTGCTGGCCACGGGTGCCTCGCTCCTGGGAGTGGTACTGCGCTCGGGATGTGCGGTGCTGCATGCAAGTGCTGTGATGTTGCGGTGCTGCCTTCGTGCTGGTAGCGGGGGCGGGACTCGAACCCGCGACACCACGATTATGAGCCGTGTGCTCTGACCACCTGAGCTACCCCGCCGCCGGATTCGGGCGCCTCGCCTGACGTGCCAGGCGGTCGCCGACTCCAGAGCCCCTTTACGGAATCGAACCGTAGACCTTCTCCTTACCATGGAGACGCTCTACCGACTGAGCTAAAGGGGCAGGCGACGTACGAGAATACACACGGCCACGCCGCGAGCGGTAATCGAGCCGCCGCCCACCTGGCGCACCGATGTCAGTCGTCGACACTTGGTCCGGTCCACTACCGTCAGAGCATGACTTCTGCCTCCTCAGCGGCCCGCCCGTACGCCGACCGTCCGGCTCGCGTCGGCGCCCAGCTCCAGCCCCAGCACGCCGACTACGCCTCCATCCGTCGCGCCGCCGCCGAGGCCGAGGAGGTCGGGGTGGACGTCGTCTTCAACTGGGATCACTTCTATCCGTTGTCCGGCGACGCCGACGGCAAGCACTTCGAGTGCTGGACCATGCTCGGGGCCTGGGCCGAGGCCACCGAGCGCGTCGAGATCGGCGCGCTGGTCAGCTGTAACAGCTACCGCAACCCGGAGCTGCTCGCGGACATGGCACGCACCGTGGACCACATCAGCGATGGCCGGTTGATCCTCGGCATCGGCGCGGGCTGGTTCGAGAAGGACTACGAGAGCTACGGCTACGAGTTCGGTACGGCGGGCGGACGACTCGACGCCCTCGGGGAGGCGCTGCCGCGTATCAAGCAGCGCTTCGGCGAGCTCAACCCGGCGCCCACGCGCGAGATTCCGGTGCTGATCGGCGGTGGCGGCGAGAGGAAGACGTTGCGCCACGTCGCGCGGCACGCCGACATCTGGCACGGCTTCGGCGACGCCGAGACGATCTCGCACAAGCACGCGGTCCTCGACGAGTGGTGCGCGAAGGCGGGCCGCGACTCGGGAGAGATCGAGCGGTCCTCCGGCATTCCCGGCGACGCCGACATCGCCGAGCGGGCGAGCGAGCTGTATGCCGTGGGCACGCGGCTCTTCACCCTCGGTGTCGGCGGCCCTGGCTACGATCTGGCGCCGATCCGCGACCTGGTCGCCTGGCGTGACGACGTGAACGCCAAGACGTGAGTGGACTGGTCGCAGCACGGCGCCTCGCGTCGTGGGCCCCGAGCTCTGGCGCCCCCGTCGTACGAACCATGAACGCCCGGTCGCTGTAGACCGGGCGGTGGTGGCAGGTGCAGGGTTCGAACCTGCGTAGGCATCAGCCGGCAGATTTACAGTCTGCTCCCTTTGGCCACTCGGGCAACCTGCCAGGGATGCTGCCGACCCCGCGAGGGCACCGGGCAGCGTGCGCCACAATAGCCCACCAGCTTCGGGGCCACCCACACCACGTCGTACGAGGCGGCCCACGGGGGCTGCCACCCGTGTCCGGCGCTGGGTCGGAAGGGGAAGCCGGGCCCCATTCGCACACATCCGGCTACGATCGAGCGACATCACGCCCAGCGACAACCCCCGCAGCTGCTCGCTGGGCGCCCACGCCGTCCCAACGCGGCCCGATCGGGGCCCCGAGGAAATGAGAGACCATGGCCGCCGACGCGTCATTCGACATCGTGAGCAAGATCGACCACCAGGAGGTCGACAACGCGCTGAACCAGGCCGCGAAAGAGATCTCGCAGCGGTTCGACTTCAAGAACACGGGCGCAGCGATCAGCTGGCACGGCGACGAGAGCATCGAGGTCACCGCCAACGCCGATGAGCGGGCGAAGGCGGTTGTCGATGTCTTCAAGGAGAAGCTGATCAAGCGCCAGTTGTCGCTCAAGATCCTCGACGTCGCCGAGCCCCGCCAGTCCGGCAAAGAGGTCAAGATCACCATCGACCTCCAGGAGGGCATCTCCCAGGAGCAGGCGAAGAAGATCTCCAAGCTGATCCGCGACGAGGGCCCGAAGGGCGTCAAGGTGCAGATCCAGGGTGAGGAGCTGCGCGTCACGAGCAAGAAACGCGACGACCTCCAAGAGGTCATCGCGCTCGTCAAGGCGCAGGA
>Ga0136625_1000186_pt1 | contig 17024 bp, 19 predicted proteins | sample AntDrymUQ4832306_2_FD_104672 | JGI IMG/M metagenome (GOLD analysis project Ga0136625, IMG submission 104672) | Polar desert sand microbial communities from Dry Valleys, Antarctica - metaG UQ483 (23.06) | ecosystem: Environmental > Terrestrial > Soil > Desert | place: Antarctica: Dry Valley...
TCGCGACCGATCGGCGCCTCGATCGTGCCCGAGCGCGCGGGCGGCCGTCCCTCGACGAGCGCCAGGTACTCGCGGTGCATCGTGCGCGCCGCGATCGCCGCCTTCAGCGCGCGGTGCACCGCGTCGCTCTTGGCCACGACGAGCAGTCCCGAGGTGTCGCGGTCCAGGCGGTGCACGATGCCCGCGCGCCAATCCTCCTCGCCGCCGGCGATCCGGCCGGCGAGTGCCTGCGCGAGCGTGCCGTGGCGATGACCGCGAGCCGGGTGGACGACGACGCCGGCGGGCTTGTCGACGACGATCAGGTGGTCGTCCTCGTGGGCGACCGCGAAGCGCGCGACCGGGACGTCGGAGGCCGCCGGCGCGGCAGATCGCTGCTCGTCGAGCACCTCGATGCTGTCGCCGCCACGTACGCGATGGCCCTTGCGGGCGGCGACCCCGTCGACGCGCACGGCGCCGGCCTCGATCAGCCGCGCGGCCTGCGAGCGCGAGCCCAGCGGCCGCGCGAGGAACGCGTCGAGACGCTCCCCGGTGGCCTCAGGCGGGACGTGCAGCTCCATCGTCTCGATCGATGACGAACAGCAGCACGACCACGCCGACCGTGATCGCCGAGTCCGCGACGTTGAACGGCGGCCAGTAGGGGAGCTTGACAAAGTCGATCACGGCGCCCTCGCGCAGGCGATCGACGATGTTGCCGAGCGCGCCGCCGAGCAGCAGCCCCGTCGGCAGCCACATCCACGGTCGCGTCCCGTGGCGCGCGAAGTACACGACGAGCGCGACGACCGCGACCGCGATGACCGCCGCGACGATCACCCCGCCGTTCTGCAGCTGCCCGAACGCGACCCCGCTGTTGCGCACGTTGACGAGCTTGATGCCCGCGAGGACCTCGCGCTCCTCGCCGCGGGCGAGCGAGGACGTGACGAGCGCCTTGACGGCCTGGTCGGCGAGCAGGATGCAGGCGAGGACGGCGGCCGCGCGTGCCCAGCTGGCGCGCGCGCTCACCCGTGGATCAGGGCGATGATGAAGCCGCCCACGAACTGCAGGACGAGGATCCCGACGATCGGGCTGATGTCGATCGGGCCGATCGGCGGGATGAAGCGGCGAAACAGCCCGAGGTAGGGCTCGCAGACATCGCGCAGGAACCCGAGCGCGGCGCTGGACCAGCGCGAGTAGGGGACCTTGCCACCGAAGGAGAAGATCAGCGACGTGATGATGTAGGCGAAGATCAGCAGGATGTAGACGAGCAGCAGCGCGCTGAGGAAGTCGGCGACCTGCGTCCGCGCGGAGGCGATCACGAGCACGTCGGCGGCGCTCATCGCGCGAGCACCGCCTGCATCGCGTCGTCGAAGGCGGCACGGATGCCGGCGCGCTCCAGCGCCGCCAGGCCACGCGCGGTCGAGCCGCCGGGGGAGGTCACCGAACGGCGCACCGCCAGCGTGTCCATCTCGCGCGCCTGCAGCAGCGCCGCGGTCCCGGCGAGGTTCGCGCCCACCAGGCGGCCCGCGACGTCGGCCGGGAGCCCGGCCCGCACGCCGGCGTCGACCTGCGCCTCGGCGATCAGCGCGACGTACGCCGGCGCGTTGCTCATCAGCCCCATCGCGGCATCGATCTGCCCCTCGTCGACCGTCACCACAGCGCCGACCCGCCCGAACAGCTCGAGCGCCTGCTCCTGCAGCTGCTCGTCGGCATCCGGATCGCGCGCGTGGCAGGTGACGCCCTGGCAAACCTCGACCGGCACGCTCGGGAGCATCCGTACGACCGGCGTGCCGCCGTAGGCCGCGCGCAGGTCGGCGAGCGCCACCCCGCCGAGGATCGAGATCACGCCCCGGGCCGCGCCGCCGACCTCGGTCGCAACGCGCTCCAGGCCCGCGGGCTTGTGGCACAGCACGACGACGTCGGCGCTCAGCGCGAGCTCGGCGTTGCTGTCGGCGACCTCGCCCCCGAGCTCCTCGACGAGCGCGCGTGCGCGCGGCTCGAAGGCGTCGTGGACGAGCACCGGCTCGCCCCAGCCGCGCGCGAGCGCGACCGCCATGTTGCCTGCCCCGATGAGCCCGATCCGCATGGTCTGGAAGTATGAAGAGCCTTCACCCGGGGTGCCGTCGCCGGCACCGAAGCCGCGGACGTCACGACTGGTTGAAGAACCCCTTCTCGATCAGCTCGGCGCGTTCCTCGGCGCTGATCTGCACGTTGCGCGGCGTGAGCATGAAGACCTTGCTGGCGATCCGTTGCATGCCGCCGTCCAGCGCGTAGGTCAGGCCGCTGGCGAAGTCGATCAGCCGCTTGGCGAGATCGTTGTCGATGCCCTGGAGGTTCAGGACGACCGGGATCGTCTGCTTGAACTTGTCGGCGACCTGCTGGGCGTCGTTGAAGGACTTGGGAATCACGAGATGCACGCGCACGTCGCCGTTGCGCGGGCGATCGACGGGGCGCAGCACGGTCGTTGGCCGGCCACGCGGCTCGTCGTCGGCGAAGATGTCGTCGAACTCGTCGCGCCGCGCGCGTCGCGGGCCGAGGCGGCGGACGTTGGGCGCCCGGTCGCGGTAGCCGTCCTCGGGGTCGGGCTCGGGAGCCGGCGGCGGGGAGGAGCGCTCGCGGCGCTGGTAGTCCTCGCGCTCCTCGGCGAACTCGTCGACATACGCGCGCTCCTCGGCGAGGCCGAAGTACACGAGCGCACGATGCCAGCTGTCTCTGAACGCCATCTCCCTGGGAAGGTTAGACCTCGGCCGCGGATCTCCTGCAAGGTCAGCGAAACAGCTTCGTGCCGATCCGCACGATCGTGGCGCCCTCCTCCACGGCGACCTCGTAGTCCTGCGAGGTGCCCATCGACAGGGCGCGCAGCTCGTGGCGGCCGGCCAGCTCGCGCAGCGCGCTGAACCAGCGCCGGCTGTCCTCGGCGTCCGCGGCCAGCGGCGGCATCGTCATGAGACCGGCGACCGCGACGGGGCAGCGCTCGACAAACGCCGCGAGCTCGTCCGGCGCGATCCCGGCCTTGGCGTCCTCGCCGGCGACATCGACCTCGACGAGCACCTCGAGCCCCGGCGGTGCGTGCCGGCCCAGCTGCTCCAGCACGGAGTCCGTGCTGACCGCGTGGATCATACGCACGAGCGGCGCGACGACCTTGACCTTGCGGCTCTGCAGGTGGCCGATGAAGTCCCATGTGACGGCGTCGCCGTGCGCGGCCACCTTGGCCTGCAGGTCCTGCGCGCGGTTCTCGCCGACGACCGTCACGCCCGCCTGCGCCAGCGCCGCCAGATCGCCGACCGGGACGTACTTGCCCGCGACGACGATCTCCACCTCGCGCGGGTCGCGGCCGGCGCGCGTGGCGGCCGCGGCGATCTGCTCGCGCACCGCGGCGAGATTCGCTCGCACGCGCTCGGCGGTGATGCCCTCGATCAGCTCGGCCATGGCGCGCGCCCGTCGTGCTCGCGCCAGACCACGCCGGCCTGGCGGCCTGTCGCCGCGCCGTCGCGGCGGTGCGAGAAGAACATGCCCCGCGGGGCGCACAGCGTGCACAGGCCGACGTCGTGGATCTCCGCGACGCCCACCTGCTCGAGCTGGCGCCGGGCGACGTGCTTGAGATCGGCATGGTCGCCGTCTCGCGCCCCGGCGCCGTAGCGCGCGAACGCCGCGTGGACCTCCGGGCCGGTCTCATAGCAGCACACCCCGGCCCCGGGGCCGATCGCCGCCCTGACGGCGCCGGCGGCGCCGAGATCGCGCAGCGCGCGCACGCCCTCTGCCAGGATGCCGCCGGCGAGGCCGCGCCAGCCCGCGTGGACGGCCGCCACGGCGTCGTCGCTGACGAGCACGACCGGCAGGCAATCGGCCGTCAGCACGACCGCCGCGACCCCGGCGAGCGCCGTCGCCTGCCCGTCGGCGGGCTCGAGCGCAGCGCCCACCTCGGGCAGCTCGCGTACGCGCCGGACCTCCGTCGCGTGGACCTGCATGCCCTGAAGCGTGCGCTCCCAGGCGATCGAAGTGAGCGCGGCGAGCAGGTCGCGGTTGGCCCGCACGCACGCGCGGTCGTCGTCGGTCAGCCCGCCCAGGTTCAGCGTATCGTAGGGCGCCGCCGACATGCCGCCGCGGCGCGTCGTGAACAGCGCCCGGCCGCCGGGTAGCACGCAGCCGATGTGCTTGCCGGTCCACCGAAAGGGCGCCGACAGCTCGACGGTCCCGGCCGTGCTCGCGGGCGGCGATGCCATCGCGCTGTTGTAGCAGGACGCCGGCGGGCTTCGGCGATCAATCCTCGTGCAACGCGGCCGCGAGCTGCGCAGCCGGGTCGTCGCCGACCTCCCCGTCCAGCCGGCGCTCCAGCATGGCGGCGAGCCGCCGCCCGATCTGCGGCCCCCTCGGCACACCGGCGGCGATCAGGTCCTCGCCGCCGATCGCCAGGCTCGCGTGGCGCAGCTCGTCCAGCCAGCGGCGGACGGGCTCGGTTGCGCCGCCGGTCCCGGCCAGCACGACCGCCTCGACGGGCAGCCCGCGCAGCACGCGAGCGAGCCGCGACGGCCGGTCGGCGGCGCACGCCGCAGCCGCCAGATCGGCCGCGTGGCCGGCCGCGCGCAGGATGGCGCGCTCGGCCGCCGTGAACTGCAGGCCCGCGAGGCGCTGGTCGGCGGCGTCCTCGTCCTCGGTCGCGGCAGCCGCCAGCACGACGAGATCGGGCCGGCCCTCGCCATGCGGCAGCAGCGCGAGCGCGGCGGCGGTGCGCCCGCGATCCGGTGAAAGCCACGGCGCCAGGCCCAGCGCGACGACCGACTGCAGCGCCGCGACCGGATCGGGCTCGCCGAGCGCGAGACGCAGCTCGCTGCCGATCCGCGCGCCCGAGACGCGCTCGGCAGCGCCGCCGGCGACGGCCTGCGCGGCCAGGCGGGCGGTTGTCGGCTCCAGCTCGAAGTCCAGCCGGGCCGCGTAGCGCGCGACCCGCCACAGACGCGTCGGGTCATCCAGGAAGCTCGCGTCGTGCAGGACGCGCAGGCGGCGGGCACGAAGGTCCTCCAGCGCATAGCCGGCGGCGCGCAGCCGCCCATCGGCGAGATCGAGCGCGATCGCGTTGACGGTCACGTCGCGGCGCGACAGGTCCTGCTCGATCGGCGCGCGGCGCACCTCGGGCAGCGCCCCCGGATAGGGATAGTCCTCGGCGCGCGAGCTCGCGAGATCCCACCGGCAGTCGCCGTCGCGCACGGTCGCGGTGCCGAAGCGCTCATGGGTCGCGGCGACATCTCCGAGCGCCGCGGCAAGCGGCGCGATGTCCCCCTCGACGACGACGTCCAGCTCGCGCGGGGTCCGGCCCAGCAGCAGGTCGCGCACGGCGCCGCCGACGAGATGCACGCCGGCGATCTCGGCGGTCGCCTCGAGCAGCCTGCGCCCGCAAGCGAGCTCTCCGAGGCGCTCGAGCAGATCGTGCATCGCGACAGTCTCGCGCTTTGAGGGTCGATGCCGACCGGCGAACCGGCGCGACGCGAGGACTACCATGGCCGGCGTGATCCCTTCGCCCCGCCGCGTGCAAGCGCTGGCGCGGCTCGCGCTCGGGGTCGTGGTGCTCGTGCTCGTCGCCGCCCCGCTCCTGCTGGGTCGCGAGGGCGATGTCTCAAATCCCGGCGTCGAGTTCCTGGAGACGACGGAGAGCACGCCAGCCACGGCCACCGCGCGCGTCGACCCGCGCAGCCACCCCGCCGACGACGGCTTCGCATGGCCGAACTACGGCTTTTCCAAGCAGCGCACCCACCATCTGCCGCTGAAGGCCGCCCCGCGACCGCCCTACCGCGAGGCGTGGTCGTTTCGCAGCAACGTCCTGCTGGAGTTCGCCCCCGTGCTGTGCGGGCGCAAGGTCTACCTGCTGCGCAACAACGCCTCGCTGTACGCGCTCTCGCGGCGCACCGGCAAGCCGCGCTGGAAGCGCAAGCTCGGAGCGCTCGCGGCCAGCTCGCCGGCCTGCGGGCACGGCGTGATCTATGCGGTGGTGCTCGAGCGCTCGCGCGGCTCCAAGGGTGGCCGAGTGGTCGCGGTCACCGCCAAGAGCGGGCGCACCCTGTGGTCGCGCAAGCTGCCCAGCCGCGCGGAGTCCTCGCCGCTGCTGCATCGCGGCAAGCTGTACTTCGGCACCGAGAACGGCACGGTCTACGCGCTGCGCGCCAAGAGCGGGAAGGTCCTCTGGCGCTACCGCGCCGACGGCGCCGTCAAGGGCGCGCTGGCGCTGGACTCGGGCAAGCTGTTCTTCGGCGACTACGCGGGCAAGGTGCAGGCGATCCGCCTCTCCAGCGGCCGCAAGATCTGGAAGGTGAAGGCCAGCGGCCGCCGGCTGGGCCGGGGAGCGGGGAACTTCTACTCGTCGGCGGCCGTCAGCTACGGGCGCGTGTACATCGGCAGCACGAACGGCAACGTGTACTCCTTCGGCTCCGGCGACGGCAAGCTGGCGTGGCGCAAGAACACCGGCGACTTCGTCTACGCCTCGCCCGCGGTCGGGCAGCCGCCTGGCGGTCGCCCGACGGTGTACGTCGGCTCCTACGACGGGCGCTTCTACGCTCTCGACGCGCGCAGCGGGCGCACGCGCTGGGTGCGCTCGCTCGGCGACAAGATCTCCGGTGCCGCGACGCTCGTCGGCGACCTCGTGTTCGTCTCCGACCTCGCCAAGCGCACGACTTGGGCGCTCGGCGCGGGGGGCGGCGCCACCGTTTGGAAGACGCGCCGAGGCGCCTTCAACCCGGTCATCAGCGACGGCCGTCGCATCTACTTCGCGGGCTTCACGTCGCTGTTCGCGCTCGAGCACGCCAAGCGGCCGTTCGATCCCGGTGCCCCGAGCACGACGCTGTCAAGCGCCGAGCGAAAGGCCCGCGAGCGCGCCGGCCGCAGCGCCGCTCGCCGGGCATCGCGAGCGCGCCGCGCACGCGGGGGGCGCGACGCCCGCGTCGCCAGGAGGGTGATCGCCAAGCGGCGCGCGGCGGCGCGCGAGGAACGCCAGCGCAAGCTGCGCACGGCGCCGCACGGACATCGTCACAGCCGCAACAGGCGCCCACCCGCGCGCTGCCACCGCCATCGCCATCAGTACAAGGTGGGCAGCAGGACGATCGTGCTCAGGCACGATCACTGCCACACGCACAAGCCGCGCAAGTAGCTCAGGCGCGCACGGCGATGCCGGCCGCCGCGAGGTGCGCCTTCGCGTCGCGGACGCGGTATGTGCCGTAGTGGAAGATCGATGCGGCAAGGGCGGCGTCGGCGCCCGCGCGCATCGCCTCGGCGAGGTGCTCGAGCGTGCCCGCGCCGCCCGAGGCGATGACGGGCACCCCGACGGCCTGGCTGACCGCTGCGGTCAGGGCGATGTCGTAGCCGTCGGTCGTGCCGTCGGCGTCCATGCTCGTCAGGAGGATCTCGCCCGCCCCGCGCCCGACCGCCTCGCGCGCCCACGTCACGACGTCGATCCCGGTCGCCTCGCGTCCGCCCGCGACGAACACCTCCCAGCCGCCCTCGGCACGCCGCTTGCAGTCGATCGCCAGCACGACGCACTGCGCGCCGAAGACGTCGGCCAGCTCGCCGATCAGCTCGGGGCGCGCGACCGCCGCGGAGTTCACCGACACCTTGTCCGCGCCGGCGTCGAGCACGGCCTGCGCGTCGGCGGCCGAGCGGATGCCGCCCCCGATCGTGAACGGGATGAAGACGTCCTCCGCGACCCGCCGTGCGAGCTCGACGACCGTCTCGCGCCTGTCGCTCGTCGCGGTGATGTCGAGGAAGACGAGCTCGTCGGCGCCCTCGGCGTCGTAGCGGGCCGCGAGCTCGACCGGATCGCCGGCGTCGCGGATGTCGATGAAGTTCGTGCCCTTGACCACGCGCCCGGCATCGATGTCGAGGCAGGGAATGACGCGCTTGAGGTGCACGGTCCGAGAGTACCGAGCGCCCACTCAGCCACCCGGCACGATGCGCTCAACCGTCACGCCGCGGCTGCCGATACGAACAGCAGCCAATGGCATTGTCCGACCCCCACAGCCCCGAGCGACACGACGCGCCGTCGACGTTCGGCGCGGCCGCACTCGCCGCCGGAGCGTTCGTGGCCTCGCTGCTGCTCGTCGCCCCGATCGTCCTGTGGGCGCGCTTCGGCACAGCCGGCGCGCTGTGGTCCGCAATCGTCGCCGCCGCCGCGGTCGCTCTGTGCTGGGCGCTCATCCGCCGCACGAGGCGGCGTTACACGCGTCGCAGGCTTCCCTCGCGCGAGCCCCTCCGCGCGTCCGTCCCGCCCGCGTCACCCACGGCCTACCGGACGCACAGCCGCCATGTCGCGGCGCCCTCCCGCGCACGCCGCGCCGCCGCGCCGCACCGCTGCGGGCCCAGCCGCTGTCGCCCCGCCTACGTCTCACGCGGCGCCCGCGACATCGGCTGTCATGCCTCCCCGCGCCTGCTGCGACGCCGCACCACACGCCGTCGCACCCGGCCCTGAACACCGGTCGCGTGTGGCATGGTGCCTTCCTGAGACCGAGGAGACTCGCCGTGCAATCGCATCATTCGCAGTCCATGCTGGGTCGTGCCTTCGCCGCGTTCACGCTGACCGTCGGCTTCTACGCTACGTGCTCACACGCTCGCTACCGCAATGATCGCGGGGCCGATCGCCGGCTGGGTGATCGAGGGCCAGGGCAACCTCTGGCTGACGATCGTGCTCGTCCTCACCGTCCACCGATAGCCGCCGGCTTTCAGCGTTTTCTCGGTCACCACGAGATCCGTGCGCAGGTCCACAGGATCGTCGCCGCCGAGATCGCCGATGGTGAGACAAACCCGTACGAGAGCCACCCGACGCTGGCTGACCGCCTGCGCGCGGTGGGTGCTGCGGCGACCGGCGAGGTCTCGACGCCGCAGGCCGCCGACAGCGCCGCCGCGCTGCTGCGGGACCCCGGGGCGCTCGAGCTACGTCTGCTGGAGTCGAGCTTCGGGACCGAGGCCGTGTCGCGGCTGGAGACGATCAACTGGGAGCAGACGGGGGAGCTCTACGCGACGGAGGGCGACGCGCTCGCAGAGCAGCACGGTCGAGCGTTCAGACACCTCACCGTCGTCGACGCGCCGGGGGCCGCCGCCCCCAGCCACGGAACCCTCTCCCTCCTGCGCTAAGCGTGGAGCGGTGTGGCGCGAGCACTGCGCGCGGCTCGGCGTGGGGCAGCTCCGGCTCGTGCCGCAGCCCACCGGCGACGGCGCCGGACCCGTTTCAGGAGGCTCGGCGGGCTGACTTGCGGCCCGACAGCGCAGCGATCCCCTCGGCGACGGTGAAGCGCCGCTCGTAGAGCGCCTTGCCGACGATCACGCCGGTGAGGTTGACCTGGCGCAGCGCGGCCAGCGCCGCGAGATCCTCGCGGCTCCCGATCCCTCCGGAGTACATGAAGCGACCGCGCACGACCTGCGCGACGTCGCGCACCTCGTCGAGGTCGGGGCCTTCGAGCATCCCGTCGCGGTCGACGTTGGTGAAGACGAACGCGCGCACGCCGCGGTCCTGCAGCCGGGCGATCACGTCGGCGGCGGCGAGCGTGGTCGTCTCCGTCCATCCGGCGGTCGAGACGAAGCCGCCGCGCGTGTCGACGCTGACGATCGTCCGCGCGGCGAACTCGGCGATCACCTCGTCGAGGAATGCGGCGTCGGTGAAGGCCGCCGTGCCGAGGATCACGCGCGAGGCCCCGGCCGCGAACGCGTCACGCACGGCGCCGATCGATCGCAGGCCACCGCCGACCTGCACCGGCACCCCGAGCTCGCCCGCGATGCGCTCGAGGTGATGCAGGTTCTGGGGCGAGCCGGTGCGCGCGCCGTCGAGGTCCACGACATGCAGGTAGCGCGCGCCCGCATCCACCCACGCGCGGGCCGCCGCGAACGGATCGTCCTCGTAGACGGTCTCGGCGTCGAAGTCGCCCTGCACGAGGCGTACCGCGCGTCCGCCGGCGATGTCGATCGCGGGATAGAGGATCACGCGACGTGCACGGGTGCGCAGATCCCGACGAAGTTGCGCAGCAGAGCGAGGCCGTCGGTCGAGGACTTCTCCGGATGACACTGGGCGCCGAAGACGTTGCCACGTGCCACGAAGGACACGAACGGCGAGCCGTACTCGCCCATCCCCAGCACGATCGCGGGGTCGCCGGGCACGGCGACGAACGAGTGCACGTGGTAGAAGGCGGCCGGGTCCGTCAGCCCCTCGATCAGCGGCGAGGCATGCTGCCAGCTCACCGAGTTCCAGCCGATGTGCGGCGACTTCAGGCCGTGCGTGTCCAGCGCCACGATGCTCCCCGCCAGCAGCCCGAGTCCCTCCGAGCCCTCGTGCTCGTCGGAGCCGTCGAAGAGCAGCTGCATCCCGAGGCACAGCCCGAGCACCGGCACGCCGGCCGCCGCCCGCTCGCGCACGACCTCGTCCAGGCCGCCCGATCGCAGGCGCCGCATCGCCTCGGGGAAGGCCCCGACGCCGGGGACGACGAGCCCGTCGGCGGCGCGCAGCTCGTCGTGGCCGGCGGTTGCCACGAGATCCGCACCGATGTGCGCGAAGGCCGAGAGCACCGAGCGGCGGTTGCCCATGCCGTAGTCGACCATCGCGATGCTCATCCGGTCAGCGTCCCCTTCGTCGACGGCACGCCGTCCTCGGTGGGATCGATCGCGATCGCGGCGTGCAGGGCGCGCGCGAAGCTCTTGAAGGCGACCTCGATGATGTGGTGGGCGCTGGTGCCGGCCTGCACCTCGACGTGGATCGTCATGCGCGCGTTGTTGGCGACGGCCCGCAGGAACTCCTCGAGCAGCTCGTGCTCGAAGCCGCCGGTCGCGCCGGGCGCGAGCCCGCCGTCCTGCAGCGAGCAGAAGGGCCGCCCCGAGACGTCGATCGCACACATCGCGCGCGCCTCGTCCATCGGCACGACCGCGTACCCGTAGCGGAAGATCCCCGTGCGGTCACCGAGCGCGGTGTCCAGCGCCTGGCCGAAGACGATGCCGACGTCCTCGACGGTGTGGTGCGCACCGGTCTGCAGGTCGCCCGTGGCGGCCACCTCGAGATCCAGCCGCGCGTGGCGCGCGAGCAGGTCGAGCATGTGGTCGAGGAAGCCCACGCCGGTGCGGCGGGCGCCTTCGCCGCTTCCGTCCAGGGCGAGCGAGAGGCGGATGCGCGTCTCCTTGGTCTCGCGTTCGTGCTGGGCTGCTCTTGTCATGACGGCGGATTCTCCCCTACGCGCGCCTCCATCGACTCGGCGTGCACCTCGAAGCCTTCCGCGCGGGCGATTGGCGCCCCGGCCGCGGCGAGGTCGGACGCGGCCGCTCCGACGTGCACCTCGCTGAAGCGCCGGCGGAAGTGGCGCGCCGAAAGCCCCGAGGCAAACCGTGCCGAGCCCCCGGTCGGCAGGCTGTGGTTCGAGCCCGCGACGTAGTCGCCGAAGGCAGTCGCGCCGCCCGCGCCGACGAAGACGCAGCCCGCGGCGCGCACGCGCCGCGCGAGCCGCTCGGTGTCGGCCCCGACGAGCTCGAGGTGCTCGGGAGCGAACGCCTCGGCGAAGGCGAGCCCCTCGCGCGGCGATCGGGCGTGGACGAGCACGAAGGCGGCGGGATCGCTGTCCGGCCGCTGCGGCGCGAGCTCCTCGAGCTGCTGCGCGAGGGCGTCGAGCAGCGGCGCCGAGTCGCTGACTGCCACGACCGGCGCGCCGGGCCCGTGCTCGCCCTGAGCGAGCAGGTCGAGCGCGATCAGGCGCGGATCGGCATCCGCGCCGGCCAGAACCAGCACGTCGCTGGGCCCGTAGAAGCCGTCGATCCCGACGCTGTCCGATACCTGGCGCTTGGCCTCCTGGACGATCAGGCTGCCGGGCCCCGCGATGACGTCGGCGCGCTCGATCGTCTCGGTCCCGTGGGCGAGCGCCGCGATGCCGTGCGCGCCGCCCATCGCATAGAGCTCGTGGACGCCGCACAGCGCGCACGTGCCGAGGATGACCGCGTCGATCGGCGGCGGCGACAGCACGACGACCTCCTCGACGCCGGCCGCGCGCGCGGTCACCACGCCCATGACGAGGCTGGAGGGGTAGGGCGCGCGCCCGCCCGGCACGTAGATCGCCGCGCGCCGCACCGGGACCTCGCGCAGCACGACGCGGTGGCCCTGCGGGAGCATGACCGACACGTCCTCGCCGACGCCGGCGTCCGCGACGAGCGCGACGTTCGTGATGGCGACCTGCAGCCCGTCGCGAACGTCGCCGGCGAGCAGGTCCGCATCCAGCTCCGACGACGCGACTCGCAGCGACGCGGGCGGCTCGCAGCCGCCCAGGTCATGGCGTGCGACGAACTCGCGCAGCGACGCGTCGCCGCCGTGACGCACCTGCTCGACGATGTCGGCGACGATCGAGCGCACCGATTGCGGCTCGGGGGCCATGTCGCGGACCGCGGCGGCCGCGGCCCACGGATCGTCTGCGACCTTCAGGCGCTCAAGGCGCACGCAGCTTCTCCAGCATCGCGTCGATCGCCGCGGCCTTCAGCTTGTAGGACACCGGGTTGGCGATCAGCCGCGCGGTGGAGACGAACAGCTCCTCGCGGATGACGAGGTTGTTCTCGCGCAGCGTCGTGCCGGTGGCGGTCAGGTCGACGATCGCCTCCACGAGCCCGGTCAGCGGCGCGAGCTCGACGGAGCCCTTGACCTCGACGATCTCGGCTTGGCGGCCGGTCTGCTCGAAGTACGCGCCGGCGGTCTTGTAGTACTTCGTCGCGACGCGCATCACGCCGAGGCGACGCAGCGCCTCGGCGGAGGGATCGGGTCCGTCGATGGTCGCGAGGACCATGACGCAGCGCCCGTAGCCCAGGTCCAGCAGCTCGTAGACATCGCGCTCGGACTGCTCGGTCAGCACGTCCTTGCCGGTGATCCCGACATCGGCGGCGCCGGCCTCGACGTACGTCGGCACGTCGGAGGGGCGCATCGTGACGACGCCGATGTCCCCGAACAGGAGCTTGCGGTCGTTGGAGCGCACCTCGGCGGTATCGAGGCCGAGCGCATCGAGACGATCGAGGGTCTCGCCGAGCAGCGCCCCGCGCGGAACGGCGATCGTCAGCCCGAGGCTCACGTCGGCGTGCCCTTCTCCTCGCCGGTCAGGGCGATGTGCAGGCGGTCGATGCTCAGCGCGAAGCCGACGGCCGGCAGCTCGCGGCCGAAGCGCCCGAGCAGCTCGTCGTAGCGCCCGCCACCGCCGAGCGGCTCTCCGAGCGCGGGGGCGTAGACCTCGAACACCGCTCCGGTGTAGTACCCGATGTCGCGGACGAGCCCGAGATCGAAGATCACGCGGTCGGCGACCTCCGGCGCCAGCAGGTCGTGCACCCGGCGCAGGCCGTCCACGGCGTCTGCGACTGGGCCCTTCGCGGCGCTGAGCACCTCCGGCCCGCCGCGAATCTGGGGCACGCTGAGCAGCAGCTGCGCGTCGCCGTCGTCGAGGTCGAGGCGACCGAGCTCGAACTCCAGCGCGACGAAGTCGCGCCCGACGAGGGCGGCGACGAGGCGGTCGCCGGTCGCGTCGGGGATCTCGAAGGAGCGCAGCAGGGTGCGGTAGAGCGATGCGTCCCCGAGGCCGATGCTGTACTCGCGCAGTCCCGCCGCGCTCAGCGCATGGCAGAGCACGGTGAGCGCCTCGGCCGTGCCCTGCGGAGCCGGCGATCCGACGAGCTCGATCCCGGCCTGCAGGAACTCGCGCATCTGGCCGCGGTGCGGGCGCACCCCGCGGTAGGCATGAGCGAAGTAGCAGAAGCGCAGCGGCGGCTCGGCGGTCGGGTATCGAGTCGCCACGAGGCGCGCAATCGGGATCGTCATGTCGGTACGTAGCGCGAGCACCTCTCCGTGGTCGTCGAAGACCCGGTAGGCCGGTGCAGGCCCGCCGCCACGCCCGAGCACGGTCTCGTACTCCAGCGCCGGCGTCCACACCTCCCCGTAGCCGTCGAGCTCGAAGACGCCGCGCACGGCCTCGGTGATACAGCGCAGCTCGCGCATCTCGTCGGGCAGCACGTCGCGCGTGCCCGACGGGATCCGATGGATGACGGGGCTGTGGTCGATGATCTGCTTCATGGGATCCTGATGCAATCTATTCGTGCGCCTGCCGGCTGGCGCGGTCGTCGGCGCCGTCCCGCACGGCGCGGCACGGGCGAAGCCACGGGGATGGCGCTAATCGGCGACGACGCGCTGGATCGATGCGCCGAGGTCACGGAGACGCTCGTCGATGCGCTCGTATCCGCGGTCGATCTGGCGGATGTTCCCGATCACGGATTGCCCCTCGGCGCATAGCGCCGCGATCAGCATGGCCATCCCGGCGCGGATGTCCGGTGACTCCAGACGCTCGCCACGCAGGCGCGAGGGACCCGACACGAGCGCCCGGTGCGGATCGCACAGGGTGATGTCCGCGCCCATCAGCACGAGCTTGTCGGTGAAGATCATCCGGTTCTCGAACATCCACTCGTGGATCAGCGCCGTGCCCGAGCACTGCGTCGCCAGCGCGACCGCGATCGAGGTGAGGTCGGCGGGAAAGGCCGGCCAGGGGCCGTCCTGGACGGTGATCTTGTGCTCGCCCACGTCGCGCGCCATGCCCAGCTCCTGGCCTCCCGCAACGATCACGTCGTTGCCGTCCAGGGCAGTGCTCAGGCCGAGCCGCTGGAAGACCAGCCGAATCATTCGCAGGTCGCTGGGAATCGTGTCGCGGATGCGCAGCTCGCCTCCCGTGACGCCCGCGAGCGCCATGAAGGATCCGATCTCGATGTGGTCGGGCCCGATCGTGTGGTCGCAGCCGTGCAGGCCGGCCGTCCCGGTGACCTTCAGGACGTTGGACCCGATGCCCTGGATATCGGCGCCCATCCGCATGAGCATTCGTGCCAGGTCCTGCACGTGCGGCTCGCATGCGGCGTTGCCGATGATCGTCAGTCCCGGCGTGCGAGCGGCCGCGAGCAGCGCATTCTCGGTCGCCATCACCGATGGCTCGTCCATGAAGACGTCACCGGCTCGCAGCCCCGACGCCGCACGCAGGTCGATGTCGCGCGCGTGCTCGACGGTCGCGCCGAGCGCCGCGAACGCATCGAGATGGGGATCCAGACGGCGGCGTCCGATGACGTCGCCGCCAGGGGGCGGCATGCGCACGCGGCCGAAGCGCGCGAGCAGCGGGCCGGCGAGCAGAAACGAGGCCCGGATGCGTTCGGCGAGCTCGCGGTCGACGATCGCGTCGGCAGCGGTGAGGTCGGCCGCGCAGAGCGCGACCTCGTGATCGCTGAGCCACGTGATCCGCACCCCCAGCGCCTCGAGCAGCGACAGCATCGCCCCGACATCCCGGATCTTCGGGACGTTGCGGACCACGACTTCGTCCTCGGTGAGCACCGAGGCGGCGAGGATAGGCAGCGCACCGTTCTTGTTTCCGGCCGGCACGATCGTGCCGCACAAGGCGGTGCCACCGTCGATGACGAACTTCTCCATGAGCGGGCGCCTATCGACGGCTGCGGAAGGGCCGAAGGGCTGGGCTAGGGTAACAGTCATGTCATCTGGGATTTCGCCCGACGAGGCGCAGACCCTGCTTACGGATTGGGTGGCTTCGCCTTCGCTGCGTCGCCACTGCCTCGCCGTCTGCACCGCGATGCGGGCCTACGCCGAGAACGGAGGACACGACGAGGAGTTGTGGGCAATCACCGGGCTGCTGCACGACGCCGACTACGAACGCTTCCCCGACCCCGAGGACACGGTGCACGGGCATCCACGCACGATCATGGCCGAGCTGAGCCGTCGCGACGCGCCGCCGGAGATGATCCGCGCGATCGCCGCCCACGCGGACTACCTCGGTGTCGAACCCGAGACGCCGCTTGAACGGACGATCGTCGCAGTCGACGAGCTCTGCGGCTTCCTCGTGGCCTGCGCGCAGGTCCGGCCCGGCGGGATCGTCGGCATGACCCCGAAATCCGTCAAGAAGAAGCTCAAGCAGCCATCCTTCGCCGCCGCCGTCAACCGCGATGACGTTCGGGACGGCGCCGCACGGCTTGACGTCGACTTCGACGAGCACATCGCCTTCGTCATCGAGGCGCTGCAGGCGCGCGCGGACGATCTCGGCCTGTCGGGAACGACGGTTCCGCACGGCTGAGTGGTCCGTTCACGGCGGCCACCGTGCAAGATTTCTTGCAGGGCGTCGAAAGTCGCCCTGATCGGCCCGCCAGAGCGCCTGTCCGTCCCGCGGTCGACGTATGCTGCGCGAACGCGTGTTCGCTTCATCCTCCAACTTCGCCGGTCCGCTGCGTAGATTCCTGGCCTGGCTTCGGGCATTCGCCCTGCTGGAGGATCCACCCCATGGCGCGGCCAGCCGAACGCCCATCTCATGCCGGCCTGCTGCCTCCACGCGCGAACACGCGCATCCGCACCACCGGCCGCTCACCCCGCGCCCGCGGCGCCGCACCGGAGCGCCGGCTCCCCGGCCGCAGATATGCCTCTCGCCCGTCGCCGCCCCGCGCTCCACGCAACAGGACCGCGGCATCTCGCGCGCCGAGAAGCGGACCGCTCAGCACCACTAGAACTCGCCGCGCGCTGCGAAGCGCCCCCCTCAGCGTCCACTTGCGGTCCCCGCGCGTCTTCGCGCGGCCAAGCAATGGCGCGCCCCTCCGACGGAACGGCCGGGTGACCCGGCGAACGAGCGTCCGCACAATGACGGCGGGCCGCCTTAAGGCGGCCCGTCGAAGATCAAGAAACCGGCGGCGTCCTACTCTCCCGGGCCCTTGCGGGCCAAGTACCATCGGCGCTGAGGGGCTTAACTGCTCTGTTCGGAAAGGGAAGAGGTGTTTCCCCCTCGCCGTAGCCACCGGAAATTGGTGAGAGTCCTTCCGGACCCTTCAAAACTGCACAGTAGCCACTGTTTCTGAACGACAGGTATCAAAAAGTCATCCGTCAAGCCCTCGACCCATTAGTACCGGTCTCCTCAACACATTACTGCGCTTACAGATCCGGCCTATCAACCTGGTGGTCTACCAGGGGTCTTACTCCCTCATGGGGATGGGAGAATTCATCTCGAGGTCGGCTTCCCGCTTAGATGCCTTCAGCGGTTATCCGATCCGCA
>Ga0136625_1000188_pt1 | contig 16986 bp, 11 predicted proteins | sample AntDrymUQ4832306_2_FD_104672 | JGI IMG/M metagenome (GOLD analysis project Ga0136625, IMG submission 104672) | Polar desert sand microbial communities from Dry Valleys, Antarctica - metaG UQ483 (23.06) | ecosystem: Environmental > Terrestrial > Soil > Desert | place: Antarctica: Dry Valley...
CTCCTATGGAGAAGGCATCACCTTTTGGCCGCTCGCAGAACTCATGAAAGGGGCAGCGGGGATCGTCGATGATGATCCCATTGCAACGGCTCGGGCGAAGTTAGCATCGATGCTGTCACAAGCCGATGAGACCGATCCGTTCTCTGAGCATTTGGCGGCGGCGATTGGCCTCTCCTCAACTGCTTTTCCAATCGAGGAGACCTTCTGGGCGACGCGTAAAGCGCTGGAGGCCCTGGCCACAAGGCAGCCCCTCGTCATCCTGTTCGAGGACATCCATTGGGCGGAGCCAACCTTTCTTGACCTAATCGAGTATGTCGTGGAGTACACGAAGGGCTCCTCGATGCTGATCATCTGTCCGGCCCGCCTGGAGTTGCTGGAACAACGTCCAGTATGGATGCAGTCCAAGACCAACGCCACAACCATCTCTCTAGAACCACTATCAACTAACGAGAGCGATCAGCTCATCGACAACCTGCTTGGGGCCTCCGGTCTCCAAGCTGGCGCCCGGTCGAGACTCACAGCAGCAGCCCAGGGGAATCCATTATTCTTGGAGCAGATCGTCTCGATGTGGACAGAGGACGGCACACTATTTCGTGAGGATGGACGCTGGGCCTTCTCGGCCAACGTTGCTGCCACGGCCATACCTCCCACGATCTCGGCGCTACTTTCCGCTCGCCTGGACCGCCTCCGCCAAGAGGACCGTTTAACTATAGCAGTGGCTTCCGTGGTGGGGCAAGTCTTTTACAGGGGCGCAGTCCAGGAACTGAGTCCTCCGACGGTTGCGTCGCAAGTGCCTGCTTGCCTGGCTTCCCTAGCCGCAAGAACGTTCATCCGCACAGAGGCTTCCACCTTCGCTGACGAAGAAACCTTCGCATTTCGCCATGCATTGATTCGCGACTCTGCCTACGAGACGATGCTCAAGAGAACTCGCGCCGAACTGCACGAGCGCTTCGAGGCGTGGCTGGAGCGGGCCGCCGGGGAACGGATCGATGAGTACGAAGAACTGCTTGGTTACCATCTGGAGCAGGCCTGTCTCTATCGAGAGATGCTTGGACCGATCGATGAAAACGGCGTCCGACTGCGAAAACGGGCCGCACAACGGCTGGCTTCAGCAGGTCGTCGCGCACGGGCAGGCTCAGACATGACCGCGGCAGCCAACCTTCTATCGCGCGCGAGTGCTCTCCTTGCCATCGCGGACATCGACCGGGCGAACCTACTGCTCGACTTGGCAGAGGTGCTCAGCGCGGGAGGGGAATACCGGCGCGCATCCGAAATCGTGGCCCAGGTAAGGCAGGACATCAAGAATTCTCCGGGCAATCATCAGTTAGACGGGAAAGTTGCCCTCGCTCACCTGTGGTCGAAGCTACAGATGCAATCCAAGGGGTTCTCATCAAACGCTGCTCAAGCCGAGTTGAAGCAGCTGATTGAAGCAGCGGATCGCTCCGGCGACCACGTACTGGTGGGACAGTCACAGGAGATGATGGCTTACCTGCATGCTTGTCAGGGCCACTTTCGGGCAGCGCAGGAGGCCTGGGAGGCGGTAGCAACCATCGTTGAAGCGGGAACAGACATAGTTGGCCACGTCGACGCGGCCGACGTATACTTCTGGGGGCCCACCGCGGTTTGCGATGTGATTCCGCTATGCGAAGAGTTGATCCAGAGTCCGATACGCGGAAAGCAGGCAAACGGCATGCGTCTCCTGGGGGGCCTGAGGGTCATGCAGGGCGACTTCTCCAAGGCTGAGGAACTGGTCGCTCGCGCAAAGGCGATCTATGAGGACCTCGGGATGGCCGTGGGTGCAACACTAGGCCCCGCGGAGATGGCGAGATTCGTCGACCTCCCGAGATCTCCCCAGAAGGCAGAAGAGAGGCTGCGTGTTGCATACAGCTTCCTCGAGCAGATGGGCGAGAAGGGCCAGCTGTCCACGGTGGCTGGCGACCTGGCTCACGTTGTCTACGCCCAAGGCCGCTACGCCGAGACCCTGGAACTGAGTCGGATCAGCAACGACCTCGCAGCGGAGGACGACGCAATGTCGCAAACGCTGTGGCGGGGAGCTTGCGCCAAAGCTTCGGCTCGACTGGGAGAGATAAACCGTGCGATGGTTCTGGCTCGGGAAGCGGTGAAGATCTCGGAACAAACCGACATGTTGAATCAACGCGGCGACACCTTGATGGACCTCGCCGAAGTCCTCGGCCTCTCTAATCGGTCAGCGGACGCAACTACGGTCATTCGTCGAGCGTTGCAAGTCTACAAGCAGAAGGGGAACATCGTGTCAGCAACCAGAGCTCGCAAGTTGTTAAAAACTGCTGATGTGCCCCGGTCACTTGGAGACAACTGAAGCCATGGCGCTCGCATACTTCTTTCGCCTGCCGCCTGCCCCCCTCTGTTGACTAGTATCAGAATCCCAGAGCTCGCGTTTTACGACGATTCATCGTATTTATGCATGGCGCGAGAGGACAACCAAAGGAGTTGGTTCTCTGCGACCAAGAGCTCGCCACGCTGAGAGGTGGGTTCGGAGACGCAAGAGCTGGCAGGCGCTGGCGTTGCGCTCGAGACTCGACCAGTCCTGCCGACGCGCCGGGCACGTCTGAACGCCATATGACTACGTCCGTCACGGCGTCATCGGCCCCTTGTCTGCGCCAGAGCAAGAGGACCGCTTCGTCATGCTCGAGACGATCCGGTCCTTCGCCTCCGACGAGCTCGAGGCGTCGGCGAGGCCGAGGAGATCCGCCGCGCCCATGCGGACTACTTCCGGCGTTTAGCGGAGCAGGCCGCGCCCTACCTCAAGGGTTCTCAGGAGAAAAGAATGGCTTAATCGTTTAGAGAGTGAGCTGGGGAATCTACGCGCGGTGAAGCAATTTTACATGACGCTCGCCGCTTGGGTCGACGCGCATATCAGTGCATTTGACTTCTTCGACGGGGTCACCAAGCGCCTGGTAGTGGACAACCTCAAGGCCGGGGTGCTGAAGCCCGACCTCTACGATCCCAAGATCAATCGCATCTATCAAGAGCTCGCCTCGCATTACGGCACGATCGTGGACCCCGCGGTGAGTGACTCATCTGCCCCCTCATCCCTAAGGGACCGGTTTCGGCAGAGTTGTGGTCCACGCCATAGTCTTCAGAATCGAGGTGCCCCAAGCCTCTTAGCTCCCTTGGCCCCGCGCCACCCGCGCCCGCTCCGCACCTACCAGGTTCCCCTTGGCTTCATAGAGCCCGAGCGCCTCGGTGGCCGCAGCGGCTGCCTCTCGAGATCTGTGCGCCTTTTGCAGGATCTCCGCTAAGTCAACGAGCCCGTCCGCACTCCTGTTGTAGTCGCTGGTCGGCTCGGCAATGAGCACCGCCTCCCTGGCGAGGTCGACGGCTTCGTCCAGCCGTCCTCGATGCGCGTAAACGTGAGCCCGAGCACTCCGCCACGTCGTCTGAGAAATGTAATCATCCAATGAAGCGAGCTGTTCGCTGATGATCGTGAAGCGCTCGGCCTCGTCGATTCGATTGAGCCTGACGAGGGCGTGAGACACGTACCCGGCCACGCTCGAGCGCATACCCGTTTCCCCCATGTCCTCAAGAAGGTTGTATCCACGTCGAAACTTCTTCTCCGCCTCGGCAGGATCCTGTGGCAGCTCGACAAACCATGCCATCTCGCAAGCTCCCATCGCGGCCCCGATCTTCATCCCGAGGTCTTCGTAGATAGCGTGTGCTCTGGACACCAGCTCACGGGCCGCGAAGAAGTCGCCCTGCATAGCCCTCAGCCCTCCGAGCAGGCGCATCATGTTGGCCTCCGAACCTCTGTCCAGGAACGGGCTTGCCAGGCTCTCTTCACAGAGTTGGATGACCTCCGATACAGGATTCGGGCCCGTGAAAGCTATCTGGATCCGCAGATCACGGTGCCTCTCGTCCCCGCGGCTCGATTCGTCTCGCGAGGCCACTTCATACAACCTCTCGCACGCGCGACCGGCTTCGGTCAGGTAGCCGGCTGATATGTACGTGAAACTCAAAGAAAACAACGCGTGCTCGAGGCCGCGTTGGTCGTTCACCTCTTGGAGCATGTCGACCGCGCGTTCGTTCGAGCTGATCTCCAACAAGAAGGATGTCTCCCCGGAGGCGGTGGCCAACGTCAGTTCCGCGTTCAACAACATTGCATAGGCCTCGATTCTGCGATCGCCGGGCGCGGCGGCCGAGACTTCCTTTACCACGGCGCGCGCCGCCTCGAAGGCGCCATTGTCCAGCATGCTGATCGCCAAGTGAGGCAGGACCTCGATCCGGGCGGGGTCGTGCCGGGGCAGTACCGCGGCGGCGCGCGACAGCAGGTTCACAGCCGCCGCCATGTCACGTCGATCGGACGCACGCCATCCCGCCGCGGTCAGGCTCTCGACCGCCCTCACGCCGGTGAGCCGGCCGCGCTCGTTCACAGGCCCCAACTGGCTTCGGTAGCGGTAGGCCTGCTCGAGGTGATAGCCGAGAATCTCTTCGTACTCTGGGCGCCTGTCACCGGCGATGCCCTCAAGCCAGCCTGCAAACCGCTCGTGAAGCTCGGCCCTCAGCGCCTTGGGCAAGGCGTTGTAGGCCGCGTCCTTGATAAGGATGTGACTGAAGCGGAAGGCATCCTCTCCTGAGAGATCGGCGAGGTCTGGGCGAATGAGCTCCTTTCTCACAAGCGCTTGGAGGTAAGCTCCGACCCCCTCTCTGGCATCATGGGGGGACAGCTCCGCGACGGCTCCCCAGTAGAAGACTTGTCCCACCACCGAGCCGCGCTCGATGACGGCTCGCTCCTCAACCTCTAGCCGCTCGAGGCGCGCCGTCAGCAGGGCGTTGATAGTGGGCGGTATCGACGCGTTCTCGAGGTTCCCCCTAGCCACCCACTCCTCGCCTCGTCTTTGGAGGAGACCGTCGTCGACCAACATGCGCAGCATCTCCTCGACGAATAGGGGATTGCCTTGAGCGGCAGAAGAGATACGTTCCAACACCGCGGGAGCCAGCGGCGCTCGATCCAGGAGCCCGGCGATCAGCTCCCGGCTCTGAGTCTCCGCCAAGGGCTCCAAGCGAACCCCAAGCGTCCTATCTTTCGATAGTCCCCAGTCGGGGCGGGTGTCCAAGACTTCGGGCCGGGAGATGCAAAGGAGCAACAGCGCAGCGTCTGAGGTGAAGTTGAATACGTAGTCGATGAGATCCAGAAACGCGGGCTCCGCCCAGTGCATGTCGTCGAAGATGACGACCAGCGGCCGAGCCGCCGCCAGCGCTTGAAGGAGCATGCGCACTGCCCAGTAGCCCTCCTGAATGCCGGCCCCTCCGGAGGCCAGGCCCATGAGGGAGGCCACTCGCGCGCGCACCAGCGGTGAGTCTCCTCCGGCGGGAAGAAGCGACTCGATCTTCGCTTGCGCGGCGGCGGCCGTGTCCTGCTCTGTTATCCCGGCAGCCTCCTTGACGACCTCTGAGAGGGGCCAGAACGTGATGCCTTCTCCGTAGGGAAGACAGCGTCCGCGCAACACTTGTGCACTGTCCTTCAGGGCCGCGATGATTTCCTGAGTGAGGCGGGATTTGCCGATGCCGGCCGGACCCAGAATGGTCACGAGATGAGGTTTGCGAGAAGCGCTCGCACGTGCGAAGAAGCCTTGAATCAGCTGCAGCTCCTGATCGCGGCCGACCATTGGAGAATCGAGGCGCCGAGCCACGCTGGGGGCCCGGCCGACCACCACGCCCAGGCTCCACGCCGTTACCGGCCGCGCCTTGCCCTTGAGGTCCAGGGGCGCGACCGGCTCCGCCGCCACCGCGTGTCTGACCAACGCGTACGTCTGCTCCCCGATGAGAATCTGCCCCGGGCCCGCCGCCTGCTCCAAACGAGCCGCAACGTTGACCGTGTCACCGGTCGCGAAAGATTGACCGGCCGCGGCGTCCCCAGCTATTACCTCCCCAGTGTTAACTCCGGTTCGCACCTGGATCCTCACGCCCCACTCGCCTTCGAGCTCATCGTTCAGGTGCTCGAGCGCGAAGCGCATTTCGGACGCGGCGGTCACCCCTCGCAGGGCATCGTCCTCGTGCAGAACGGGGATGCCGAACACCGCCATAACGGCGTCTCCGATGAACTTCTCGACTGTCCCGCCGTGGCGCTCGAGCACCCGTCTCATTTCGTCGAAGTAACGAGACATGACCCGGCGCAGCGACTCAGGATCGAGCTGCTCCCCCAGGCGGGTGGACCCGGTCACGTCGGAGAAAACGACCGTTACGGTCTTGCGAACCTCAGCAGGAGCAGGAGCAGGAGCAGGAGCCGAGCGACGACCCGGCTCGGCGAGGGGAGCAGAGGGCTCATGCGCCTCCTCGGTCAGCGACGTTCCGCAACTGCCACAGAACTTGAAGGCCGGCGGACTCTCAGTGCCGCACGAGGGGCAGCTTGTGCTCAGCGCGGCTCCGCAGGCACCGCAGAAACGAAAGCCTGGGGGATTGGTAAGGCCGCAAGCAAGGCACTGCATCGCCTGACCATCAAAGCACAGGTGAGTCGCCGGGGAGGAGCGTGGGACCGAGCCTGGAATGGCAACCCGAGAAGAGCCTGGCTCTTCCGAGCCGGGCCTGTCCATTCGCACAGCCCGAGACTCAATGTTGATCATCCCAGAAGGCCGGGTAAGGGTCTTCGTCACTTTAGACGTTGGTAAGGACTTCGTCACTTCCGACGGGCGAGGACATGGTGCTCGTCACCTGTCGGTACCAGAGACTTTCGGAGAGTTCGCGATGATCGACGGAAGCGTCCGCTCGACACCCGCTGGGACCTCGACCCCACCACTGCGCTGAAACTGTCGCGTGGCACCTGATCGAGTTCCTGCAAGGTCATCCGCCGCAGGCGCAGGCGCTGCTGTCCTCGCTGAGAGGCTGGTGCGCAGGCTACAGAACAGGCTGCGGGCAATTTGTCTTCTCGACTGTACGGGCTCGCCGAGGAGAGAGCGGGCCACGAGGACCAAGAGGTACGGCCGATCTTCAGGCGACCCAGAGCGACCCCCGCCATGGTGGGCGACGGCTCCGGCAGAACGTCATGAGATTCGGCCCGGGCAGCAAGCAGCACCAGTTAGCGATCCGTTCAGCCTCTTCGGTGCGCGACGAGAGTCCCTCGGAGGCTAGGGTCGACCATACAGAGCATCTGGGACATGAGACCCCTGTTGGAGGATTCCCGATGCTCTCAACGTCTTACTTTTTCTCGCCCTGAGATTCCTGAATTGAATTGATACCGCCGCCGTTGTAATGTGAATTGGTTAGGGCAAGGCTGAGCGTTGAAGCTTCTGTCGGGGGAAGGAGGCATTAGCACGAGTGCCGCAGATCGTCTGTCACGTATCGGGCTCCGGCTGTCACGTATCGGGTCCAGTGGGCGGGGCAGTAAAAAACACGCAGCCCCGCCAGCTTTTACTGGATCACCTCATCGAGGATACCTCAGTGCAAGATCTCTCGAAGTGCAAGTTGCAGCAAGGAATCATCTGCCTATTGAGGGGAAAGGCTTTGAGCAAGACTAAAAGGGCAAGCCGTTTCGTAGCTCTGTGCACCGGGGTGTCTCTGCTCGCTGCGGCGTGCGGCGGCGACGGCGGCAGCGGCGCTGATGGACCAAGATCTTCTAACCAGGAGGCTCGCAAGGGGACCGGCAGCAAGGTCTTCGGCGGCGAGTCGCCCAAAGAGGGCGGCATCCTCAAGTGGGCTTCGATCGAAGGCCCCGACTACATGGACCCGGGTGCGGCCTATACGGTCACATACTTCTCCTTCGTCAACCCGGGCATCCTGAGGGAGCTCGTGACCTACAAGCGGTCCCCTAATTTCTCCGAGGCCAACTCGCTGGTTCCCGACCTCGCCACCGACCTCGGCCAGCACAATCCCGAGAGCACCCAGTGGACTTACACGCTCAGGGACGGGATCAAGTTCGGCCCGGCCCTCGGCGGCGAGGACGTTCCTGGCGTCACCGGCGAAGAAATCACCTCGGCCGATATCAAGTACGCCATCGAGCGACAGTTCATCGGTTCGGTCGGCGCCCAGTACCCGTTCTATTACGAGGCCATCGAGGGCGTGAAGGAGTTCCAGAGCGGAGCGGCAAAAGACATCTCCGGCATCGAGACCCCCGACCCCAAGACGATTACCTTCAACCTCTCCGAGCCGGTTGGTGACTGGGACTACCGCATGGCGATGCCGGCGGCAGCACCGGTCCCCGAGAGGTACGCCACCAAGTACGACTCCGAGAAGAACTCGGCCTACGACAACCACATCGTCGCGTCGGGCCCTTACTACGTCGACAGCTTTACTCCTTCGGAGGAAGCGCGCTTCCTCCGCAACGAGCATTGGGACAAGGCAACCGATGAGGTGCGCAACGCCTACGTCGACGAGGTCCAGTGGAAGATGGGCTTCGAAAACGCCGTCTGCATCGAGAAGGTTCTCTCGAACGACTACGACATGTCAATCGAGTGCTCGCCTGAGGGCGGCCAGCTCAAAGACGTCGTAACCGACAAGGAGCTCAGCCAGCGTTTCTTCAACTATCCGGAGGCCTGTAGCTCCTACATCTTCATGAACACCACGGTCGAGCCGTTCGACGACCCGAAGGTGCGACAGGCAGTCAATCTGGCCGTCGACCGCCAGAACCAGCTCAAGGTGCTGGGCGGCGTTTATACCGGTGACGTCGCCACCAGTATACTGCCGCCGGGCATGATCGGGCATCTGCCCACCGACCAGTACAACCCGTACGAGTCTCCCAATAGCTCCGGCGACATCGCGGCGGCCAAGGACATGCTCAAGGGCACCAGGGCCGAAGGCGGCTGGCACGACAAGCTGCTGCTGGTGGGCGACGCCTCTGGCGCCGGCCCCAAGCAAATCGAGTCGCTTCGAGCCGATCTTGAAGCGATCGGCTTCGACAATCTCGAGATCAAGCAACTCAACTTCCCCGACTACTTTACGCAATATTACTCGGAGCCGAGCACCAACACCGCTATGGGCTTCGGGGGCTGGTGTGAGGACTGGCCCTCGCCGGTCACTTACCTCGAACCGCTGATGTACGGCCCGAACATTCTGAAGCACGGAAACTCTAACCATGCGGAGATTGACGATCCCGAACTCAACTCGGCGATAGAGAAGGCGTCTGCGACCCCTATCGACGAAGCGGAGGATGAGTGGACCGAGGCCAACAAGATCGCCACGGAGCTGGCGCCGTGGATCCCGGTCCGGTGGTACCTCTCCCGGACCCTCACTTCGGAGAATCTGGTAAACGCGTACTGGCACCAATACTACGCAACCATCGATTGGGTCAACGTAGGAACTACCCGCTAGACGGAAGGTGGGAAGAAAGCCAGGGAAAGCCCATTCTCGTTGCCGTGCTGCAGCGGTAGTCGTTGGCTTCATGTAGATAAGAGGTGAACACCTGCGACGCGCGATGTCCCAATGTTGAGGCGGACGGGCTTCCGGTCTGACCGGACCCCAGTCATCGGTCCACCGGTTATGAGAGTCGGTCCACTTGGTTCTCCGCCTTCCAAGCCGTAGCGTACGCGACCGGGGAGCGCCAGCCAAGGCTGCTGTGGGGCCGGTAGTGAGCTTCTATGTCAAGGGAATCAGAGCTCGGTCTGCTGCGAGTCGCCTGTAAACCACGCGCGCGAGATGCCTCTTGAGACATCTCATGGCCTCCCTGTCGGTCTTTCCTGCGGCCCGCTTCTGCTCCAGATAGGCGCGGGCGCGTGGGTCGTGGTGGCTCTGGGTGAGTGCGATCGTATGCATCGCCCTGTTGAGCTGGCGGTTGCCGCCGCGGTTCAGTCTCCAGCGGTCGGTCTTGCCCGACGAGGCAGGAACAGGTGCCGTTCCCGTCATTGCTCCGAAGGCGGCCTGTCCTGAGAGACGGCCAACATCACGCAGCTCGCCGAGGATGCGGCCAGCAGTGATCGCAGCAACACCGACAATCTGCGTGAGGCTGGTGCCGCTGGCCTTCACCAGCGCGTCGATCTGCTTCTCGAGTGCGTGGGCCGTCGAGTCCAGCTCGGCGACGCGTTTTAGAGCGTCGCGCAACACGGTGGCGCGAACGCCGGAGTCGCCTTCCACCAGATACTGGGCGGCGTCCAACTGCCTTCCACTCGTAAGAGCCGGCACTGCTCTCGAGTAGCCCGGGCGGATCTGAGTGAGGATGGCGTGTGCCCGGTTGCGGTGGCGCGTGGCCTCATTGAGCAGCGTTTCCCGGTGATCTACCAGGGCTTTTAGGTCGTGTGTGAGGCCCTTGAGTGGCGGTGGGGGAAGGCTGTCCTCGCGGGCAACAACTCGAGCAATCAACAGCGCATCCAAGGCGTCGCTCTTGCCCTTGGACAACGAACGCCGATCACGCTTGACCAGCTGCCCGGGCACCTCCCTGACATCGAACCCGGCGGCGAGCAAGTGTTGCGCCAGCGCCAGGCCGAAGGACCCCGAGCATTCGATGCCGATCCGGGTGGCCTCCACGCGCTGAGCGAATCGCTCGATCTTGCAGAACCCCCGTCCGTCGTTGACGGCGTGAACCGACTCGACCTCTTTTCCGACCTCGTCGACTGCGCTGCAGCTCAATGAGTCCTTGTGCGTGTCGACTCCGATGAAGCTTCCCATCAACCACCTCCCAGGTTCCGAAATCGGGCATGATGCGGGACATCGGTCCGACAACAATCCGTCAAGCAGCACACGCTTTCTATCAAGCCAGGACCGATGGGCCCAGAGATCGGCGGGGGACGTTCACAACCAGAGCCAGCAGTTCTCCTGAGGACTGCGACATGTTGTAACTGGAGCCACCCCGCCGGTCCTGGACCACCCTCTCGTATGAGGGCTCGCCAGGTGATTGTGGACACGGATTGATGTACTGGTGCTTCCAGTCTCCGATCAGCACCTGAGCCTCTAGCAAGGTGTCGAACTGCTCTATGGACAGCACCTCGTCGCGCATGCGTGAGCCGAAGGACTCGATGAAGGGGTTCTCCCATGGTGAGCCCGGCTCGATGTAGCTCGTTCCCGTGCCCGAGAAGCGGCACCAGTCTCTGAGCGCGTTGGCGGTCAGCTCGGGCCCGTTGTCACAGCGGATGAAGGCCGGTGGCGTTCCTCCCTTCTTGACGATGTCGTCCAGCACGGCGACCGTGCGGTCGGCGTCGATGCGGAGCTCGACCAACCCGCCGAGCTCCTCCCGGCTTTGTTCGTCGACGATGTTGAGCAGCTTCAGGATCTTGCCGTCTGCGGTCTGGTCGAACTGGAAGTCGAGGCCCCAGACGTGGTTCGGGCGCTCAGCCCTGAGGCGGTCCGCGGGACAGCTCGAGGATCCCCGGCGCTGGCGCTTTCTCTTGCGATGCGGCACCTTGAGGCCCTCTTCTCGCCACAGCCTCTGGATCTTCTTGCGGTTGGCGTCCCAGCCCTCGTCTCTGAGAACCGCCCACGCCTTGCGATATCCCCAGCGCTTGTGCTTGCGGCTGAAGGCGTGTAGCCGGGCTCTGAGGGCGTCGTCACCCTTGCCGCGCACGACCGGGCGGCGTTGGGTGGAGCGATGTTGGCCGACTACCAGACAAGCCCGCCGTTCCGACATGTCGAGACGTTCCTGGAGCATCAGAACCGCACTCCGTCGGCGCGCCGGGCTCAGAAGTTTCCCTTCGCGACCTCCCTCAGCGCGTCGATCTCGAGCTCCTTGTCGGCGACGATGCGCTTGAGGCGGGTGTTCTCCTTGGCGAGCTCTTTAAGGCGCTTGGCGTCGTCGGCCTTGAGTCCGCCGTACTGCTTGCGCCATCTGTGATAGGTCTGCTCGGAGATCTCCAGCTGCTTGGAGACCTCGGGGACATCCTTGCCGCCGGCCAAGAGCCGATCGGCCTCCCTCAGCTTGCGCACCACCTGATCGGGTGTGTGCTTGCGTCTCTTCACCGCGATGATCCTCCTTCTGCCTCCTCCGAGGCTTCAAGACTCTCATTCGCGGTGGACCGGGTTCAGGGGTCGGGTCAGGTCAACTCGACTGCAGTCGTTGGTCACTCTCACAAATGGCGTCGCCCCCCCGACCCATCACCTGTTCGAAGTTGTCGAGGATCACCACCGTTGTAGTGAGCTGAAGCGAACCTTGAGTTCGGCCACCCTGCCCCCGAAGGAAATCCCGGGCGTGGTCGAACCTCCGAGCGTGGCGGCCATTTCTAAAGTACGCGACTCACAATGCCCTGTGCATACCAGAGGACTTCGATACTTGTTGAGGACCAGAAGGGGATGAGGAGAGGAGCAACTTCGGTCGATGGGACAGCCCTTGAAGGATGTGCAAAACGCGACTGACGCCTCCTAACGGTCCGTGGTTGGCGCTGGGCTATTCAACTCCTCTAGCAACCTCCGGGCCTTGGCCGCCGACACGATGTTGCCCTTTTGCTCATAGAGGAACAAAGCCTGATCCAATCGCGGCAGTGCTTGTGCTGCTCGACCACCGAGGCGAAGCACTGCCACAAGGTCCATTAGGGCGTCGGCGTGGACGTTGGAGAAATCCGTCTGCTCAGCACTTTCTACTGCTTGGCGTGCAAGTGTTTCGGCTCGTCGAAATTCTCCCGCCCCAACTAACATCCGGGCGAGTGCGCTTGGGCGCAGGATGCCGTTCGCGAGAAGGTCTCCCGTCTCCGGTTCGCTAGAGACATACTCACGCGCTTCTTCATATCGATCTTGACTACACAGCAGATGCGCGAGCGCCAACCGTGATATGTAGTTGTTCTCACTCAGGTCAGCAGCACTTCGGAGAGTACTTTCTGCTGCCTCGGATTCATCCGCCAGCTTTTCTACAAATCCTGACATGTAGGCTTGAAGGTCCCCCCAACGCTTTACGCCCGACTCGACGAGGACAGCTGTTCCATCACTAATCAATGTGCGAGCGGCGTCCAAGAGACCCTGCATTGCTTTTAGTCCTCCGAAATACAGAAGGGTGAACGCTTCAGCCCTTAGATTCCCCTTCACGTCTCGAAGGACTTCCTCGCATCGTTCGACGGCCTTATCAACCGGGGTAGGGCCGAAGAAGGCGGGGTGTGCCAATCCAGCTGCAATGTCCACCTCTTCCCGGCGATCTTTCGCTCGACGAGCATGGTCGATACCTTTCCAAGATGCCTCCTCCGAGGCAGCTGCCTGGCAACGCCATGCCCTGCTGTCAGCGATGAGACGCCATGCCTTGGCCAAGCCCAAATGATCACCCAGTTGGGTCAGGAGCGGGATGACGCGTTTCGCCTCGTCATGCGCCTCCTCGTTCGCTTCCTGAATGAGGCCGTCGAAGCGTACCCATGTAGCGCGCCAGTGGAGAGAGTGATCGCCTGAGGCCTCGGCGATTTCGATCACCTGTGAGAGCACAGCACTTGCCCTTGTCAGCTCTCCCGTCTCGCTGAGGGCTGTTGCAAAATCGGGCAAAAGGCGAAGTCGTGCAGGATCGTCGCGTGCCAGGAGTGAGTTCGCCCGCTCAAAGAGGTTGATCGAGGTTGGCATATCACCCCTGTTGAAGGCTCTGCGTGCCGCTGACAGCAGTCTTGCCCCACCCCTCGCCGCGAGGGACTTCGCCAGTTCATCAACTGGACCTAGCTCCCTTAGGAGCACATACGCCCGCTCTAAGTGGTAGCCGACGATCTCATCGTACTCTGCGATCCGTTCACTCGTGACCCTCTCCAACCATGAGGCGACGCGTTCGTGGAGATCTGCGCGCGTGCGCTTGAGCATCGCCTCATAGGCAGTATCACGGATGAGTACGTGGCGAAAGGCGAACGCGTGCTCGTTGGCGAACATCGATGGATCTGGCCGGAGAAACTGTTTTGCCTCCAGGGCTGAGAGACTCGTCGGCACCTTAGACTTCATTACTTTGGAACATAGTTCCTCGACTGCGCCAAGGTAGAAGACCTGACCGACTACCGATGCCCCTGCGATCACCGTGCGTTCGTCTGGGCCGAGCCGATCCAGACGGGCCGCCAGCAGAGCCGAGATTGTCGGAGGTATGGATGCGGAGGCGTCTCTCTTGAGTTCCCAGGATCCGGCGTCGCGGTGGAGGGTTCCATCATCTACCCACATCGAGATGATCTGTTCCACAAACAGCGGGTTTCCCTGTGCCGCTGCGGTAATGTGTGCGCCGAACTTGGAAGTGGCTTCTGACGCTCCCAGCAGGTTGTCGATCAACACTTGACTCTCAGAGCCGGTAAGAGGCTGAAGATCGAGTAGAGATGCGTTTGCTCGTCGCTGACTCCACCCGGGGCGATCCTCGCGCAACTCTGGTCGGGCCGCACATACAACAAGGATGGGCGCGTCAGCCAGATCGACGACGTGTTCAACCCAGTCCAGAAACGTGGGCTCGGCCCAGTGGATGTCCTCGAGGATGACGACCACAGGATGCTGGCGAGCCAAGCTCTCAAGCAACCTCCTAGCGGCCCAGAAGGTTTCGTCGATGGGAAAGGATGCCGACGACAGTCCCAAAATTGAGGCGACACGCTCAGCGATCTCACGCTCCTCGGCCCGTATCAGATCGTCGATCTTGTGGCGCGCCACGTCGGCGGAGTCCTCATCAGTGATAGCCGCCGCGTGGCGGATGACCTCCGCAAGGGGCCAGAAGGTGATGCCTTCTCCATACGACAAGCATCGTCCCGCGAGGACGGTGGCGTGCTGCCGCAGACGATTTGCGACCTCGCCCACCAGGCGGGACTTCCCGACCCCTGCCTCTCCCAGCACGGTGACGAGTTGACAGGTGCGATCCTCCACCACTCGCTCGAAGGTCTCTAACAGACGCGCAAGTTCTTCTTCCCGACCAACCAGTGGCGCGTCAAGGTGTCGAGAGATGCCCGCGACCTCTCGCCTGACCTCTATGAGCTGAAAGGCAGGCAGGCGCTCAGACTTACCCTTAAGCGCAAGCGGCTCGACCGCCTCGATCAAGACAGCGTCCTTCACGAGCCGGTAGGTCGGTTGTCCGATGAGGACGTGGTTGGTTGCCGCAGCCTGCTCAAGGCGCGCCGCCACGTTGACCGCATCTCCGGTAGCCAGGCGCTGGCCGGAGGAGGGATCGCCGACCACGACTTCACCGGTGTTGACGCCGGTGCGGTTGGCTAGGCTCAGGCTGCAGTCACGTTCGAGATCGGCGTTGACGCTCTCCAAAGCGACAAGCATCTCCGACGCCGCTCGCACCGCTCTTAGGGCGTCGTCCTCATGGGCGCGCGGAAGCCCGAAGATCGCCATTATGGCGTCACCAATGTACTTCTCCACGATGCCGCCGTGGCGCTCCAAAACCGTCCGCATCTCGGTGAAGTAGCGGTCCAAGACCTCTCTCAGAGACTCGGAGTCGAGGCGCTCTCCAAGGGCGGTGGAGCCGACGAGGTCGCAGAACACGACCGTGACCGTCTTTCTGGCTCCCTGAGGCGGGGCAGCCTGCGCTCTGAGAGGAGCGGCGCACTCCGAGCAGAACTTGGCCTTGTCCGGGTTCTCCTCACCGCAGTTGGGGCAGATCACCATGAACACACGGTACGCTAGCGGGAGACTCAGATCACGTGGACCCATCCATGCGCCTCTAACCTCTGCGAAACCGCTTCTCGCCTCTTTGCTCGAGTGAGGACGAGTCTTGTTCGGGCAATCCGAGTGGTGTGACCCGTTCGAGGGCGCAGACCCGTATCACCGGGGTCTGCGCCTCAGTCGCTGCTGCGACACACCTCTGGCTCTCTCCGTGCTCGCCGGGTGTCCGGTCACGGCCTCTATGAAGCTGTCTCTGTCAAGCGTCCACAGCTCAACATCGGTTTGCGCGGTTACCGTGGCGGTGCGTGGGATGTGCTCGAGCAGGGCTATCTCTCCAAAGTAGTCGCAGGGCCCCTCGGTAGCAACCCTCTTGCCATCGATTGCCACCCCTACTCGTCCGCTCGCCACGACATAGAAGCGGTCTCCCGGCTCTCCTTGGCGGATGATGACCTTTCCTGCTGCTGCCGTCATCGGGACCGCGGCCTGTGCAAGGAGCTCGAGGGCGGAAGGCGGAAGCACAGACAGAAACGGCACGCCGCGCAGAAGATCGAGCTCCGCCCCGGGGATCACCGCGGCCTCGTCCACCCCTTGGAGGCGCCGCCAGTTAAGCAAGACAAATGACGCCAACGCAGCGCCGACGCAGATGAATGTGAGGCGCGCGTCCAGGGCCGCGACCAGAGCCGAGGCCAGAATCGAACCAATACCGAGCGCGGCCATGCGGAGTCCCTCGAGGACCCCGAACACCCTGGTGAGGACGTCGTAGAAGACGACCCGCTGCAGCAGGATGCGCCCCGAGACGTCCATGACCGTTCTTCCCACCCCGGCGCAACCGAGCAGGACGGCGGCGACGAGAACATGCGACGCGCTAGCCACCGCCATGAGACAGAGACTCCAACCCAGGATTCCCGCGCCAACCCACGGGCCCATTCGGCGCCGTCCCACGAGGGCGAAGGAGCCCGCGGCGCCGACCAAGCCCCCCGCGCCATGGCGGCGTTGAGAAAGCCCGCTCCCGGACGCCCGACGTCCAGCACACCGAGGGCGAGGACAACGAGGAGCACGTCGAGGGCTCCCCAGGCGATGAATTGCGCAGCCAACAGCATGACCAGAAGCCGGGGCTGCCGCTCGGCCGCGACGATGCGGAAGCCCTCGAGCGACGATCGCACTAGGCGGCGCAGTCCCGCGGCGGCCGGAGCGAGTTCAGATGTCGCCTTGACGCGACTCACCGCCGCCCCGCAGCAGACTAGAACGCCGGCCATCACGAGAAAGACCATGCCGGGTCCGGCGACCGTGAGCAGCACGCCGGTCACAGACGGTCCAATGAGTACGCTCGTGGCCTCGATCGTGCTTGCGGCAGCGTTGACCGCGGTGAGCTCATCCGGGGACCTCGCGACTCGCGGGAAGACGACCGCCTGAAGCGGCCGGGTGAGAGTGATGCTGGCCGCGGTCACGGCCGCCAGTGCATAGATGAGCCCTACCGGGGCGTCGGTGATCAGCGCAGCCCCAGCCGACCCGGTGGTAACCGCCTGTAAGAGATAGGCGGCGAGGAGGACGCGCTCGGGTGGGAAG
>Ga0136625_1000190_pt1 | contig 16962 bp, 14 predicted proteins | sample AntDrymUQ4832306_2_FD_104672 | JGI IMG/M metagenome (GOLD analysis project Ga0136625, IMG submission 104672) | Polar desert sand microbial communities from Dry Valleys, Antarctica - metaG UQ483 (23.06) | ecosystem: Environmental > Terrestrial > Soil > Desert | place: Antarctica: Dry Valley...
CGGATTCGCTGTCCGCTGACGGTTCGGTGACACCGCGGCCGCACGACGGGTTGCCCCCGGGCCCCGGTACCGTACCGGTGATCGTCAGCCAGGAGCCTGTGGTGGCCGTTCGCAACCGAATCCTCATCCCGCTCGTGCTGGTGCTGGTCGTGAGCCTGCTGGCAGCGTGCGGCGGTGACGAAGCCGATGGCGAGGAGGTCGCCTCGCTCTCCGGTGAGGACGGCTCGGGAGGAGGCGGAGGACGCCAGGGCATCGAGGACGCCCTGCTCGACTTCACCGCCTGTCTGCGCGACCGGGGCGTCGAGGTGCCCGACGTCCAGCTCGACGCCTCGGGCGCACCCATCATCCGGCCCGAGGACATCGCCGGGATCGATCTCGAGTCACCCGAGGTGCAGGCGGCGGCCGATGCATGCCTCCCCATCCTCACCGACGCCGGCGCCTTCTCCTTCGCCGATGATCCCGAGCTGCAGGCGCTGCTCCAGGACGGGCTGCAGGAGTTCGCGGTGTGCATGCGGCGTCAGGGCATCACCGACTTCCCCGATCCGGACGCCTCCGCCGCCATCCCCTTCCCGATCACGGCATTCACCGACTTCGCCGACCAGGGATTCCAGGACGCCCTCGACGTGTGCCGCCGCCAGGTCGGCATCCCTGGACTGGGCGAGTGAACCGACGCCTCGCCATACCACTCGGGATCCTCGCCCTGATCCTGGCCGGTATCGCCGTCTTCGTCGCCGTCGACCGAATCGGTGACGACACCGCCACCGCCGACCCGGTGTCGTCTTCCCCGGCCACGGTGGAGGTCGTCCGCACCGACCTGGTGGAGCGGGAGACCCTCGACGGCACCCTCCGCTACCGGTCCCCCCGCACTTTGTACGCCTCGGGGACCGGGACCATCACCGGTCTCCCCGAAGGCGGCGCCGTGATCGAACGGGGCGAGGCCGCCTACGAGCTCAACGGTCTGGCGGTGATCACCATGTTCGGGGACCGGCCGATGTGGCGCATCCTCGACGAGACGGTCACCGACGGCGCCGATGTCGCCCAGCTCGAGACCAACCTGGAGGCGCTCGGGTTCACCGCAGACGGCGGGCTCGTCGTCGACGACACCTTCGACGACGCCACCACCACCGCTGTCGAGGCCTGGCAGGCGTCGCTGGGACGGGAGGAGACCGGGATCGTCGGTCTGGGTGACGTCGTGTTCGTGTCCGGTCCGATCCGGGTCGGTGTCGCCGCCACCGCGGTCGGGGCGGTGATCGCCCCCGGCGCCCCGGTGTACGCCGTATCCGCCCGCAACCATGAGGTGGTGGTGCTGCTCGACGCCGATCGCCAGGACCTGCTCACCGCCGACGACGAGGTGTCGATCACGCTTCCGGACGACGCCGTCACCACCGGCACCGTACGCCAGGTGAGCCGGCTGGTCATCACCACGGACGGCGCCGACGGCGAGGGGCGACGGGTGGTGGAGGTGACCATCGAGCTCGCCGACGAGAGCCTGGTGATCGATCTCGACGAGGCCCCGGTCGACGTCGACGTCGCATCGAGCACCGCCCGGAACGTGCTCGCCGTCCCGGTGGAGGCGTTGCTCGCCCTGGCCGAAGGCGGCTACGCGGTCGAGGTCGCCGAGGGATCGACCACCCGGCTGGTCGGGGTCGAGATCGGCGCCTTCGCCGACGGGCTGGTCGAGATCGTCGGCGAAGTGGAACCGGGCCAGCGCGTCGTCGTCGCCAGTTGATCATGACCGCCGTCCTCGAGCTCGACACCGCCGGCAAGGTCTATCCCGGTCCACCACGGGTCACCGCCCTGGCGGACATCGATCTGGTGATCGAGCCGGGCGAGCTGGCCGCCGTGGTGGGCCCGTCGGGTTCGGGCAAGTCCACCCTGCTCAACCTGATGGGGGCCCTCGATCTGCCCACCAGCGGAGCGGTCAGGGTCGACGGCGTCGATCTGGCCACGCTCTCGGACGGCGAGCTGTCCGGGCTGCGGGCGCATCGCATCGGGTTCGTGTTCCAGGATTTCTTCCTGATCGAGGGGATCGACGCCACCGCCAACGTGGCCGAGGCGCTGATCTACCGCGGGGTGCCCCGCCGCGAGCGTCTCGCCGCCGCCACCGAGGCCCTGGCCCGGGTCGGGCTCGGCCACCGGCTCGACCACCGGCCCGACCAGCTCTCCGGGGGCGAGCGGCAGCGGGTGGCCATCGCCCGGGCGCTGGTGGGCGACCCCGGGATCGTCTTCGCCGACGAGCCGACCGGGAACCTCGACACCGCCACCAGCGCCGAGATCGCCGACCTGCTGGTCGAGCTCAACGCCGCAGGCTCCACCATCGTGGTGATCACCCACGACGCCGAGGTGGCCTCGCGCTTCCCCCGCATCGTCACCCTGCGCGACGGGCGGGTCGTCTCCGACGGGGCCCCGGCGTGAGGAGCCCAGACCTGAGAAGCCCAGACCTGAAAAGCAGCGTCCGCACCGCCGACCTGGTCGGGTTGGGCGCCCGCGGCCTGACCGCCCGCCCCGCCCGAGCGGTGCTGACCGCGGTGGGCATCGCCATCGGCATCGCCGCCATCGTCGCCGTCATCGGGATTTCGGCCTCGGGGCGGGCCGATCTCATCCGCACCCTCGACCGGCTGGGCACCAACCTGCTCCGGGTCACCCCCGGCTCCGGGATCCTTGGCGGCGGCACCGAGGTGCCCGAGGAGGCCCGGGTGATGGCGGCCAGGATCGGCCCGGTGGAGTCGGCCACCCAGGTGACCTCGGTCGATGCCACGGTGCGACGCAACGACCTCATCGGGGAGCTGGAGACCGGCGGGATCGGGGTGTTCGCCGCCCGGACCGACCTTGTCGACGAGCTGAGCACCGACCTCGCCACCGGACGCTTCATCGACGCCGCCACCGAGCAGGTCCCCGCCGTTGTGCTGGGCGAAGTCGCCGCCGAGCGGCTGGGGATCACCGACCTCGATCCCCGACCCCGGGTGTTCATCGGGGGCACCTGGTTCACCGTGATCGGGGTGCTCGACGAGATGCCCCTCCACCCCGACCTCGAGCGGGCGGCGCTGATCGGCTACCCGGTGGCGGTCGAGCTGTTCGACACCAGCCAGTCCCCAACCACGCTCTACGTGCGCGCCGACCCCGATTCGCTCAACGACGTCGCCGAGGTGATCCCGGCCACCGTCAACCCGCAGCAGCCAGACGCCGTCGAGGTCACCCGCCCCGCCGACGCCCTGCTGGCGAGAAGGGCGGCAGACCAGGCGTTGACCGGTTTGCTCATCGGGCTCGGGGCGGTTGCCCTGCTGGTGGCCGGGGTGGCCATCGCCAACATCATGGTGATGTCGGTGCTGGAGCGGCGCACCGAGATCGGGGTGCGCCGCGCCCTTGGCGCCACCCGGGGTCACATCCGGATGCAGTTCCTGGTCGAGTCGATGCTGCTCGCCCTGATCGGCGGGGTGGCAGGCACCCTGCTCGGGTCGGCCATCACCATCGCCTTCGCCGCCAACCGCGGGCTCACCCTCGACGTCCCCCCGGCGGGGATCGCCGCCAGCATCGGGGTCGCCCTGCTGGTGGGGGCGCTCGCCGGCCTCTACCCGGCCCGCCGTGCCGCCCGGACCCCTCCCGCCGAGGCGGTGCGCAAGTAGTTCGGCGGCCCGTGTTGGCGCATCCGCAGTTGCCTCGACCTCAATGTCTGGGACACGCCCGCCAGTACCAGGATGCCGCACCGCTTGATCCCAAGATTCCACATGGTTCAGTCACAGGATCACGCGCCATCGAGTCCCAAGATCCTGCACCGTGGCTGCACATCGGCGGGTGCAGTAGGCTCATTCCCCGACGGCCAGGCGCACCAACGGGAGCGGTCTGGCGCGGATGGGGTGGGCCAGTGCCAGCGCGGTGCGGGTGCGGTCGACCCCGGGGATCTGCAGGATCAGCTCGACGATATCCATGATCCCCTCGTTGGAGCGGGCCACCACCCGGCACAACAGGTCCCCCACCCCGGCCACCGTGTGCACCTCGAGCACCTGGGGGATCGCCTCCAGCCGGGCCACCACCTCGGAGAAGCGGCCCTGGGTGACCTCGATGGTGGTAAACCCGGTGACCACGAACCCGAGGGCGGCCGGATCGATCTCGGGACCGAACCCGGTGATCACCCCGCGTCGCTCCAGCCGCTCCAGCCGGGCGTAGACCGTGTTGCGGGCCACCCCGAGCAGCCGGGCGATCTCCAGGATCCCGGCGCGGGAATGGGCGGCCATGGTCTCGATCAGCCGGGCATCGAGCTCGTCGACGGGATGGTCACGCCGATCCGTGGTCACGGCAACACCCTTCCGTGCTGGCAGGATGTTCAGCCTACGTGGCCTGAGCCGTGCAAAGTGCCAGCGGGATGGCCCAACCTTGAGCGAGTGACACCGCCTGGCGGTGTCACTCGCTCAAAGTTGCGGATATGGGGAGCGGCTCGGGAACGGCTCCGGTCACGCCGACCCGACGCAACGCGGCACCGTTGGCGGTGACTGTCCACAGCTCATCACCGACCTGCACCGTCTGTTCCGGCCCGGCGAGATCGGTGAACCATGCACCGATGGAACCCTCCTCCCCCGGTAGGTACAGCACCCCGGCGGTGTCGATGGCACCGAACCGCCCGTCGACGGTGCCGATGGCGCGGCGGGTAGGTCGATGGTGTCGAGCACCTCCCCGGTCGCCGGGTCGAGCACGGTGAGCATCGCCGCCTCGGCGGAGATGTCGCCACCGACGAGGAGACGGCCATCGTCGAAACCGAGGCGCTGCGCCGGATGGTCCAGTGCCTCGGCCAGCACCCGGACCTCGCCGCCGGTGGTCACCGCGTAGACCGATGCGCCCGCCCCCACCCAGGCCGTGCCGGCGGCGACGTGCAGCGATTCGGGCTGGGCCCCACCGGCAGCTCGTGGATCACCACGCGGTCCCCGCCACCGCCCACCTCGGCGAGGGCGCCCCGGGCGGTGAGCACCCAGACGACGCCGTCGTCGACGACCAGCCCGGTGGGGACGAACCGGCGCCGGTCGTCGCCGGCGCCGACGTCGAAGGGCAGCTCCAGCTCGACCTCCGCCTCCACCTCGGCGGTAGCCGGATCGAGCCGGGTGAGGTTCCCGGTCCCCCAATGCGCCACCCACACCGCCTCGGCGTCGCCGGCAACCAGCACCGGTGAGCCGTCGAGGACCACCGAGGCCAGCAGGTCCGCCGAGCCGGGATCGAACGCCATCACCAGGGCCTCCTCGGGCAGGGGACCGCCGTCGACCGGCTGGTGAGCGACCACCCAGATCCGATCGCCGTCCCAGCCCAGATCGGCGATGTCGAGACCGTCGGGGATGGTGATCGTCCTTTGGATCCCGTCGTCGTAGGGGGCCGGGGTGAAGCTGTCGAGCACGGCGGCGGTCTCGGCCACCAGCGAGGCGGGGGCATCGCGGCCGATGGCGACCACGGCGTAGAAGTCGCTGCCGGCGTCGGTGAAGGAGATCCATTGCAGCACCCCGAGGTCGGACCGCTCCGCCGGGTCCATACACCAGTAGGTGTCGCTGAACTCGTCGATCCCGTCGAGCAGCGGTGCGAACGAGTCCGGGCGTGGGCCGTTGGAGGTGGTGCCGGGGCGCTCCTCGACCCACACGAAGGCGTCCCCGGGACCCATGTCATCGAGGGCGCCGCTGGGCTGCGGGGAGCAGTTGCCGCCGGTCGGGCGCATCGGGAAGGTGCCGGCGGCGAACAGCTCGGGACCCACCCCGCCCTGCGGAGTGAGATCCTCGCCCGCCAGCATCCAGCCCGCCGGGTAGGAGACCTCGAAGCGCCCGCCCGGGTCGACGTAGGTCACCAGCGCGCCCGGAACGGTGGTAGGGGTGGCGGGCGGGGTGTCGCCGCCCGGACGGATCGCCCAGGTGAGCAGGGCGAACAGGGCGACGGCGCCGAACCCGGCGGCGGCGCCAACCCAGCGGCGCGGGCGGCGGTTTGGCTCGCCGATGGGATGCGCCCGGTCGACCACCAACGGTTCGAGCGGATGGACCGCCGTCCCCGCATCCGGCCGGTCGCCAAGCCGTCCGGTCAGGTCGGCGTAGAGCCGGTCGGCGAACCCCGCCGGCGGGTCGGCGGGACCGTCGAGGGTGCGGAGCAGGGCGACCAATCGGTCTTCGGTGACGTCAGCCACCGTCAACCTCCCGGTAGGCGTCGGCCAGCGCCGCCCGAGCACGCACCAGCAGCGACTCGACGGCCCGCTCGCTCTTCCCCAGAAGCTCGGCGACCCGGCGCACGGTGAGGTCGTCGACGTAGCGGAGCACCAGGACGGTGCGGTGCAGCGGTGACACCCGCTCCAGGGCGGCGACGATGGCCTGATCCCCGAACGCCGTCTCGACCGGATCGGCCGGTTCGGCCCCGGCCGGCGATCGGGTGCGCACCGCTTCGAGGCGGCGACGGATGGCGCCCTGAGCCCGCCAGTGGTCCACCAGCCGGCGTCGGGCGATCGCCACCATCCAGGGCAGCGGCGCCTCCACCGGCGGCCCGGACCGCAGGGACGCCACCGCCGAGACGAAGGTCTGTTGGGTCAGGTCCTCGGCCACGTCCACCCGCCCGCCACAGCGCCGCATGAAGTACCCGTAGATCACCGGCAGCGCCTCCTCGTAGAACCGGCGAAACGCCACCGGTTCCAGCAGCGGTTGGGCGGGGTGGTGCCGGCTCGGGTCATCCATCGCTCCGAGGTCTAGTCGTCGGGACCAGCGGAAACCCTTCGCGGCACCAGCGTGGTGGTGAGCACGTTGCTCAGCGGGCGCCGACGACTCCATCTCGCAGCCGGACAGAGTGCTCAGTCACCGCTTCATCGCTGGCCGATCTAGCGACGATGGGTTAGAAATGACACCGCAGATTGATCAACGAGACGGCCTGGGGCTGGACGGGCCGCCGTACGAGGAGGACTCCCGTGCCCAGGATCCGCAACGATCTCTCCAAGATCCCGGTGTACAGCCCGGGCAAGCCGATCGACGAGGTGATGCGAGAGCTGGGCCTCGACGACATCGTCAAGGTCGCCTCCAACGAGAGCCCGGTGCCGCCATGGCCCGAGGTCCAGGAGGCCATCGCCGCCGCCGCCTCGACCACCAACCGCTACCCCGACATGACCGCCCACATCCTCACCCAGGCCATCGCCGGTTACCAGGGCGTCGACCCGGAGCACATCTGGGTGGGGGCGGGGAGCACCCAGCTGATCACGCTGATCACCCTGGCCGCCGCCGAACCGGGGACCACCACGGTGTTTGCCGACCCCTCCTTCGTCGTCTACCCCATCGCCACCCTGCTGGCCGGTGCCGACGCCATCAAGGTGCCGCTCGACCGTGAGCACCGTCACGACCTTGCGGCGATGGCGGCGGCGGTGCGGGAGGACACCCGGGTCGTCTACGTGTGCAATCCCAACAACCCCACCGGCACCCACGTGGCCGGGGATGCGCTGGGCGAGCTGGTCGACGCCATCCCCTCCGACGTCCTCGTCATGGTGGACGAGGCCTACGGCGAGTACGTCACCGCCCCCGACTGGTCGACGGCGATCCCGCTCGCCCTGGAGCGGGACAACGTGGTGGTGACCAGGACGTTCTCCAAGATCTTCGGGCTGGCCGGGCTCCGGGTCGGCTACGCCATCGGGGCGCCCCGCACCTTGGCCGCGTTCCTGGCCACCCAGCCACCGTTCTCGGTGACCACGCTGGGCCAGACCGCCGCCACCGAGGCGCTGCGCCACGTCGACCGGTTGGAGCAGCGGGTCAAGGAGAATGAGCTGGGCCGGGAGTGGCTTACCGCAGAACTCACCCACCGCGGCTACGAGGTGCCGCCGAGCCAGGCCAACTTCATCCTGGTGCTCCCCGGCGACGACGCCGCCGGCATCGGCGAGCGGATGCTCCACGAGGGAGTCATCGTCCGGCCGATGGGCAACGCCATCCGCATCTCGGTGGGCACCGAGGGCGAGAACGAGCGGGTGATGGCGGCCTGGGACGTCGCCACCGCCTGAGCGCGGCGCCGTCATGACCGACGAGACCATGCTCCAGGTGATCGCCCCCGACGGCTCCGTCGTCGACGACCTGCCCGATCTCACCGACAAGGAGCTGGTGGGTCTGCACCGGCTGATGGTCCGCTCCCGCGCCTTCGACCGCAGGGCGCTGGCGGCACAGCGCCAGGGCCGGCTGGGCACATACGCCATGCTCGAGGGCCACGAGGCGGCCCAGGTGGGATCCGCCGCCGCCCTCCGCCCCGGTGACTTCGTCTACCCCGCCTACCGGGAGCACGGCGTGCAGATCGCCAGGGGCATGCCGCTGGAGGTGATCCTGGCCTACTGGCGCGGCCTCCCCAACTCCGACTGGGACGTCCACGCCTACCGGATGATGTCGATCGCCGTTCCCATCGCCAGCCACCTGCCCCACGCCGTCGGCCACGCCTACGCCGCCCGGCTGGCCGGCGACGACGTGGTCACCGCCGCCTACTTCGGCGACGGCGCCACCTCGGAGACCGACTTCCACAGCGGGCTCAACTTCGCCGGGGTGTGGCGCACCCCCACCGTGTTCATCTGCGAGAACAACCTGTACGCCATCTCGGTGCCCTACGCCAAGCAGACCGCATCGGCGACGATCGCCGAGAAGGCCGCCGGCTACGGAATGCCCGGGGTCCTGGTCGACGGGATGGACGTGCTCGCCGTGTACGCCGCCACCCGTGAAGCTGTGGAGCGGGCCGCCGCCGGCGACGGCCCGACCCTCATCGAGGCGGTGTGCTACCGCTTCGGCGCCCACGCCACCGCCGACGACGCCCGGCTCTACCGCGATACCGGCGAGGAGACCGAGTGGCGCCGGCGCGACCCGGTGGCTCGCTTCGGCGTCTTCCTCGAGGCCCGTGGTCTGTGGGACGACGAGCAGGAGGCGGCGCTGGTGGCCGAGTCGGAGGCCGACTTCGACCAGGCGCTGGAGACGATCGAGGCTCGGCCCCTCCCCGGCCGCGACGACATCATCCGCCACGCCGCCGCCAAGGTTCCCGCCCGGCTGGTCGAGCAGCTCAACCAGCTCGAGGTGCTGCGCGGCGAGACGCCGACGGCGGTAACCGACGTGGCCGCTGCCGTCGCCGACGACGCCCTCCCCGACGGGCCAACCGAGCGGTGGACCATGGCCGAGGCGCTCAACGCCGCCATGGCCGAGGCGATGGAGCGCCGCCCCGAGACCGTGCTGCTGGGCGAAGACGTCGGTGTCGCCGGCGGCGTGTTCCGGATCACCGAGGGATTGCATGCGCGTTTCGGCAGGGACCGGGTCATCGACACCCCGCTCAACGAGTCCGGGATCGTCGGCGCCGCCATCGGGATCGCCGTCGCCGGGGGCCGGGTCATCGCCGAGATCCAGTTCGACGGGTTCGTGTACCCCGCCTTCGACCAGATCGTCAGCCACCTGGGTCGGGTCCGCTACCGCAGCCGGGGCCACATCGGTCTCCCCGTGGTGGTGCGGATGCCCAACGGGGCAGGGATCGGTGCCCACGAGCACCACTGCGACTCGCCCGAGGCCTACTTCGCCCACGCCCCCGGACTCACCGTGGTGGTCCCGTCCACCCCGATCGATGCCAAGGGGCTGCTCGCCGCCGCCCTCGAGGCCGAGGACCCGGTGATCTTCCTCGAGCCCAAGGTGCTGTACCGGGCGGGACGGCAGGACGTCCCCACCAGCCACTACACGGTCCCGCTGGGCAAGGCGGCGGTGCGCCGGTCCGGAGCCGACATCACCGTGGTCACCTACGGGGGCATGGTGCCCCAGGCGTTGACCGCGGCGGACGAGGTGGCGACGGAGGGGATCGAGGCGGAGGTGATCGACCTGCGCACCGTGGCCCCCTGGGACATCGAGACCGTGGTCGACAGCGTCACCAGGACCGGCCGCATGCTGTTCGTCCAGGAGCCCCACCGCACCGGCGGGATCGGGGCCGAGGTGGTCGCCGAGATCGCCGAGCGCTGCGGCTACGAACTGCTGGCGCCACCCCGCCGCATCGCCGCCACCGACGCCCCCTGGCCCCAGTTCGCCATCGAGCGCCATGCCCTGATCGGAACCGTCGAGATCGCCGAGGCCATCCGCCAGGTGATGGCGAGCTGATGGCGTACGAGCTCACCCTGCACGACCTCGGTGAAGGTCTGACCGAGGCCGAGGTGATCACCTGGCTGGTGGCGGTGGGCGAGCCGGTGACAGCCGGGCAGCCCATGGTCGAGGTGGAGACGGCCAAGACCGCCGCCGAGATCACCGCCCCCCGCGACGGGGTGCTGCTCCACCAGGGCGCCGCCCCGGGGACCACTCTGGGGGTCGGCAGGCTGCTCGCCGTGATCGGCGACCCGGGCGAGACCTGGGACCCGCTCGGCTCGGCCCCAGCCGCAGCCGCCACCGGGTCAGCAACGACGTCGGCGTCGGGCAGCACGGCGCCGGTGCGGGCGATGCCGGTGGTGCGCAAGCGGGCCGCCGAGCTCGGGGTCGATCTCGCCACCGTCACCGGGACCGGGCCGGGTGGGGCCATCACCAGGGGCGACGTCGAGGCGGCGGCCGCGGTGGGAGCCACCGTCACCACCGATGCCGAGGCTACCGGTGAGCCACTGACGGCCACCAGGCGGGCCATCGCCGCCCACATGACCCGGTCGTGGACCGAGATCCCCCACGTCACGGTGTGGGGGCCGGCCAACGCCACCGCCCTGATCGCCGCCAGAGCCATGGAGGCGGCGCGGCCGCTCGAGGCCTGGCTGGCCGCCGCCGTGATCCCGGTGCTGGCCGACTTCCCGGACTGCAACGCCACCTTCGACGAAACCACCCTGCGCCGGTCACGGGCCGTCCACCTGGGCCTTGCCGTGAACACCCCGGCCGGGCTGGTGGTCCCGGTGGTGCGGGACGCCGACACCCTCGACCATGACGCCATGGCCGCCGAGATCGATCGGTTGGTGGCGGCCGCAGCCGACCGCAAGCTGACCCTTGCCGACGTGACCGGCGCCACCTTCACCCTCTCCAACGTCGGCGCCGTCGGCGGCGGGTACGGCACTCCCATCATCCCCCACGGCACCACGGCCATCGTCTCGGTGGGACGGGCCAAGGACGAGGTCGTTGTGATCGACGGCGAGATCTCCATCGGCCCGGTGTTCCCCGTTGCGCTGTCCTTCGATCATCGGGTGATCGACGGCGCCACCGGGTCGGGGTTCCTCAACGCCCTCATCGCCAGCATCGAGCACTTCGGTACCTAGCCGGGGCCGGGGGAAGGCCAGCTCGAAGACCCCTCAATACCTGGCGACGAGGTCCTTGAGGATCTGCTGGCTGGCCAGGCGGCCGGGGGCGCCCATCACGCAGCCTCCGGGGTGGGTGCCGGAGCCGCACTGGTAGTAGCCCTCGATCGGGGTGCGGTACTGGTTCCACCCGGGGGCGGGACGGAAGAAGAACATCTGCGGGGCGAAGAACTCGCCGGCGAAGATGTTGCCCTCCGACAGCCCGACCACCCGCTCGATGTCGAGCGGGGTGACCACCTCACGGTGGATCACCAGATCGCCGAACCCGGGGAAGAACGACTCGAGGGTCGCCTGCACCGTGTCGCCGAAGGCCTCTCGCTCGGTGTCCCAGTCGCTCTCCCTCAGGTGATAGGGGGCGTACTGGACGAAGCATGACATGACGTGCTTGCCCGGCGGCGCCATGTCGGGGTCGATGGTCGACTGGACCGCCGAGTCGATGTACGGGCGGGCCGAGTACCACCCGTACTTGGCGTCGTCGTAGGCGTGCTCCAGGTAGTCGATGGTGGGACCGATGTTGGTGAAGCCCCGGAAGTGGGCACCGTCGGCGGGCAGCCCGGGGAAGCGGGGCAGCCCGTCGAGGGCGAAGTTGACCTTGGCCGACGTGCCCTGGAACTTGAAGCGGTTGATGTTCTCCACCAGGTCGGCGGGCAGCTCCCTCGGCTCCACCAGCTCGAGGAAGGTACGGCGCGGGTCGAGCGAGCTGACCACCGTGGCCGCCCTCAGCTCGGTGCCGTCCTCGAGGGCGATCCCGGTGGCGCGGCCGTTCGAGGTGGTGACGGAGGCCACCGGGGCGTTGAGGAGGATCTCGGCACCGAATCCCTCGGCGGCCCGGGACAGCACCTGGGTGAACCCCCCGTTGCCCCCCTTGTGGAACGCCCACGACCCGAACGACCCGTCGTGCTCACCCAGCTTGTGATAGAGCAGCACCAGCCCGGAGCCCTGCGACCTGGGTCCCAGCTTGGATCCGATGATCGAGGACGAGGCCAGGTAGCCCTTGAGCAGCTCGTCCTCGAAGTAGTCGTCGAGGAAGTCGGCGGCCGACCCGGTGAGCAGCCGCACCGCGTTGTGCAGCACCCGCGGCTCCAGCGAGCGCAGGTGCCCGGCGAGGGCGGCCATCCGCCTCAGCTCGTCGGGATCCTTGGAGAAGATGTCGGGTGGGATCTGGTCGAGCAGGGGCTTGATCGCCTGGCACACCTGGGCGACATCGTGGCGGTACTGCTCGTAGGCGTCGGCGTCGGCCGGGGAGCGGCGGGCGCTCTGGTGCAGGTTCTCGAACCGGTCGGTTCCCATCAGCAGGTGATCGCCGTTCTCCGCCGGATGGAACCCGAACGGCATCAGCAGCGGCATGAACCCGAACCGGGGCAGCTCGAGCTCGTGGATGATGTCGGGACGGAGCAGGGAGAGGGCGTACGAGAACGTGGTGAACTGGAACCCGGGGATCAGCTCCTCGGTGATGGCGGCGCCACCCACCAGGTGGCGCCGCTCGACGATCAGGGTGCGCAACCCGGCCCTGGCCAGGTAGGCGCCGTTGATCAGCCCGTTGTGGCCGGCCCCGATAACTATGGCGTCGTAGCTGCGTGAAGTGGGCATGGCGTCCTCAGGCGGTCTTGTGGGCTGGGTTGTACAGGGGCATGCGGGCGACACGGGCGCCGACCCGCCGGTAGCGGTGGTTGATGGTCACCTCGAGATCGACCTTGGTGCCGGTAGCGGCCAGGTCGGGGCGGACCCTGGCGATGGCGATGTGGCGCTGCAGCATCGGCGAGTACATCAGGCTGGTGGCGTACCCGACCCGATCCGAGCCGGTGTCGTAGAGCATGAAGTCGTCGGTGACCGGGATGTGGTCCTTGGGAGGGATCAGCCCGGCGGCGGTGTACAGCGTGTCGTACTCGTGCCAGTCGACCACCAGGCCGACCATCTTCCACCGTGACGTCCCCTCGGCCCGCTCCCGGACGATGGCGTTGCGCCCGATGAACGCCCGGTCGTCGTTGTCGAGATCGCGCAACATCCAACCGAACCCAAGCTCGAGCGGGGTGGAGCGGTGCTCGTCGTTGAAGGCGAACCGGCTCGACTCGAAGTCGACGTCGATCAGCAGCAGCCCGGCCTCGATGCGGGCCATGAGCAGGGCGACCTGCCCGAAGGGGAGCATCCCGTGGCCGGCGCCCGCCTCGGCGACGGCGTCCCACACCGCCACCGCATCCTCGGCGGGCACCCAGACCTCGTAGCCGAGCCCGCCGGTGTAGCCGGTGCGGGAGATGGTGACGGCGGTGTCGCCCAGCTTGGCCGGGACCAGATCGAAGTAGCCGAGACCGGCGATCTCGGGCACCAGCGGCTCGAGCACGGTGCGGGCCCGTGGTCCCTGGACGGCGAGCGTCCCCCAGCGCGCCGAGACGTCCTCGATCTCGACCGCCTCGTGGCCGATCAGCCCCTGGAGATAGGCCAGGTTGGGTCGGGCGGCGGTGAGCATGAACTCGTCGGGGGCCAGCCGGAGCACCACCCCGTCCTCGACCACGAAGCCGCGGTCGTCGCACCACACCGTGTACTGCGCCTGACCGGGGCGGCAGCGGTGGATGTTGCGGGCCAGTACCCCCGCCAGGTAGTGCTCGGCGCCGGGCCCGGTGATCCGGTGCTTGTACAGCGGCGAGGTGTCGAACACCCCCACCGAGTTGCGCACCGCGAAGTACTCGAACTTCTCGGACATCTGGTACTTCTCGGCGACCAGATACCCGGCCCAATGGCTCCACAGCCCGGTGGTGTTGGCCACCTCGACCCGGGGATGGAACGGCGTGGTCAGGTACAGGACGTCCTCCGGCGACGGCGGTGAGCCAGCCTAGGACCGCCGCACGGCTCGGGATAGCTAGCCTGGAGGTCATGACCGGCATCCACTTTCTCGCCCCCAGACGACGTGGTGTGCCGAGGTCAGCAACAAGACAGGCTGAGCCGCCGCTTCCGACGGAGCGTCCAGGGAAGCGGCGGGACAGGACGCGAACCGGTGGCCGTCGCCCGGCCGCGGTGGCGCGCTCCTTCCCCCGGAACGGAAGGAAGAAGACGATGCCGATGCCGCATCGCACCCAGATGCAGCTGATCAAGCGCCGACTCGTCGGCAAGGAAGGGACCGAGCGGATCCGCGAGCTGCGGGCCATCCTCGGCGAGCTCCCCGACTACCGCAACGGCCCGTATGCCGACATCCGCAAGTGGGTCAACGAGCAGATCGACGCCTCGCGGGTGCGAGCCAAGGTCGTTCATCGCGACTCGATCTCAGTGCGGCGCGAAGGAGCGGCCCAGGTGGCCTTCGTGGGCCCGCCCAACGTCGGCAAGTCGTCGCTGCTCCAGGCGCTGTCCGAGATCCAGATCAAGACCGGTGACTATGCCTTCACCACCCTGCGGCCCGTTCCCGCCTTGACCCGGATCGGTGGGGTGCTGGTGCAGCTGGTCGAGATCCCCGGGCTGATCGAGGGTTCCGGCGAGGACCGGGGCGGCGGCCGGGCCCTGCTCGGCGTCCTCCGCAACGCAGACGCCATCGTGTACTGCCAGGACGCATCGGCGCCGCTGCGGGACATCGAGGTGGTCAGGGCCGAGGTCGCCGCCGCCGGGATCGACAAGCCGGCGATCCTCGCCGCCACCAAGGTCGACGAGGTCGCCGCCGGTCGTCTGGAGCAGCTGCGAAGCGAGGTCCCCGACCTCGACGTGGTGGCGGTGTCCATCCTCGTCGACGACAGCCTCGATGCGTTGCGGGAGGGGATCTGGAGGCTTACAGGGCTGATCAGGGTGTGGCTACGCCACAACGGCGAGATCGACCCGCGCCCGCTGGCGATGGGCTCCGGTGCCACCGTCGCAGAGGTGGCCGACCGGGTGCACCACGAGCTGGCCGCCTCGCTGGTGGGGGCGCGGATCTGGGGTCCTTCCGCCCGCTTCGATGGGCAGCGGGTGGGAGGCGCCCACGTCGTCGGCGACGGCGACACGGTGGAGGTCCTGAGCTGATGACGCTTGCCCGACCCGATCGGGTCACCGGCTGGTCTCGCCTCGGGGCCGGACCCTCCCGGGGTCACGGCGTCAGGGAAGGGCGGTCATGCTCATCTGAAGGGGTCCTCGACGCGGATGCCCCGGATCACCTGGCCGTGCCCGAGGTCCTCGGTGGCCAGCCGGTCGCATCCCCCGCGGACCGCAGCTTCCACGATCATCGCATCCCACAGCGCCAGCCGGTGGTCGTGCGCCGTGTCCACGGCCGAGAGAACCAGGTCGCGGTCGAGAGTCACCACCGGGAGCGACGCCAGCAGATGCGTGGCACGGCGCGCCTCCGTCGGCTCAAGGGGTGGATCGAGCTTACGGGTAGCCACCCAGTAGAACTCGCTGAGCACCTGGGTGGAGATGACGAGGTCATCGTCGGGAGAGCGGAGTAGTTCGGTGGCTCGCTGCCGCTTGCCGGGTGATCCATGGTCGTAGGCGTAGACGACGACGTTGGTGTCTACGAACGTGGCCATCGGGACCGTTCCTCGTACACGTCGCTGCGCTCCCACATCCGTCCGGTGCCTTCGCTGCCGGCTTGTGATCGTTCAGCGATGTCGAGGAAGCCCTCGATGGCGCGCTGCCGCTTGTCGCCCCCGGCGTAGTCCTCGAGGAAACGACGCACCACGGCATTCACGGACGTGCCGTGCTCCAACGCCCGTATCCGGGCTCTCTTCAGCGTCTCGGCATCGATGTTCAACGTCAGGTTTGACACGGGGTCAGTGTAGCACCGATACCGTGTTATCTGGCTTGTAGCAATACGGGTAGTTGCCCGTCCTGAGCGGGTGGCCACGTTAGGGTGGTCTCGGGAAGAGGCCCTCAGCGGTGACGGGTTTCGGCTGAACTTCGGGTTCGTGAATGAGAAGCCCTTCCGCCCGCTTCGACGGGCAGCGGGTGGGAGGCGCCCACGTCGTTGGCGACGGCGACACCATCGAGATCCTCGCCTGAGCCGGACCGTCATCCTTCGATCACCGGCTGATCCGGGGGCTGGGGCGGGACCACCCCCGGCGGCGGTCTCCCGTGCTTGGCGGTGTACGCCTCGACATAGGCGATCACCGCCGTCGGCAGCGTTGCGAAGATTCGATCGGCGCCGATCCGGTCGACGAACCCGGCCCGCTCCAGCTCCCGGTGCATCTCGTGCTTGACCCTGGCCAGGGCGAGCACGATGCCCTTGCCCTCCAGCTCGGAGCGCATCTCGTCGAGGGCGTCGATCGAAGTGAGGTCGATCTGGACGTTCGCCTCGAAGTTGAGCAGGTACCACTCGACCGTGCCCCCGGTACCAGCCAGCGAGGCGAGGGCGCGACGCTTGAAGTCCTCGGCGTTGGCGAAGAACAACGGGGCGTCGTAGCGGTAGACCACCAGACCCGGCATCTGGCGGGCCGCCGGGTAGTCGTCGATGTCGTGCATCCCGGCCATGCCGGGCACGTAACCGAGCACCCCGTCGTGGGGCCGGGCGACCCGGCGGAGCAGGTCGAGGATGGAGAGCCCGACGGCGACCAACACCCCGTACAGGATGTCGACGACCACCACCGCCACGGTGGTGGTCAGGGCGAGGACCAGTTCGCTGGAGCGGAATCGGGCTATCCGGCGCAGCTCGGCGCCGTCGACCAGCCGCACCGCGGCCCACACCACGACCCCTCCCAGCGCCGCATCGGGGAAGGAGGCGAGCAGGGGCCGCAGCACCAGCAGGGTGGCGACCACCACGACCACCG
>Ga0136625_1000192_pt1 | contig 16785 bp, 15 predicted proteins | sample AntDrymUQ4832306_2_FD_104672 | JGI IMG/M metagenome (GOLD analysis project Ga0136625, IMG submission 104672) | Polar desert sand microbial communities from Dry Valleys, Antarctica - metaG UQ483 (23.06) | ecosystem: Environmental > Terrestrial > Soil > Desert | place: Antarctica: Dry Valley...
TGAAATTCGGTGCTATGGGCGCCCGTGAGCCCGGCGACGTGGCGCGCGAACTCGATCACGGCGACTTGCATCCCTAGGCAAATGCCGAGGTAGGGTACGCGGCGCTCGCGGGCGAAGCGTACCGCTTCGATCTTCCCTTCGATCCCGCGCTGGCCGAATCCTCCAGGGACGAGCATGGCGTCCATGCCTTCCAAACACGCGGCGCCGTGCTGTTCGATCTGCTCGGAATCAAAATAGTGGATGGCGACGCGCGCGCGGCTGTGGAGCCCGCCGTGTACCAAGGCCTCGGAGAGGGACTTATAGGATTCGGTCAGCTCGACGTACTTCCCAACCATTGCCACATTGACCTCGGCGAGCGGATGTTCCATCGCATCGACGACCCCCTGCCACTCGCGCAGATCGGCGCCCGGGACCTCGATCGCCAGCCGATCGACGACGATGGCATCGAGGCCCTGCTCATGAAAGATGAGCGGGATCGTGTAAATGTTGTCCACGTCGATCGCCGAGATGACGGCGCGCTCCTCGACGTTGGTAAAGAGCGCGATCTTCTTGCGCTCGCCGGGCGGGAGCGGCCGGTCCACGCGGCAGAGCAGAATATCGGGTTGGATACCGATAGAGCGCAATTCCTTGACGGAATGCTGCGTCGGCTTGGTCTTGATCTCGCCCGCCGAGGCGATGTAGGGAACCAAGGTCAGATGAATGTATAAGGTTTGCTTCGGCCCGAGATCGATGCGAAATTGGCGGATGGCCTCAAGGAAGGGTAGGGACTCGATGTCGCCGACCGTGCCTCCGATTTCCACCATGGCGATGTCCGCGCCCTCGGCGGCGCTGCGGATACAGTCCTTGATCTCGTCGGTAATATGCGGAATGACCTGAACGGTGCCCCCGAGATAATCGCCGCGGCGTTCCTTGCGAATGACGTTCCAGTAGATGCGGCCGGTGGTGTAGTTGTTGCGCTTGCCCATGCGCGTGCGCACGAAGCGCTCGTAATGCCCGAGATCGAGGTCGGTTTCCGTACCGTCTTCGGTCACGTACACCTCGCCATGCTGAAACGGGCTCATGGTGCCGGGATCGACGTTGATGTAGGGGTCGAGTTTGATGAGCGTGACCTTGAGCCCGCGCGCTTCGAGAAGCGCTCCTAGCGAGGCTGATGCGATGCCCTTGCCGAGCGACGACACCACACCACCGGTGACGAAGATATAGCGGGTCATGACCTAGGCAGCCGGGGACGGCCGAATAAGGTGCATTGAGCGCGCATGAAGCACGATGCTACCAGAACCGGCGTGATTTGGTAACTTAGGATTTTCCTGTATTCCATGTTCCGAGCGGCAACCTGTTGAAACGGTCTAGGTCGTACTTGCACACCGAGTATGGGGTACCGGCGCCTGCCCCTTAAATAGTAAGTTATACGTAACGTCATAAATATTTGCGCATACTCGGTTAAAATTCGTCATGCCAGCGAAAGCTGGCATCCAGGAGCTATGAAAGCAAACCTTGGATTCCCGCTTTTCGCGGGAATGACGGTAGCGGGTAATCGGCTGCGTAGAGATGCGAATGGAGTTGTGCCGCCGTGTATAGAATAAACGCGCGTTTTTATTGAGAAGCAGAGCTGGGATGGTTATTTACACTATGACCCGCGGCGCCCTTTGTGCCGTTGGCGCCTCGCTGATGATGGCGCTCATGAGCACGGCGATCCGCATCGCCTCCGGCGAGCTTCCGAACGAGATGGTGGTGTTTTTGCGCAATGGCTTCGGCTTGGTGGCGCTGCTGCCCTGGATCCGCGCCTACGGCGGCGTATCGAATCTCGCAACGGCGCAATTCCCGCAGCACTTGTTGCGATCGTTCTCGGGGCTCGCCGCGATGTATTGCTTCTTCTATGCACTCGCGCACTTGAATCTCGGCGAAGCCGTGCTGCTCAACTTCAGCGCGCCGCTCTACATCGCGCCCATCGCGTTGCTGTGGCTGGGGGAGACGCTGTCGTGGCGGATGGGTTGGGCGGCGGTGGTCGGGTTTCTGGGGGTGGCCCTGATCCTGAACCCCGGACACGGGCTTTTCACTTTCGCCGCGATGATCGGAGCCCTCTCGGGCTTGCTGGCCGCGGTCGCGATGGTATCGGTGCGCGGCATGTCCGCGACCGAGCCCACGGTGCGCACCGTGTTTTACTTTAGCGCCATCAGCACAGTCGTTTCCGCCGTGCCCTTGCTCTGGGCCTGGCGGACACCCACCCTGGCGGCGCTTGCGCTCATGGCGCTTGCGGGTTTTTTTGCGACCAAGGGGCAGTTACTGCTCACCCGTGGCTATGCGCTCGCCCCGGCCGCGCGCGTGGGGCCTTATACCTATACGACCGTGATCTTCGCGAGCGCCATCGGCTGGATCCTCTGGAGTGAGGTCCCGGACGGCATGACGATCGCGGGCGCGGTTTTGATTGGCGTGTCAGGGGTCTTGGCCATGGCGCGCTTGGAAACCGCGGTGTCCGGTACGGAAGAGATGGCGGCCGGGGTCGTGGTCGCTTCGGAGAAGGACCAATTGATGTAAAGCGCCTCGTTCTCTTGATTGGGAAGAAGTTACCAGAAAATGAGCGTCTACCGCCACGCGTTCTCAAAGACCGTTTCGATCGGCAGGCTTAATCCGACCGAGCGGAATTCAATACGATCGCCCGCGGCGTAGCTTTCGATCTCCCAGCCCTGGGATGTCCGGCGGTAGACTTGCACTTCGGCTTTGTCCTGTCGCACGAGCGCATATTCTTCCAGGCTTTCGAGGGTTTGGTAGGCCACGCGTTTTTCGAGCGTATCGCGAGCCTCCGTACTGGGCGAGAGGACCTCGATGATCAAGCGCGGTTGAATTTTATAATAAAGGTGATTGTCGGCCGGGTCACAGGTAACGAACAAATCGGGATAATAAAAGTTGTCGGCCACTCTCACTTTCAGTTCGGAAGCGAACACCCGACACGGGCCGCCGCGTAAATGCTGATGCAAGGCGACGAAAATGTTACCGGTGATGAGGCCATGCGGTTCGCTGACACCCACCATTGCATAGAGTTGACCGGCGACATATTCATGCTTGAAATCACTCCATTTCTCGCCTTCGAGGTATTCCTCGACGGAAATCGTGACGTTCTTGCGTAGGGTTGACATAGATTTAGCCCTCGAATCAATGCCTCCTATTGTCCTCGCAAGTCGGCGCAGCGCCAAGCGTGAGGTGTTTGGCAAGGCCGATGGCGGCGAATCCCCGCAGGCCCGAACGTTGTTCACAATTCGCTGCGCTACGCTAGAATAAAGCCGCAAAATAGCCACAGAGGCGGGGGCGTTTAATTGCCCGGTTAATACGTCGCATAAAAATCAGGCCGCGCTCCAATCTGCCCGCGGTCATAATCACTGGAGGACTGGCATGGCTTCTGACATCGAAATCGCCCAAGCGGCAAAACTCAAGCGCATCATCGATATCGCCCGCGACCGCCTCGGGATCGCGGATGAGCACCTCGAACCCTATGGCCACTACAAGGCCAAGGTATCATTGGACTATGTCGATAGTCTCGCCGGGCGTCCGGACGGGAAGCTGATCCTGGTCACGGCCATGACCCCGACTCCGGCCGGCGAAGGTAAAACCACGACGACGGTCGGACTCGGGGATGCGCTGAATCGCCTCGGGAAGAAAGCCTGCATTTGTCTGCGCGAGCCCTCGCTCGGACCGGTCTTCGGGATGAAAGGCGGGGCGGCGGGCGGCGGCTATGCCCAGGTGGTGCCGATGGAGGACATCAACCTGCACTTTACGGGCGATTTCAACGCTATCGGTCTCGCCAACAACCTTCTGGCCGCGCTGCTGGACAACCACATCCATCACGGCAATGCGCTGGGGGTGGATGTGCGCCGGATCGCCTGGCGGCGGGTGGTGGACATGAACGATCGGGCCTTGCGCGAAATCACCGTCGCGCTCGGCGGTCCCGCTAACGGCTTCCCGCGGCAAGACGGTTTCGACATCGTCGTGGCCTCGGAGGTCATGGCGATCTTTTGCCTGGCGACTTCCGTCAAGGATCTCAAACAACGACTGGGTAATATCGTGGTCGGTTACACTCGTGAACAGCAACCGGTGCGGGCGCGCGAGCTCAAGGCCCACGGCGCCATGACGGTGCTGCTGAAGGACGCACTGAAACCGAATCTGGCCCAGACCCTCGAGAACAATCCGGCCTTCATCCACGGCGGACCCTTTGCCAACATCGCCCACGGCTGCAATTCGGTCATTGCCACCAAGGCGGCGCTGAAGCTCTCCGATTATGTGGTGACCGAGGCCGGGTTCGGCGCCGATCTCGGCGCGGAGAAATTCATCGACATCAAGTGCCGGAAATCCGGTTTGCGTCCCGATGCCGTGGTGATCGTGGCCACCATCCGCGCGCTCAAATACCACGGAGGCGTAGACTTAAAATCCCTCAACATCGAGAACCTCGGTGCGCTCGAGAAAGGGCTCACGAATCTCGAGCGGCATGTCTTCAACATAGGCACGCAGTTCGGGTTGCCCTGTATCGTGGCGCTCAATCACTTCACGCAGGACACCCAAGCCGAGGTGGAATTGATCAAGACCAAAATGACGGGGCACGGCGCGCCGGTTGTGCTTGCGCGGCATTGGGCCGAGGGCGGCAAGGGCGCCGAGGAGCTGGCGCAGACGGTGGTGGAAATGATCGCCAAGGGCCAAAGCAATTTCCGCTTCTTGTACGAGGACTCGGTCCCCTTGTGGGACAAGATGCATGCGATCGCGACCAAGACCTATGGCGCGCAGGGAATTGCGGCGGACGCCAAGGTGAAGGCCCAGATCCAGAAGCTGCAAGACGACGGCTACGGGCACTATCCGGTGTGCGTGGCCAAGACCCAGTACTCATTCTCGACCGATACGACGGCTCGGGGCGCCCCCGCCGGTCACGTGATTACCATCCGTGAGGTCAGGCTCTCGGCCGGCGCCGAATTCATCGTCATGATCTGCGGCGACATCATGACCATGCCCGGTCTGCCAAAAGTCCCGGCCGCCGAAAAGATCGATATCGACGATCAGGGGAAGGTCGTCGGTTTGTTCTAACCAACACGGGCGCACTGCATCCTGTTGTGCCAATCGATGCTATAATCGTCATACGCGTAACCTATCGATAGGTGCTCTCGTGGAAACATTGACAATTTCTCCTAAATATCAGGTAGTTATACCTAAAAGTATTCGTGGCATGCTTAAGCTCAGTCCGGGGCAAAAACTACAGGCCATTCTTTTCGAGGACCGAATCGAGCTGATCCCACTGCGTACGGCGAGAACGGTGAGGGGGTTTCTAAAAGGTATCGATACGGATGTTCCTCGTGAGGGGGATCGCATCTGAACGTTGTCGATTCATCCGGCTGGCTCGAATACTTTGCCGACGGCCCCAGTGCCGAGTTCTTCGCTCCCCCCATCGAGGCCACCAGCGATCTGCTCGTCCCGACCTTGAGCCTTTACGAGGTGTTCAAACGCGTTCTGCAACAGCGCGGCGAGGGGGCGGCGCTTCAGGCCGTGGCCCTCATGCAACAAGGGCAGGTCGTCGAGCTTACGGCGTCGCTTGCCCTGGTCGCGGCTAAAGTGAGCATCGAATACCGGCTTCCCATGGCCGACAGCATCCTACTGGTAACCGCACAAACCTATGGCGCTACCCTGTGGAGCCAGGACGCGGATTTCGAGCTCATTGCGGGGGTGAAATATGTTGCCAAGACGAAATCCTAGACGCTTGGATGGAATGCTGCTGATTCCACCGCGATCGGGCGCGTCGAGCTAGAGACCGGGGGAGAGATCGCCGGGCACGTGATCAACATCCGTGAGGTCAGGCTCTCGGCCGGCGCCGAATTCTTCGTCATGATTTGCGGCGACATCATGACCATGCCCGGTCCGCCGAAAGTCCCGGCCGCCGAGATCCGATATCGACGATCAGGGTAAGGTCGTCGGTTTGTTCTAAGCGTTGTCTAGTGCATCCCCTCATTTCCTTCCCCCTGCAGGGGGAAGGTTAGGATGGGGGTAGAGAACATCAATGATCAAGATGACGCGAATCAGCATAGTGGCAAAGCAGCGGTCGCGTCAGTTACGCCGCAGCATGACTGAGACGGAAAGGCGGCTGTGGCGGCGGCTGCGTGGGCTTCAGATCGGTGGTTACAAATTCCGGCGACAACATCCCCTCGGGCGTTACGTATTGGATTTTGTTTGTCTGGACGCGGGGTTGGTTATCGACGTCGACGGGGGCCAACATGCGGATCACTCGGATCGTGACGCGATGAGGACAAGGTGGCTAGAGCAGCGGGGGTTGCGGGTATTACGTTTCTGGGATCACGAGGTATGGCACAACATCGAGGACGTCGAAGGAGTCATTGAGCGGGCACTGCTCCTCGGCACCCCCATCCCAAACCTTCCCCCTTCCAGGGGGAAGGGGTTGAAAGCAAGGGATTGCAACCTAAGAAGAATGCGTAAGAAAAAATGAGGGGAAATTTGAGATCGCAGCTCCTAAGGAGCAGCCAATGTGGACTCTCAGTAAGGGTCGCAAACCCCTCCTGTACCGACAAAGCTAACAGGTTAAGTATTGCTTGCGGACGCGCAGCGATCATGGCGGGCTACGGTTTTTGTCCGCGTGTTGCCGACGAGCGGCGTCTGCCTTGACCTGCCAATCTTTCGCCTCCGCATCGCGGTTGAGTTTACCAAGTAGCGTCGAGTAATTTTCCATCACCTGAGCAAGGTTGGGTGGTCTGGTGGCAGGGTCTTCTGAAAGACCTGGAGGGCGCGTTGATAGAGCGGCTCGGCCTTGGCGTACTGGCCTTGCGCGTGATAGAGCGCGGCCAGGTTGCTGAGGCTCGTGGCCACAAGGGAATGCTCGGGGCCGAGGGCCTTCTCCCAGATGGCGAGTGCGCGTTGAAAAAGCGGCTCGGCTTTGTTGTACTGGCCTTGGGCGAAGTAGAGCGCCGCCAGGTTGTTAAGGTCGGTCGCTAAGTCAGCATGTTCCGGCCCGAGGGCCTTCTCGTCGATGGCGAGCGAGCGTTGATAGAGCGGCTCGGCCTTGGCGTACTGGCCTTGGGCGCGATAGAGCTCCGCCAGGTTGTTGAGGCTCTTAGCCACAAGGGGATGCTCGGGGCCGAGGGCCTTCTCCTTGATGGCGAGTGAGCGCTGATAGAGCGGCTCGGCCTCGGCGTACCGGCCTTGGGCGCCATAGAGCGCCGCCAGGTTGTTGAGGCTATTGGCGACATCTGGATGCTCGGGGCCGAGGGCTTTCTCCCCAATGGTGAGTGCACGTTGATAGAGCGGCTCGGCCTCGGCGTACCGGCCTTGGGCGCGATAGAGCTCCGCCAGGTTGTTGAGGTTATTGGCGATATCTGGATGCTCGGGGCCGAGGGCCTTCTCGCGGATGGCGAGTGCGCGTTGATACAGCGGCTCGGCCTCCGCGTACTGGCCTTGGGCGTCATAAAGCCCGGCCAGGTTGTTGAGGCTCGTGGCCACTTCGGGATGCTCGGGGCCGAGGGCCTTCTCCCAGATGGCGAGCGAGCGTTCATAGAGCGGCTCGGCTTTCTCGTACTGGCCTTGGGCACTGTAGAGCAACGCCAGGTTGTTGAGGCTTTGAGCCACATCGGGATGCTCGGGGCCGAGGGCCTCCTCATCGATGGCCAGTGCGCGCTGATAGAGTGGCTCTGACTTGGCGTACTGGCCTTGGGTGGCATAGAGCGCGGCCAGGTTGTTGAGGCTTGCGGCCATATGGGGATGCTCGGGGCCGAGGGTCTTCTCCCAGATGGCGAGTGCGCGTTGATAGATCGGCTCGGCCTTCCCGTACTGGCCTTGCGTATTGTAGAGCAGCGCCAGGTTGTTGAGGCTCGTGGCCAGATGGGGATGTTCGGGGCCGAGGGCCTTCTCCACAACCGCAAGCGAGCGTTGATAGAGCAGCTCGGCCTTTCCGTACTGGCCTTGGGTGTAGTAGAGCAACGCCAGGTTGTTGAGGCTATTGGCGACATCTGGATGCTCGGGGCCGAGGGCCTTCTCGCGGATGGCGAGTGCCCGTTGATAGAGCAGCTCGGCCTTTCCGTACTGGCCTTGGCTGTAGTAGAGCCTCGCCAGGTTGTTGAGGCTCGTAGCCACATCGGGATGTTCGGGGCCGAGTGCCCTCTCCAAGATGGAGAGTGAGCGCTGATAGAGCGGCTCGGCCTTCCCGTACTGGCCTTGGGTGCGATAGAGTGCCGCCAGGTTGTTGAGGCTCGTAGCCACATCGGGATGTTCGGAGCCGAGGGTCTTCTCGCGGATCTGGAGCGCTTCTTCGAGGAAAAGCCGCGCCTCGGCGTATCGTCCGACCTCAAGAGCAAGCATACCCGCCACGTTGAGATACGTCGGATTGTCCGGCTCGAGCTTGGCGGCCTCCTGGTAATACGTATATGCCTTGGCATAGTCGATCCGTGCGTCGGCAAGCTGACCCAATTGGTACGCCGCTTCCGCGGCCTTTTCGTTGCTCGCGGCGGCTTGCGCTTTGCCCTGCTCAAGCGCCTCGCCGAAGAGCGCTTCGGCGGCGGCCGTGTCGCCTTTGGCCAGCGCTTCCTGTGCTTGCGTCAACTGGTCCTCAGGAAGCTCTCCCTGGAACAACCTCGCAAGTGCCTGGGTCGCTTCGATCAGCTTTGCCTTAAATTCAGCCAGCGATGCTTTTGGATTTTGGCGCTTTGCGGTGGCCGCGGCCAGCTCTTTCTCCAAGAGCGCAAGTCTGTCTTTGTCGGTGGCGCTCGTTCTCACGAACTCCTCGCGTAGCCCTTGTTCCAGGCGTTTGAGGCGCTCTTCGTGTTCCTTGAGCGTGATGCCGATATTGATGGTGGTATTGGCCCCGGTGTTGGTGACGGCCACGCCGCCTGACCCTGCCGTAGTGTTAACGTTTCCGGCGACGCCACCATCTCCGACCGAGACGCTAGTTGGTGAACCTGGTTTTGAGTCAGCGGAGAAGTGTACGTATCGTTGCCATCCTCTGATCCAGCGCCACCAGAATGAGGTTGCGGCCGCTTGATGTTCCCCCGCGATTCCTTTGATCAATCTCTCTAAATCGTGCTCGAAGCGCGCGGGACTGATCTCGATCGCATTGCGTTCCGCCATTAAAGCAATCTCTGTCGGCAAATCGTTGGCGTCGGGCATGCGCGCGCCTCCGACCAAGGTGGGGATGACGAGCTTTTTACGGGAGAGCGCTTCGGCGATTTCGGTGCGGACGAAATCACGGGGACTATCGAGCCTGCGTTTGCCCTCGGCATCTTTCGCTCGTAGCCAGTCATTGCCGATGATGGCGATCAGCGCATCGCACTTTGCGATCTCCTCACCGATCACGCTCGCGAATTCCGCCCCAGGCGCGATGGTGTCGAGGTCTCGGAAGACGTTCTCCGGCCCGAAGCGATCACGCAAGCGGTCGAAGATCCGCCCGGCGATGCCTTCGCTATCCTCGCGGCGGTAGTTGAGAAAGACTCGCGGCATGTGCAGTTGAATGCGTGGGATTGTATGGAAAGTATACCGAGAACGGGCATAATTTTCCTAAGATGCAAGACGCCCCCTGTCAACTGTCACCCCGGCGAAAGCCGGGGTCCAGTGTGGCATAGCAGCTCATCCTGGATGCCGGCTTTCGCCGGCATGACGTCAGGAAAAGAGTAAGTTATGCCCGTTGTTGGTATAAATTCGCGACTTCGTTATTGTGAAAACTCAACGGTTGCCGGTAGCGCGTGTAGGATGGGCTGAGTTTACGAAGCCCATCGGTCGCGACCGATGCGCCTCCTAACGTCGGCACATCCTACGCGGGCTATGCCTAGTATGGCGTAACCTCAAGACACTCCTCGTGTTAGACGCCCCAAAGCCGCGCCGCTTGTCAGCACGCCATGCACCTCCTCAACAGCCTCGCTCACGGAGGCGTGACGGCCGACGTGCCATAAGCACAAGCCGGCGCCGAAGGCCAATGCGTCCCGCATGGGTCCTGGTTTACCGTCCAGCATCTCCATTCCTCGATCGGCCGCGGCGCGTGCAAGGGATTTCGGATCCGCGGCCAAGGGACCCGAGGCTACCGGCGCAACGGTAGGGGTAGGAGCGGCCTTTGCGGTTTGGTCGAATCCTAAACCGGCGGGGTCAACTTCGATCGATTCTAGTTCCGTTTGTCCGCGGTAGTAGAACAAGCGTGCGGGTTTCTGCAAGTAGGGGATGACGCCGCCTTCCAAGCCCTTCACGATCAAGGCCGAGTCGAATCGCGCGGCGCGGGCGAGGAGGGCATAGATCCGCGGATAGTTTTTATGCACATAGCCGGTGATCAAATGTGTTTTCCGGCGGCCGCGAATGGGCGCGATCGCAATCTCGGCGGTGTTGAGCACTGAGCGCTTCACGATCAGATTGCGTAGCTGCGTCAGCGCGTGCAGTTGGGGGGCGTAGGACGATTGGTCCACATAGGCCCAGCCGATGCCGGGATCCGCGACGCGCTCGGCGGCCTCCGCAACGCTAAGGCCGACCGCTTGACCCGCCGTGCGCAGCACTTGCCTAGCCGTGAGGCCGAATTTTGGCCCGAGGGTCTCGACGCCGTGGGTGATCGCGGGTACGCCGCAGGCGGCGAGCAGGGCGGGCAAGAACGGCGACGCAGGCAGCATGCGCTTACAACCATCATAGGGGTCGCTCAGTACCAGAAGTTCATCGACGTGAGCGGTGACGGTGTGCGTGACCTCAAGGAGCGCTTGGAGGACGCCGAGCGTCTCCTCGTCGGTTTCGCGCTTCATGCGCAGCGCGATGAGAAAGACGCCGGCTTGAACGGGATCGACCCGCGCATCGAGAACGGTGCGCATCCCGCCCCGGGCATCGGCCTCCGAGATGTTTTTGCTCATCTCCGGTCCGGTGGCGATGCGTTGCAGAATCGAATGCATGAGTGCCTGCGCATCGGCGGGCTCAGTGAGCGGGGTCATCGTGCTTCCTCCGCGACCAGCCATTTACGCGCGAATCTGTATAAAATGCCACGTCTCAGCCGCGAACAGATCCCGCACATGGTCGCGCCCTCGGGGATCACGCGCTTGACGATGCTATAGGTGTCCTGCTCGATGATGTGGAAGGGGATGCCGAAGCGTTGCAAATATAGCGGCAATACATCCTCGGGGAAGCCCGGCTGTTTTTGATCGAGATTGACGGCCACAAGCTCGAATGCCACGGGAGCACGCCGCCTGAGGTTGAGCAAAATATCGAGCATCGTGTAGGAATCCTTGCCGCCCGAAAGGCACACCATCACCCGGTCGCCTTCGTCGATCATGCGAAAGTCCTCGAGGGCGCGACCTACGTTGCGGCGTATGCGCTTGTGTAACTTGTTGAGCTCGAGCTCTCGGCTCTTTGCCGTAGCGGCCATTCGATACCCCCAGGTGCTATACTCGTATGGTATTATTCTACAGTGGAAATTAAGAATCTATTTAACAATTCGCGTACACCGATTAAGGAGAAAAAACATGGCACACACCGTTCGCAAGATGGACTACTGTTACCTCACCATCGCTAGCCGCGCGGGGCAGGGTGGCAAGATCCTAAAAATCCTCAAGGAGGCAGGCGTCAACCTGCTTGCGTTCAGCGCGTTCCCGTGCGGCCAGGGCCTGGCGCAATTTGACCTTATGCCGGAGAAAATGGCGGATCTGACCCAGGTCGCCAAGCTTAACAAGTGGAAAGTGAGCAACCCGAGAAAGGGATTCTTGGTTCAAGGGGATGACGCAGTGGGCGCCGCCTTGGCCCCGCTGGCAAAGCTCGCGGATAAGAAGATCAATGTCACCGCGGCGGATGCCATCAGTACCGGTAACGGGCGCTTTGGCATGATCTTCTGGGTAAAACCCAAGGACTACCAAAGCGCAGCGACAATCCTGGGCGCGAAGTAGTCCATTGAACTGTGCAAAAGTTACTGTGCAGCCCATCTGCTTTGTCCCGTGCTCGCTCGTCGCTCGCCTATCTACCTTGATATGTCTCGCGACTCGCTCCGCGGCTTCGCGCATCTGGGCTTGCTCGCGACACTTTTGCAGAGCTTCCTTAGGTTGATGTCTCGATCTCGGCCGCGTGTTGTATCCCGATAGGTTTGAGGTCATCGTCGTTGGGGGCGGCCACGCCGGAACCGAGGCGGCGTTAGCCGCGGCGCGGCTCGGCGCCCGGACGCTGTTATTGACGCAGAACATCGAGACGCTCGGGCAGATGTCCTGCAACCCGGCGATCGGCGGCATCGGCAAAGGGCATTTAGTCAAAGAGATCGATGCCCTTGGCGGGTTGATGGCGCGGGCCGCCGACCGGGCGGGGATCCAGTTTAGGATATTGAACGCCAGCAAGGGTCCGGCGGTGCGCGCAACCCGTGCGCAGATCGACCGGACCCTTTATAGGCGCGTCGTGCGGCGAGCGCTCGACGCACAGGCCAATCTCACGATCTTTCAAAACTCAGTCGAGGACCTGATGCTGGCCGGTGACCGGATCGCCGGGATCGTCACGCAGATCGGGCTGCGCTTCGAGGCGCCCTGTGTCGTCTTGACCGTGGGGACTTTTCTCGGCGGTAAGATCCATGTGGGCGATCAAAACCACCAAGGAGGCCGCGCGGGGGATCCGCCGTCCAATGTTTTGGCGCAACGGCTGCGGGAAATGCCGTTCCGTGTCGGCCGGCTGAAGACGGGGACACCTCCGCGGCTCGATGGGCGCACGCTGGACTTCTCGAAGATGGAGCCGCAACCGGGGGACGAACCGGTACCGGTATTTTCTTTTCTCGGCACGAACGCCGAACATCCGCGCCAGGTCCAATGCTATATCACCCGCACGAACGCGCGCACTCACGCCTTGATTCGTGCGGGGCTCCATCGCTCGCCGATGTACAACGGCACCATCGAAGGGGTGGGTCCGCGCTATTGTCCCTCGGTGGAAGACAAGGTTGTGCGGTTTGCCGACAAGGAGACCCACCAGATTTTCGTCGAGCCGGAAGGATTGGAGACCGATGAAGTTTATCCGAACGGGATCTCGACCAGCCTTCCCTTCGACGTGCAGATGGCGTTCGTGCGTTCGATCGCGGGATTCGAGCGGGCCCATGTCACCCGTCCCGGTTACGCGATCGAATACGATTTTTTCGACCCGCGCGACTTGCGGCCCTCTCTTGAGACCAAGTACATCCGCGGTCTGTTTTTCGCCGGTCAGATTAACGGCACGACCGGTTACGAGGAGGCGGGCGCGCAGGGCTTGGTCGCGGGGATGAACGCGGTTTTGAGGGCCCGGGATCGCGACCCTTGGACGCCGCGCCGCGATGAGGCCTATATCGGCGTGCTGGTCGATGATTTGATCACCCGCGGTACGAACGAGCCGTACCGCATGTTCACCAGCCGCGCCGAGTACCGACTGATGTTGCGAGAAGATAACGCCGATCTCAGGCTCACGCCGAAAGGCCGGACATTGGGCCTGGTGGACGATGCGCGCTGGCGCACGTTTGAAAGCAAACGCGACCAAATCGCATCCGAGCAAACGCGCCTGCGGGCGACATGGTTGCGGCCGGACGATATTCCACCCGCCGAGGCCCTGCGCGTACTCGGCGGGCCATTGGCGCGCGAGCAAACACTCGCCGAGCTGCTACGGCGGCCGGATTTAGCCTACCAAGCTCTCATGTCATTGCCCGGTGCCGGGCCCGGCGTCGATGATCCCAGCGTGGCCGGGCAGATCGAGATCCAAGCCCGCTACAGCGGTTACATCGATCGGCAACAGCAAGAGGTGACGAGAAATCAGGCGCAGGAGGAGACTCCGCTGGCGCTCGATTTGGACTATACGGTCGTTCGCGGCTTGTCGGCGGAGGTCGTTCAAAAATTATCGCAATACCGGCCCGCAACGCTTGGGCAGGCTTCCCGGATCTCAGGCATCACCCCCGCGGCGATTTCATTGCTGCGCGTGCATTTGAAGAAACGGACTTTACCTCGCGCCCAGAGCGCTTAAGCCCGTGGATGCGCTCGCGCTCCATCTGGACGCGGGGCTCGGATCCATGGGACTCGATCTCGCGGCGGATCGGCGCGCGGCCCTGATCGCATTCCTGCGCCTACTGCACCGCTGGAATCGCGTTTACAATCTCAGCGGGGTCCGTGATCCCGATGCGATGGTGGCGCGGCACCTCTTGGATAGCCTCGCCGTGCTCCCCTACCTCTACGGCGAACGGCTTCTCGATATCGGCAGCGGCGCGGGTATACCGGGCATGGTGTTGGCCCTCGCGGATCCCGATCGAGAATGGGTGCTCCTCGATCGGAGTCTCAAGAAGATCCGTTTCCTGCGCCAAGTGCTTATCGAGCTAGAGCCGGGGCGCGTCGAGATCGTGCACGCGCGGGCCGAAGACTATCGTTCCGAACCCGCCTTTTCGACCGTGATCTCGCGGGCCGTGGGATCGCTGGATAGGCTGGTGCGTTTGGCCATGCCAGTGAGTCGCCACGACGGACGCATCCTGGCGATGAAAGGCAACTACCCGGCGGCGGAGATCGAAGCGCTCGGTTCCGGGGTCTCGGAAGCGCACGTGCATCGCCTTGAGGTTCCGGCGTTGACAGCGCCACGGCATCTCGTGGTGATATGTGTGGGGTCAGCGCGAGGTTAGTATGCGGAAGATAATCGAGGCTCGTTTTGAATGCTGTATCGGTGAGTCGGCGCAGGTTAGCCAGATATCGTAGGCGGATCAGGTGGCGGCGTACTTGAGGAAGGCCGCGGGTGAAAGCGCTCGCACCGGCGAGCGACGATAGTCCGTAACGTTACGCGTCACGATTACGTCCGCCTGCCAGGCCAGCGCGGCGGCCGCTTGAAACGCATCCTCGACGTCCGACAGAGGCAGATCGAGGGCGCGGCGGGCATCGGCGGTCGCCACAGGCGCAACCCCGACGAGGCGCAGCAGGCGTTCCAGAAAAAGCCGCCCGCCGTCCTTGAGGAGGTAAGCGCAGTTGGTCAGGGAGTGCCAGGCCACGGCCGCCGCGCCGCCCGATTCAGCCCAGCGCAGCACGTCCGCGCTGTCTGCGGCGAACGGCTCACGTGCCAGCACCACGTCCAGCAGGATGTCGGTATCCAGCAGTACTCTCACCGGCGGCGGGCGATGTGGCGGGCGTGCAAGGCGTCATAGAGCGGATTGCGTCCAGGCTCCACGGTGCGCAGTTCGGCACATCCGAGCATCTTATCCACCAGCGAACCGCCCGTCCCGGCTGCGTCCGGCGAGCGGAGAAACGCCTCGATCAAGCCGGAAACGGTGGTGCTCCGCGCCCGTGCCACCGCCTTGGCGCGGGCGTGCACCGCGGGATCTAGGGTGATGGTGACACGGGTCTTCATGCGTATGCATCGTAAGGATGCTTCATGCATACTGTCAAGCGGGGAGCCTTGCGCCGCTTGATGCGGGGCGCCTTCGATTGCGTGCCCCGCCCGGTTTCCTGCCGGTCTCGCGGGCGCGGGCCTTACGCTCGATGTGGCGCGGCACCTCTTGGACAGCCTCGCCGTGATTTCCTACCTCTATGGCGAACGGCTCCTCGATATCGGCGGGTATACGGGCATGGTGTTGGCTCGCGGATCCCGGTCGTAGAATGGGTGCTCCTCGATCGGAGCCTCAAGAAGATCCGTTGCCTGCGCCGTGCTCATCGAGCTAGAGCTGGAGCGAGTCGAGATCGTGCACGCGCGGGCCGAAGACTATCGTCCCGAACGTGCCTTTTCGACCGTGATCTCTCGGGCCGTGGGATCGCTGGACATGCTGGTGCGTTTGGCCATGCCAGTGAGTCGCGACGACGGGCGCATCCTGGCGATGAAGGGAAGCTACCCGGCGGCTGAGATTGAAGCGCTCGGTTCGCCCTCTACCGCTCAAGCGCCGAAAGCGCTGCCTCTTTCCGCTTGAGCATATTGATTGCCTTCACCGCCGTCTCGATGTCGCTTTGCGCATCTACGAACAGCGCACTAAGATTGGGCAATCGGAGGAGCTAAACGCCTTACCTGCGTCCGAGCTCTATCGGCGGCTCCTAGGCATTTACAGCTTTTCGGTCATAGACGACACGGTACGCTGGCTGGAGATTGGGCAGTTTCTTGGTCGGAGCGGAATTGGGATCATTGGAGTCAACAGCCTCTATGCGTACACGCTCACCCCAAAGGGAGTCGCGTTTGCAAAGTCCCGTTCTTTGCCCTCGGCTGACCGAGGACTCCTCTCCACAGAGGACCCTTATAGTGTATTTTTGGCGAGGCAGTTCCTGGCACAAGACGATGTGCTCTTCGAGATTCTCACGAAAACTCTCCCAAAGTCCGGATTTGCGATACATGATGGCTGCGTCGATGGACTCGACGCATTTCGTGGCGAGATTCTCCTTAAGATTCGCAGGGCCCGCTTCTTCCTCTGCCTCCTCACACATCGCGAGGAGATAAAAGGTGGTGGATTTGCTTCGAGTGTTTGGCTCTATCAGGAAACCGGCGCCGCAGTCGCGCTTCAGAAGAAGCCTCTCGTCCTAGTTGAGGAAGGGCATGCATGAGCACTATGCGGGCGAAATGCAGAAGCCTACGAATACATCACCTTCTCTCGATCAAACTTCGCATCCGTGCTACCAGAGGTGGTCCGTCGTCTTCAGGGGGACCTCACCGCGAATCACATTCCTCTGCCCCTTGCGAGAGACGGCTAACCCGTCGTTCCAGCGGACCGCCTACGGCAGCCGCTGAACTCTGGCGTGTGTGCCGGGCATGGCACGAAGCGAGTCGGGTGAAAGTCCCGATACCAGGTATTCGCAGAGCCGAAGGTTAGGAGAAGGGCAAGGGCGTCATCGCGAGGTGGGGTCTGAAGGAAGTCCA
>Ga0136625_1000193_pt1 | contig 16740 bp, 15 predicted proteins | sample AntDrymUQ4832306_2_FD_104672 | JGI IMG/M metagenome (GOLD analysis project Ga0136625, IMG submission 104672) | Polar desert sand microbial communities from Dry Valleys, Antarctica - metaG UQ483 (23.06) | ecosystem: Environmental > Terrestrial > Soil > Desert | place: Antarctica: Dry Valley...
CGCCGGATGGTCATGTCGGAGACGTTCAGCAACTGCGAGAGCTCGATGACCCGGATCGCGCCGCGGCGCTCCACCTCACGCAAGATGTGGTCCTGACGCTCCGCTGCCAACACTGGCTGCTGTCCTCCCGTCCCGTTTGTCGAACATCGAGCCCGACTCGCACAGTGAAGCACAGCGGCACGCACACCGGCACTCTGACCGCTCCCGTTCGGTCGTGACAATTTGCGTAGCTATTTGTTCAAAGATGTTGACAACCGTGTGAACGTGCGCTGTACTTGGGCCCGAAGTCAGCGAGTTGCCACCGCCGACACGAGCGGCATAGCTCCGTGTGAGTTCGCTCATCAGTTCTTGCGCAAGGATGTTCAACAGTGTTTGCTCATTGGTACAAAATGTTTTACCGGCCGTTCAACCTGACGGCCCACCACGCAAGGAGACCCCGATGCAACGTACGACCCAATACAGGTGGCGGGCGCTCGCCGCTGCCGGCCTCGTCAGCCTGGCCGCCGCCGGATGCACCGATTCGGGTGACGACGAGTCCTCGCCCAGCGATGCGTCCGGCGCCACCGGAACAGAAGGCGGCGACGACGAGCAGGTGGTGCGCACGGACGTCACGTCCAAGGGCGAGGGGTGCACGCTCGAGCAGTACGGCGCAGAACCGCTCGATCTGACCGATGCGGTGGTGGGCTTCTCACAGTCCGAACCCGACACCGCCGCCTTCCGCGCAGCGGAGACCAAGTCGATCCGCGAGGCGGCAGAACAGGTGGGCGTCAAGGAGCTGCTCGTCACCAACGCCAACAACGAGCTCCCGAAGCAGATCTCGGACATCCAGGACATGCTCAACCAGGGTGCCCAGTTCCTGATCGTGGCACCGGTGAACTCAGACGGCCTCGACCCGGCGTTGGCAGCGGCCAAGGAAGCCGGCGTGCCGGTGCTCACGATCGACCGCAAGGTCACGAACGAGCCGTGCTCGGATTACATCGCCTTCCTCGGCTCGGACTTCTACCAGCAGGGCCAGCGCGCCGCCGACGCCATGAACGAGGCCACGGGCGGGGAGGGCCAGGTCGCCATCCTGCTCGGCTCGTCGGGCAACAACGTCACCGACAACCGCAACGCCGGGTTCAAGGACCAGGTGGAGGAGAGGTACCCGGGGCTCGAGATCGTGGCGGAGCAGACCGCCAACTTCGCCCGTGACGAGGGGCAGACCGTGACCGAGCAACTGCTGCAGTCGAACTCTGAGATCACGGCGATCTACGCCCACAACGATGAAATGGGCCTCGGTGCCGTGACCGCCGTCGAGGCTGCCGGAAAGGCGCCCGGTGACGACATAAAGATCGTGTCGATCGACGGGACCCGCAACGCCGTGCAGGCGATCGTCGACGGGCAGATCAACGCGGTGATCGAGTCGAACCCGCGGTTCGGTCCGCTCGCCTTCGAGACCGCCCAGAAGTTCTACGATGGCGAGGCGATCCCCGAGGACGTCATCATCGAAGACGACGAGTACAACAGCGAGAACGCCGAGGAGAACCTCGACAAGGCCTTCTGAACCCCGACACGCCGTTCGTGAGCAACTCCGACACCATCGTCCGCACGGCACACACCGCAACGGCCGTACTGGAGACCGTCGGGGTGGACAAGTCGTTCGGCGGGGTCGATGCCGTCCGCGATGTCGACTTCTCGCTCGCCGCAGGTGAGATCCGCGCCTTGGTCGGCGAGAACGGCGCAGGCAAGTCGACGCTGGTCAAGGTGTTGACCGGCGTGTACCCGCCCGATGCCGGTGAGATCTACTTCGAAGGCGAACCCGTCACGTTCTCCCGCCCCCTCGACGCCCAGCATGTCGGGATCTCCACCGTCTACCAGGAGGTAAACCTGGTCCCGCTACTGTCGGTGGCCCGAAACATCTTCCTCGGGCGCGAGCCTCGCGGGCGGCTCGGCCTGGTGGACGTCGACGAGATGAACGACCGGGCACGCGCCATCACCTCACGATTCGCCATCGATCTCGATGTCACCGAGGAACTCGGACGGCTGGGCCTTGGCGCTCAGCAGATGGTCGCGCTTGCCCGCGCGGTCTCCGTCGAGAGTCGCGTCGTCATCATGGACGAACCGACGTCGTCACTGGAGGCCCGGGAGGTGGCGACCCTGTTCGAGGTTGCCCGCAATCTGCGCGACGAAGGGGTCGGGCTGGTGTTCGTGTCGCACCGGCTCGACGAGCTATGGCAGCTATGCGACTCGGTGACCATCCTGCGCGACGGGCGCAACGTGCACAGCGGTGCGATGGCCGATCTCGACCGGCTGACGTTGGTGTCAATGATGCTCGGGCGCGACGTCGACGAGGTCGTCGAGCACGGCGCCACCGAATTCGGCGACTCACACCTCCAAGGGCGAGATCCGGTGCTGTCGGTGTCGGACGTCGAGGTCCGCAACCGCCTTCACGGGGTCACCTTCGACGTGCGACCGGGCGAGGTCGTCGGGCTCGCCGGACTGCTCGGCTCGGGACGCAGCGAAACGGTCAAGGCCGTGTACGGCGCGCTGCACAGCCAGTCGGGCAGCGTCGAGGTCGCCGGCCGGCGGATCAAGCCCAACTCGGTGCGGGGCGCCCTGCGGGCGAGTGTGGCGATGCTCTCAGAGGACCGCAAGGCGGAGGGCATCATCTCCGACCTGTCGGTGCGCGACAACATCGCACTCGCCGTGCTGAGCCGCTGCTCGCGGGCCGGTTTCGTCTCCGAATCGGCGATCGACCGGCTGGTGGAGACGTTCGTCAGGCGATTGCAGATCAAGGTGTCCAGCCCTCGCCAGAAGGTGCGCGAGCTGTCTGGCGGCAACCAGCAGAAGGTGTTGCTGGCGAGATGGCTGTGCACAGAGCCAACGGTGCTGCTGCTCGACGAGCCAACGCGCGGTATCGACGTGGGCGCCAAGAGCGAGGTCCAGGCGCTGATCGACGAGCTGGCCGAGCAGGGACTCGGCGTGGTGTTGATCTCCAGCGAGATGGAGGAACTGGTGGAGGGCGCCGACCGGATCGTCGTGCTGCGAGACGGCCATGTCGAGGGCGAGCTCGACGGTGCAACGTTGAGTAGTTCCGAGCTGCTGGCGGCACTCGCCGGCGACATCGCCACAGCCGACGCCCTGGCGCAGGAACACGCCGATGGCTGACGCCGGTCCGGCGCGAGTCCCGACGCTGGAGGCGATCGACGAGAAGTTCGGGCCACCGGAACCAACCGATCAGCCGAGCGGATACTTCCGCAGAATGGTCGACGCCGATTGGCTGCGACGCAACGGCGTCTACGCGACGCTGGCGCTGTTGATCGGCGTGAATGTGGTGATCACCGACAACTTCGTCAGCTCCAACACGCTGCGGCTGCAGCTGGTGCAGGTGGCGCCGGTGCTGATCGTCGCCCTCGGCATGGCGCTCGTGATCGGTACCGAGGGAATCGACCTGTCAGTCGGAGCGACCATCGCCCTGGCGGCTGCGATCATCCCGCTGTACATCGGGTACGGTGCGCCTGGCGCGATCGGTCTCGCCCTCTTCGCCGGCGTCGTGACGGGCAGTGTCGCCGGGCTGCTGGTCGCCGGCATCGGCGTGCAACCGATCGTCGCCACGCTCGGCATCATGGTCGCTGGTCGCGGGGTGGCCAACCTGCTCGGTGGCGAGATCAAGAGCATCCGAGACCCTGCGATCGTTTCGCTCGGCACGGACTCGGTGGCCGGTGTGCCGTACGTCGTCGTGATCGCCGGCGCAGTCTCGCTGGTGGTGTGGGGCGTCGTGCGTCACAGCACCTACGGACGCCAACTCGTCGCCATCGGCGGCAACAAGCGGGCCGCCGAGCTCGCAGGGCTCCCGGTGAAGCGGGTGCTTGCCACCACGTACGTGGTCAGCGGCGTGCTCGCTGCCCTCGCCGGGGTGCTGCTGGCGGCACGGTCCAGGGCGAGCGACCCCACCAAGATCGGCCTGCTGATGGAGCTCGCCGCGATCACCGCTGTCGTCGTCGGCGGTACGCCGCTGTCGGGCGGTCAGGTGCGGATCGTCGGCACCATCGCCGGAGCGCTTCTGATCCAGCTCATCGGCGCAACGCTGATCGCCCACGACATCCCCGACTCCACGGCGCAGATGGTGCAGGCCGTGATCGTCGTGGCCGCCGTGTACGTCCAGCTCGGTGTCCGCAGGGCGAACCGATGACCGCCGTGGAGCTCTCCGAGCCGACGCACCCCGCGGTGTCACGCCCGACAACTGGAGCCAGGGCGGCGAGGGTGTTGCAGCGGCAGGGCGCCCTGGTGATCCTCGTCATCGTGGTGGTGTCGGCGAAGTTCGGATTCGATCGCTTCGCCACCACGAGAAACGTGACCAGCATCGCCGAGCAGGCGTCGTTCCTCGGGTTCGTCGCGCTGGGGATGACCTTCGTCATCCTCTCGGGGGGTATCGACCTGTCGGTCGGATCGGTGTTCGCACTCGGTGGCGTCCTCGCTGCGTGGGGCTCCCAACACGGCACATGGCTGGCAGTGCTGCTGCCGATCGTCGTCTGCTCGGCGATCGGCCTGGCTCAGGGGCTGATCATCGCCAGGGGTGGGCTGCCACCGTTCATCGTCACGCTCGCCGGGTTACTGTTCGCCCGAGGGACGGTGTTGGCGATCACCGACGAGGGGTCCACGACGTACAAGGTGCCGACGGGATCCGCCTTCCGGGATTTCGCCCAGGGCGAGTTGCTCGGCGTCGGGTACGCGGTGTGGATCGTGGTGGCCCTGTTCGCCGTCGGTGGCGTGGTGCTGCATCGGACGTCGTACGGCTCGACGGTGCTGGCGATCGGCGGTCAGGAGGACGCCGCGGCGCTGATGGGCCTGCCCGTGGTGCGCACCAAGGTCGTCACCTACGCGATGTCCGGCCTGCTGGCGGGTGTGGGCGGCATGATGATCGCCTCGTACACGTCGTCGGGTGTCACGATCCTGGGGGTCGGCACCGAGCTCGAGGTGATCGCCGCCGTCGTGCTGGGCGGCACACTGCTGACAGGGGGATCCGGCACGGTGCTCGGCACCGTCGTCGGGGTGCTGCTGCTGCAGGTGATCAAGAACGTGATCAACCAGGTCGGCTCGCTGGACTCGAGCTGGCAGGCCGTGGTCAGTGGGTCGATCCTGCTCGCCGTCGTGACCGTGCAGCGATACCTGGCGCGCATCGAGCGCCAGTGACGGGCTGACGTCAGGCTTGCGCCTCCTCGGGCTCGTCGAGGGCCGCGAGAGCCGTCGCCAGCAGTGAGCTGGAGCCGAAGCGGAACGTCGCCGCGGATACCCAACCGTCGCCCATGATGCGATCGGCCAGCTCCAGGTAGGCGGCGGCCTCGGCGAGATCGCGGACGCCCCCGGCGGCCTTCACGCCAACCGGTCGATCGGCCGTGGTCAGTACGCCGAGGATGGTCTCGACGGCCTCCGGTGTCGCCGAAACATCGATCTTGCCGGTGGACGTCTTCACGAAGTCGGCGCCGTGCTCTACGACGAAGCGGGCTGTGGCGTCGACCTGCGCCCGCTCGCTCATGGCGCCGGTTTCGATGATCACCTTGAGTGTCTTGTTCCCGGTCGCCTGACGCACGGCGTCGATCACCGCCGCTGCCGGCTCCGTCTCGCCGCCCAGGAACCGTTGGTACGGCAGCACCATGTCGATCTCGTCGGCCCCGTCGTCAAGAGCGTTGCGCGTCGCCGCCACCACGTCGTCGACGTCCTCGTTGCCGCCGGGAAAGTTCACAACCGTCACGAGTCTGACGGTGGTCTCGGCGTCGGAGCCGAGCTCGTCCAGCCGCTTGCGGGCCAGGCCGACGAACTGGGGGTAGATGCAGACGCCGGCGGCCGCAGCTCCCGGCCCGCTGGCTCGCTCACACAGCTCGACCACGTCGTCATCGGTGCAGTCATCGGACAGGTTAGTGGCGTCGATCAGGCCGATCACCCGCCCGGCGACCTCAACTTCGGACACGACGATCAGGCTAGCCCTGCTCGTGCTGATGACTGTTTCGATGTACGACCGTGGCCGGATCACAGTTGCTGCCGCAGACGATCACGACGACGCGCTCTGCGGCCTCTGGCACGAACGCCGCTGCCCGCAGCGCCGCCAGTGCCGTGGCGCCGCCGGGCTCGACGACCAGGCGGAACTGGTCCCACAGCACCCGCTGCGCATCACGGATGTCGTCGTCGTCGACCACGACGGCGTCGTCGACGAACCGCCGCACGACCGACCAGGCGATATCGCCGAGCCGCTTGGCGCCGAGCGAGTCGGCGGCGACGCCGCTCACCTCTACCGCGGTCGGGCTGCCGTGGTCGAGTGCCGTGCGCAGGCAGCAGCTGGCGACTGGCTCGACACCGACCACCCGGCGGCGGTCGCCGATCCACGCCGCCTGCCCGGCGATGAACCCGCCGCCGCCGGCCGCCACGAGCAGGGTGTCGTACCCGTCGACCTGCTCCTCGAGCTCGCGGGCGACCGTGCCCTGCCCGGCCACCACGGCGCGGTGCTCGTAGGGGTGCACGGCGAGGGCGCCGGTCACGGCGCCACGCTCGTCGGCGGCGACCTGCGCGTCATCGTAGAGCCCGTCGATCACGAACACGTCGGCGCCGAGCGCGGCGATGCGTTCGCGCTTGGTCGCAGGGCTCGTGGACGGCACGAACACCTCGGCCGACAGGCCGAGCTCACGTGCCACGTGGGCGACGGCCATGCCGTGGTTGCCTCCGGACGCGGCGATGAGGCCGCTGACGGGAACCTCGCCGGCATCGAGCGCTGCGAGCACGCGGTTGAACGCGCCGCGCGCCTTGAACGACCCGGTGTGCTGCAGCAGCTCGAGCTTCAGCACGACGTCGACGGGCAGCCCGAGGTCGGCTGCCCGCCCCGAGATCACCGGCGTGCGGCGCACGCGCGACCCGATGCGTCTCGCGGCCGCGTCCACGTCGTCCGCCAAGACCAGCGGTTGGCTCACGCGCTCGACCTCAACGTTGGCGGGGCGGCCAGGGTACGAAACCACTCGTACGGGCGACGTAGTCGGCGTAGCCCGGCTTGGACGTGTGCATCGACCGCTCGAGCAGGCTCTTGCCGGTCTTCGCCACCAGCAGGTAAGTCATCACGACGGGTGAGAGCACCGTGAGCACGCCGGGCCAACGCTCGGCGGCCACCAGGAAGATGCCGAACCACACGCACGAGTCGCCGAAGTAGTTGGGATGGCGGGTGTATCGCCAAAGACCGCGATCCATCACCTGGCCTTTGTTGGCAGGGTCGGCCCGGAAACGGGACATCTGGAAGTCACCGACGGCCTCGAAGAACAATCCGACGGCCCACACGGCGCCGCCGAGCAAGCCGATCACACCGATGTCGCCTTCGTGGTGCACCGCCACCTGCACCGGCAGGGACACGAACCACATCGCCAGCCCCTGCGGCAGATACACCTTTGCAGCGGCCTCGGCTACCCCTGGCTCCTTTCCACCGAACAGTGCCCGATAGCGTGGATCCTCCGGCTGACCGGCGTTGCGCAAGCCGATGTAGCTGCCGAGCCGCACTCCCCAGGCGACGGTCATCATCACCACCAACAACCTGCGGACATCGTCGGCATCCTCGTTGGAGCTGACGGACGTCACCAGGCAGATCACCGCCACGATGGCGAAACCGAGACCCCACACGACGTCGACGATGCTGTGCTTGCGCCGGGCGATGGCCACCGCGCAGGTGAGTCCCATGACGACGACGATCACCCCCAGCGACACGGCGCTGGTGAGCAGCAGCTTCGACCAGGGGTAGTCAGTCATGTGGCGGTTGATGTGCCGCCAGCGCCGACATCGGGCTCGGACGGTGGGAGACGGATCGCAGCGATCCGATACGACGTGCCCTCGTCGACATGCACCTGATGCTCGCCGTCGACGAGCGGGACGGGAGGACCCGACAGCACCGAGACCACGCAGCCCTTGCGGTCCACGTCGACGCTCATGCGGCTGCCGTGGCGGGTGATGCGGAACTCGAAGCCGTCCCAGCCCTTGGGCAGGGACGGCGTGAAGCGCAGCGCCAGACCGTTGTCGATCATCCCGGCGAAACCGAACACCAGCGCCCCCCACGCGCCGCCGGCCGAGGCGATGTGCACGCCATCTGTCGTGTTGGCGTGGATGTCGGCGAGGTCTGCGAACAGGGCCTCGCGGAAGTAGTCGAGCGCCAGCGATTCGTAGCCGATCTGCGCTGCGACCACCGCCTGCACGCACGCCGACAGCGACGAGTCGCCGGTGGTGATCGGGTCGTAGTAGTCGAAGTTGCGCCGCTTCTGCTCGAGCGTGAACAGCTCGCTGGCGAGGAACATGGCCAGCACCACGTCTGCCTGTTTGAGCACCTGGTGCCGGTAGATGACGAGCGGGTGGAAGTTCAGCAGCAGCGGATACTTGTCGGGTGGTGTGCCATCGAAGTCCCACGGCTCCCGGTCGAGGAAGTTCTCGTCTTGCGGATGGATGCCGAGGCGCTCGTCGTAAGGGATGTACATCGCCTCCGCCGCCGTGTTCCAACCCTTGATCTCTGACTCGTCGAGCTCGAGACGTCGGCACAACCTGTCGTAGGCCGGGCGGTCCCACTCCTTCAGCAGTTCGATGCTGCGCGCGGCGTACCGCAGATTGAAGCGCGCCATGACGTTCGTGTACATGTTGTCGTTGACGACGGTGGTGTACTCGTCGGGGCCCGTCACGCCGTAGATGCGGAACGTCTTCTCGCCATTGTTGGCGTAGAAGCCGAGGTCCTCCCACAGCCGCGCCGTCTCGGCCAGCATCTCGACGCCTTCGTCGGCGAGGAAGTAGATGTCGCCGGAGGCATCGAGGTACCGCTTGAGCGCGAACATGATCGCGGCGTTGATGTGGTACTGCGCCGTGCCGGCGGCGTAGTAGGCCGACGCCTCCTCGCCGTTGATGGTGCGCCACGGGTACAGCGCGCCCCGCTGGTTCAGGTCGACGGCCCGTTGCCGGGCCACCGGCAGCATGCGCCAGCGAAAGCGCAGCAGCTTCCTGGCTGCGTCGGGGTTGGTGTAGGAGAGGAACGGGACGATGTAGGTCTCCGTGTCCCAGAAGTAGTGGCCCTCGTAGCCGGCGCCAGTGACGCCCTTGGCCGCCACGCCCTGCTCGTGGGTGCGAGCCGTGGCCTGCGCCAGCTGGTAGAGGTTCCACCGCAGCGCCTGCTGGGCGGGCGGGTCGCCGCGCAGCTCCACGTCGCTCGACTCCCAGAACTCGTCGAGCCAGGCCTGCTGGCCGTCGACGAGCGTGTCTGCTCCCTCCTCCACGACGCGCTGCAGCGTGCGCGAGCATCGGTCACCGAGCTCCTCGGCGGGGACGCCGGTGGACGAGTGGTATGTGACGAGCTTGACGAGCCGGATCGGCGTGTTGACCTCGGCCCGCACGGTGAACACCGTCTTGGCCAGGTCGTCGCCGATCTGCGTGTCGACCTTGTGCTCGCAGCCGGTGTTGATCAGGTGGCGGTAGCCGCACGCCAACGTCATGCGGGAGTTGGCGCAGCGGTAGCCGAGCACGACCTCGCCGTTGTGCCGGTCGTGGCGCTGGATCATTGGTTGCAACACCCGGTGGTCGAACACGCGCGAGCGTCGCGGGTCGCGGCCCTGGCCGAGGGCCGCCGACCGCACGTGGTACTCGTCCTCGCCGTCCTGACGGTTCAGCAGCTGGGACGAGATCACCACCGGCGCCGGGCTGTCGAGCATGGTCACCTCGAACGTCAGCATGGCGAGGTGGCGGTGGGTGAAGCTGACCATCCGGGTCGAGGTCACCTTGACGCGCTTACCGGCCGGCGTCCGCCAGATCAGGTCCCTGGTGAGCACGCCAGTGCGGAAATCGAGCGTGCGTGAGTAGTCGTCGAGGTCGTCGGTGGCCAGCAAAAGGGGCTCGTCGTCGACGTACAGCTTGATCAACTTGGCATCGGGCACGTTGACGATCGTCTGCCCGGTCCTGGCGAACCCGAACGCCTCCTCGGCGTGCTGGATGTGCCACGACTCGTGGAACCCGTTCAGGAACGTGCCGTGGCTGTGGGCCTCACGGCCCTCCTCGGGATTGGCCCGCATGCCGATGTAGCCGTTCCCCGTAGCGAACAGCGTCTCAGTCAGTCCGAGGTCGTCGTTGTCGTACTCGATCTCCACGAGTCGCCACGGATCGACCGGGTAACGGTGCTGCGGAAGCTGCTCGGGAGTGTTCGGTCTCACCTGGCGTCCCCGCTGGAACCGTCGCCGTCCGAGTCGGTGACGCCGCGGACGTCGTCGGGGAGCAGCTCGGCCAGGTCGTCGATCACGAGATCGGCGCCGCCTGCGGTGAGCGCCGGACTGCCCGCACCGCGATCGACGCCGATCACGAGCCCGAACGCACCCGCACTGCCGGCTTGCACGCCGGACACGGCGTCCTCCACGACGATCGATCGGGTGGGATCGATGCCGAGCTCCTTCGCCGCCAACAGGAAGGCATCCGGTGCCGGCTTGCCGGCGATGCCGGAGTTGGCGACCACGGTGCCGTCGACGATCACCTTGAAACGGCGGGTGAGCGCGGCGGCGCCGAGCACGCCGCGAGCGTTCTTCGACGACGACACGACGCCCTGTGGGACACCGATGCCGTCGAGATAGTCGAGCAGTTCCACCGACCCTGGGTAGGGGTCGATCCCATCGCGGGCGATGATCTCGTTGAACGCCTCGTTCTTTCGGTTGCCGAGGGCGCACACGCTCACGTCGCCGGGGGGATCGGTCGGTCTCCCCTCTGGCAACTCGATGTCGCGCGAGGAGAGGAACGAGCGCACGCCGTCGTAGCGGGGCTTGCCGTCGACATAGGCCAGATAGTCGGCGTCGGAGAACGGCGACGAGTCGGCGATCTCGGCGGCGTGCTCATGCAGGAAGCGGTTGAACATCTGCGCCCAGGCCTGCTCGTGCACCTCGGCCGTTGGCGTCAGGACGCCGTCGAGGTCGAACAGGACGCCGCGGTAGTTCGACCAGTTCACGCGGGCACTCATGGTTCCAGCGACGTGGCGCAGGGACGCCTGGTCAGGCCTCGGAACACCGGACGAACTTCACGGCGCAAGCATATCCATGGCCGTCGGGCGACAACCGTCGCCAGCGTCGTGCGACACACTCATGGGATGATCGAAGCTGCGTCACCAGAGTTGGAACCGATGCCTGAGGACTGGGGGCGGGCGCTCGCCGTGGTCGCCCATCCGGACGACATGGAGTACGGCGCCTCGTCGGCCGTCGCCGGCTGGACCGACGCCGGCAAGGACGTCGTCTACCTCCTCGTCACGAGGGGGGAGGCGGGCATCGACGGGATGGAGCCGGCCGAGGCTGGCGCGTTGCGCGGTGACGAGCAGCGCGCCGCCTGCGATGCCGTCGGCGTCCTAACGCTCGAGTTCCTCGACCATCCCGACGGCACCGTGGAGTACGGTTTGGCGCTGCGCCGCGACATCGCCACCGCCATCCGCCGGCATCGACCGGACCTGGTGATCACGCTCAACCACCGCGAGACGTTCGGGCCTGGGGCGCTCAACATGGCCGACCACCGTGTCGTCGGCCAGGCGACCATCGATGCCGTGCGCGATGCCGCCAATCGCTGGGTGTTCAGCGACGCCGGCGAGGCCTGGCACGGCGTGCGATGGGTGGCTGTCTCGGGTTCACCCCAGCCAACGCACGCCGTCGACATCGCCGACACGTTCGACCGCGGCGTGGAGTCACTGCTCGCCCACCGCGTCTACCTAGAGGGTCTCGGTGGCGGTCCCATGGCCGACCCCGCCGCGTTCCTCCGCTCGATGGCCACCGGCACCGGCGAACGAGCCGGCGGCGGGCTGGCAACGGCGTTCGAACTTTTCCCGATGTAAATGCGAGTTCAGTGATCGCCGTGGAGGTCGACGAGCTGGCGGCCGATGCGGCCGAGCTCGTGGCGCACCTCGTCGGGGCTGATCACCTCGAGGTAGCGGCCCCATCCGGCGAGTTGCTGGGCGATCGCTTCAGCGGAGTTGGCGCCGATCTCCACCTCCACGCGTCCGTCGGCGCCCGGATCGCCGGTCACCGTCACCCCGGTGCCGAACTGGCCGCGCAGCCCTGGCACGGCGACGGCCGGGATCAGCACCCTCGCCCGGAACGACGTGCGCAGCTCCTCGATGGTCGACACCACCGACTGCCACGTCGCCTCGAGGTCGAAGTCGGCCGGTCGTTCGACAGGATCGTCGGTCAGCGTGACCGACCGCACGCGCCCGAGGCGGAACGTTCGCATACCTGCTTCGGTGCCGGCGATCAGGTACCAGACGGTGCCCTTCTCCACGAGACCGAGCGGGTGCACGGTGCGCTGGGTCTCGCTGCGTGTGCGATCGATGTAGCCGAGGCGCACCTGCACGCCGTCGATGACGGCCTGCTGCAGCACGTCGAGGTGAGCAGGCGGTGCCCAACTGGTCGTGCCCCAGCGCGCCGGGTCGAGCTTGATGGCCGCCGCCGCCGCCCGAGCCTCGGCGCGAAACGTCTCGGGCAGCGCCTGCACCAGCTTGCGCAGCGCCGTCTTCGCTTCCGGCGTCACATGCGACGAGGGCCCCGCCAGCAGGAACAGCGTGCGGGCCTCGGCCGCGGTGAGGCCGCTGAGATCCGTGCGGGCGCCGCCAACGAGCGACCAACCGCCACCTTTGCCGGCCTGCGAGTAGACGGGGATCCCGGCCATTGCCAGCGCCTCGAGGTCCCGGCGAGCCGTCTTGACAGAGATCTCCAGCTCTTCGGCGAGCTCGGCCGCAGTCACGCGCCCTTTCGCTTGGAGCACCAGCAGCGTTGCGACAAGCCGATCAGCTCTCACAGTGAGATTATCTCATGGAAAGTGGTCAGGGGATGACCACTTTGTGGTTCATGATCGACGTATGAGCAACGTGACATTCCTCGAGCCGACCGCGATGCGGTTCGTACCGACCACACACGAAGGAGGGTCCATGGACTCCGCAATCGAGGCCCGTGGCCTCACCAAGCGCTTCGGCGACACCGTGGCGCTGGACGGTCTCGACCTCGACGCCCCGTCCGGCAAGGTCACCGCCGTCCTCGGCCCGAACGGAGCAGGCAAGACCACCCTCGTACGGTCGGTGGCCACATTGCTGCGCCCCGACTCGGGCGAGCTGTCGGTAGAGGGGATCGACGCCGTGCGCCATCCCCAGCGGGTTCGCCGGGCGATCGGTCTGGCCGGGCAGTACGCCGCAGTCGAGCCTGCACTGACGGGGCGCGAGAACCTGGTGATGGTGGCCCGGCTGTTCGGGCATCGTCGGAGCGCGGCGCGGACGGCGGCCGACGCGGTGCTCGCCCAGATCGGGCTCACCGACGCCGCCGACCGGCTCGTGCGCGAGTACTCGGGCGGCATGCGACGACGGCTCGACCTCGGAGCCAGCCTGGTCGGGGTTCCGCGGCTGCTGCTGCTCGACGAGCCGACGACAGGTCTCGACCCACGCAGCCGCATCGAGCTGTGGAACGCCATCCGCGACCTGGTGGCGTCCGGCACAGATGTGCTGCTGACCACGCAGTACCTCGACGAGGCCGATCAGCTCGCCGATCATGTCGTGATCGTCGATCACGGGCGCACGATCGCTACGGGAACGCCAAACGAGCTCAAAGGGCGAGCGGGACAGGACATGATCGAGATCCGGGTGCGCGACGCCGCCGACCTGGCAGCGGCCAGCGAGGTGCTGGCGCCGCTCGGGACCGAGGCACCACGCGTCGACGTACCCGCCAGGCGCGTCGCCGTGCCGGTCGCCGACGGCACCGGTCGTCTACCCGATGCCGTGCGCGTGCTCGCCGAGCAACGGATCGCCATCGACGACGTGGGGCTGCGGCGCCCGACGCTCGACGAGGTGTTCCTCGCACTCACCGGTCGCCCTTCGAGCGACCTCGACGCATCAACCGACCCCGACAACCCGTCGTCCAGCGACGCCGCCTGACAGGAGCACCACGATGACCACCACCTTTCCCACCAATGTCACCACGACCACCAGCGGCGCCGGGCATCCGACCCGGGACGCCGGCGTCGCAGCGACCTCCTTCACCTTCGCCGGGCGCACGTTGCGTCAGTTCTGGCGGACCCCCGACCTGATCGTCGTCGGTGGGCTCACCTCGGCGATGTTCCTGCTGATCTTCCGCTATGTGTTCGGCGGCGCGATCGGCACCGGTGACATCGCCTACGTCGACTTCCTGATCCCCGGCCTCGCTGCTGCGGGGGCGATGTTCTCGGGCGCCGGCGGCGCCGTCGGCGTGGCGACCGACGATGCCTCGGGTCTGTACGACCGAGTCCGATCGTTGCCGGTGCCGCGCTTCGCAGTGTTGCTCGGACGGTCACTGGCCGACACGGCATTGGTGGCCTGGGGACTTGTCATCACCGTCGGCCTCGGTTTCGCAACGGGGTTCAGGATCCACGGATCGCTGCTCGAGGCGGTGGCCGCGGTTGGACTGTGCCTCGTGTATGGAGCGGCGTTCACCTGGCCGTTCATCTACATGGGCCTGAGCGCCGGATCGGCCCAGGCGGCGCAAGGCCTGTCGTTCCTGGCCTTCCCGTTCGTGTTCGTGTCGAGCGCCTACGTGCCCGTGGAGTCGATGCCGGGATGGATGCAGCCGATCGCCGCGCACCAGCCGATCACCCCGATGGTCGGCTCGGTGCGGGCATTGGTGCTCGGTGATGAGGCCGGAGCGGCGCTCGGTCACAGCGCCGGGTGGTTCGCTCTCCGCGGACTCGCCTGGTCGATCCTGATCGTCGCCGTCTTCCTCCCGCTGGCGACCAGACGGTTCGCCCGCCGCTGATCCGCAGTCAGGGCGCGATCCGCAGCCCGAAGAGCTGCTCGAAGCGACGGTAGTAATCGTCGTCGTCCTCGATGGCACCGAGCGCCACCCAGTCGTCGTCGGTCATCGATGCCCGGCCTTCCACCAGCTGTCGCCCGCCCCAGCTCACGGCGTAACGCAGTTGGGGATCGTCCGTGGTGATGGCGTGGTGGATCAGCTCGGCCACCTCCACCGGATTGGTCGCCGCGGCGAGCCCAGCGGCATAGAACTGGAACATTCGCCGGTAGTGGGCGTCGTAGGCGCCCGAGGCGTTCGGCGCATCGACGTTCTTCGGGAAGATCGCCGACTTCGTAACTCCCGGCTCGATGATCACCACACGGATGCCGAACGGGGCGAGCTCTTGGGCGAGTCCCTCACTGAGCCCCTCGAAGGCGAACTTCGACGCCACGTACGGCGACTGTGCGAGGGCGGCGATCCGGCCCGTGATCGACGTGATGTTGACGATCGTGCCGCTGCCCCGCTCGCGCATGCGCGGCAGCACGGCCTGCAGACATCGCACGGCGCCGCACAGATTGACGTTCATCACGTCGAGGTACAGCGACGTCGGGCACTCCTCGGCGACGGCGTTGCCCCCGACGCCGGCGTTGTTCACCAGGTGATCGACCCGACCGGCCTCAGCGTGGATCTGGTCGAACCCACGCTGCACGGAGTCGTCGTCGGCCACGTCGAGCTCCACCAAGCGCACCTCGACGCCGGCCTCGTCGGCGAGATCGAGCAACTTGGTGGCCCTGTCGATGCTGCGCACGGTGCCGTAGGTGTCATGGCCCTTGCCGGCGAGGTGGATGGCGATCGCCCGCCCGATCCCCGAGTTGGCGCCCGTCACCACGGAAACCGGTCCCGATGGCCGCCGATCGCCGGCAGCGCTGTTGGCATCACTCACGATCGCCGACCCTATGCGTCGGTGAGTGAGCCGCGCAGCACCACCTGACCCGACGAGCCGGTGCCCTCGTCCTCGGTTTGCAACGTGACGGTCAAGGTCGGGTAGTCCTTCACCTCGACGCCGGCCCACAGCGTGATGGTTGCGTCGCCGTCACGCATGTGGAAGGTGCCGATGCTGACCAGCTCGCCCTCGGCGTTGCGCAGCCAGCCCTGGTAGTACTGCCCTTCGGGTGCTGGTTCCAGCCCACGAAGGTCGAGACGGATGGCGACACCCGCACCGGTGTCGTCAACGACGGCGGTTGCCGAGGCGTCGGGCGCCAGGTCGGTCCCGGTGATCGCCAGTTGCTCTCCTGGCTGCTCGTCACCTTCGCGGGTGAGCAGCAGTCCCGCACCGATCGCCAGCGCCAGCGCCGCTGCAGCCACCGCACCGAGCCATCGACCGGGTCGGCGGCGACGGCGCTGCACGTCCAGGTCGGCCGTTGCCGGAGGTGCCGGCGATGTGACACGCTCGGCGGCTATCGCGGCGACGATCGAATCACCGAGCGACGCCGGCGGTTCCGACCACACGGCACGGTCCCGCAAGCTCGGTCCGAGCGCATCGAGCACGGCCGTAGTGGCCTCGAGGTCGCCGAGCTCGTCGTTCGGGTCTTCGGGCTCGTGGTCGCTCATGCGGGGGGCCTCCTGCGCTCCGGTCGTCATCGGCCACTACGGATGAAGCGGCCGATCGGTTCGCGTCCACCACATGCGCCAGGAGCGTGGCAAGCCGGCGGTGAGCACGGTGGCTCCTCGACTTGACCGTACCGAGCGGGACGCCGAGTCGCTCGGCGATCTCGCTATGGGCGAGCTCCTCGAACCAGGCCATTCGCACCACATCCCGCTCGTCGGCGGGCAGCCGGTCCACCGCCAGGCGGACCTCCCACACCCCCCAGGTGCGTTCGATCGAAGGGGGCTGCTCGACGGCGTCGCCACCGTCGGGAAACCGGCGCGCCAGCTCCCGGTCGTCGATCGCCACGAGAAGAGTCTGGCGCCACCGCTTCGGCCGACCGTCACCCCAACC
>Ga0136625_1000195_pt1 | contig 16681 bp, 15 predicted proteins | sample AntDrymUQ4832306_2_FD_104672 | JGI IMG/M metagenome (GOLD analysis project Ga0136625, IMG submission 104672) | Polar desert sand microbial communities from Dry Valleys, Antarctica - metaG UQ483 (23.06) | ecosystem: Environmental > Terrestrial > Soil > Desert | place: Antarctica: Dry Valley...
GGGCGGTCGGGCTGACACCGGTGCAGTCGGCGAGGAAGCCCGTACGCGAGTCACGTCCGGTGCCTGACAACCAGTCAGCGGCGTGATGGGCGCCGCTGGGCAGGGGCGCCGGGGGCTGTGGCTGACCGACCATGGCGCGGCGTGTGAGGAGTGACGTTGCGTCGACTCGCCCGTCGCTACCAGCACCTGACCGGCGAGATCAAGTACGCCGACACCGAGCTGCACGACCTCGTCGCCACCGCCGCCCCAGGAATGACCACGCTCGTCCACGGTACGGCGGGAATAACCCTTTCCGAATTCGAGATCGAGGCCGCCATCGCGGAAATTGAGCGGTATGTGGCTCTCGCGCAAGATTTCCCGTAGGCAAGCACAGCCTCAGCCTGCCCGCCAGTGCCATCGCGGAGACCTGCCCGCTCGGCGAGGGCGTGTCATTCTTTCACAGCGTGGGTAGCCGACCTTGAACAGCGAGATCAAGGGGTGGCCACCGGAGGGATAGTGGCGGCGTCACAATGGGTTTGCTAAAATCGACGCATACCTTAGTTGATTTAGGTGTACCCGGAGGTTTAACGCAATAATGCGAGAATCTAAAAGTGAGACGACTGGCGACACTGGTGCGTTGGAGGTTGAAGCAAATTTCAGTCGAATTGGTTGGGGGCCGGTCCCAAACACTCGCCGTGACCTGGGAACGGATCTCTTTGTCCAGGCGCGTGATGCGCGAAGGTTTGACCTAGGACTATTCTTGGGCGTGCAGGTAAAGACTGGTGATTCATACTTCTCTAAGCCTGAAACTGCCGCAGATCGTGAACCGTCTGGATGGTGGTATTACGAGGAACATGTTGAGCACTTCGACGACTGGGTCACCCACGGTTTGCCACATCTTCTCGTGTTGCACGACCTGAAATCGCACATGTCCTACTGGGTGCATGTCGAGCCAAAGGAAGTAATCATCACAGGGGAAGGTGCGAAGATCCTTGTCCCGAGCGATCAGCGTATTGACGAGGATAACCTTGAAGCACTTGTCAAAGTCGCGGCTACACAACGAAAAAGGATCGATTATGAGGGAAGCGCATGGCGCGCGAGTGCCACTGCGGTACCTCCTGCTCGGCGATTGCGCCATGCACTCATTGCACCGCGCCTAATTGCTCCACATCGCAACGCAGGCTTCTCAAGGCCAGTGTCGCCCGAGGAGGCAATAGCTTTACTGGTGCAGTGCCGGGTTCGAGATGTTGAAGAGTTTAGCAGGAGGCATCGCAAAGTACCGGATATCGAAAAGGCTGCTTCTTCGCAGGATTGGCGTTGGAGGTTCTTTTCCGCATTGGCGGCAGCGGTGCTCAATGGGGACTTGACGAAGATTGACACCTGCCTCAGCGAGGCCAAGCAGCATAACCGTCGGGCAGCTGCCGCAGTGGCAAAGGCGTGTTGGTTAATAGAGGGTGAACAGTACGACGAAGTTATAGAGTTGCTAGGAAATTTCGGTGACCGCGCAGGCCCTATTGACCATGCTTGGATACTAGTTCAACTAGCTCGCGCGCAATCAGAGATTGGGCGCATCGATGAGGCTCGGAGCAACGCGGTAAGCGTGCTTCAAAGCCTCACTGGAAGTATTGAAGATGTTACTGCTTCGGCAATTCGTGCGGCCGCTTCTTCGCTGCTTTACTATACCGCTGATATCCGGAATGAGAACCTTGCTGATGCCGTTACTGCAGGCGATACAGCCGTTTCATGGTGGAGGACTCAATCTCTCTCTTGGGGACTATCGGTTGCGCTAGATCGGGTTTTTCAGAAGGAAATGCACGACACATCGAAACGATACGGATTCGATGAAGTAGCCCATAATAGAATTCTCTCGTCGGTGTTTACAAGTTCGTTCTCTGGTGAGCAAGGCGCCTGGATTAATGGAGTGCGATTGCTTTCGTACAACACTCTCGCTACTGGCCATGGAGGGGAGCACAAAACTGCCGAAGTGCTTGATGATCTACGCCGAACTGGAGCTCGGGCAGAGCTCTCGTTGGCAACGAAGTACCTCTGGAGTTGGGGGCCGGTTGTGGCGATCCAGTTGGCGCTACAGAACGTTGTTAATCGATTGTGGAACCACACATCAGCCAGCGCCACCCTTGCTCTAATTCAGCATGGCGGAGATGTAATTCAGGAAGATCAGGCTGATACGCTCTGTGCTCGCCTAATTACTATACTGGAAGACTCACAGCCATTTGTCGAGCGAGTAAACCCAACCTTTTCGGTCCCTGACTTTGTACTCGACGCTCTAGCGGGTGTTACCGAGGCGTGTGGTGACGCGCAGCACTTGGCATTGGCCCGGTTTGTGACGGATCTGCCTGATGTCCGAGATACTGCTATCGCTATGAGTGTTACACGAATAGTCAGAAGACTCCGATCACGGAGGATCGATGGTGAACTAGCCCAACAGCTTCTTGACGCGGCCTTGCGACAGAGCGATAAGGCACTTTCGGCGGCAATGCTAGGAGCCGCATCAGTAGCTAGCGATGCTGCAAAGCGGAGGCTCCTGGAACATGTTCGCCGGGGTGATTGGGACGCGTTGGACGCATTCGGGGATATCAGGCGTCTCACGTCTGACGACGCCCGACTGCTGGCTGCAAAAGATGCAGAACAGCTTCATAGAATTATGGCTGAGGCTGAGTCTGGAACATTTACTAAGTGGTTGCACGACTCGGCGCTTTCGATGGCCATCATCGGAGCGTGGTTCCCCCATACCATCGATTGGGAACTTCTCGCTGTGTTCTTACGGCATCCGCTAGTTTCAGGCGAGCAGAAGCGCTCATGCTGTATTGCGTTGGCTCACCATGCGACTCACCTTCCTGATGCCGTCAGGGGTCTCTTAGCCGAGCTAGCTCCAAGCATCAACGATTCGCCAATTGACGACTTCTTGGGCGAACCGCTAGGCGGAGCTGGAGTATACCTCAGTGCAGCTGTTGGTGCCCTTGATGAATCCGTGCTGTCGAAACGTGTCGCTGCATTACTAACATCATCGGCGGAGAGGCGGGCGGATGCCGCAATGATAGTCGGTCACATGAATAGGCCCGATCTCATTCCCACCTCCGCCGGATTGCTGGGAGACGGTGACCCACGAGTTCGGCTAGCAGCAGCTACTAGCATGGCGGTTCATATGACGAAGTCTGGAGATGATACACTGCCGCTAGCTGTTGAGTGCCTGCATCACATCATTCAAGGTCCCGGAACGGGACTGGCTTTACGGGTTGTCAACGCCTTTTACGGTGGAGAGCATGCTAGCTCGGAAGTCGCGAGGCAACTCCTCACCATATTGACTTCGCATACCTCAGCACTGGTACGTGTTCGTGCAGTTGAAGCATTGCAGTCCAGCAATCAGTAATAACTTGCCAATTGGTGGTCGAGGCACCTAAGGACCTGGCAGCAAAAGGAGTTTCTGGAATCTCGACGAGCACCGTGTTGGCCCCCGGCCGCCACCTCGGGCTGGGTACGAAGTCGGCCACAACGCGCCCGATCAGAGCTCCTTGCAGCGCGCCGAAGCGCCGCGATACCGTGGTTTGGCTGAAGCCTCCTAAAGTTGTGGTAGAGATTCTCGGAGTGAGTCGGTCTCGGTGTTCGAACGGCCGAAGAAGTAGTACCGCGAGGCTCATTCAGCAATCCGAAAGCCACGGCCATGCACGCTCTGTACGAGCCGCTGTGGAGCCGGCGAAGACGAGCATCGTATCGATAAGCTGAAGTACGTACTACCCGTAGTATGCGCGCTTCGTACTGCCGTTACCCCCCGCCCGTGCGGTACGCCGCCAACCGCTCATCCAGCTCGCAGACGGGGTTGGTGCGCTCCCACGGGCCAAGTGATCCGCGCAAGCTGTTGATGCGCTCCACAATGCGCCGTGAGCGGCCAACGGCTGTGTGTTGGGCAACATTTCCGATAAGGCTGGTAGCTTCAGCGATTTCTGCCTGCTGGATGCGCGCCTCCGCGCGGAACAGCTGCCGGAAGGCATTGTTGTGCACGTGTACCGGGTCAACCAGGGCCAGTGACTTGTCCAGCGCGCTCATCGCCGCTTCGGGTTGCTGGAGTTTGAGCCCACATTCTCCCACAGTACGCCAGTAGCAGGACTCGTCATAGAAGTACCACCAGGGGGAATGTGGCTCGTCTGGGTGCACCGCTTGCAGAGCGGCATATTCTTCATCAAGTTTCTCCCGGAATTTGTCCGGCTGGTTGTCGGCCGCGTAGGCTTTTACGGCGACCTCAGCGGCATAGGCCCGAGCCAGCGGACTGTGCGTTTGGGCGGCCCAGGTGGCGGCAGCCACGGCGTGGTCGATGCCGACGCGGGGTTTGCCCTGCCACGTGGCGAGCTGGCTCATGGCGCACAAGATGTAGGTCACCAGCTCGACGTTCTGGGCCTCGTGGGCGGCACTGCGGGCATCATCATAGTAGCGCTGGGCGCTCTGGTAGTCGCCTGTATTGAAGCACAGCCAGCCCAGGAGCTGGGTCAGCTCGGCGTAGACGGATATTGCCCGCTGCTGAAACGGAGCGGACGCTGCCTTGGCCAGCTGCTGTGCAACCTGTCGATGCCCCATGGTGCTGTGCAGCGTGAGCTGCGGACCAAGCACGTTATCTTGTCGGCGAAGATTGTTGACCATGCCCTCACAGTAGCGCAGGGTTGGTTCGTCAAAGTCCGAAGAGTTTTGTATTGCATGCGTCACATGATTTTGTTCGTCCGGATCGAGTACTTCAAACAATGAACCCGTAGCGGCAGCCGCGAACGCCGCACTCAGCCTGCAGATCAGCTCGCGACGGCTCACAAACGGATTGAGCCGCTGCATCCACACCACAATCACCTGCGTCAATTCGGTAAAACTAACTTCTTGTAGTTGCTGTACGAGCGGAGCGGCTCCCTGCACCAGAAGCTTGCTCCAATCGTCCTGAGCCGACGCTCCTGCTCCCCTATCAAGTGTACGCCCGTCAGAAAGTGCCAACCGTTCCTTGTCCACAGTCGGCTTGGTGGAGCCGGCCGTGTCCAGGTGGCGGAAGTTGGGCAGATCGGCGAGCAGATCGCTCACCGCGCATTCGTACAGCTCCGCCAGTTTGCTCAGGTTGTCGAAGGACGGGGCATGGCCGGTACTGCCCGGCCATGACTCCCAATACGAGAAGTTCTTAAAGGTCTTCAGTTCATCGGGCCAGCGTTTGTTCCACTCATCAGCCGCCCGGCGCTGGCTCCAGCTATGGGCGTAGCGGAACGCCGCCCGGGCGTTGAGCCGGTAGTCCTGCCTGAGCGCTTCGGCCACCTCGACCCAGGAAGAGCCCGAGGAGCGGAGTGAGCACACTAGCTGCTCGCGCTGCTGCTTCTGGCTGCGTGCTCCACCCATAGCGGCTTCCTTGGACGTTCCTACGGTCACACTCCCCGAGGTCGGCTGAGACCGCACCCCGGCAGAGGGGACGTTACCCGCTGCGCCGGGCCTGCCCAACCGTGCGCGGAAGTTCCCCACGGGGTCGGAATATCCAGGGCAAATGGTGATCTCAAAACTGATTATTGCTCGGGATGGGCTACTACCAGGGCGAGGGGCACTGTGCTTCCAAGGCCCCAGGGCCGGGAGGTACGAGGTCACCGGGAGTGCGGCAAGGGCACGGCGCCTGGCCGGTTCTCTTCACGTCGGTCCACCCCTGAACGTGAGGGAATGCTGCTAGTAGGCACCGGCTTCGGAAGCCGCGCTGTCCCTTGGTGATGCTCGCCCCGGTCCTGGGTGCCGCCCATTGGATGAGCACAGGCTTGGGGGCACCCCGTCTATGTCTGCAGCAGGTGAGCAGGCGTCACGGCCGTTTGTGTGGTTCCCGCTGGCTGGACAGCGGCATGCCATTGATCGGCGGGATCGGCATGTGCCGTTGGGGGAACCGATGCGATGTTTGTGTAGTGCTACGCCTCCACGGGGAGCCGAGGACAAACCGGAATGGCTGTGGCCGACCTGTGAGCGGTGTTGGGAGGAGGCTTGTCGGATTGTGGGGGTGGAGAGACGAGTGTGAACTTAGGAGCGAACTCCATGTCTCTTCATAATCCCCAAGAAGCGAATAGTTTTTTATAGACTGAAGGTCAAAAGCACGTCAGTCGGTATCTGTACATTTTTCATCAATTGATGCGCTGAAAGCTGGCCTGTTCCGCTATCATACAGTACTTGCGTTGAGTTCCATAGTGCTGCGCTTCGGCGGCGGTAGGGAGTGGTGAGTTACGTTGGAGGCAGAGACCCAAGAGTTACTCCGGTTGATGAGAAGCCGTCCTGAGACGGGGCGACATGTTCAAAAGACTAATCATATAGTGCCTATCTTTTGTGTTTAATTCGATGCGATACTCGTTCGAGGCGTAAACCTGCTTCAGAACTATCTGGCGGAACGTAGTCCCTTAACAATTCCCATAGGTCGTTGTTCCGATTGTCCTGAACGAGCTCGTTGAGTATATTTGTAGCCTTGGTCAATTCGTCTGCTTCCACATAGAATTCAATAACGACAAACTTGTACCAATAATCTCTACCTTTCTTTATAAGGCTAGTTAAGTGGTCTTCGACAAATTCCCGATGGTCCAGACGCCATAGCGGAAGTAGACCGACCAGTCTTGCGTCAAATTCCAAGTACTTGTCGTACTCATCCTTAAGTAGGCGCTCCGCAAGGTTCGGGTGTTCCGAGACAAGAATATCGAGGAGTTTAACGTAATCCGCATCAAAACTATAGGTAGTTTCATCTAATTTGGGGTCGTAGCGCTTGTTACCATGCCGTCGATCCCTATGGACCTTCATATAGAAGTCTACGTACTCCCGCATAGTCTCAGCATCTAAAGAGAGACCATACGTCACCAATTTGTGAAGTATTTGATACCAAGCAATGTCTTCAATTTTCCTTTGATATTGATGGTATTCCTTTTTGCAGAAGGCTAAGTAGTGTCTAAATAGTTGAGAAGCATTATTCTTAGTAGCCCAACTAAAGATGCGGAAGATTAGGTACTGCTCCTCCCCTTTGTATAGCATAATGTCTAATTCTTCACAATAAGACCCACTCAAATCTGCACCCTGAGGAAGTCCAGCAATCGGCGCTGCTAGATACTCAGCTACTGTTTGATGAATGAATGTGAGGTGAGAGCCTTGCCGAGTTATGAGTCCAGTGTCAACTAGAATGTTCTCGAGTTGGCGCTCCCACTGTTGGACATATGGAACCTTGCCTAGTTCCCGCACTACCCACTCATTCGCAATGATTACGAAGCTGCGGTCATCATCTTCATATTCGAAATATTTGCGCCATCGGTATGCAACATAGCTACATATATCTTGCCGCCGTTGATATAACTGCTCGGCGAAATCATCGCCGTCAGGCCCCACGTTTTCGAAAATTTCCCTTATGCGTCTTCTCGCTTTCACGCGTGTCTGGCGGTCAAACAAAAGAGATGTTACAAAGCTTTCATATATCTGAGGGATCGTGGCCGGGAGCCGAAGACTGTTCTTGCAGTAAGTGCTGAGTGCGAGCGTTGCAAGCAGTGGAATCTTGATAGCCTCACCAATGCCTAAATCGTTCGCTTTTTCAAGAAACCCTCCTGTCATAGTGTCCGAGATACCCGACTCATGCGCGGTCGGAATACTGATCCGGAGCCAGGAAGATGCGAACACGCCGAGCTGTTTCTCATCGAAGCCTGTTACTTCATAACGGCCGACATTTATAGAGTTGAGTGGATTGAGCGCACTGTCGTCAAGTCGGCGAGTGAGAAATACAAATCTAAATCTTCTGACATCTGCTTGATCAGTAAGATGGCCACTTAGCTGCCGTATCAACCGCGTACGATTACTCGTATCAACAATCTCATCAATGCCGTCGATAAAAACTATCCAGCCCTCAACTCCGGGACAATCCACAGAAAATATGGTTTCTTGTACCGTATGCATAAGGCTTACGCCCAGGCGACAATTTAAGGCTGATGCAATCGCATTGTGTAAAGAGCTGGAATGTGTGATCAACGGAGCCGGTACGTACACCGGGACCCAGACATTCTCTTCCACAACCCCACCGCTATCTAGTATCCGCATACTGGTACGTGCTACCGTCTGGACAGCTAAAGTGGACTTACCCGCACCCGCGTCGCCTATAATTAAAAGGTGGCGGTGGCGAACGAGAGCGAAATCCATAGAAGTTTTACCATCAGAAGACGTACCGTATGGCTTGAGTGAAAGTGGGACGTAAACATCTTTCAGTTCTGGTCTGGTGGAATCGTCCGGCCAGTATGGAAGGTTGCGGGCAGCAGCAATTTGGGCACGGAGTAAATCAAGGATGATGCCATCAACAGCGCCTTGAGCAGCTGTCTGCGGTTCATCAGACGTATATTTCTGAATAGACGGTACTTCATCACCGCTGGAGCCTGAGAAATCGGCAAGACCAAGCTTCGCCACAATAGACTGCGTCATCTCTTTGTCGTTGAGAATGTTGACGAGCGCCTCACGGAAGCTCGTAAGGCTGTCGTCCTCGTAGCTGCTCCCGCTATGATCTCTTCGTCTGTAGGGTGAGGCACTAACATGTGCGTAGTGCCAACTCGCAGCTATTTTAAGCCTCTCTACTCTTGAGCTCTTACGAGCTTTTCTTTTATTAGGAGGATTTTCTTCATACTCTTTTCGGTACTCAGTCACCAATCCCATCAGCGCTGCGGCCGACATTACTTCGCTAGCAGTGATATGTTTATCGTTATCCATATAGTCTGCCCATGCCTGGGACTCTACCACCCTCATCACTTTTTCCAACACCGAAGGGCGATTATCGCATGAGATTTTTGTGCCACCGATTGTTTCTGGCAGTAGCGATAACAGCACGGAACACCGTGCAAGCTCTTTCTTCCAAACCATGTGCACAACATTAGTTAGCCGAAACAAATCGGCGTCCCTCGGGTCAGCGGGCGCCGGACGTGAACGTGACATCCTACTTACTCCTACCTCGGTCCGACTGCAAGAGTTTACATGCTGAACAGAAAGTTTGCAAGAATTGGAGTGTGTGGTTAAATATAGAGTAGTAGTAATTAAACTTAAGTGAGGAGGCGATGGAACAAACTGGGCCCATAGCAGATGCCCGCGAGGCGTTTGAAAAATTCATATCGATCTATCTGCATTCAGAAGATGACTCGTTGCTCCAAGAGTGGCTAAGAGATTGGCTGTTATTCGGCAATGGCGTGGAGTATACCGGCCGAAACTATGAAACATACCTGCGTGTTGCCTTAGACATTGCTGACGCAACTATGCGGGGAGAAATCAGCTTCGACTACTGCGGCACTGAGAACATAGATGCTTTTCCTCGTACGATACGGGCGATACATGACCCTGACGGGCTTGGAGCACACTACGCCGACCGGGCCGAGTACGAGGTCGCGGTATGCCGATGGGAGCACCAGGGCAGAGGTATCTTAACTGAGGATAATCAGACACCACCTCCCCCGCGACCAGTGTAGCTCCTCGAAGGCTTCAAGCTTCGTCGGTTTGGCGTCACAATGGCGTCACAACCAAGTCAGTTTGTTTAGCTTGCGTGGCTTTAGACTGGTCTCGGGAGCGCTCCCCTTCCTGCTCCGCTCACGCGAAGGGACGACGAGATCATGAACGAGTTATATGTCACCGGCCTGGCCGCTGCACTAGGGAGCTGTGTGAGCTGGTTCCTCACCTCGCGATACTACCAGCGCCGCCTCGGAAGGATCAAGGAAGAGCGGCAGCGAGAGCGCCAGGGCTTCGAGCGCGAGCTGGCGGTGCGCGAGGAGCGTGACCGTCAGGAGGCACGCGAGCGTCGTCGGCTCCAAGACCTCATCCGCAACATCACTTCTGCTGTCAGCACCGGCAAGCACGACAAGTCATGAGCCCGTGACCGGTAACGAAGCCATGGCTACCACAGATAACGGCCTGCCAGATTACCACCCCAGAAGAATGACCCGACCTGAAAGGAGACACCACGCCATGTCAAACCTCACACCCAGGCGAAAGGGCCAGTCAGCTGTAACCCACTGGCGCCAGGCGGCGGAGCTGGCTGCCGTTGACCACACCACCGATGTAGCTGATGCGCAGGTGGAAGGTGTCAACCGGGTTACCCATCGCGCCATGTACGAGACCATGATGACCAGCCTGCTGCGCCAGAAGGCCGAGCAGATCGCGCCGGACGGTGCGGAGCTGTACGCCATGATCGCGGTGGCGGGTGCGGTCCAGTCCGCGCGGGTCATCAGCACCATGAACCGGCGGTGGTGAGCATGGGAGCCTTTCTGCACCTGCTGCTGGTACTGAACACCATCGCGCTTGGGATGCTCGCACTCGCGATCTTCGCCTTCCTGTGGACAGCCGATGACGAACGTAGCCGTCACGAGCGGGAGGTTCGCCACGCCGAGGCCCGGCTGAGCGAGATCAGCCGGCAGGCCCAGGCCGCCATCCTGGCCGAGGTGGTGCAGCAGACAACGCAGTGCCCCGGCTCCTCCGGACTCGGAGAGCCGCCGCGCGGTAAGTAACGCGCGCCCGTCATATGGGCGCAGATTCAGATCATCCAATCCTAAAAGGACGGGTGGGCGAAGCCATGCCTCGCAAAGGTCGTATTGACATCGTGGGAAAGCTGGAGCGAATTGAGCAGGAGCAGCTCGCCGACGAGCTGCCGGAGCTGCTGCGCGCCGTGCGGGGTGAGTGGCGGGAACAGTGCCGGCAGCGGGCCGGGGCAACGGCTCAGCTTGACTGTTCGCCAACTCGACAGCGCATGAGGAGTACCGGGCCTCGTGATTCAAGTGAGGCCATGAGGGTCACCAAAGGTGTTCCTGACACACCAAGCACGGCATGCGAAAGGAAGTGTCCAAGGATGTCACCTAAGCGAGCGACGCAGAACGACAAGCCCGAGGTTCGCGAGCTGGCCCGGCTACTACGCAAAGCTGCGCCACTAGCCAATTTGGTCAACTCGGACGAGTTCTCGGACGAGGACCGCAGCCTGTTCACGCAACCGTGGACGGAATACGAGAAGCCGCCAGGCGGGAGACGCGCAAGGCGATTCGTTAGCGCCGCTCGTGGCGTCCGGCAGTGAGGGCATCTGCTCAAAGCATCCATTGGTGAGAGGAGTCGCGATGAAACATGTCCAGAAGGACTCATCGGCAGTTGGTCGGCAAGCTCGATCAGGTGGAGCGGGAACGGTGCGCCGATGAGCTGACGAAACTGGTGCGCGTGATGCGCGGTGAGTGGCGAGAGCGGTGTCGGCGGCGGGCTGAGGCAGCGGCGCCTGAGCGGTATCAGGCCCGGTGAACGTGCCGTCGCCGCGCAGTTGGCGGCAGCAGGTTTTTTCAGGGCTGGTCATGGTGCTGCTGGTGGCCGGCGGGGCGCGACTGGCTTACGAGCTGGTCGCGCCCCTGGTGCCGGCGGTGGTGGTGCTGATCTTTCTGCTGGGGCTGTTCGGGGTGCTCATCGGACGGAGGCGGCGGTAGGCAGCGTGCGTGTCCACAGGCTTGTCCTCAGGGTGGGGGTTTGTTGTGCCCCTCTTCTTCTAAGTATTACCCCTCGCATTTTATCCATGCAGGTGCCTTTTCTCTGAGCACAACATCGTTGCCCATTCCACACCACGCAAGACCTTGACTGTCACGCTCTCGTGACGCATAACTAAAGCACGGACGTGTCACGTTGAAGTGACACGATGGAGCCGGGTAAGAAAGGAGGGTAGCAGCATGCCGGAGCGGCAAATTCGCGTACGGGGGAAACAGCGGGAGGAGATTGACCTGGACTTGGTTGTCCAGGCTCTGTTGCTTATTGGTGAGCAGCGTTGGCGAGCATTGTATGGGGATGAGCTGGATGAAGATGCCACCGCCTGCTCCGGCGAGCGTGCGGCGGAGGATGGCTCATGCGCTTAGTTCTGGCCCTGCTAGCAGCCGGCCTACTCATCTTTTGCCTGGTCCTGGTCGTGCGGTTTCTGGACGCGCGGGCTTGGCGAGCGTCGTTGCTGGCCTACCGCCTGGGTCTGCCCAGCGGGCTGAAAGCCGATGACGTGGCGGCCTGGCTGACCAGCGTGGCGGCCGGGACACACGCACCGCCTTTCGGGCTGGTGCAACCACCGCCGGTGGCGCTGGAGGTTATCGGGACGAGCGCGGGCATCGTGCATGTGCTGTATGTGCCCAGGGGCATGGACGGTGCGGTGCTCTCGGGCCTGAGGGCGGCGCTGCCGGGGGTGCGACTGGAAGAGGCGCCGGAGCTGCTGTGCGAGCGGCGGGGCTGGCAGGTGGCGGCCGAGGGCCGGTTGGCCGGTGTGGCTCGCCCGCTGGCGTGGGATCGGGCCGAGCGGGCGGCGGCCGGGGTGCTGGCGGCGCTTCAGCCGTTGCATGCCGGGGAGGAGGCCCGTGTCCAGTGGCTATTCCGGGGTGCGGGAACACCTCGGCCGGTGCGGGCCGCGTCGTCGAGTGAGGTCAGCTCGCTGTTGGACCTGCTTGATGCTGATCAGCCCCTCGATGGTGATGCGCTGCGGGCGGCCCGGCTCAAGCAGAAAGAGCCGCTGCTCCTCGCCGTGCTGCGGGTCGGGGTGACGGCGCCGGACCAGGCGCGGCGCTTCGCTATCTTCGGGCGGGTCTGGGGCGCGTTGCGGGCCTTGAACGCGCCGGGCGCGGTGTTGGTCCGCCGTCTGCTGCCCTCGTTCGTGGTCGCCTCCCGGCTGGCCGGGCTGCGGGTACCGCTGACAGCCTGGCCGGTGCTGGCCAATGTGCGGGAGTTGAGTGGCCTGCTGGGCCTGCCGCTCGGTGCGCTGGCCTTGCCCGGCCTGGCGCGGGCGGTGGCCCGGCAGTTGCCGCCTGCGGTGCACATGCCCGTCCACGGCACGGTGCTGGCGCTGAGCACCTATCCGGGCTTGACCACCCGGCCGTTGGCGCTCACGACCAGCGACCGGCTGCGGCATTCGTGGATCGTGGGGCCGACCGGCACCGGGAAGAGCACCCTGCTTTGCAATCTCATCATCCAGGACATATCGGCCGGGCGGGGTGTGGTGGTGCTGGATCCGAAGGGCGATCTGGTCGGCGAGGTATTGACCCGTGTACCCGAAGAGCGCCATGAGGACGTGCTGGTGATCGACCCCAGTCAGAGCGACTTCCCGGTGGGGCTCAACCTGCTGGACATCGGGCGGGAGGAGCACGTGCGGGAGTTGGCGGTGGATCACCTGACGGGGGTCATGGCCAATCTGTGGCGCTCATCGTGGGGGCCACGGACCGGCGACGTGATCCGCAACGGCCTGCTCACCCTGACGCACACCACGGCTGCCGATGGTTCCCCGTTCACGCTGGTGGAGCTGCCGGAGCTGCTACTCAACACCGCCTTCCGGCGGTTCGTGACCGAACAGCCGACGGTGCCGGACAGCGTGTGCTCATTCTGGATGAGCTATGAGCAGATGAGCGACGGTGAGCGTGCTCAGGTCATCGGCCCGAGCCTGAACAAGCTGCGCAGTTTCACCACCCGCACGGCGCTGAGGTTGATGCTCGGCCAGGCCCACGGGGTGCGCCTGAGTGAGGTGTTCACCGAGCGTCGGGTGATCCTGGTCAATCTGGCGAAGGGCAGCTTGGGAGCGGAGACCACGGCCTTGGTGGGCTCGCTGGTCATGGCCGGGTTATGGCAGGCCACCCTGGCACGGATCAGCGTGGCCCCGGAACACCGGCATCCGGTGTTCGTCTACCTCGATGAGTTCCAGGACTTCCTGCGGCTGAACATCGACTTAGCGGATATGCTGAGCCTTATCAGAAACTCGGGCCACCGTGTGCGTGACCTGCAGTGATGCTGGTGGCGGCCCGAGTTTCTGATAAGGCTCGCTGGCTCAAGCCCGCGGGCTCGGTGTGGGCCTGGTGCTGGCGCATCAGTACCTGGGCCAACTCACCGACGACGTGAAGACAGCCGTGCTCGGCACCGCGCGGACCCAGGTCGTGTTCCAGGTGGAGTACGACGACGCCAACACATTGGCGAAACGGTTTCCACCGCTGACCCAGGCGGACCTGTCCGGCTTGGCGGCCTTTGAGGTCGCGCTGCGGCCGTGCGTGGACGGGACGACGCTTGGCCCGGTGACCGGGCGGACCCTGCCTCTGCCCGATCCGGTCACCGACGGCGCCGCCTTGGCGCGGGCCAGCCGGGAGCGGTTCGGCCGACCACGGGCCGAGGTGGAAGCGGCCTCGGGTCGGCGGATCGAAGGCGGAACCACCTCGCTCCGAGTGGGGCGGGAGCGTGGAGGCGCGGCATGAGCCGCCGTGTCGCCTTCGGTGTCGCTGTCGGCGTCGCCGTCGCTGCCCTGCTGCCCCATTGGCTGACCTCGACACAGGGGCAGATAAGGCCGCAGGCATGCCGACCTCCTTCTGGAGGTTCCGCATGACTGCCGGTCCGGTCGACCGGCCGGTGCCCGCTCGTGTTCGTCCTGCTCATGTTGACTGGGTGGCTTCCCGGCTGTCCGCGCGTGACCGCGACATCGTAGAGATCGTGAATCGGCTCCGGGTGGTCAGTTCCACGCAGCTCTCCCGCCTGTTTTTTGCTGATCTTCGTGCGGGTCGGAGCCGGACCACGGCGCGCACCCGCGCCCTTCGCCGGTTGGTCGCCTGGCGGGTGCTCTGCCCACTGGAACGGCGCACGGGCGGTCACGGCGGCGGGTCGGGTGCGCAGTGCTACGCCCTGGACAGCACCGGGCAGCGGCAGGCCGAGGACGCGGGCGGGCGGGTACGTCGGCCCGGCGCGCCGGGGCAGCGGACGCTGCGGCACATCCTCGGGGTCAGCGAGTTGTACGTGTCGTTGGTGGAGCTGGGCCGGACGGCGGGGTTCACGGTGGCGGCCTTCGAGGCCGAGCCGGGCTGCTGGTGGCCGAACGGCTTGGGGGGCCGGCTCAAGCCCGATGCCTACGCTCTGCTCGCCTGCGGCACAGTGCGCGATCACTGGTGGCTTGAACATGACCAGGCCGAGCCACATTGAGACATTGGAACGGGCTACACGCCCTCCCGGCGTCTACGAGGACGCAGGACGATAGAGGTGGCGACAGTAGACCTCGCGGGACGGTGATCTCCGAGAGCGGGCTGGGGCCGGTGCGGTGGCGCCGGCCAAGCCCCTGCGCACCGTGTCAGTGACAAACGGAGGACAAGGCGGCAGACTCGTTACTCCAAGGGAGCGTTGCCGACACGCTGCCCGAGCTAACCTGGAGGCCCACGCATGTCAGAACAGGTTCTTCCATTCTACTTGGTCTGCGATGAGTCATGGTCAATGGAGGACAGCATTGACCATATGAATCAGGCACTCGTCGAACTGCACAAGGAGATCGCTTCCAATCCCGTTGTGGCCGACAAGACACGGCTCAGCGTGATCGGTTTTGCTGGTGACGCGGAGACTCTGCTGCCCTTGAGTGACCTATCCGACCTTGACACCATGCCGGGCCTCACTTGCCGCGACGGCGGCACCAACTTCCACGCAGCCTTTGTTGCTACATATGCGCAGCTCGAAGAAGATGTTCGACTCTTGAAGGGCGACGGCCTGACTGTCCTGCGTCCGGTTTGCTTCTTTTTGTCTGACGGTGCCCATAACGCAGCCGAGGACTGGCGCCAGGCGTACAGCGCGTTGGTTTCATCGGACTTCGCCCCGCATCCGAATATCATCGCTTTTGGACTCGGTGATGCCGAGGCGGACGCTATCCGTCACATAGGCACATTCAAGGCCTTCATGGCTGACAATTCTGTTTCGCCTGCAGATGCGCTACGGGAGTTCGTCGGATCTCTGACGCGCTCCATCGTCAAGTCTGGCTCAACCGCCAATGCTTCGGGGGCCCCCAAGCTCGTCGTGGAGGACGCGGTTCCGGGCTTTACGTCACTCGAACTCGACAGCATCTGATGACGACTGAAAGCTCGCAGCAGGTTACTCAAGACGTACCTGAGAAGACGGCGCGAAGACTTGGCCGACCCTCCCGCGTCACGGGCAACTTAGGTCGCCTTCCCTCAAGAGAAGATGCTCCACCTGACGCTGTAGCCGGAGGTGTGGATACAGACCTCTCAAGAACCCGTTTCGGCTCAGTACGTGGGTATGCACACCGACAGTACGGTGAAACCCGACAGGACGCCGTCAAAGTCGTTCAAGGACTGGACGACGGCGTCACAATCGTGGCCGTTGCGGATGGTGTGGGGAGTGCTGCTGAGGCCGCTCGCGGCGCACAGTGCGCGGTGGAAGAAGCATGCCGAGAAATGCTCAAGAGCCGCACCCTATCGGGTGAGTGGGCACGAGCAGTATTCTCGGAGGTTGCGAGTGCTATGAATAAGGTCGCAGCGTCAGCCTCGTGGCGGCCTGAAGACCTTTCCACCACGCTCGCCGTGGCGATGCTTACCGAGGAACAGGCGGCGACCAGGGTTGATCTCGCACTGGTTGGAGATACCATCCCTCTACTTCTTCCCTTCGAGCAAGCCGAGGCACAGCCGGAAATTCTAGAGACGCAGACGGCAGCTATGCCGAATAATTTTGACGAGGTCGAATGCAGATCCTACGTGGTCGAGCGCGGACAGACTTTCGTGCTCGCGACGGACGGCTTCGCTAACCTAATTAGATTCAGCTCGGCTGCAACCGATATTGTAGATGACTGGGTCTCAGAGCTACCGCAGACATTGGGACGCTTCCTTTGGGATATCGACGCTATCGTCAAGACATATGATGATGACCGAACTGTCTTCGCCTATCAGCGCACGCAGGCCGGGTA
>Ga0136625_1000196_pt1 | contig 16673 bp, 17 predicted proteins | sample AntDrymUQ4832306_2_FD_104672 | JGI IMG/M metagenome (GOLD analysis project Ga0136625, IMG submission 104672) | Polar desert sand microbial communities from Dry Valleys, Antarctica - metaG UQ483 (23.06) | ecosystem: Environmental > Terrestrial > Soil > Desert | place: Antarctica: Dry Valley...
GACGGGGCGTCGGCTTCGCCGCCGCAGGCGGCGAAAAGCGCCACGCAGGTCAACAGAGCCAGCTTGAGGGGCGATCGGGCCAGCAGGCGGCCGAAGGGTAGGCCCTCGCACCCGGTCGCGTGTACCGGCGGTCCGCCACGATGCGGAAGTCCACCCCGGACAGGCGCTCCATCAGCCTCTCGGGCAGCGATCCGCCGAAGCGGCGCAGCCCCCGCGCCGCCCGAGGCTGTCCGATCAGCACGTGGATCTATCAGCTTCGTGAGAACGGAGATCGCCTTCTCCCGGCCGCGGAGCTCCGAGTCGGTCGTGTCGGCGACGCTGACCTGAGGCTGTCCGCTGGCCTCGTCGACGATGACCGCCAAGACTTCGGCCGCCTCGCTGTGCTGACGGGCGACCTTGACCGTCACGGACACAGCGCGACCCCTGGCGCGCCGGCTCCGTGCCGGCGGCGCAGCGTGGCCGACCCGCGGTCAGCGGCGCGGGTCTGGCGGCGCATCTTGCTCGGCGAGTCGCTCGTCCCGAAGCAGCCCCGACCGAACAAGCCGAGGCGCCCGCACGCCCGTGATGCTGGTCTCCTCGCTCACCACCTTCTGTATCGGCAACCTTCACGAAGGCTCGATGTAAGGGGCTACCCGTCAACAAGTGTCCACCGAAACAGCCTGCGCCTGCAGGTCGCGGACGCCCCGACCAGGATTCGAACCTGGGGCCTACTCCTTAGGAGGGAGTCGCTCTATCCAGCTGAGCTATCGGGGCCGGCGCAGAGCGTACCCCTGCGCCTACACGGCTCTCACAAGCCGTCACCATCCTGGACGCCATGGGTCTCAAGCTCAACCGCAGGCAGGCACTCGGGAGCTTCGGCACGGTGAGCCTCGGCGCGCTTCTCGCCGGGTGCCGCGAGAAGGAGCAGTCGGATACACAGGCGAAGCTTCTCGACGAGGGGAACAGCTGCAAGGTGACCACCGAGCTCACCGAGGGCCCTTACTACTTCGACGCCGGTGCCATCCGGCGCGACATCCGCGAGGACAGAGAGGGGGTCAGGCTGCGCCTGGTCCTGCGCGTCCGGGAGGCGGACGCCTGCACGCCGATCTCCAATGCGGTCGTCGACGTCTGGCACTCCGACGCCCAGGGGCTCTATTCGGGCTTCGAGGCTGCGTCGCGGTCGGCGGGCGGCGGGGACGGCTCGCGCAGTGACGACGAGCGCTACCTGCGCGGCGCCCAGGTGACCAACGACGATGGCGTTGTCGAGTTCGAGACGATCTACCCCGGCTGGTACCAGGGCCGCACGCCCCACATCCACGCGAAAGTCCACCTGGACAAGCGCACGCTGCTCACCACGCAGCTCTTCTTCGACGAGCAGTTGGTCACCGGCGTGTACCGGGACAAGCGCTACTCGCGCGACAGCAAGCGCGAGGTGACCAACTCCAGCGACAGCATCTTCGACGAGTCGCTGGTGCTCACCCTCCGCCGGCAGGGCGCCGGCTGGGTTGGCGCGATGACGGTCGACGTCGAACGCGCCTAGGGGCGCCGGCGGGGCTACTCCTCCTCATACAGCGGCTCGGCCGCCAGCTCGGCCCCCTTGGGGCCGTAGAGGCGAACCTCCACGTAGTCGCCGGTGAAGCGGTCGAGCGAGATCAGCGTGAAGCGGTTGTGCACCAGCTCACACTGGTCGGTGGTGGTCGGCCCCAGCTCCGCGGTGGCCACCGCGCCGTGGGGCACCATCGCCACGCCCCAGACCAGCGTGATCGTGCCGCGGCGGCCCTCCGAGGCGCGCCAGTGGCCGATCTCCTCGTCGGAAAGGTCGAGCTGCCAGTCAGGGTTCTCGGCCGCCGTGTCCTCGGTGTGGTTGGCCTGTGCCTCGAACTCGGCGGCTTGCGCGCCTTCGTGGTCGCGCCGCCACGATACGTAGCCGAACAGCTCTCCACCGCCCGCGGCGGACACGGTCAGCGGCAGGTAGGTGCGCCCGTTCCACGAGCGCTCCGGGAACCACACGGGCTCGGAGCCCTCGGCCAGATCCTCGTCCAGCTCCTGGCACTCGCTCCTGAAGTGGTCGATCAGAGTCTCTGCCCAGCGCCCGTAGGGCAGCGGCTCCTGCGGCGGCTCGGCGGCGTACATCGGGATGGGACGCTCGGAGGGCGGCAAGACGCCGCGCAAGCTAGCGAAGGAGCGCAGGCCGGGCGTTGGCCGGCCGAGCACCGCTCGCTCGGCACAGTCTCCGAAGGAGCGCAGGCCGGGCGTTGGCCGGCCGAGCACCGCTCGCTCTTGCGTCTCTACAGCAGCGAGACCACGAGCCCAACCGCCAGCACGAGCACTGTGCTCCACGCCACCGCGGCGGCGCAGATTCGCCGATCGAGCCCGTATTCGTTGGCCACCACCAGGGAGTTCAGGGCGCAGGCCATCGCGGGCTGGACGAGGTAGACGTCCGGCACCTCCATGAACACCGCGGACAGCGAGAGCACCAGCGCGGGGGCAGCCACCAGCTTGCAGGCCAGAGCGGTGATCACGGCCCCGTCGAGCGGCGGTAGGCCACGGGTTCCCGAGGCGGCGAGCGTCACGCCCACGGCGAAGAAGCCGAAGGGCACCACGGCCAGCACGAGCAACTGCGACACGTCCACCGCCACCTGAGGCGCCAGCGCCTCGGGCGCGATCAGGCCGGCCACCACCGCCCACAGCGGAGGGTTGCGGGTCACGAACACGCGCAGGCGGTCGCGCTTGCGGTCGGCCACGGTGCCGAAGGCCGCGCCGACCAGGAAGCCGAGGATCACCAGCGTCGTCCCCGAGACCAGCACGTCGTAGGCCACCGCGTCGGTGAGCACATCGCGGCCGAACAGCACCACCTGGAACGGGAGGCCGAGAAAGCCGGTATTGCCCAGCCCGCCCACGAGGATCAGCGCGCCGAGCGCGGGTCGCGGCAGGTGCAGCACCCGGCTGCCGAGCAGGTAGGCGGCGAAGCCGCCGGTGGCCACGCTCGCCCACCCGTAGGCGATGCCAGCCACCACCTCGGGGCGAAAGTCCAGCGCGGCCACGTTGAAGAACGCGACGATCGGCAGGACCACCCACAACATGCCGCGCAGCAGCAGCGCCGACGCCCGCTCGGCCCGGTCGCCCATGCGCCGCTGCGCCTCGAGGCCCACGGCGGTGGCCGCCACCACCACGAGCGTAAGGACGATCACCCTGCGTCGCGTAGGCGCTGGGCTGCCGCCTCGGGCGCCAGCACGTTCAGGTGCACCCCGGTGCCGAGCTCCAGGCCGGCCAGGTGGACCAGCCGCGGCATGATCTCCATGCGCCAGCAGAAGTGTTCGGCGCCTCGCGGCGCGGTCCGCACCCACATGTTCAGCGGCGGCAGGCCGCCAAGTGTCCCGGCCAGGCGCCCCAGCGCGGCGTGCAGGAGCGAGGAGCCAAGCGGACCATCGTCCTCGAACCGCGCGGCCGGGCGGCGGGGGACCAGCTGCATGTGGAAGGGCGTCCTGGAGGCGAAGGGGCAGAGCAGCACCGCTTCGGGGTCAACGGCGACGAGTCGATCGCGGCGGCGCACCTCCTCCTGCACCACGTCCTCGAGCAGGTTGCGCCCCTGCGTGCGGCCCGCGTAGGCAGTGAAGCGCTCGCGCTCGCGCGCCACCTCCGCAGGTACGAAGGGCAGGGCGTAGAGCTGCGAGTGAGTGTGCGGCAGGGAGGCGCCGGCCTCGCGGCCCTCGTTGACGATCAGGTGCACATACGAGGCCTCGGCGTGGGCGTTCATCCGCCGCCGCCACACGGCCATCGCGCGCTGCACCTGCTCGAGGGCGAGCTCGCTGAGCGACCACACGGAATCGGGCGCGTTGACGATCACCTCGTGGGCGCCGGAGGCGGGCCGCGCGGCGAACAGGTCGGGCTCGCCGCGGCCCGAGGCGAGCGGGTCCTCGCCTCCCTCGGCGCTCTCGCCGCTCAGGGCCGGGAACAGGTTGGGCACCACGCGGACCGACCACGGTCCGCCCGCCCCCCCGTCGCGGTCGAGCTCGGCCGGGGTGCGGTCCTCGTGGCCGGGCACGAACGGGTCGCCCTCGGGGTCGATCGGCGGCCGCGGGACGGGCGGGAGGAACGCCCCCGGGCGGTCGGCTCGCTCACCGGCAACGATCACGCGCAGCCCCGACAGCGGATCGGTGCGCAGCTCAGGCAAGGCGCTTGCCCATCGCCACGTGCTCGATGCCCTGCTGGACGAACAGCTCGCCTTGCTCGCTGTAGCCGTCGCGCACGTAGAGCTCGCGCGCGGGGAGCTGGGCGTGCAGCTCGATACGCCGCGCGCCCGCGCTTCGCGCCTGGCGGTCGGCCTCCGCGAGCAGGGCGGCACCGATGCCCGCGCGCCGGCGCGAGCTCGTCACCGCCAGACGTCCCAGCCTCGCTCTCGCGCCGTCGAGAACGAGCCGGCAAGTGCCCACCACATCCTCCCCCTCGACCGCCACCAGGTGCAGGGCCTCGTGATCGCGCCCGTCGCGGTCGGCTGAGGGGTCGACCCCCTGCTCGCCCGCGAACACGCGCTCACGGAGGTCCAGCGCCGCGCTCACCTCGGCCCGGCTTCGGGCTGGGCGGACCTCAGCCTGCATCCACCGATCCTGACGACGTTCGGTGGATCCAGGCTCAGCGCGCGTAGCGGTCGATGTCGTCCGAGAGCTTGCGCTCGCTCGCGTAGCCACCCTGCTTGAGGTAGGCGAGCCTGCCCTTCGCGTCATAGAAGGCGGTGGCCGGGAACGCGACCTTGGCCTTGAAGACGCCGGCGATCTCCTGCTCGGGGTCGCTGTAGCTGGGGTAGGGCACGGGATCGGTGAGGAGGAACTTGCGGGCGTCGGAGTCCACGTCTTGAGCGTTGACCCCGAGAAACGCGACGCGGTCGCCCGTTCTCCCCGCCTGGTTGGCGAAGAAGGGGAACTCCGCCCGGCAGGGCCCGCACCACGACGCCCACTTGTTGACCACCACGGGGTGGCCGCGCAGCTCGCTAAGGCGGCGCTCGAAGGCCTGCTTGCCCCCGCCCAGCAGGGTGGAAGCCTGATCGCGCAGCTCCCTGAGCTCGGCCGGAGCGTCCGGGGGGAGCGTGGCGATGCGCTTTGGAGGCGTGGCCGGGCCCTCGGGCGAGTCCGAGCCGCAGCCCACGGCCACTGCCGCACAGACGAGGACGGCGAGCACTCGGCGCATCGCCGAAAGGGTGACAGACACCCGTTTGCCACTAGCGCAGGAGCGCAGCCCGAGCGCCGGTCGGGCGAGCACCGCACGCTCAGTTCGTTGTCACTGCTTTAATAGGGGAACACCGCCCGCGGAGCGGCGGTGTCAACGCCGCCCCGGCGATCCGGTGGCGACGACCTGACGGCCGGACCTCGCCGCTTCCCGCGACGGCCCGCATCGGAGCGCAGTAGGCGGCTCGGCCCGAATCCTCACTTACAGAACAGGCCCACGTGGCTGACAGCCATTCCCAGACTGCACAGGCGCCGGTGTCCGGTGCCGAGCTCAAGCGCGCCGAGGCGTTCGCCCGGGAGTCGTTCGTCCTCGAGGGCGAGGACGCCGCCACGGCGCTCGCCGGGGGCACCGCTCGCCGCCGCGCCCTGGACGCCGCCCTGGCCGAGATCGAGCAGGGTCGCGACGAGCCCTCGCTGGCCTGGCGGCGCGAGTACTCGCTGATGCTTGGCCTCGAGCGCTTGCTGGCCGAGGACGAGCCGCACCTGGCCGACGGCACCACGCTCTCCGCCCACCAGGTCGACGCACTGTCGGGCACGCTCATTGCGCTGACCTCGGAGATCCAGGTGTCGGCCACTCGCAACGGGGCCAGGGCCGCCGAGGCCGAGGTCGAGGAACTGCCGAGCACCGAGCCGGAGCTGGAGCTGGATTTGGAGGAAGACGACTTCGACGACGACGCGGATGAGGACGACGAAGAGCCGGAGGCCGAGGCCGACGAGCGCGTGGACGAGGACGAGGAGCCCGTCGACTGGGACGCCGACGCCGACGCCGAAGAGGACGATGATGACGACGCCCCACCGGTCGACGACGACGCCGGCGCGGCTCGCCGCTTCTGGTTCGAGCACGCCACCGGAGCGGGCAAGACCGTGGCCGCGATGGGCTTCGTGGAGGCTTCACGCACCGGCGGCGTGCTGATCCTCACCCATCGCCGCAACCTCGTGGAGCAGTTCGAGGGTGAGCTGCGCACCCGTGGCTACCGTGATCGCGCAAGCGCCGCGCTCCTGGCCGAGGAGCGCAGCCCGAGCGCTGGTCGGGCGACCACCGCAGGCTCCGAGGGTCTCGGCCGAAACGGCGACGAGCCCGCGGCCGGAGGGCCCGTCACCGTCGAGACCTACCAGTGGTTCGTGCGCAACGCCGGCAAGGTCTCCGACGCCTACACGGTCGTCATCTGCGACGAGGCCCACACGGCCCTGGGCGAGAAGACCAGCGCGGCCATCCGTCAGTGGAAGGGCCCGGTCTTCGTGGGCATGACCGCCACCGGCGCGCTGATCGCCCGCCACGTCACCGACCTCTTCCCCACCCAGACCTCCCGCTTCGACCTCGCCCAGGCGGCCCGCCGCGGGGTGATCTCCCCGCTTCGCTGCGTGCGCATCCCGCCGGGCGTGGGCGTTCGCTCCATCGCCAACGTGCCGCTGCGCCGCGGCGAGGTCGACCAGGACTTCGACCAGGAGGAGCTGGCCGAGCTGCTCGATCAGGCGCCGTTCAACATCGCGGTGGCCGATCTCTACAAGGTGCGCTTCCGCGACGTGCCCGGGGTGGTCTACTCCGCCGGCGTTCGTCACGCGCACAACGTGGCCGACGCCATGCAGGCCGCCGGCCTCAAGGCGATGGCGGTCTCCGGCGAGACGCCCAAGCGCGAGCTCACGCGCATCCTCGCCTCCTACGAGCGCGGCGACATCGACGTTCTGGTGAACGCCCAGTTGCTGGCCGAGGGTTGGAACTCGCCCCGTGCCACGGTCTGCATGCACCTGGCGCCCACCGCCTCGCGGCGCATCTACCAGCAGCGCGTGGGACGCGTCACGCGACGCACGCCCGGCAAGGAAGCGGGCATCGTCGTGGACTTCGTCCACCCGGCCACCACCAACGACGACCCGGTGGTCACGCTGCACTCGCTGCTCGATCGTGACGTGTACCGCGGCGGGGCGATCGTGGTTGGCCCGGTGCGACGCGGCCGCGGACGCCGGCTGCGCGTGGAGCGCCGCGTGCTGCCCGTCACCGCCGACCCCGACCGCCGCGCGCAGGTCTTCGAGCGCGAGCTGTGGCGGATAGCGGTGGAGCACCTCTCGTGGAACGAGGAGCACGTGTGGGCGGCCCTGGCGGGCGCCCGGGTGGCCTCCAACAACTGGCGCCGGGCGCGGGCGATGCTGCACTTCGACTCGACCGGCGAGCTGCGCCAGCGCTTCCTGCTCACCTGCCTGCAGCGAAACCGCAACAGCCCGCTGCGCCAGCGCGCGCTGATAGAGGTGGGGAACCTGCGTGACCCGGAGGCCTTCGCCGAGGCCGTGGAGCTGCTGGGCACCTGGGCGCGCGACGAGCGCCGCGAAGGCGTGAAGATCCTGCTGCAGTCCCTTGCTGAACGCCAGATCGGGAGCCGCGACCAGGCGGCGCGCTGGACCTGGGACCTGGCCGAGTTCACCCAGGACGTGCACGAGGAGTACGCGGTGCAGCGCTGGCCGGAGACCAAGCGCCTGCTGGGGCTGCTGGTGAACTCCTCGGGAGCCGCCCACGCGCGCAACGCCCGCCGCATCGTGCAGGCGGCGCGCAAGCAGGACCGCCGCCTGGCTGCCGCGCTGCTGGCCGCGGCGCGCACCCACACCCCCGAGGCACGCCAGTTGGTGGACGGCGCGCGAACGCGCATGGCGCGCAAGCCCTCGGCGCTGGCCCGTGAGCTGCTTCGCAACTTCCCCAAGGGCCGCCGCCGGCGCGGTGGGCGGCGCCGCAAGCGAAAAGGGGGCGGCGAGGGCAACGGCAAGGTCGATCAGTCAAAGCAGCCGCAGGTGCTCGAGACGCAGGACACCGCCCGTCGCAAGGGCAAGGCGGGCGGCGGCGAAGAGGCCGGGCCCGAGCGCGACGCGGCTTAGGCACCGTCCCGCCGCGTCCTGGCGCTGGGTCTCAGCGCAGCAGATGAACCTCGCCCGCGTCGAGAGCCTCTCGGCCCCCGGACGTGTCCACGATCAGCGCTCCGGTGTCGTCTACGCCAGAGGCCACGCCTTCGCCGTCCTCCCAGCGGATACGCCGGCCGCGGAGGGCATCGCGGTCAGCCCACGCCGCCAGGATTGCGCCCGGTGCGTCCCCGAGTCGGGCTTCGAGAGTGCCGAGCAGCGTGTCCAGCGCTCCCTCGAGGGAAGGCGACCGTCCGGCGGCGATCTGGATCGAGGTCGCGATCTCCCGCAGCTCCTCCGGAAGAGCCTCGAAAGATGTGGCCACGTTGAGGCCGATGCCGAGGACAGCCCACCCCTCCTGCGGACGTCCCTCGACGAGGATCCCCGCCACCTTGCGACCGTCGATCCAGACGTCGTTGGGCCACTTGATCGCACAGTTCACGCCCGCCGCCTCGCAGGTCTCGGCCACAGCCACCGAGGCCGTGAGCGGGAGCAGCTCGTCGAAGTCGTGCAGGACGAGCGACATGAGGACGGCGGAATGCGGCGGCGCGGCCCACGGTCGCCCTTGGCGGCCGTAGCCGGCGGCCTGCTCGTCGGCCGTCACGAGCGTGCCGTGAGGGGCTCCGGCTTGGGCCAGCTCCCTGGCGCGTTCGTTGGTCGAGGAGATCAGACGGTGATGAAGACGCGGGAGCCCGAGCATCTAACGAGGCCGCACGCGAATCTCGTAGTCGGGAGCCAGCCCGAGCGTCGAGGCCGCCTCGCCGCGGTTGATGGCCACCGCGAGGTTGCCGGTGAGCAGCGTGACGATCATCCCGCGGTGTCGGCCACCAGGGCCTCGACCAGCCCGTCGAGGTCGTGCCTCGTCGCCTCCACGTCCACGGTCAGCCCGTGCTCACGGGCGGTCGCGCTGGTCACCGGTCCGATGGAGACCACGCGCGGCCCGGTGGGCAGATCGCCGTCGAGCGCCTCGAGCAGGAAGCGGACCGTGGAGGAGGCGGTGAAGGTCAGGTGGGAGGCGCGGGCGAGGGCTCCGCGCTCTTTGTCGCCGACGGGCTCGGCAACGGTCTCGTAGAGGGGCACCACGTCGACCGCGGCGCCGCGCTCACGCAGGGCGTCGGGCAGCACATCGCGGGCCTCGGCGGCGCGGGCCACCAGCACTCTGCGTCCTTTGATCTCGGTTCCTTCGAGCGCCTCGACCAGCGACTCCGCGATCGAGCGCGGCGGCACCACGTCGGCCGTCAGGCCGCGGTCAGACAGCTCTTTAGCCGTGCCCGGGCCGATCGCGGCCACAACGGCACGGGCGAGGGAGCGGGCATCCTTGCCGTGGGCGGCGAGCCCATCGAGCAGCAGCCTGGCTCCGTTGGGGCTGGTCAGGCACACGAGCGCGTAGTCCTCGATGTGTGCAAGCTCGGCCGGCGGCGGCTCGGGCACGATGCGGATGGCCGGCGTCTCGACCACCTCGGCGCCCAGCGCGCGCAGGCGCCCGGCAAGCTCGCTGGCCTGCGCCCGCGCCCGGGTCACCGCCACGGTGCTCCCGTAGAGCGGGCGCTGCTCGAGCCAGCCGAGGTCGAGGGCGGCGACGGGCCCCACCACCGTGATCGCCGGCGCCTCGATCTGGGCTTCGGCCACGCGGTCGGGGAGGTCGGCCAGGGGCGCGCGCACCGAGCGCTGGGCCGGGAGGGTGCCCTGGGCCACCACGGCTGCGGGCTCCTCGCCCGGCCGCCCCGCCGCGATCAGCCGCTCGGCGATCTTGGGCAGGTTGCGCACGCCCATGTAGAAGACCAGCGTGCCGGGGAAGGCGGCCAGCGCCGTCCAGTCGATCGCCGTCTCGAGCTTCACGGGGTCTTCGTGGCCGGTAACGAAGGCCACGGCTGAGGCCGAGTCGCGGTGGGTCACGGGAACACCCGCGTAAGCCGGCGCGGCGATGCCCGCGGTTACGCCCGGCACCACCTCGAAGCGCACGCCGCCCTGCGCAAGCGCGGCGGCCTCCTCACCGCCGCGGCCGAAGACGAAGGGATCGCCGCCCTTGAGGCGGACCACCCGGAGCCCCTGCTGCCCGAGCTCGACGAGGAGGCCGTCGATGTCCTCCTGCGCCATGGCCGCCGCGCCCGGCGCCTTGCCCACGTAGATCAGCTCGCACTCCGTCCGAGCGCCGCGGAGGGCGCCGTCGGGAATGAGGCGGTCGTAGAGGATCGTGTCGGCCTGCGCGATCAACTCGAGCGACCGCGTGGTCATCAGCCCGGGATCACCGGGCCCCGCCCCGACCAGATAGACGATACCGCCGGCAGATTCTGGTCGGTTTGCCTCCCTGTGAGGTGGTGATCCGACCAAGGTCAACCGCCACCCTGGCCGGCGCCCTGTGACCCCGCCAGAGCCTCAGCTTTGTCGAGGATCTCCCCAGCCCCTGCCGCCACCAAGCGCTCGCCGACCGAGGCCCCCAGCGCAGCGGGCTCCGAAGCGGGGCCCTCGAACCGGTCGCGCACCCAGCGGCTGCCATCCGGCAGCCCGGCGTAGGCACTCAACGAAAGCGTCTGTCCCTCGAGCGAAGCCAATGCCCCCATCGGGGTGTCGCAGGTGGCGTCGAGCGCCGTGACCAGCGCGCGCTCGGCGGTCAGGCGAACCAGCGCCTCGGGGTCGGTCACGGCGGCCCCTGCCTCGGCGGCGACGGCATCGTCTGAGCGGGCTTCCAGGGCGATGCAGCCCTGCCCCGCCGCGGGGGTCATCTCGCCTACCGCGATGGGCGAGCCCTCGAAGCGGCCAAGCCGCGCCAAGCCGGCGCACGCCAACACGATCGCGGCGAACTCATCCCCGGCCAGCCTCCCCAGCCGGGTGTCGACGTTGCCCCGCAGCTCTGAGACCACCAGGTCCGGCCGCGAAGCCAGGAGCTGCGACCGTCGCCGAACGCTGGCCGTGCCGACCGTGGCGCCGTCGGCCAGCTCGGACAGGGCGGCGACGCCGCAGAGGGCGTCCCGCGCGTCGGCGCGGTCGGGCACGCCCACCAGCACCAGGCCGTCGGGCAGCACCGCGGGCACGTCCTTGGCCGAGTGCACCGCCAGGTCGACCTCGCCGGCCAGCAGCGCCTCCTCGAGCTCCTTGACGAAGCGCGCCTTGTCCCCCACCGCCCCCCTGTCGCCCGACGTCTCCACGGGAACGATCTCGGCATCGCCGAGCAGGTCGGCAACCAGCCGGGCCTGGGCCAGCGCCAGCGCGCTGCCGCGGGTGCCGAGCCTCACCCGCTGCGACGCCGGTGAACGCCCACGAACACGAACACCAGATCGTAGAGGCTGGGGAGTTCCGGCCAACGCTTCAGGCCGTCCGCCCGCTGCCCGCCGCGCTCCCCGTAGCGCCGCTCGAGGTATTCGAGCTCGATGGCCACGCGCACTGCGGCTAAGAGGAGTCGCCGCGACGCCGGTAGCGGCGCATGACCGACCGCGCCATGCCCGGGGCGCGGCGGGCGGCAGAGACCGCGAGGCGGTCGCTCGGGCGGAGTTGGGGCTCGCTGGCGCCGGCCAGGCCGCCGGGGTCCGGGCCGCCGGCGTGCTCGGCCGCGAACAGCCGCCACTCCCCAGGCACACCCTTCAACTCGAATGCTCCGCGCTCCGCAAACGCTATCCCGGAGCCGGCCACCAGGTCCTTCACCGTGCTCGACACGAGCACCTCCCCCGCACCCGCCAGCGCACCGACGCGCGCGCCGATGTGCACGGCCATACCCCCTATGTCCTCGCCGAGGAGCTCACATTCTCCGGTGTGCAACCCGGCGCGGACGTCGAGGCGCAGGTCGCGTGCCTCTCCGACTATCGCGCGGGCACAGCGGACCGCGCGTGCCGGCGCGTCGAAGGTCGCGAGGAAGCCGTCGCCCATCGACTTGACCTCGCGTCCGCGGTACCGCTCGAGCTGAGAGCGCACCAGGCGGTCGTGCTCGGCCAGCAACTCGCGCCAGCGTGCGTCGCCAAGCTCGGCGGCGCGGGCCGTCGAATCGACGATGTCGGTGAACAGCACCGTCGCGAGCGCGCGATCGCCTCCGTGTGCGTGCCGCGCACCGGTCAGGAACTCCTCGATTTCCTCCGCGTACCCCTCCGCCTCACCAATCCATGGGATGTGGTCCTTGCCCGAGAGCACCACGAGCTTTGCGTTGGGGATGTGCTCCGCGAGATAGTGGGCGCAAGCCACCGGGACGAACTCGTCCTGGCGGTGGAGCACGAGAGCCGGCACTTGGATCGAGGGCAGGATGTCGCGGACGTCGATCTGCAGGTTCATCTCGAACAGCGCCCGCACCATCGCCGGGCTGGAGGCGGCGCGCTCGAAGAGCGCGAACAGGCGCCGGTCGCGCGCGGACACCATCGACGGCGCAAGCAGCCCGAGCGTGCTCCCGTCCCCCCAGCGCTGCTCCATGGTCTCGAGCATGAGCTCGATGCGCTCGACCATGAGCTGCCCGCCGGGGTTGCTCTCCGGTTCGAGCTTCGCGGAGGGGAAAGTCCCGCACAGAACCAGCGCGCTGACGCGCTCTGGGTATGTGGCGGCGAACAGGAGGCTCATCGGACCGCCCTCCGATAGGCCGAGCACGGCTGCCCGCTCGGAACCCACTGCCTCCATCACCGCCCTCACGTCATCCATGCGCTCCTCGAGCGTCGCCGGGCTCAGCACGGGGTCGGATAGGCCAATGCCGCGCTTGTCGAACATGATCAGCCGTGAGAACGAGGCCAGGTGCTCGAGGAAGCGGGTGATGCCGGCGTCGACCCACTGGAGGTCGAGGTGGGAGATGATGCCCGGAACGAAGACCAGGTCCATGGGGCCGTCGCCCACGACCTGGTAGGCGATGTTCACCTCCCCGCTCTTCGCGTATTTTGTCTCCGGCTGCACTCCCGGGGCGGATCCTACCCGCGGGCTAAGGCACGCTCCAGGGTCTTGGCGGGTGCTGCTCGAGTCTGGGCTGGAGGACGGGCCACGACTGCCCGATCGCCTTGAGGGTTCTTGGGAAGGGCCGGTTCGCCGGTGGTAAGCCGAAGCGCGCGCCCGAGCCTCACCCGCTGCGACGCCGGCGAGAGCCCAGTTCGGTCACCGAAGCGGCGGGGTGCTCCTCGCCGGCCTGCGGCTCGAGCGCGAACAGCTCGCGCAGGGCCTGCACGTGGCGGTAGGAGCCATCCTCGCCGGCGCCGCCCTTCAGCCGCAGCGTGGGCTCGTGCAGCAGCCGCGCCACGATCGCGCGCGCGAGCGCGACCAGGCGCTCGCGGTCGGCCTCCGACAGCGACTCCCAGCGGCGCTCGTTCTCGCGCAGCACCTGCTCCACGATGGCCTCGCCGCGCTCGCGCAGCGCGGCCACGGTGGGCAGCACGTCCAGCCGGGCCAGGAACTCCTCGAAGCGCTCGACGTCGCCCTCCACGATCGTCCGCGCTCGGGTGGCCTCGGCCTCGCGGGCGCTCATGTTGCGCGCCACGACGCGCTGGAGGTCGTCCATGTCGTAGAGCGCGATGCCAGGAAGCTCGCGCACGGTCGGGTCGATGTCGCGCGGCACGGCGATGTCGATGAGCACCAGCGGTCGCCCCGCGCGCGCCTCGGCTACGACCTCGAGCGCCTCGCGGCCGATGATCTGGTGCGGGGAGCCCGTGGAGCTGACCACGATGTCCGCAAGCTCCAGCTCGGCCGGCAGGTCCTCGAAGCGCACCGCCCCGCCGCCGAAGCGCGAGGCCAGCCCGATGGCGCGGTCGTAGTGGCGGTTGGCCATGAAGACGGTCTCGACTCCGCGCTCGCGCAGCGAGCGCGCCGTCAGCTCGCCGTTCTCGCCGGCGCCTACCACCAGCACCCGTCGCCGCGAGAGGTCTCCCAGCATGTCGGCCGCCAGCTCCACCGCCACGCTGGAGACGGACACTCGCGATCGGCTCACGCCGGTATCGGTGCGCACGCGCTTGCCGGTGGCCAGCGCCTCGCGAAACAGGCGGTTGGAGATGGGCCCGGTGGCGCCCTCCACCAGCGCCAGCTCGTAGGCGCGCTTGACCTGGCCCTGCACCTCGGCCTCGCCCACGATCATCGAGTCCAGGCCCGAGGCCACCTCGAACAGGTGGGACACGGCCCCGCGCCCGCGCATGGAGTAGAGGTGGCCGAGCAGCTCGGTGGGCCGGATCTCGGCCTCGCGGGCGAGCACGGCCAGCGTCGTCGACTCGGCCTCGACAGGGTCGGTGACCACCAGCGTGATCTCCGTGCGATTACAGGTGGAGATGGCTACGGCTTCGTGCACGGCGTCGTGGGACACCAGCTCGGCCAGGACCCGCGCGGCGCGGCCCTCGGGCAGGGCCAGGCGCTCGCGCAGCGCAAGCGGCGCAGTCTTGTGGGAGGCGCCGAGAGTGAGCAGCTCGGCGCTCATGCGGGCTGGCGCTCTCGCTCGGCCTCGTCTCGGCTGTCGGCAATCGCAGTGAGCTCCTCGATCTCCCGGGAGATGCGCGCGATCTTGGCGCCGATGATGGCGACGTAGATCAGGATCAGCGCCAAGAACACGACGTAGGCGCCGGCCACGTACTTGCCCGCCTCGTCGAGCGGAAGCGCGGGCATCAGGAGGCCGTGACGGTGGCCAGACGCGCGCGCAGGCGCTTGAGGTTCATTGCCGCGTGCTTGGAGGTGAGCTCGAGCTTCCACAGCGTCACGAACAGCAGCGTCATGGCGACGATCGAGACCAGGAAGGTCAGGCGCATCTCGCCCGGCAGGTTGCCGCCTGTCTGGGAGAGCACGCGCGGGTGCGTGAAGGTCTCCGCCAGGCGCACGGCCATGAAGTTGATTGGCACGAAGGCACCGGCAGCGATCGCGAACACCGAGGAGGCGCGCGCCTGGCGCTCTGGGTCCTCGATCGAGAAGCGCAGCGGGTAGTAGACGCAGTAGAGGAGGAAGACGACCAGGAAGGAGACCAGCACCGGCTCGTCCCACACCCACCAGTGGCCCCACGACGCCTTGGCCCAGATCGCGCCGGTGATCAACACCCCCGCGCCGAGGATGATCGAGAGGTGGATGGCCACGTACGAGCGCATGTCCCACGAGGGATCGCGGGAGCGCAGATGCTTGATCGCCATCACGCCGCCGGCCACGAAGCCTCCGAGCGCCACGATTGCCATCGGCACGTGCACGTAGAAGATCTTCTGGATGAAGCCCTGGTCGCCGTCCACGGGCGCGTAGAAGAACACCAGCGCGAACGCGGCGAGCACCGCCACGACGGTGGCGATGGAGAGCGGTTTTAGGCCTCGCGAGTACACCCTGCGGTCGGTTCTCAGTCTAGAGGTCAGGCTTCACCGCTCGGTCACGGTCCGGTCACTTCGCCTCCAGGGGCGCCATCTATTTTCGCAGTGCCCGCACCGACCCAGGAGGTCTCGCCCCGATGCGCCGAGCAGTCGCCGTCGTCACCGCGCTGGCAGCAATCGCCCTGCTGCCCTCCGGTGCCCAAGCCGAGGTGGACCCCGTCCGCTTCTCGACGTTCAACGCCTCGTTGAACCGAAACGCGGAGGGACAGCTGATCACCGACCTCTCGACGCCGAACAACCAGCAGGCGCGGAACGTCGCGGAGATCATCCAACGCACGCGCCCCGAGGTCCTGCTCATCAACGAGTTCGACTACGACGCGAAGGGCAAGGCGCTTCGGCTCTTCCAGCGCAACTACCTCTCGAAGCCCCACAACGGGGCACGCCCGATCTCCTTCCGCTACCGCTACACGGCGCCCTCGAACACGGGGATCGCTTCGGGTTTCGACCTCAACAACAACGGCCAGGCCGTCACCACGCCGGGCGCGCCCGGCTACGGCGACGACGCCTTCGGCTTCGGCGCCTACCCCGGCCAGTTCGGCATGGCCGTCTACTCGCGCTACCCGATCCTGTCGTCCAGGATCCGGACCTTCCGGAAGTTCCTCTGGAAGGACATGCCGGGCGCCAAGCTGCCCGACAACCCGAGCACGCCCGAGCCGCAGGACTTCTACTCCCAGGAGGAGAAGAACGTGTTCCGCCTCTCGTCCAAGAGCCACTGGGACATCCCGGTTCGCGTCGGCCGCAAGGCGATCAGCTTCCTGGCCAGCCACCCCACGCCGCCGGTGTTCGACGGCCCCGAGGACCGCAACGGCAAGCGCAACTTCGACGAGATCCGCTTCTGGGCCGACTACATCTCGGCCAACCGGAGGCGCTCGGCCTACATCTACGACGACCGGGGGCGCCGCGGCGGCCTGGTCCGCCGGCGCCGCTTCGTGATCGCCGGCGACCAGAACTCCGACCCCGAGGACGGCGACAGCATTGCGGGGTCGATCCAGCAGCTCACCGAGCACCCGCTGGTGGACACCTCGTTCACGCCTTCGAGCCAGGGGGCAGTCGAGGCGGCCGCTCTCCAGGGCGGGGCCAACAACGCTCATCAGAGCGACCCCAAGTTCGACACCGCGGACTTTGCCGACAGGCAGCCCGGCAACCTGCGCGCCGACTACGTCCTGCCGCGGATCGGCCAGGGCATTCGCTCGGGGGCGGTGTTCTGGCCCGTGCGCAGCGACCCGCTGGTCCGGCTGACCGGGGAGTTTCCCTTCCCGAGCTCGGACCACCGGCTGGTCTGGCTGGACGTCCGCGCCCCCGGCTCGTAGCC
>Ga0136625_1000197_pt1 | contig 16608 bp, 14 predicted proteins | sample AntDrymUQ4832306_2_FD_104672 | JGI IMG/M metagenome (GOLD analysis project Ga0136625, IMG submission 104672) | Polar desert sand microbial communities from Dry Valleys, Antarctica - metaG UQ483 (23.06) | ecosystem: Environmental > Terrestrial > Soil > Desert | place: Antarctica: Dry Valley...
GCGAACTCCCCGAACGGGCGCTCGGGGCGGATCGTGTCGGGGCCGGCGAGCTCGAAGGCCGTGTGCAGCGCACGAACCGCGCCTGGCACGCTGTCGCCGGCGATGACGCAGGAGATCTTGATCGGGGACGTGGCGATCATCTCGATGTTGACGCCCTCGTCGCCGAGCACGGTGAAGACCTTCGCGGCGACGCTCGGGTGCGACTTCATCCCAGCGCCGACGACGGATACCTTGCCCATGACCTCGTCGCTGCAGGCCTGCACGCCGAGCTCACGCTCCAGCGGCGCGAGCGCCTCGCGCGCCATCGCGAGCTGCGAGCGGGGGATCGTGAGGGAGATGTCCGCCCGCCGGCCCTCGGTGATCGGCTCGTTCTGGATGATCATGTCGATGTTCACGGCGCCGTCGGCGAGCGCCGTCGCGATGCGTCCGGCGATCCCCGGGGTGTGGGGCACGTCCTTGAGCGTCACCCGAGCCTCCTCGGTGGAGTGCGTGACGGCGGTGATCAGCGGTTGCTCCATGGGCGACCAACGGTAGCGGAGGCTAGTCTGGGTGGCACCTTGAATCCCGCCGCAAACACGCCGCCGGCCGACCCCGGGCGGGCCCGCGGCGCGGTCTGGAACGAGCGGCTGGCCGAGGAGACCGCGACACGCGCGGAGGCGGACCGGCCCGGCGCTCCGATCATCTGCGCGTCGGGCATCTCGCCTTCGGGGCCGATCCACATGGGCAACCTGCGCGAGGTGGTCACGACGCACCTCGTCGCCGAGGCGCTGCGGGCACGCGGCCACGACGTGGTGCACCTGCACTCGTGGGACGACTACGACCGGCTGCGCAAGGTGCCGGCCGGCGTCGACGCGGCCTTCGAGGAGCACATCGGCCGTCCGCTCGCGCAGATCCCCGACCCCTGGGACGCGGCGGCCGGCTCCTACGCCGAGCGCTGGATCGGCGAGTTCACCGCCGCGCTGCGCGAGCTCGGCATCGAGCTGCACGAGGTGCGCCAGTCGCAGCGCTATCCCGCCGGCGACTACAACGCCGCGATCCGCCGCGCGATGGACGAGCGCGAGCTGATCTTCGACACACTCGCAACCCAGCAGACCTCCGGGCGACACGACACGCCGGCGCAGGAACGCCGGCGCGCGTACTTCCCCTTCAAGCCCTACTGCCAGACGTGCGGACGCGACGACACGCAGGTCACCGCGTACGGCGAGCAGACCGTGAGCTACCGCTGTCGTTGCGGGCACGCGGGCGCGATGAGCCTCGCCGACGGCGCGCAGATCAGCGGCAAGCTCGTCTGGAAGGTCGACTGGCCGATGCGCTGGGCGCACGAGGGCGTCGCGTTCGAGCCCGCCGGCGAGGACCATCACGCGCCGACCGGCAGCTTCACCGTCGGCCGTGAGCTCGTGCGCGACGTCTTCGCGGCCAAGGCCCCGCACTCCACCGTCTACTCGTTCGTGACGCTGGCCGGGATGGGCGGCAAGATGTCGGGCTCGGCGGGCTCGGCCGCCGTGCCGTCCGCCGCGCTGGAGGTGCTCGAGCCGGCGATCGTGCGCTGGCTGTACATCCGCCGCCTGCCGTCGCAGTCCTTTCAGATCGACCTCTCGCCCAGGGGCGCGCAGAAGCTCTACGACGAGTGGGACCGCTTCGTGGCCGGAGCGACCGGTCCCGACGCCGGTGACGCGGACACCGCGATGCTCGACATCGCGACGAGCACGTCGGCCGGCCCCGTGGCCAGCGCGCGGCGGCGGGTCTCGTTTCGGCTGCTGGCTGCGGCGGCCGACCTCACGCAGGGCAACCGCGAGCAGATCGGCCGGATCGTCGCCCAGCACCTCGACGGCGAACCGCTGCCCGCTGCCGGCGAGCTGCTCGCCGAGCTGCAGCCGCGCCTGGGCTGCGCACTGCACTACGTGCAGCTGCTGTCCGCCGAGCAGCGCACGACCGTGCGCGACGGCTTCGACGCCGCGACCTGGGAGGGCCTCGACGAGGCAACCCGCGCAGGCGTGCGGACGCTCACCGAAGAGATGGACGACGCCTGGACGCTGGATGGCCTGACGGCGCTCGTCTACGCCGTCCCGAAGGTCATGCTCGGCCTGCCGCGCGACGCACCCCCCAACCCCGAGCTGAAGGCCGCGCAGCGGACGTTCTTCAAGGCGCTCTATCAGCTGCTGTGCGCAAGCGACACGGGCCCGCGGCTGCCGACGCTGATGCTGTCGATCGGGCCGGGGCGCACCGCAGAGCTGCTCGCCCCGAGGTCGGTCGACGCGGCCGACGTGGCACGATCTCGCAGGTGACCGGCAGACCCCCCGTGGCGCAGCACCTGTGCGACCTCGCGCTCCTGCGCGGCGTCCGCGATCCCGCGGGCAACCTCCTGCGCATCCAGGAGCTGCGCTGACACGATGGGCACCGCCACGACCACGGACCGGCTGTCGAGCGGGCCGCACGCTGCCGACAGCCACGACCTGATCCGCGTGCTCGGCGCGCGGGTGAACAACCTCAAGGACGTCAGCCTCCAGATCCCCAAGCGCCGCCTCACGGTGTTCACCGGCGTCTCCGGCTCGGGCAAGAGCTCGCTCGTGTTCAGCACGATCGCCGCCGAGTCGCAGCGGATGATCAACGAGACCTACAGCGCCTTCGTGCAGGGCTTCATGCCGACGCTGGCGCGGCCGGAGGTCGACGTGCTCGACGGGCTGACGACCGCGATCATCGTCGGCCAGGAGCGGATGGGCGGCGATGCGCGCTCCACGGTCGGCACCGCCACCGACTCGGGCGCGATGCTGCGCATCCTCTTCAGCCGGCTCGGACAGCCACACATCGGCTCGCCCCAGGCGTTCTCCTTCAACGTCGCCTCGATCAGCGGCGCCGGCGCCGTCACCCTCCAGAAGGGCGGCCGCACGACCAAGGAGCGGCGCAGCTTCAACATCACCGGCGGCATGTGCCCCCGCTGCGAGGGACGAGGATCGGTCAACGACATCGACCTGTCGGCGCTGTACGACGACGCGAAGTCGCTCGACGAGGGGGCGCTGTCGATTCCCGGCTACAGCATGGACGGCTGGTACGGCCGCATCTTCCGCGGCTGCGGCTACTTCGACCCCGACAAGCCGATTCGCAAGTACACCAAGCGCGAGCTCGACGACCTGCTCCACAGGGAGCCGACGAAGATCAAGGTCGACGCGATCAACCTGACCTACGAGGGCCTGATCCCGAAGATCCAGAAGTCGTTTCTGTCCAAGGACGTCGACGCGCTGCAGCCGCACGTCCGGGCGTTCGTCGAGCGGGCGGTGACGTTCACCTCCTGCCCCGACTGCACCGGCACCCGGCTCAGCGAGGCGGCCCGCTCCTCCAAGATCGACGGGGTCAACATCGCCGACGCCTGCGCGATGCAGATCTCAGACCTCGCCGGGTGGGTGCGCGGCCTCGACGAGCCGTCGGTCGCGCCGCTGCTGGCGTCACTGGGCGAGACCCTCGACTCGTTCGTCGAGATCGGGCTCGGCTACCTCAGCCTTGACCGCCCGTCGGGCACGCTGTCGGGCGGCGAGGCGCAGCGGACGAAGATGATCCGCCACATCGGCTCCGCGCTCACCGACGTGACCTACGTCTTCGACGAGCCGACGATCGGGCTGCATCCGCACGACATCCAGCGGATGAACGACCTGCTGCTGCGCCTGCGCGACAAGGGCAACACCGTGCTGGTCGTGGAGCACAAGCCGGAGGTGATCGTGATCGCCGACCGCGTCGTCGACCTCGGCCCGCGCGCCGGCAGCGAGGGTGGCGAGGTCGTGTTCGAGGGCACGGTCGAGGGACTGCGGGCCAGCGGCACGCTCACCGGGCGCCACCTCGACGACCGCGCCTCCCTGAAGTCGTCGGTGCGCGAGCCGTCGGGCGTGCTGGAGGTGCGCGGCGCCGGCACCCACAACCTGCAGGACGTCGACGTCGACATCCCGCTCGGCGTGCTGTGCGTCGTCACCGGGGTAGCGGGCTCGGGCAAGAGCTCGCTGATCGGAGGCTCGGTGTCCGGACGCGACGGGGTGGTGACGGTCGACCAAGGCGCGATCAAGGGCTCGCGGCGCAGCAACCCGGCGACGTACACCGGCCTGCTCGACCCGATCCGCAAGGCGTTCGCGAAGGCCAACGGCGTCATGCCCGCGCTGTTCAGCGCCAACTCCGAGGGCGCCTGCCCGAACTGCAACGGCGCCGGGGTCATCTACACCGACCTGGCGATGATGGCCGGCGTCGCCACGCCCTGCGAGGTGTGCGAGGGCAAGCGCTTCATGGCCGAGGTCCTCGACTACGAGCTCGGAGGCAGGGACATCAGCGAGGTGCTCGCGATGCCCGTCGCCGAGGCGCTGGAGTTCTTCGGCTCCGGCGACGCGAAGGTGCCGGCTGCGCACAGGATCCTCGACCGGCTCGCCGACGTCGGCCTCGGCTACCTCAGCCTCGGCCAGCCGCTGACGACGCTGTCCGGCGGCGAGCGGCAGCGTCTCAAGCTGGCCACCCGCATGGCGAAAACATCCCACCCAGCCGGCGTCTACGTCCTCGACGAGCCCACCAGCGGCCTCCACCTTGCCGAGGTCGAGCAGCTGCTCGGCCTGCTCGACCGGCTCGTCGACGCCGGCAGGTCGGTCATCGTCATCGAGCACCACCAGGCGGTCATGGCGCACGCCGACTGGATCGTCGACCTCGGCCCCGGCGCCGGCCACGACGGCGGCCGGATCGTCTTCGAGGGCACGCCCGCCGACCTCGTCGCCGCGCGCCGCACCCTCACCGGCGAGCACCTCGCGGCCTACGTCGGCACCTGACCGAGGGTCGCGGTCGGCGCTACGCGAGGAACGTCGCGTGCAGCGCGCGCACCCCGTCGAGCACGTCGTCGAGCGCCACGACGCAGGAGATCTTCACCGGCGACGTGGAGATCATCTGGATGTTGATCTGCTCGTCGCCGAGCGTCGTGAAGACCTTCGCCGCCACGCCGGACTGCGTCTTCATCCCCTCGCCGATGACCGACACCTTGCCGACGGACTCGTCGGCATGGACCTCGATGCCCAGCTCGGCGGTCAGCGTCGCCAGCGCTTGCAGCGCGACGCGCAGGTCCTCGTGCGGGACGGTGAACGACATGTCCGCAGCGGCGCCCGGCTCGACGGGCTCGTTCTGGATGATCATGTCGATGTTCACGTTGGCGGTCGCCAGGACCGTCGCGATGCGGCCCGCCATGCCCGGCGCGTCGGGGACGTGCTGCAGCGTGACGCGGGCCTCGTCGGTGGAATGGGTGACGGCGGTGATCGCCGGACGGGCCGGCGCACCCGTCTGCTCGCCATCGCCGACGACCGTTCCGGGCGCGTCGGAGAAGCTCGACCGGCAGTGGATCCGCACGCCATGGGTGCGGGCGTACTCGACGGAGCGCAGCTGCAGCACGCCGGCGCCGGAGGCCGACATCTCGAGCATCTCCTCGAAGGAGACGACATCGAGCTTGCGCGCCTCGGGCACGACGCGCGGGTCGGCGCTGAAGACCCCCGCGACGTCGGTGTAGATCTCGCAGACGTCGGCGCCGATCGCGGCGGCCAGGGCGACGGCGGTCGTGTCCGATCCGCCGCGGCCGAGCGTCGTGACGTCCTTCGCCGTCGAGACGCCCTGAAAGCCGGCGACGAGCACGATCGAGTCCTCGTCGAGGGCGACGCGGATCCTTTCGGCGCGCACGTCTAGGATGCGCGCCTTCGTATGCGACGTGTCTGTCACGATCCCAGCCTGTGAGCCCGTCAGGGAGATCGCGCGGTGCCCGAGGTCGTTGATCGCCATCGCACACAAGGCACATGACTGGCGCTCGCCGGTGGACAGCAGCATGTCCATCTCGCGCGGATCGGGCTGCGCGGAGATCTCCTGGGCCTCGGCGATCAGGGCATCGGTCGTCTTGCCGCGGGCGCTGAGCACCGCCACGACGTGGTTGCCCGCCTCGCGCTTGGCCACGATCCGTTGCGCGGCACGCTTGAGGCGCTCGGCGTCCGCCACGGAGGTGCCGCCGAACTTCATCACCACGGTTGGAGTCATGACGGGCTCGGAGGCTAGCGAGTGAGGCGCCTGGCCCTGATCGGCGCGGCCGCCGTGCTGCTGCTTGGCGGCGCCGTCTACCTGCTGTTCCTGCGCGGCGGCGACGACGCGCCGGTCATCGAGGCGGGCTCGCGCTTCGGCGACGAGCGCGGCAGCGGGTCCGGCGGCACGCTGATCGACACCCTGGCGGGCGTGCTCGGCGCGCGTGTCGAGGCCGCCAGCAGCGGCTCTGACCCGGCGGCACCGACCGCCGGCGAGCTCGGGCGCGCGCCGCAGGACGCGGTCGCGGGCCTGTTCCTCGTGGGCTTCAGCGGCAGGGACTCCGGCGCGTCGTTCTTCAAGCGGCTGACGGTCCGCCCCTACGGCGGCGTGCTGCTGGGCCGGTCGAACTACAGCGACCCGCGCCAGCTCTCGTCGCTGACCGAGGCGCTGCAGCGCACCGCGCGAAACGCGGGCCACCCGGCGCCGATCATCGCCGCCCGCCAGGAGGGCGGCGAGTTCAACGCCTTCGGCAACCTCGCCCCGGACGCACAGGCCGACGTCGGCGACGCCGGCAAGGGGATCCGCGAAAGCGCGCTGAGCGCCGCACGCCAGCTGCGGGCGCTGGGCATCGGGATGAACCTCGCACCCAACGCCGACATCGCGGTGGCCGGAGGCCCCGGACAGGGCCGCGCCTTCTCCGATCAGCCCGGCGCGGTCAAGAGCGCCGTCGTGGCCTCGGTCTCGGCCTACCGCCAGGCGAAGGTCGTCGCGGCGGTCGGTCCGTTCCCCGGCGACGGCGCGGCGTCGCAGGACCCCGCCGAGGGCCCCGCTCCCGTCGGCCTGGGCCTCGACGAGCTGCGCCAGGCCGACATCACGCCGTTCGCAGCGGTCGCGACGGGTCCGCGCGCGGTCCCGGCGATCCAGATGTCCAACGCGATCTACACGGCCTTCGACAGCGTCACGCCCGCGACGTTGCTGCCCGAGGCCGTCAACGAGTTGCGCGACCGGCTGGGCTATGAGGGCATGATCGTCTCCGCCGACCTCGTCGCCACCACGGCGACCAGCGGCGGCACCGTCGGCGAGGCGGCGATCTCGGCGCTCAACGCCGGCGTCGACCTGCTCGTCGTGCCCGGTGGGCGCTCCCAGCAGGACGAGGCCTACCGCGCGGTCGTCGCCGCGGTGCGCTCGCGCAAGATCCCGGCGCAGCGCGTCGTCGACGCGCTACGGCGGATCGCGAAGGTCCGCACGCTGACCAAGGACGCGCGCGACCCGCTGAAGCCGGGAGAGTAGGGGCCCCGTAGGGCCACCGCCGCCCCACCCTCCGCACGTCAGCACGATGCCCGACCGGGCACCCCACGATCACGCTCACCTGATGCCGATGCGCGCATCCGCGCCCGCCGACTGCTCGCCCGCGATCCGCATCAGCGCGTCGACCGGCCGCCGCAGCGGGCTCGTGGCGCGGGTGACGAGCAGGTCGGTGTCCAACCGCCCGCCGGTCACCGTCGGGCCGAACGGCGTCGAGAACGCGCCATCCGCGGTGATCGTGAGCTCGGGCTCGAAGTCCTCGAACCCCACACCGCGACCCAGCTGGCCCGCGACCGCGCGCCCGCGGCGGATGATCGGCCGCACGACGTGATCGCAGTCGGGCACCCCGAGCGAGCGGTGCAGCTCGCACAGGCGCTCCATCTCCACCGCGTCGGCGGTGGCCGGGTCATCGACGGTCGTCGCGATCCGCACGCCGATGCCGCGCGCAAGCAGCTTCGGGATCGCGTCGACGACCTTGGCGAAGTTGCCGCGGCCGCGCATCTCGTCGTTGACGTCGGGGTCGGGGCGGTCCAGAGAGATCTGCACCTGCACGGGCAGGCCCTCGAGCGCCTCAAGCTCGCGCAGCCGGCGCGCGTTGAAGACCGTCGCGTTGGAGAGGATCAGCGTCGGCGCGATCTGTGCGAGCCGGGCGATGATGCCCGTGAGGTCCTCGCGCAAGAACGGCTCGCCGCCGGTGATCCCGAAGGCCTGAAAGCCGAGCTCGGCGCCCTCCTCGGCGGCCGCCACGATCGTCTCGGCGGACAGCTCACGGCGCGCGACCCGCGGCGCGGACTCCGTCAGGCAGTACGAGCAGCGCAGGTTGCAGTGGTAGTTGGAGTAGAACCACAGCCGCTCCCCGAGCACGCCTCGCTCGATCGCCTCGGCCGTCGCAGTCACAGCAGGCCCTCGGCGCGCAGGCGCACGAGCGTCGCATCGCTGACCGGCAGGCCGAGCGCCGTGCAGAAGCGGTTGAGCATCATCGTGGCGGTCGCCACGACGGTCAGCTCGACGATCTCCGCCTCCGAGAAGCAGGCGGCCATGTGGCGCTCGAGATCGCCATCCAGCGGTCCGCGGCCACCCGCGAGCGCCTGCACCCACGCCACGAGCGCCCGCTCGCGCTCGTCGTCAAACGCGTCCTGCGCCGGCTCGTCGCCGCACAGGGCGACGACCTCCGCTCGGCTCAGACCCTCGTCGAGCGCGACCACCGTGTGTGAGCGCACGCAGTAGTGGCAGCCGAGCACCGCCGAGGCGCGCAGGATCGCGATCTCCTTCAGCCGCGCGGAGACGAAGCTCTCGCCGAGCGCCGCGGCGACGAACGGCATCGCGACGTCGAGCAGCTCGGGCACGTGGGCGAGCGCCGCGACGATCGGGCTCGGAGCGCCGTCCGCGTAGCAGGAGCGCGCGAGCAGCGGAGCCTGGTCGGCGGGGATCGGCGAGACCGCGCGCGGCGGCGGCGTGCCGGCGGCGCTCACGAGGCCGGCGCCGCGGGCGGCGCCTCGGCGCTGGCTGGCGGGCGCCTGCGCAGCTCGTCGAGCAGCGCGAGCACGAGCAGGGCGGCGCCGAACACGAGCCCGCCGCCCAGCGCGACCGTCGAGTTCTTGTCCGCGCCGGTGCGGGCGACGTCGATCAGCGCGAACAGGGCGATCCCGCCGACGGGTGCGAGCGCCAGGCGCCTCCACAGCGGCCAGCTCGTGCTCGACGGCGGACCGAGCAGCCGCTCGCGGGCGCTGCCGCGCAGCAGGTGGGGCAGGTTGCCGATGCCGACGGCGATCGCGACGAAGATCAGGCCGAGCAGCTCCCAGATCCAGAACAGCCCGAGCTCGGAGAGCCACAGGCCGAGCAGGAACAGCGTCACGGCGAGTCCGAAGAACCCCGTCGCCACGCCGATCACGAGCGCGACGCCGAACGTCATCTCCGTGACCGCCTGCACCTTCGAGAAGATCGCCGCGTTGTCGGAGAAGAAGCCCATCACCCCGCTGGACCAGAAGTCCGGCGCCGCGGTGCGCGCGGCGTAGCGGTCGATGAGCTTTGAGTAGCCCTCGGGCGTGAAGCGCGTGAACACGAGGTTCTCGAAGAACACCGTGATGAACACGGCCCCGAGGAAGATCCGCAGCACGACGAGGTGGTTGATGCGCGCCAGGGAGGCGGCGAGGCGCTCGACGCGAACGACGGCGCCGGGCGCGGCGGGGACGGTGGACATGGGGCGTTGGACCCGCCGATCGTCGATTCGGTTCACGACTCCCACGCCAGGGCCGCGGAGCGGGCCGATCAGAGCGCGCCGAGTCCGTCGCGGAAGATGCCCTCGATCGTCTGCTCGGCCTTCTCGTGATCCAATGGGGCGGCGGCCTCGTCGTGCCGGCTCGTGTATCGCCGCGCGCGTGGGACCCGAACAGGATCACGCGTGACGCGGGAGTCGCAGCGGCGACGGAGTGATCGACGACGATCAGCGGTCCTGCGCGACCGCCCCGCGGCTGCGCGATGCACGGGCGCAGGCGCCCGCGCGGCCCGCGCGCCGCTTCACCGCCGTGGGGGCAGGAGGTCTGCGACCGCGACCGTCAGCGGCAGGCCGGTGGCGGTGACGGTGTCGTCGTCGGTCAGGGCGTCGACGGTTTCGTAGTGGTCCGCGGCGGGTTCGCGGTGGACGACGAGTCGGCGGTGGTCGAGGTCCAGGACCCAGTACTCGGGGATGCCGGCTGTGGCGTAGATCGTGGCCTTGCGGCCGAGGTCGATCGCGCGCGAGGTCACGCTGACCTCGATGACGAGCAGCGCCTGCGCGGGGTAGGCATCCCAGCCGGCGGCGGGCACGATCGCGAGATCCGGCTCGGGCTGGCTGATCGGGCTGAGGACGTCAAGCGGGCACTGCGGGGTGACGACGAGTCCTGCGGCGGCCGCGACGGGCACCACGAGCATGTTCAGCCGCGTGACCGCGGCGAGGTGTGTCGGTCCCTGCGGGCTCATCTCGACGAGCACCCCGTCGAGCAGCTCGACGCGGTCGTCCTCGCCGAGGATGCCGGCGTCGACCATCGCGGCGAGGTCATCGACGGTGAGCGGGTGCACGGGCAGCGAGGCGTCGACGTGGACGGCCATGCCGACGATCGTACCTCCGCCAGGGCCGGCCCGCGAGCGCGTGACGCGCCCACTCACCCGCCGCTCTCGCATGCCGTGTCGTCGTTCATTCACGCAGCGTGGCGCCCGCGACCGTTGCGCAACAAGACGCGATCGTCACGATTCTGCGCAGCGGCTCCCGCGCAGTAGCGCAGTCGTGGCGCTCAGGCCGCACCGCTGACTGGGCCGCGAGCCGCCCCATGAAGTGCGCCGGCGCGACACCGGGGCGCGCATCTCAAAGGCCCTCGAGGGGCAAAGCAGCGCGGCAGGCCCAAGCCCCAGAGCCTGCGCTTTAGCTCGTCGTCGCCGGCGCCCGACGAAGTGTTGCACGAGGAGGACCCAAACGCACGACATGACTTGCTGTTCAAGGCGTTGAGAGCGACGGCTTCGCTTGGTCCCAGCGCGACGGCTGAAGGCGCGATCAGCGGGCTCGGCGTCATGCGCCAGCGACACGGCAACGGCCAGCACCGACCGAGCCGCGCTCGCAGAGCGCATCGGCGCCCTTCCCGCCTGGTTGATGGCTCAGCTCGACGCCGGACTCACTCGCCCGCGTACGCCGACATGAGGTCCGTCCAAGCGCCGTTGGCCGTTATAGACGCCGGCGCCCGAGGAAGGCCTTGCCGAGCGTCACCTCGTCGGCGTACTCCAGGTCGCCGCCGACGGGCAGGCCGCTTGCCAGGCGGGTGACGACGACCTGCGGGGCGCGCGAGCGCAGGGCGTCGGCGATGTGCAGCGCCGTCGCCTCGCCGGTCGTCGTCGGGTTGGTCGCCAGGACGACCTCGGCGATCGGCTGGTCGGGATCGCACACGCGTCGGTAGAGCTCGGCGATCTTCAGGTCGTCGGGATCGACGCCGTCGATCGGCGACAGCGCGCCGCCGAGGACGTGGTAGCGGCCGCGGTACTCGTGGGTGCGCTCGACGGGGATGACGTCGCCGGCCTCCTCGACGACGCAGATCAGGCTCGCGTCGCGACGCGTGTCCTCGCAGATCCGGCAGCGCGGGGCATCGGCGAGGTTGAAGCAGACCTCACAGAGGCCGATGCGCTCCTTGACCTCGCGGATGGACTCCGCGAGCGACGTCGCGTCCTCGGGCGAGGCGCGCAGGATATGAAAGGCCAGGCGCTGCGCCGTGCGCGCGCCGATCCCCGGCAGCTTGCCGAGCTCGGTGATCAGACGCTGGATCGGCGGGGCGTACAAGCGCGAGCCGGCCCGCTACATGCCCAGCCCGGGCATGCCGCCCGGTCCGCCGAGGGCGCCCAGGTCCAGGCCGCCCGTCAGGCCGCCCATCCGCGTCGCCGCAAGCTCCTGCGCCTGGCGCACGGCCTCGTTGACGGCGGCGAGGACCATGTCCTGTAGCAGCTCGGGATCCTCGGGGTCGATCGCGTCGGGATCGATGTGGATGTCCTTGACGACGAGGTCGCCCGTCACGGTGACGGTCACCATGCCGCCGCCCGCCGAGGACTGCACGGTCTCGTTGGCGAGCTCCTCCTGCGCGGCCATCATGTCCTTCTGCATCTTCTGTACCTGCTTCATCATCTCGTTCATGTTCGGCTGCTGGGGCATTCAGCGGGCCTCGCTCTCATTCGTTGGGCCGGGATCGGTTTGCGGGTCGGGCACGATCTCCTCGGCGTCGAACTCTGCCACGAAGCGCCGTACCCACTCGTCCTCCGTCGGCGGGTCGGGCGCGGCCGGCTCGCCATCGGCCTCGGCCGGCGCCTCCGCGAGCACGTAGGCGATCTGCGCCTGGCTGCCGGTGACCGCCCGCACCGCGGCCGCGACGCACTGGCGGTAGCCGTCGTCGGCGGCCTTGCGGCGGCGGAAGTCCTCGGTCGGCGGGAAGGCGACGGTCACCTGCGCGCCGTCGACGACGATCGGCATCGTGTTCTCCAGCAGGGCCGCGCAGAGGGCGTTCTCCCCCATCACGGTCTCGATCACGGCCGGCCAGACGGCGCGCAGCGCGTCGAGTCCCAGCTCGATGCCGGCGTGCTCTTGCGGCACCGCGACGGTCACGGTCTGCGGCGTGCCATTCGGCGTCGCGGCCGCCCGCGGGACATCGGATGCCGGGGGCGGCTGCCGCGGCGCCGGGTCGCTCGGCGGTCGCGGAGACTCCGGCGGCGAGGCCGGCGGTGGCGCGGGCGACTCCGGCCCTGGCGTGGGCTGGCTTGGCGGCATCGGCGACTCGCCGGCGGCCGCCTCGCGGCGGCCCGCCCGGGCGGACGCGGGTCCCGCCGCCAGCGCGGCCTCGAGGCGCTCGATGCGCTGCAGCAGCGCCTGGCGGGACGGGTCGACGTCGGGCGATGCCGCCTTGACCAGCGCGAGCTCGAGCTGGGTGCGCGCGTCCGAGCCGTTGCGCGTGGACTCCAGCGCCGCTGAGAGCAGGTCGATCAGCCGTGCCACCGCACCGGCCCCGACGATGCCCGCCTGCTCGGCCAGGCGCGCGTCGCGCTCGGGCGTGATCGCGAGCTCCGCCGGGACCTCGCCGAGCGTCTGGACGACCATCAGGTCGCGAGCGTGGGCCTCGAGGTCTCGCACGAAGCCGAGCGCGTCGCGGCCGGTCTCCGTCAGCCGCGCCGCGGCGAGCAGCGCGGCGCGCGGGTCCGCCGCGGCGATCGCATCCAGCGAGGCGAACAGCAGGTCGGCGTCGGCGACGCCAAGCACGGCCAGCACGTCCTCGGTCACGATCTGCGCTCCGGCGTAGGTGACGAGCTGCTCGAGCGTGCCGAGCGCGTCGCGGAAGGACCCGGTCGCGTGGCGCGCCAGCAGCGCGACAGCGTCGGCGGGCAGCGTGATCGACTCGCTCCCGGCGACGCGCTCGAGCACCGCGGCGAGCTGTGAGACCGTCGGGCGAGCGAAGTCGAAGCGGTGGCAGCGGTCCACGACGGTCGGCAGCACCTTCGCGGCCTCGGTCGTCGCGAGCACGAAGACCGTGTTCGGCGGTGGCTCCTCGAGCGTCTTGAGAAACGCGTTCCATGCCTGCGTGGAGAGCATGTGCGCCTCGTCGAGGATGTAGATCTTGTGGCGCCCGGCGAGCGGCGCGTAGACGACGCTGTCGCGCAGGTCGCGGATGTCGTCGACGGAGTTGTTGGAGGCGGCGTCCATCTCGATGACGTCCAGCGATGTCGCCGAGGCGATCGAGACGCACGAGTCGCACGCCCCGCAGGGCTCGATCGTCGGGCCGCGCTCACAGTTCAGGCAGGCGGCGAGGATCTTCGCCATCGAGGTCTTGCCGGTGCCGCGCGAGCCGACGAACAGGTAGGCGTGATGGACCTTGCCCTGCGAGACGGCGTTGCGCAGCGTGCGCACGACGTGCTCCTGCCCGACGACCTCGTCGAACGTCCGCGGGCGGTGGCGCCGGTAGAGCGATGGGGCCTGGGACACGCGTCGAGGATAGCTTCGCCCGCCGGGGCGATGGCGAACCACTACGGTCTCGCGCGATGGCTCGGATCCGCTTTGCGGCCGGCGTGCTCCTGGGTGCCGTGGCGCTGAGGCTGCTGACCGGCAACGGCCTGGTCAACTACGACACGCTCTACACGCTGGTGTGGGGTCGCGAGCTGGCGCACGGAACGCTGCCCGACCTCGAGGTGGCGATCGCGCCGACCCCGCACCCGCTCGCGAACCTCGGCGCGATCGCGCTCTCGCCGCTGAGCTCGCTGCGGATCGACGGGCTGCACGGAGAGCTCGCCGCGACGGTCGCCGTCGGCGCGGCGTTCGTGTCGCTGGCGCTGCTGGGCTGGGTCGTGTTCGCCCTCGGCCGCGCGTGGTTCAACCCGGCCGCCGGGGTGCTCGCGGCGGCGATCGTCCTGACCCGCGTCCCGGTGCTCGACTTCGGCGCGCGCGTATACGTCGACATCCCCTATCTCGTGCTGGTCCTCGGCGCGCTGCTCGTGGAGACCCGGCGCCCGCGCGCGGGAGGGCCGGTGCTCGGCCTGCTGGCGCTCGCCGGCCTGCTGCGACCCGAGGCGTGGCTGTTCGGCGCCGTCTACCTCGCCTGGCTGCTCGGGCCGGGCGTCCGCTCGTCGCTGCGCGCGGCCGGGCCTCGCCGGGCCGCGGGATGGCGCGACGCGGCGCCGCTGATCGCGCTCGCCGCGAGCGCGCCCGTGCTGTGGGGGCTGCACGACCTGCTGCTGACTGGAGACGCGCTGCACTCGCTGACCGGCACCCGCGACAACGCCGCGCTGCTCGGCCGCGTCACGGGCCTGGGGCACGTCCCGTCGGCGCTGCCCAGTCGCCTCGGCGAGATCCTGCGCGAGCCGGTCCTGCTGGCGGCCGGCGGCGGCGGCGTGCTGGCCCTGCTGTGGCATCGCGACCGCCACACGCGCCTCGGCGCGTCGGCCGGCGTGCTCGCGATCGCCGCGTTCTGCGTGCTGGCGGCCGCGGGCCTGCCGATCATCACGCGCTACGTGCTACTGCCCGCCACGCTGCTGGCGATCTTCGCGGGCGCCGGGATCTTCGGCTGGCGCGACCTGCGTCCGGGCGCCGCGCGCACGTGGTGGGCGCGCTTCGCCGCGGTCGCGCTCGTGGCCCTGCTCGTCTACGTCCCCGGCCAGGCGCACCGCATCGATCGCCTGTCCGCGGCGCTCACGCGCCAGGAGGCGATCCAGGGCGACCTCGGCCGGCTCGTCTCCGACGGCGTGCCCTGTCGCCCGGTCTCCGTGCCCAACCGCCGCCCGATCCCGCTGCTGGCGCTGTGGCTGAAGCTCGACCCCGGCGACGTCGTCGACGCCCGCTCGGGCCTGCCCGCGGATGGGACCTACCTCGTGCCGCGCACGGCGAAGGTGGCGTCGGACTACATCCTCGACCGGCGCGACCGCGACCGCGAGGTGGCGAGCGCGCCCGCGAGCTTCGCTACCGTTGGCGCCAACGCGTCGTGGATCGCAGCTGCCGGCTGCTGACGCAGCCAACCCACTCGACATGCCCCTCGCACGCCCTCTCCGACCGCTCATCGCCGCCGCCTTGCTCATGCTGGCGCTTGCCCGGCGCCTCGCTCGCCGCCGGGCAACGCTCTCGCCCTCGCCGCGGATCATCAACGGCAGCCCGGCCCCGCAGGGCAAGTGGCCCGCGCAGGGGTTCCTGGAGATCGGGTCCGGCCTGCACCTTAGCTTCGACGCGCCGACCTGCTCAAGCGCCCGCCGGTACCGTCCGATAAGAGCAACACGCGCCTTCACCTGACACTCGCCGCCGCGGCCGTCGCCGCGGCGCTCGCCGCCGCCGACATCGCAGGGGCGCAGACCACGCCCTCGCTCCGGATCGTGGGCGGAACGCCGGCGACCCAGACGTACCCCTCCCAGGGCTACCTGGTGATCAACGGCAGCGCCGCGTGCGGCGGCACGCTCGTCAGCGGACGCTGGTTTCTGACCGCCCGCCACTGCGCGACGAGCTCGTCAGCGGACGCCTATGGGGTCTGGCTGGGCCAGTCGGATCTCACCGCGGCCACGTCAGCGGATCGCTACGCGGTCGATGCGGTCGTGCAGCACGGGTCCTACGCCGACAGCCCCCCCAGCAACGACGTCGCGCTGCTGCATCTCAGCCGCGCCGCGGTCCCGCCGCTTCAGCCGCTGCGCCTCGTCGCCTCCAACGAGACCGCCCTGTGGGTGCCGGGGACCGCGGCGCGCATCATCGGCTGGGGCACCACCTGCACGACCGGGTGCCCGACGAGCACGCGGCTGCGCGAGGCGGACGTGGCGATCGTCTCCGACGGCAGCTGCAGCACGTCCTACGGCTCGCAGTTCGACGCAACGACGATGGTGTGCGCCGCAGCCGCCGGCAAGGACACCTGCCAGGGCGACTCGGGCGGACCGCTGATGGTGCAGCGCCAGGGCGAATTCATGATCGTCGGCATCACTTCGTGGGGATACGACTGCGCGGATCCCAACTATCCCGGCGTCTACACCCGCATCGGGACCGCGGCGCTGAACGAGTGGATCCGCAGCCGGATCCCGACCGCCGCGATCTCCGTCGCGCCCTCCGCGCCGACCGCCGGCGCCTCGGTGACGCTGACCTCGCGGGCGCGCAATCCCACCGGCCTGACCGGCGCGAGCGTGGCCTGGGATCTCGACGACGACGGGGACTACGACGACGCGACCGGCCCGACGGCGACCCTGACGCGATCCACCGCCGGCAACTCCACCGTCCGGGTGCGCCAGTCCTACTCCGACGGCGATCGCGCGCAGTCGCGCGAGGTCGTGACC
>Ga0136625_1000200_pt1 | contig 16521 bp, 21 predicted proteins | sample AntDrymUQ4832306_2_FD_104672 | JGI IMG/M metagenome (GOLD analysis project Ga0136625, IMG submission 104672) | Polar desert sand microbial communities from Dry Valleys, Antarctica - metaG UQ483 (23.06) | ecosystem: Environmental > Terrestrial > Soil > Desert | place: Antarctica: Dry Valley...
AATTGCTCGATGTAAAGGACGCGGCCGTTTTTGCTGACGATCCGAAACGGCAATTCCTCGCCATCATCGCCCCGGAGGATCGCCATATCGGGCAGTCGGGTATTCGGATCCCAAGGTTCGAGCGTCCCTCGATGCCCTGACGAAGCCACGCCAGTTTGATTTCGGCCAATTCGTATTGCTGTATAAGCAGGAGACAATCGATGGGAAGCAAGTCTCGCTACCCATTGTGGTCGCGCCGGACGGAAGCGTAACAAATACCGACACCGAATCGGCCAGTGCCAGCGGCGGCGCCACCGGCTGGCGGGTGTCCGGGGCAACACTTCGTGAGATCAAACCGAGAAACGCGGCAGGGTCGATCGCTCGACTCATCCGAAATCGTGAGCCTCCCGCCGGCTCGCTAGCTGAGGTGGCGGGTGGAGTGCCGCTCGACATTGCGTTGACGACTTCCCAAGCAATCCGCCTTTTAACGCGCGTTCCTAGCAAGGTTTTGGTGGATGACCTGCGCCCCCTACTTGACGGAGAACCGCTGCCTTATGGCGGCGACCAGTACTACCCAATGCTCGATCGCGATGGCATGGACGCTCTAATGGCCGGGTTAACCGTCAACGTACATTAAGCCGGGCCACATCGACATGAGCAAAGACCTTGTGGGTGCCTGACCCATGCAAAGTGTCGGGCCGGCGCAAAGGAATCAGATCTGCACCCGACTGCCGTGGTGGGTGGTAGCTAGGCTCAGCCGATCGAACCTGAGGAGGAACGAACAATGGCGCACCCCAACGAAGACCTATTGCGACGCGGTTACGACGCGTTCGGGAAAGGTGACATGGCGGCGATCGCCGAGCTATTCGCCGATGACATTGTTTGGCACGTTCCCGGAAATAATCCGCTCGCCGGGAACCACAAGGGTCGGGACAGCGTCCTGGCGTTCTTCGGTAAGAGTGCCGAACTCAGCGGCGGCACTTTGAAGGTGGAGGTGCATGACATCTTGGCCAACGACGAGCACGGCGTTGCCCTAACCCGCGGCACCGCTCAGCGCGGCGGCAAGAGCCTCGACAACAACGGAGTCCAGGTGTTCCACATCCGGGATGGGAAGGTTGTCGAGAGCTGGTTGTATGCGGGCGACCAGGCCGCTAATGACGAGTTTTGGTCGTAGCAACCAGACTCGATGACCTGCGCAAGCATTTAGGAGGAGTCGTGAGTACCACCGGTTGGATCATCCTCATCATCGTCCTGCTCGTCGTTTTCGGCGGCTTCGGCTTCAGCAGGCGGCGTAGAGGTTGAGTGACGGCGCTCGGTAGGTCAGGGCGAACTCGTACAAGCCTGAGCCGCCCAGTCCTGTCCACTCCACCAGTAGCGCCACGGCCTTAGTCCGAGGAAGAGGCTGTTGAAGGCGGTCTCGGCCGCCGCCTCGGCTTCGAGTACGTCGGAGGACCCGCTTATTTTCGACTCTTCAGGGTTCGGTCGGTCAGCCCTCGGGCCGGTCGACGATGGCGTGCTGGATTCGACCGCTTAAGCGCGGGAACTCGTACATCAGCGTCCGGAGATCCCAGCCCATCAAAACGATCATCCGCAGCGGCGAAGTAACGAACCTCCATTCAGCAGCGGAGCGGGTAGTGGGGTTGGGGGAAGGGTTGCGATCGTGTGGGGACCGAGGCACAAACGACGCCACGATGCCAGGCGCAGCTAAGAATGTGGCCAAACAGATCGGCGACAGCATGTCGCTGGAGCTGCTCGCCCGCGCCGGGGTGACCGCCTACGGGATCATCCACATCCTGGTCGGGTGGGCGGTGCTGATGGCATGGGGTGGATCGACGGCGGAGAGACTCCGACCTTTCCGGGGCTGCGGACCGTGGCTAAACAGCCCTTCGGCAAGATCGTGTTGGGCCTGGTTGCGGGAGGCATGGCTGCCCTTGCGCTCTGGCAGGTCAGTGAGTCCATCTGGGGCTATCGAAACCGAGAGGGCCGCCACGCGCAAGCAAATCGCCAGCGGGACCAAAGCGGTGGTCTACGTCGCGTTGGGGGTCAGCGCCGCCAGGTTCGCACTCGGCACGGGGTCATCAAGCTCGGTGCAACAGCAGGAGGCCACTTCGGGTTTGCTGTCGCTGCCCGCCGGACGGGTGATGGTCGTCGTCGCGGGGATGATCATCGTCGGTGTTGGTGTCGCCCACTTTGTCAAGGGCGTGAAGAAGTCCTTCCTAGAGGAGATCGCCACGTCGTCGATGTCCCCGGTCGCCCGCCAGGGCGCGACCCGCTTGGGCCAGATCGGGTACATCGCTAAGGGGGTTGCCGTCGTCGCCGTGGCGAGTCTGCTCACTTACGCGACCGTGACGTTCGACGCTCAGAAGCAGGGCCTGGACGGTGCTCTGCAGACGATCCTGGCGCAGCCGTCCGGGAAGTTCCTGCTCACGGTGTTGGCCCTCGGATTGGTGGCTTTCGGCCTGTTTGCGATCCTCCAATCGCGTTACCGCCGGATGTAGCCCTTCTGCACTCCGAGGGCTAGCCGTGGTGATTCAACGAGCCCTGTGGCCTACGGGCGAAGCGCTGACGAAGGCGCTGGGCGGCGCCTTTGAGCGGCTTGAAGCCAAGGCGAGCGAGCAAGACCATTCTGTGCGTGGGTAATGGTCAACCGACCCTCCCATAGTTCGTCATCCTGTTGTATGGCCCGGCGCCCCACGTTGTGGAGGAGGCCAATTAGCTTTGTTCCGGCGGTCTGACCCACAGCCAAGTGAGCGCGGTCATATCAAGCCTATGACCTAGGCGAAGGAAGGCAAAACAGACGAAGTGGCGGTCTACCCCGCTGGAAGGTTAACGCTCCTGTTCACTCACGGACCAGCCCCGCGTTCATCACGGCGATGATGGGCCACCACAGGAATTCCGAGCGCTATGCGTCGCGAGCGCTGCTCGTGACTAGCTCGCGGATCTCAACCTCGGTCATAACAAGCTCTGGATGGACGTCAGCCGCGTGCTCCTTAATCTTTTCAACCAGCGCCTTGTCGTCCTCTGCTTCACAATTGCTGGGTTCTTACTCTGTACCTCCCCGACAAGGCCGAGGTGTTCGGACCCTTCTCGACGCCGCAAGGAGTTTGGGAAACCGCTCAGGGGGTAATGAGGTGCTGGGCCGGGGCCTTCCTGACGAAGTCCAGCTTACGAAGGAAAGAGATGCGCAAAACCATAAGCGGGGCGGTCCTCGCGGCCGTATTGAGTGCTGGGATCAGCACTGCTGCCGTAGCCCAAACAACTACTGCGGTGACAACGGACAACCAAAACACCAACAACGACAACGACAACGGAAATTGGGGTCTAGTGGGTTTGCTTGGCCTAGCCGGTTTAGCCGGCCTGAGTCGACGAGACCGGTACGACCGAGTCCGCGACCGGACCCAGACCTGAAATCCATATTTTGATTGCCGGGCTGCGGCTGGGGCGGAAAGGGGCGTCCCAGCCCTCACCGGAGTTTCGCGAACGGGAGTCTTCTCCCCGGAAGCACCTTGCCTGTAGCAATGTGGGCTGAAAGGCGGGGCCGCACAGACACTCGCGAGGCGTGGAACTTCACAATCACAAGTAGATAGTACGAAGCGTTCGAACCCGTGCTCCCGCAAAGGGACGGGCGGCGCAAGGAGAGGGAATGAACAACGAACAAGTAAATGAGCTCCTGTACCAGGCGTTGGAGACGGAGATTGGGGGGGTTCAGGTCTACACCAACGCTATCCGGTGCGCGGTCAACGATGACCTGCGAGAGGAGTGGCAGAAGTATCTCGATGAGACCGAGAACCACGTCACAATCGTCAAGGAGATCTTCAACCAGTTGGGCCTCGATCCGACCGTTGAAACGACTGGCCGTCAGGTTGTTCGCCTGAAAGGGAAAGCCCTCGTAAGCGCGATGCAGATGGCTCTAGACGCCGGGCCGCCCGAAGCCGCTCAGCTGGTTGCAGCTGAATGTGTGGTCGACGCTGAGACCAAAGATCATGCCAATTGGGAGCTGATTGGAAAAGTGGCCGAGAAGGCGACCGGCGATCAGAAGAAAGCACTCAAAGAGGCATACGAGCAGGTTGAAGAAGAAGAAGACGAGCACCTCTATCACACCATGGGGTGGTCCCGCGAGTTGTGGATCGAGTCGTTGGGGATGCCGGCGGTGCTGCCGCCACCCGAGGAACAGAAGGACGTCAAGTCGGCGATCGGAGCCTCCCGCGCCGAACAGACGCGAGACGACTTGGTGGGCAAGAAGCCAAAAACATAGGCGACTAGATATCGCCCTGACGGAGGGGAAATATGGCTGCGAGGAAGCGTCCCAACGCGGCAAGCAAACGATCAACGCCAACCACGAGGTCAGCGACGAAGCGAGCAAATCCGTCGAATTCGAAGTCGACGGTAAGAGGTTCGCGAAAGGGCCCTGCTCCCGACCGAGACCCCGTCGCGCTGCAGAAGCAAGGTGCCCAACAACTGGCCGCGGACTTCCCGAGCAACCCGAACAAACCGAAGGAGTTCGGACCGGCCGCGAGGAAGCCGAAACCGGGAAAAGTCGCGAGAGCAGCTGATCCTTCAGCAACGGCGAGCACGCTCACCGAGGGAACGGCGTCCCAAAAAACCGGAGCGGCAGCTCGCTCAGGAATTAACCCGACCAACGACTCTCTGGAACGCGTAAGGCTTGATTCGTCCGGTCAGGCGTTGACCACGAATTTCGGCCAGCCAGTCGCCGACAACCAGAGTTCGCTCAAGATGGGGCTTCGTGGCCCGGCACTGCTCGAGGACTTCGTCCTCAGGGAGAAAATCACCCATTTCGACCATGAGCGCATCCCGGAGAGGATCGTGCATGCCCGTGGCTCGGCTGCCCACGGCTTCTTTGAGTGCTACGAATCGCTGGCGCAGTTTACGAAGGCCTCGTTTCTCGCGGAGACTGGCAAACAGACGCCAGTCTTTGTCCGCTTCTCAACTGTTGCCGGTGAGCGCGGGTCGACTGACACGCCGCGCGACGTGCGGGGCTTCGCCACCAAGTTCTATACCGATGCGGGCAACTTTGACATCGTTGGCAACAACATTCCGGTGTTCTTCATTCAGGACGCGATGAAGTTCCCCGATCTCGTCCATGCGTTGAAGCCCGAACCTCACAATGCCATGCCGCAAGCGGCGAGCGCTCACGACACCTTCTGGGACTTCGTCTCATTGATGCCCGAATCGGCCCATATGTTGATGTGGGTGATGTCGGATCGGGCTCTCCCGCGCAGCTTTCGGATGATCCAAGGCTTTGGAGTTCACACGTTCAGGCTCATCAATAGCTCAGGTAGATCCCGATTTGTGAAGTTCCATTGGACGCCGATGGCCGGAACCCATTCTCTGGACTGGGACGAAAGTGTCAAGATCGCCGGCGCCGATCCCGACTTCACGCGCCGTGACCTCTGGGAGTCAATCGAGGCGGGAGTATTTCCGGAATACGAACTTGGCTTTCAGATCATGAGCGAAGCTCAGGCGGAGGGTTTCAGTTTTGACGTGCTCGATCCCACCAAGATCGTTCCCGAGGAGCTTGTCCCGGTTCGGCCAGTTGGTCGCATGGTGCTCAACCGGAACCCTGACAATTTCTTCGCCGAGACCGAACAAGTCGCGTTCGGTGTGCAAAACCTGGTTCCAGGAATCGATTTCTCCAACGACCCCCTGCTTGCTGGTCGAATCCATTCCTATTTCGATACCCAGTTGCTGCGCCTAGGTGGCCCCAACTTCCACGAAATACCCATCAATACGCCTATCGCTCAGGCCCACAACAACCAACGGGACGGGATGCACAGGCAGGCGATACACCGGGGGCGAGTTTCCTACGAACCCAACTCTCTAGGGGGCGGCTCCCCGTACCAAGCCGGACCCGAGGGTTTCACAAGCTTTCCGGAACCCATCGCCGACAGCAAGGGCCGGGGAAAGCCGGAGAAATTCGCAGACCATTTTTCACAGGCGACACTCTTTTGGAACAGCCAAACACCGTTCGAGAAAGCTCACATCGTCCGGGGATTCCGCTTCGAACTCACCAAGGTTCAGGTCGCGGCGATACGGGAACGCACTGTGGCAATGATTCGCAACGTTTCTGACGAGCTCGCCGCAGCGGTGGCAGACGGTCTCGGGATCACGTTGCCGCGGGCGATGCCAAGAAGTGTCGACTCACCGACCCCTGAAGTTTTGGTCTCACCTGCGCTTTCTTTGACCGCACGTCCCGGGAACGGAGATGTTCGCGGTCGGCGGGTCGCGGTCCTGGTCGGACCAGGGGTCGACGGTGCTCTTGTCGAGAAATGCGAATCGGCTCTAAAAGGAGCCGGAACTGTGGTGCGAAGAGTCGCAGTCGACCTCAATGCCGTTGAAACGTCAACTGGCGATCTGTTGGAACCAGACTCGACCTTCGAAACCATGCCTTCTGTGTTATTCGATGCCGTCGTCGTGCCAGATGGCACCGAAGGATTGAGGGCGCTTGGTCAACCTTTGGAATTTCTCCGCGACCAGTATCGCCACTGCAAGCCAATCCTCTACCTGGGGTCGGGCAGTGAACTGGTGGCCGAAGCCGGAATTCCGACCAACGATCAATCCGACTGGGCACTTGTTCAAGAAATCGGTGCTTTCATCAAGGCACTTGGCCAGCACCGTAACTGGGAAAGAGCAACCGACCCTCCCTCCGTCTGACTTAACGCAAACCGAGAACGTGACGCTGTGGAGGTCTTTGTGCCAGGGTCGCTCCTTAGGCGCAGCGCTACGCCCGACTCAACCGGCCACCGGACGCCATAGGTCTCCTCGTTCAGTTTCCCTAATCCGTACAAGCTGACACAGCCAGAACCAAGTCGGTCGCGCGGCGATCAAGGACTGATTTGCGCAGGTTGATCGGGAGAAACGAGTTGAAGCCTTTGAGGAATTCGTGGAAACATTGAAAGCATTTTGATCTGTCTGGGAGGTCGCGAGCGGCCAGGGAATTGGCGACCTGGGCAAAGCACCTTCACGCAAGTTAACTTGCGCTACCCCACTGAATCAAGGTAACTTGCGAACGAACCGCTGATCCTCGATGTGCCCGCAAGCACGGGGTGACCGATGAGACCATCTCCAAGCCTTTAATAATCCCGATCCTCGTCGAAGACCTCGACGAGGGGATGACGATGCTTCTTGGCCCGACCGCGCCGGCAACCTCTACGAGATCGGGGTTGTCGCTTCGGATGAAGGCCCAGCCGCGGTTCATGCCATGAGGGCCCGTCCTCAATATCTCAGATGAAACATGCCGAGAACTGCTGACGAGATCATTAGCCAAGCTGAAGAGTTAGCTGCCCGTTTCGAAGCCTACGAACCGGATCCCGGCAACGTTCAAGACGCCGCCGCCCTTCGCAAAATTCGTCAGGCCTTTCTCGCTAGAGCTGAAGCGGAGCGGCGGCTCACGAAGGCTGTGGGGATCGCACGAAACGAGGGACATTCCTGGGCATCGATTGGAGCAATGGTCGGCACATCCGGCGAAGCAGCGCGGCAGAAATACGGACACACGGCCACCAAGACCTGAGCAACGAAGTCGGGATGTTCTCGGCGCCTTTCGCCCTCACGGGCACCGGAGCGACAACACGTCCTCGCTGGGCAGTGCGGCGCCGTAAGCCGCAGCCCGAGTTCCTCGGGTGGGCGCCGCGGGGGACACCATCCTCGATCAGTCCATCCGCGAAAGTGTGGACCGATCGACGCCCGCGCTCCGAGAGAGCCTGGTGCTATCGGGACCTATCGCTGACGGTTCGCTAATGGTTGTGGGCGCGCATTACGAGCTCGAGACCGGCGTCGTGACATTCGCCACGGCGTAGACCTATCGTCGAAGGATGGACAAGACGGTCGGTGAGTTTCTCGCGGGAGTTGAGCACCCGAAACGCCGTCGCGACGCCGAGACGCTCCTTGCGCTGATGCGCCGCGTCACCGGCGAGAAACCCCGAATGTGGGGGAGCATCGTCGGGTTCGGGCAGTACCACTACAAGTACGCCAGCGGTCGGGAAGGCGATTCCGGCGCGGCCGGGTTTTCCCCCCGCAAGGCCGCGACAACCGTCTACTTGCCCGATGGGACCGGGGCCCACACCGACCTGTTGGAGCGGCTGGGCCCCCACACCACCGGAGTGGGCTGGTCTCTACATCAAGGACCTCGAAGATGTCGACCTGAACGTGCTGGAGACGATTGTGGCGCGTTCCTATGGGACGGTGACCGACGGTACTTACACCTTGCGAGCCCACGAGGGCGGACACAAGAAGTAGCCGGTTACGCGGAATCCGTGGGGCCGGAGCTTGACGGATCGATGATCACGATCGGTATCTCGCGATCTGTCTTCTTCTGGTAGTTGGCGTAGTCGGGCCAAATCTCAGCCATCTGCGGCCAAAGGCGCTGCCGCTCGGACTCGTCGGCCGTGCGCGCCAGACCGGGCATCACTTCCGAGCCCACTTGCACCTCGACGTTGGAATCAGCGGTCAGGTTCAAATACCAGTTGGGATGGTGGGCGGCGCCGCCGACTGAACCGACGACGACGTAGCTTGCTCCGTTCCGTCCATAAATCAGGGCAGTGCGGCGCAGGTTGCCCGTCTTGCGTCCGCGGGTGGTCAGGAGCAAGGTCGGCACCCCCCGCCAGATGTGCCCCTTCTTGCCGTTGGACTTGACGTAGTCGTTGATGTGCTGTGCGACCCATCCTTTTGGTGAGTCGTAGACCTTGTCAGGCATCGGGACAAGCTAATGAGGCTTGATCGAGTATGAGCAGTTGTAGGCCCCGCTCAACATGTGTGACGTTCGTTCCACCTTGGCGTCGGGAAGCACGGCTCTGATGAACTCGAGCTCGCTGCCACACGCCTGGCCGTAGCGCATCGCGATTCCAAGGATGGCGCAGTTGTGCTCGACGATGGCATAGCTTCCGTCGGCCATTTCGATCGCTTCGGCGAGGTAGCCGTCGTCGTCGAGGATCCGAGCCAGCTCCGCCATTCGGTCCGGAAAAGCGGTCAAAAGTTGGAGCCGCTTTCGGGCCGCATCGATCCTTCGCTGGCGACGGCGCGCAAAAATCTCCTGCATCAGCTCGGGGTCGGCCTCATCGACATAGTCGAGCAACTCGTTAGTGAGCTCGGCGTACGCCCGTGGGTAGAGGGCGTCGGCCGCCGCGGTGAGCGCATAGCGATAGCGGGGGCGGCCAGGCCCGTTCCTGGTCTCGTTCACTCTGACCAGGCCGTCTCGTTGCAGCCCGGTCAGTTGCTGGCGAGTCGCAGAAACGGTGAGCTCGGCGGCATCGGCGAGAGCTTCAACCGTCATCTCCCCAGACCGTTTGAGGCTGTTGAGCAGCGTGCGCTTGGTCTGGGGGAGCGCGGTCAACGCCGGATGCTCGACGATCGGCATGACTCGATTCTAGGAGCGTTCGTCCCAGTTATCACAATAAAACCAGTGATTTCTTGTTTTATCGGTCTCCGGATGGTTAGAGTCTTTGCTCCATGGTCCAGATTGGTTCGGACAAGTGAGCCCGGTGGCGCTGGTGACCGGTGGTTCCCGCGGATTGGGAAGAGCACTGACCAAGTCTCTCCTCGATCGTGGCTTCTCAGTGGTGATCGACGGGCGCGACGCCGACGCACTAGAGGCGGGGCTTGCCGACATCGGAAATGAGCGCTCGGTCGGAGTAGCCGGCGACGTGTCCGATTCCGAGCATCGGGCACACCTCGCCCAGGCGATCGGCACCTTTGGCGGCCTTGATCTGTTGGTGAACAACGCCTCGCTGCTCGGACCCTCTCCTCAGCCTCGACTCGACGCCTACCCGCTCGACGTTCTACGCCAGGTCTACGAAGTCAACCTCGTGGCGCCGCTGGCCATCATTCAGGAATTCCTCCCCCTGCTCAGACGAAGCCAAGGGGTCATCATCAACATCACCTCCGACGCGGGCGTTGAGGGCTATGAAGGCTGGGGCGGCTACGGGTCATCGAAAGCGGCGCTCGAGCAACTGACCCGAGTCCTCGCCGCCGAGGAGCCCGCCCTTTCGATCTATTGGGTCGATCCCGGCGACATGAATACGCGTATGCAACAGGAGGCGTTCCCGGGTGAAGACGTGAGTGACCGCGCACCTCCCGAGGCCAGCGTCCCCGGCCTGTTGAAGTTGATTGACGAGCGCCCTCCATCCGGCCGTTATCAGGCGAGACAGCTCGCGTGACCGTGCCCGCCCTCGACTTCGTGTTGCCCGCCCACCTCGAGAAAGGCGAGCCTCCGGGACACCGCGACGAGGTGCGGCTGCTGGTGGGATCACGGAGCGACCAGCAGATAATCGACACAACCTTTCCCCACCTGCCTGATTTCCTTCGGTCCGGCGATGTGCTGGTGATCAATACCTCCGCCACTTTGCCGGCCGCGCTGGATGCCACCATTGAGCGAGGGGAGCAGGTGGTCGTACATTTCTCGTCCCGCCTGCCAGATGGCAACTGGACGGTCGAGGTACGCCGTCCCCAAGGGCTCGGCACTGAGCCGCTTCCGGACTTTGGGGGCGGCCGCCTGAGCTTGGAAGGCGGCGGGGCGATCACAACGATCGCTCGGCACCCGGTGGCTTCCCGACTCTTCGTCGTCACCGTCGATCTGGCGGGTGACGTTCTCGACTATCTCGACCGATTCGGCCGACCGATCAGATACGGATACGCCGCGGCCGCCTGGCCGCTCGATGCCTATCAAACGGTTTACGCGCGTCATCCGGGTTCGGCGGAGATGCCCTCTGCTGGCCGGCCTTTCACCGCCGAGTTGATCGCCAATCTGATCGCCTCGGGAATCGCGGTTTTGCCGGTGGTCTTACACGCCGGTGTGGCCTCCCTCGAGGAAGGGGAACACCCGGCCGAGGAGTACTACTCCGTACCCGCCGCGACTGCGGCGGCAGCGAACGCACTACGCATCGGCGGTGGACGCGTAATCGCGGTCGGGACAACCGTCGTTCGGGCGCTCGAGACTGTCGCCGATGAGACCGGCTTCTTGTCGGCGGACGACGGCTACACCGACTTGGTGATTGGTGATGGCTCAAACCTGAGGGCTATAGACGGCCTGCTCACCGGTTGGCATGAGCCGCGGGCGTCACATCTCGAACTAGTTGAGGCGGTGGCGGGTCGCGAACTGATGGAATCGATGTACCGCCGCGCCGTCGATCTTGGCTACGCCTGGCACGAGTTCGGCGACTCGTGTCTTTTGCTGCGTTAGCGCCTCCGCGCCGGCTGCGCACGTCCCAGGCTCTCTTTGATCCGCTCCGCTTCTGCATGGGAGGCGAGGACCTTGAGGTGATCGCCGGAGTGGAGAACGGTCGGTCCCTGCGGCACTAAATAGTGATCGTCGCGCGTGATCAGTGTGACCCAAGCGCCCGAAGGCAAATCGAGCTCGACAATCCTCCTTCCATCCACCCATGAGCCCGCCGGCACTCCGATGTCCACCAACGAGCGGAGCGATTCCCCCCCGGTGATGAGCTCCGGTCGGTCGGACTCTGACGTGTTCTTGTCCAGCTTCAGCCAACCGGCCAAGGTCGAAATGGTCGTCCCCTGCACGGCCACCGACAGGAATACGACGAAGAAGACGACCCGGAAGATCGTGTCGGCGCCGGCCACCCCCGCCGCCAACGGAAACGTAGCAAGGACGACGGGCACCGCCCCGCGCAATCCCACCCAAGCCAAGAGGATCCGGTCTTTCCAGGTGAAGTGGAATCCCATCAATGAAATCAGGACCGCCAGGGGTCGGGCTACGAACATGAGCACCAGCGCCAGACCGAACCCCGGCAGGGCCACTGTGGGCAGCTCCGACGGAAAGACCAGGAGGCCAAGCATCAAGAACATAGCGATCTGCATCAGCCAGCCAATGCCGTCGTGGAACCGTCCGATCGACCGCTTGTGAACGAGACGGTGACGCGCCATGGTCAGCCCCGCCAGATACACCGCGAGGAATCCGCTGCCTTCGACCGCGGTGGTGGCCGAGAAGATCAAGAGCACGACGGCCACCGTGAGCACCGGGTAGAGGCCCTCGTATTCGAGCCGCAGCTTGTTGGTGAGCCAGATCGCCCCATGGGCCAGCAGCAGTCCCAAGGCCGCGCCAAGGGCGAACTGCCTGACGACGAGGAGGGCCAGCGACGCTGTCGACACCTCGGGGGAGGCGATCAGCTCGGTGATGCCAATCGTCAAGATGACCGCCATCGGGTCGTTGCTGGCCGACTCGAACTCGAGCAAAGGTCGCAGACCCCGTCGCAAGCCGATGCTGCGGGCCCGAAGCACCGAGAAGACCGCAGCGGCATCGGTGGGGGAGACGATGACTCCCACCAGCAGGCCGATCAGGATCGGAAAGTCGAAGATGACGCTGGCGGCGATCCCGGCGATGGTGGCCGTGACAATGATGCCGATCGTCGCCAACGAAAGTCCTGGCCACAACACCGGGCGCACCAGGTTCCAACGGGTGTCGAGGCCACCGGAGAAAAGAATGAAGGCGAGCGCTACTGATCCCACCTGGGTGGTCAACTCGGCGTTGACAAACTCGATCCCGCCGGGACCGTCGGAGCCGGCGAGCATGCCGATCACCAGGAAGAGAAGGAGGGCAGGAATCCCGAAGCGTCCGGAGACCTTGCCAGCCAGCACCCCAGCCAGGAGGAGAAGCGCGACCACGAAAAGGGGGGCGACCGTCTCCATCAGGGGCTATTCCTCGAGATTGGAGCGGAAAACACAGATCCCGGTGTCGAGACCGAGGTCTCAACTCCGGGATCTGATGAGTGCTTTATACCCACGGTTTTTCGATTTGTCACCTCAAATTGGAGATTATTTTTCGCGTTCTTTCCTTCCAAGGTTTTGCGTGGATGATCTCGGAGAACTCTCGGTCCGTTCACAGGCTGCGATATTTCACTCCGACTGACGGAAGAAAGGACGAAATCGTGAATCACGAACACAACCAGTTCGAAGTCGAGGAGTTCGATCGCGGCCTCCAGTACGACCTGTCGACACTCATCAACCGCCGGCAAGCGTTGCGAGCGCTGGCCGGATCGAGCCTCCTGGCGATCATCAGCTGTGGCGGCGGGGGAGCGGTGACGACGACGCTGCTTTCCTCGTCGACGACTCAGGCTTCCGCAACCACCGGATCGACGGGTACCACGGCTGTCTCTACCACCAGCGGCGGCTCGGCCACGACAACACCTGTGCCGGACGCCGAGTGCGAGGTCATCCCCGAGGAGACGAACGGGCCTTATCCCGGAGACGGCAGCAACGGGCCCAATGTCTTGACCACCGAAGGGGCGGTCCGCTCCGATATCACGACGAGCTTTGGCGGCTTGAGCGGCACCGCCACGGGCGTGCCGCTGGAGATCCAGTACACGGTGCTCGACCTCGCCAACAACTGCGCTCCTTACGCGGGAGCGGCGGTCTACTCCTGGCAGTGCGATGCCGCGGGTCTCTACTCCCTGTATTCGCAGGGGGCCACCGACCAGAACTACCTCCGTGGGGTGCAGGAAGCCGATGCCAACGGCACCGTCCGGTTCGCGTCGATTTTCCCAGCTTGCTATCAGGGTCGTTGGCCGCATATCCATTTCGAGGTCTATCCAGATCTGGCCTCGGCCACCGATGCCGGCAACAAGATCGCCACTTCCCAAGTCGCGCTGCCAGCAGATGTCTGCGCAGAGGTGTATGCAATGAGTAGTTACGAGTCGAGTGTGCAGACCTTTTCCCAGGTCAGCCTCGAGAGCGACATGGTCTTCGCTGAAGACGGGGGAGCGCGCCAACTGGGGACGATCAGTGGAAACATCGATTCCAACTTGGCGCTTGCCCTGGCGGTGCCGGTCTGAACTAAGTTGTCGGGATGACATTCCTGTTGGCAATGTTGGTGGCAGTGGCCGCCGCGGTGCGAAGCACGTGGTCTCCGTGTGGGGTTTCGATGCTGTCGACGATCACCCCGCTGACCGAGGCGACCCGCGGCCACCGGTTCTCGGCGACAGCCTGGTGGTACGTCATTGGGTCGTTGGTCGGGGGAGTCACGCTAGGAGCGTTGATCGCTCTGCCGGCGTTGGCGATCGGGACGATCGGAGAGTCGAGCGAGCTCTTGATCTTGGCCGTGGTTGCCCTGGTTTCGGTGGCGTCCGACGGGAGGCTGGCTGGCTTCCAGTTGCCAGGTCACGACCGGCAGGTGAACGAACACTGGCTGAATCGCTATCGAGGATGGATCTACGGGGCGGGGTTCGGTTGGCAGATCGGCTTTGGTCTGTCGACCTACATCATGACCGCCGGCGTCTACCTGTTGGTGGTGGCGGGAGCCGTCGGAGGTTCGGCGGTGAATGCGTTGCTCCTCGGCGCAGTCTTCGGTCTGATCCGCGGGGTGGGTGTGTTTGCCGCTTCCGAGATTCGGGATCGAGAATCGATGGCCAACTTTCATCGACGTTTCGAGACCTGGCGCCAACCAGTGCGAAAGGCCATGATCATTGTGCTTGGTGTCGTGGGCACAACCGCGGGCATTGGAAGTGGCGGCCTTTTGGGGTTGCTGGTCGCGAGTGTCACCGTCGTCGCCACAGTGGCTGGTGTCCGAACGAACCGCGAGACCTCATATCGAATGCGGGCAGTGGGCACGGGATCGACCTAGAACCAGAGAGAGCCCCCGCTCGAGGCGAGGGCTCTCTGCTCGCTAGCGGAGCGACTTACTTCCTCTTGGCGGCTTTCTTGGTTGATTTCTTCGCCGCTTTCTTGGCGGGAGCCTTCTTGGCCGACTTCTTGGCGGCCGACTTCTTCGTTGCCATCGATCCTCACTTTCGTCGCGGACCGTCCGTCCGACGCGAAGGAAAGATAAAACACGTGGTCCGAAGTTCGTGGAATTACGAACTAGATGGTTTTGCCACTCTGGAGATAGCTTGCCCCGGTCCGAAGGTGTCACGCCAGATCGAGCTAAAGACGAGACCGAAGCCGGTGATGACTAAGAGCAATGGTGCGAGCTGGGCGACCCGTTCATAACCCGTCGAGTCAGCGATGGCGGTGCCCACCAAAGCGCCGACCGGCAGGGTCGACCAGCCGATGGTTCTCGCCGCGGAGATCACGCGCCCCAACATCATCGGCGGTGTGTAGGTCTGACGAATCGTGAACAAGGGGACGTTGACCAAAGACAGGCCGATGAACATCACAAAGAAGAGAAGCAGAGCCAACGGGCCGAAGCCCACCCGGAGAACCACGAAGAAGCTGAATCCGAAGAGCACCAAGCCGAACGTGAGGACGCGACCGAGCCCGTATCGCTTGATGACTCGGGGCGCGATAATCGCGCCCACGATGCCCCCCACCCCGAGCGACATGTAAAGCGTTCCCAACTCGGCTTCGTTGGCGCCGAGGATGTCGACGCCGAGCACCACCAGAGTCGATTCGAGGAAGCCGACCGCGGCATTGGCGGCGGCGGCGGCGATGGTCGAAGCCCGCAGCCTGGGCTCGTTCCACAAGAACCTGAGCCCGTGCCAGGCCTCGGACGCGAATCCCTTCCGTTCCTCGGCTTCGAGCCGGACCGGCACTCGGCCGATCATGAACACCGACACCGCGGAGACAAGAAAGGTGACGCCGTTCAGAAAGAATCCCGGACCGACCCCGAATGAACTGGCGAGAATTCCGGCGAGAAACGGCCCGACCACGAGAGCGACCTGCTGGCTCGTCGCAATTCGGCCGTTGGCCTGGGTGATGTGCTGGGGCGGCACGAGCGAGGGAATCACCGCGAACATGCCGTTTTGAAAGATCGAGGAGAAGCTCCCGATGACGAAGGCGAGGAGAAAGACGAGGTAGAGACCCGAAGGGGAGGGGTCGAGGGCGAGACCGCCCAGGGCAAAGAAAGCACCGGCGCGGACGAGATCGGAAACGATCATCACCGAGCGGAGAGGCAGCCGATCGAGCAACACCCCGCCGACGAGGCCGAGGAGGAGGGCGGGAACGGTCTCGAGGGAGTAGGTGACGGCGAGGCTGAAGGTCGACGCGGTCAGGGACGCCACATAGAGAGGGAGAGATACATAGGCGACGTAATCACCCACTTGGGAGATTGTTTGACCCCAAAAGAAAGCTCGGAAGCGAGGACCGAGTCCCTCGTCGAGGTGGCGACCTCGCGTAGCAAGGATCCGGTTCCCCATCGTGCGAGGTTAGGCGTGCAGCCAGGACCGATTGAGTTGTTAGCCTCGCAATATGAAAGCGGGACCCCAGGAGATTCCGGAGCTTGTACGCGAGCTGGTCGACATGTCGAAGGAGTACCTCCGCCAAGAGGCACTCGAGCCCGCGAAGAAGCTTGGCAAGCACGCCGGTTTTGGCCTTGGCGCGGGAGCGCTGTTTGCGATCGCCGCGATCCTTCTGACCTTGGGCGCCTTCGCCTTGTTCCGCCGTCTTCTCCCCGACACGCCCTGGTGGGGAATCGGCGCAAGGCTTTTGACTGTCGTCCTGGCCGGCGGGGCCGCCGGACTCATCTTCTGGAGGATGTCGAGTGACAATCAGTAAGGCTGATGTCGAGGCCAAGGCTCGCGAGATCACCCAAGTTGTTAGCGAGACGAAGGAGAACGCCCAGAACACGGCCATGGTGGCTGGCGC
>Ga0136625_1000203_pt1 | contig 16456 bp, 18 predicted proteins | sample AntDrymUQ4832306_2_FD_104672 | JGI IMG/M metagenome (GOLD analysis project Ga0136625, IMG submission 104672) | Polar desert sand microbial communities from Dry Valleys, Antarctica - metaG UQ483 (23.06) | ecosystem: Environmental > Terrestrial > Soil > Desert | place: Antarctica: Dry Valley...
ACGTTGGGCTGGGCGGCCGCCTGGGCCGCCGGCACGGTGATGGCGAAGGCGAGGAGCGACAGCAGGAGCCGGAGGTCCATCCTTGCGCAAACACGCTGCACCTCGGGTAAGTGCGCGGACGACCTGGCGCCTTGACGTGGCCACATGGGCTCGCGAGGCTCAAATACATGTTCTGTGGGAGACCTTCGTGTTCATGCTGCGCCCGCGCCAGAGCTTCGCTGCACTCCTGGCCACCGGAGCATTGCTGGGTGGATGCGGCGACGTCGAGCAGCGTGCTTCCCGCGATGCCGGGGTGACGGGGGGGACGACGGCCCGGAGCATCGAGGATCTCGCCACCGCCACCGCGGACACGCCGCCACCGCAGCCGGCGCAGACGCTCGCCGATGCCCGAGCTGCCGTCGCCGGCGACAACTACTCGCTGGCGATCGCCATCGCCACCGCCCTGGGTGCCGCCAAGGCAGACGCCATCCGGCGGATCGTCGCCAACCGGATCGCGCGGCGTGCGCAGGACGCCCTCAGCAGCGGCGACCGCGACGCGGCCGGGATGCTGCTGCGCCTGGCCGGTCGCGCCTATCCCACGACGCAGCAGGTACGCCGGGTTCGTGCGAACTTACAAGGCGGCGAAGCCGCAGGCGCCGGCCGGCGGTCCTTGACGCCTCGCGTCAGGCTTCATAGCTCTCCGCGCGCTTCTTGACGTTCGCGAGGAAGCGCGCGGCCAGCGCGCCGTCGATCGCGCGGTGATCCCAGGAGAGCCCGAGGATGACCATCGGGCGAATCGCGATCGCGTCCTCGCCGAACTGGTCGGTGACGACGACGGGGCGCTTGACGATCGCCTCGATGTCGAGGATCGCGACCTGCGGCAGGCTGATGACCGGGGTCGCCATGAGCGAGCCGAACTGCCCGGGGTTCGTGATCGTGAACGTCCCGTCGCGGACGTCGTCGGGGCTCAGCTGACGTGCCCGCGCGCGGCGCGCGAGGTCGCGAATGCGTCGTGAGAGGCCCTCGGGGCTGAGATCCTGCGCGCCGCGCACGACCGGCACGATCAGGCCGTCGTCGCCAAGGTCGACCGCGATCCCGAGGTTGACCTGCTCGTGGATGGTGTGCACGTCGTCCTGCAGCCAGGCGTTGACGTGCGGGAACTCGACGAGCGCGTGGATGACGCAGCGCGAGATCAGCGGCAGCGCGGTGATCGCGAGCTGCTTGCGCGCGATCTCGATGCGCGACATGTCGACCTCGATCCACGTCGTGCAGGTCGCGGCCGTCTGCAGCGAGCGGTGCATGTGCTCGCCGATCAGCGAGCGCATGCGCGACAGCGGCCGACCCTCCGGGGGCACGTAGGGCCCGTGCGCGAGCGAGCCGCCGGCGCCGGGTCGGTACGGGCTCTCGGAGTGCAGGACCGGCTCGCCCGCGCCGGCCGGCGGTCGCGCGCCCCCGTGGGCCTCGACGTAGGCCATGATGTCCTGCTTGCGCACGCGGCCGTCGCGACCCGTGCCCTCGATCGCGTCGAGGTCGACGCCGTGCTCCTCGGCGATCCGCAGGACGACCGGTGAGAGGCGGGCTCCGTGGGACCGTGGCGCAGGTTCGGCGGCGCGGGGCTGGGATGACGCGCCGGGGCGCGCCGGTCGCGGCGCCGAAGCCAGCTCCGCGGAGGACCCGGGCGCGGCGGGCGCGGGCGCCGCCGCCGGCACGGGCGCCGTCGCCACGCCGGCGCCGGTCGCGATCCGCGCGAGCGCGACCCCGACGTCGACGGTCACGCCGACCTGGACGAGGATCTCGACGACCCTGCCGCTGGCGGGCGACGGGATCTCGGTGTCGATCTTGTCCGTCGACACCTCGGCGATCGTCTCGTCTGCCTGCACCCAGTCGCCGGGCTGCTTGCGCCACTGCACGACCGTTCCCTCCGCGACGGAGACGCCCATCTGCGGCATCGTCACGTCGACGATCGTCGCGGGCTCAGTACTCGATGAGCTGACGGCAGGCCTCCCTCACGCGATCGACGGATGGCAGCACCGCGGCCTCCAGTGGCGGCGAGAACGGAATCGGGCAGTCCGGCGTGGCCACGCGCACGACCGGGCCGTCGAGGTCCTCGAAGGCGTGCTCGGCGATCAGCGCCGCGACCTGCGCGCCGGCGGCGCACGTCTCGTTGGCCTCGTCGACGATCACGACCTTCGAGCAGTGACGCACCGCGTCGAGGATCGCCTCCTCGTCGAGCGGCTTCAGCGAGCGCAGGTCGAGCACCATGACCGACGCGCCGGCGAGGTCGGCGGTCGCCTCGAGCGCCGTGTGCACCATCGCGCCGTAGGCGATGACGACGAGATCCTCGCCCTCGCGTGCGACGCGCGCGCGAAACGGCGTCTCGTAGGAGCCCTCGGGGACCTCGCCCTTGACCCGGCGGTACAGGTGCTTGTGCTCCATGTAGACGACCGGGTTGGGGTCGCGCATGCTCGCGATGATCAGCCCCTTGGCGTCCTCGGCGGTGCTCGGCGCGACGACCTTCACGCCGGGGGCGTGCATGAACCACGACTCGGGGTTCTGGGAATGGAACGGGCCGCCCGAGAACCCGCCGCCGCTGGGAAGGCGCACCGTGATGTTCACCGGCAGGTCCTGGCGGTAGTACATCTTCGCCGCGGTGTTGACGAGCTGGTCGAACCCGCAGGCGACGAAGTCGGCGAACTGCATCTCGCAGACCGGGCGCATGCCGACGACGGCGGCGCCGATCGCGGTGCCGATGATCGCCGACTCCGCCAGCGGCGTGTCCATGACGCGGCTGGCGCCGAACTCGTCGAAGAAGCCGTCGGTGACCTTGAAGGCGCCGCCGAAGACGCCGATGTCCTCGCCCATCAGCAGCACGCGCTCGTCGCTGCGCATCTCAGTGCGCAGGCCGTCGGAGATCGCGCGCAGGTAGGTCATCTCCGTCACGACGTCGCTCCGAATCCACTCCAAGGCGCGGCGCCGTCCTCGAGCAGGATCTCCTCCCCGTCGCGCGGGTGAAAGACGCGGTCGGTCGCGGTCGCGGGGTCGGGCATCGGTCCGGCGAGCGCCACCTCGGTGGCCTGCTCGACCTGCGCGCGCACCTCTTCGCGCAGCGCGTCGACGTCATGTCCGAGCGCGGCGACGCGCGCGCTCTGGCGGTCGATCGGATCCTTCTTGCGCCATTCCTCGACGAGCGCCTTCGGGACGTACTTCATGTCGTCGTGCGCGCCATGGCCGTGCATCCGCATCGTGACGGCCTCGATCAGCGTCGGGCCGCCGCCGGCGATCGCGCGCTCGCGCGCCTCGCGGGTGGCTTCGAAGACGGCCTCCGCGTCGTTGCCGTCGACGCTCACGCCCGGAAAGCCGTAGCCGGCGGCGCGCTCGATCGGGTCGACCGCGTATTGCAGGTGCGTCGGCGTCGAGTACGCGAACTGGTTGTTCTCGAGCACGAAGATCACGGGCAGCCGCTGCACCCCCGCCCAGTTCATCGCCTCGTGGAAGTCACCGCGCGAGGTCGAGCCGTCGCCGAACCAGGTCAGCGCGCAGCGGGCCTCGCCGCGCAGCTTGAAGGCCATCGCCATGCCGGTGGCGACGAGCATCATGTCGGGCAGCATCGACGTCATCCCGACGCAGCCGGTGCGGCGGTCGCCGAAGTGGACGTTGCCGTCGCGGCCGCCGGTCACGCCAGCTTCGCGGCCCATGTACTGGCTGAGGATCGTCGCCGGGTCGACGCCCCGGACGAGGTGGGCGCCGAGATCGCGATGCAGGACGCAGAGGCGGTCGGCGGCGCTCATCGCCCATGCTGCGCCGACCGACACGGCCTCCTGCCCGAAGCCGTCGTAGAAGGAGCCCGGGACCTTGCCCTGGCGATAGAGGTTCATCGCCCGCGCCTCGACGGCGCGCATCAGCAGCATCGCGCGCAGCAGCCCGACGCGGTCGCCGGGCGTGAGGTGCGCGGGCCCGGCGGGTGCGGTGGGACCGCTGGGAACTTCCGTGCTGCTGGTCGCCATGTCCGCCTTTCCCAGTGCCGTGCGCCGGGATCTCCGGCTCACCGTTTGCGCGTCCCGGCGGGATCGCCGCGCGAGTCGCGGAACCTCCTCGCCGAGGGTACCGGGAACGTAGGCTGGTTGACGTGGCTGACCGAGATCGAGCAGAGCCTCGCGCGCGCTTCGAGCGCCTCGGCTGGCGACTGCGCGGAGCCTGGCTGTGGCCGACGTTCGTCGCGGCGACCGTGCTCGAGATGGCCCTGCTGCACTGGCTGCCGGTGCAGGGCGACGCCACCGGCTGGGTCGCCGCGCTGCTCGTCGCGGGCTGCCTGAACCTCATCGCCGTGGCGCTCGTGGGCGGGATCGGCGGAACGCTCCTGCGCCGCCGGCGCCCCGACATGCCGAAGGTCGTCGCCGACAACTACGCGGGTACGGCGGTGCTCGGGATCGTCGCGGCGGGGCTGCTCGTCGCCGGCCTGGCGCACCGGCCGGCGATCGTCGAGCGCCGCGACGCGTTCGCCGCGCAGTCGCGGGCCGTGCGCCGCTGGGTGGCCGCCAACGGCGACGCGCACGCACGCGCGCACGTCGCCCTCGCCGACAGCCTGCTCGTCGACGAGAACCTGTACCGCACGTGCGTGCCGGGCCGCGATCCGAAGCGCTTCCTCTGCGTGATCGTCGACACGACGCAGTCACCGCCGGCGGTCAAGCGCGATCGCAGCCGCGAGTCCAACTCGATCTTCAACTCGCGCGGGGGCTTCAGGTGAGCGTGCAGGATGCCGATGAAACGGTCATGGGTGGCATGCGTGCGGTTCTGGCCTCGCTCGGCGCGAGCATCTCGCTCGTCGCGGGCGCTGCGCTGTCGCTGCTGGCCGTGAGCCTCTTCTTCACCTACGACGACCTCACCGACGCCGCCGGCGCTCCGCCGTCGCACCGTGCCCTGGTGCTCGAGTCCCCGGCGACGCCCGCATCCGACCGGCGCGCTGCCGCGTCGCGGTCCTCGGCGCCGCTCGTCGTCCGCGTGTCACGCCCGCCGGCCGCGCCGCGGCCGCGCGCCGCGACCGCAGCTCGTACGCCGGCCCGCCGCTCGCTCGCTCAGACCGCCTCGCCGGCTCGCCGCAGCCTGCCGGCAGCCGCCGCCGCGAACGATCCCGCACCGGCTGCGACACCGAAGCCCGCCGCGCCCGCACCCGCGCCGGGGCCCGCCGCGCGAGAACGCGTGCGCGATCTCGGCTCAGCGGTTGGTGCGACCGTGCAGCAGACCGGCGACGCGGCCGGCGCCGTCGCCGCGCCGCTCGGACCGCCCGTCTCGAAGGCGGTGCAGGTCGTGCTGGACGTCGTCACGACGGTTGTGCAGCGCACGGCCGGCGCCCTCGCCGGCCTGCGGCACTAGTGGATCGTTCCTGGACGACCCACTAGCACCCCTGCAGCGCGGCGGCGAGCTCGGCCATCCCGTCGGCGAAGTCCTCGCGGGCGCGAAAGTCGAGCCTCGCGGCGGCGAGGTCGATGCTGGCGAACACGTGGCGCACGTCGCCGAGGCGGTACTCCCCGGTTGTCACGGGCGGCGGAGCATCGCCACCCGCGACCTCGTGCAGTGCCGCGGCCAGATCGCCGACCGTGCGCGGCGTGCCGCTGGCGACGTTGAGGGCGCCGGGCACCGCGTCCGGCGCGCTCAGCGCGAGGACGTTCGCCCGCGCGACGTCGCGGACGTGGACGAAGTCGCGCCGCTGGCGGCCGTCCTCGTAGACGCGCGGGGGGTCGCCGGAGGCCAGCGCCGACGCGAACAGCGCCGCGACGCCCGCATAGGGCGTGCCGGCGGGCATCCGCGGGCCGTAGACGTTGTGGTAGCGCAGGGAGGTGACCGGCACGCCGGTCTCGCGCGCGAACGCTCCGGCCAGGTGCTCCTGGTGGAGCTTCGTGGCGGCGTAGACGTTGCGCGGGTCGGGCGGCGCGTCCTCGCGTACGGCGTGCGGACTCAGCGGCGCGCCGCAGCTCGGGCAGGGCGGCTCATAGTCGCCCGCCGCGAGCGTCGCCGGTGCGCGCGGCCCCGGGCGCACGGCACCGTGCGCGGGGCAGCTGTAGGAGCCCTCGCCGTAGACGACCATGCTCGACGCCTGGACCACGCGCCCGCGGAAGCTCGCGCGGGCGAGCTCGCGCAGCAGCACCGCCGTGCCGAGGTCGTTGTGGCTGACGTAGTCGGCGATGTCCCCGAGATCGACGCCGAGCCCGACCATCGCCGCCTGGTGGCAGACGGCGTCGACGCCGCGCAGCGCCTCGCCGACCGCTGCGCCGTCGCGGACGTCGCCGTCGACCCAGTCGACGTCCGCGAGGCGATGCGGGCGCTCGAGATCCAGGATCCGCGCCTCGTGGCCGGCGTCCAGCAGGGCGTCGGCGATGTGCGAGCCGACGAAGCCCGACCCGCCTGTGAGGAGCACCCGCATCACGGACGAATGAACCGTACGCTCCGGACGCCGCTGACGGCCAGCCGCCCGCCGCGCGTGCGTGCGACGCCGTAGCGGCAGTCGCGGGCGATCGTGTCGATGCGGCGCCAGCGCCCGTCCGCGGCGCGGCGGAAGCGCTCGAGCGTCCCGGAGACGACGCCGCACAGCGCGAGCTCGCGCGAAGACAGCAGCGCGACACCCGAGGGTGCACGACGCCCGCGCAGCTGCGTGACCGGTGCGACGGCGCCGTCGCCACGGCCGATGCGCTCGGGCAGGCGGCCCGGGGCGTTGTCGGCGACCCACACGCGCCCGCGCGGATCGACGTCGAAGGCGAACGGGTTGTGCCAATCGCCCGACAGAACCCGTGCCCGCTGACCGGCCGGGCCGCGCGGATCAAGGGACACGAGCTTGCCGTTCAGCCGGGCGGGGTCGGCGACGAGCCGCGGGGCCTGCAGGTCGCCGATCCCCAGGATCAGCCGACCGTCCGCACCGAGTGCGAGGTGGCCGCCGTTGCCGAGCTGCGTGCTCGCGGGACCGTCGAAGATCCTCAGGCGCGGACCGGGCGCGAGGCGGTCGACGACGAGCCGGCGGTCGCGTGCGGTGTAGGCCGCGTAGATGCGTCCGCCGGAGGCGGCGACGAGCCCGAGCAGGCCGCGCTGGCCGCCCGTCGAGACGTCGATGCGTGCCACGATGCGCCCGCCCGGCAGCCTGCGGACAACGCCGCTGGCGAGCTCGCCGGCGAGCACGCCGCCGCCGGGGAGCGCCGCGAGCGCGGAGACGATCTGCCCGCCTCCTTCGGGCAGCCGCGAATCCGAGCGGGGTGGGTCCTCGCCTCCGCAACCCGCGATCGCGGCGCCCAGCGCCACCAGGACGAGCGCAGCGGTGAACCTGGCGCTCACCACGGCGAGCGCACCCCGGCCTGCAGCGCGAGCGCGAGCGCGAGCTGCGCCGCGAGCCAGCCGCGGCCCGCGCGCAGGCCGAGGCCCGCTGTCGCGACGAGGATCCACGGCACATACGGAAGCCAGATCCGTTCGACCTCGCCCTTGGACAGGCCCGACAGCATGCATGCCGCGAGCGCCGCGATCGCCGGTGCGGCGAGCAGCCACGCGCCGCGCTCGCGCAGGCGCCCGAGGCCGGCGCCCGCGGCCGGTCCGACCGCGAGCGCGAAGGCCGCGAGGTTGATCGCGATGAAGTCCGCGTATGGCCGGCGCGCGGAGATCCCCATCGAGTACTGGACCTCGGTCGCTCGCAGGCCATCGAGCCAGAAGAACCCGAGCCCGGCGAAGGCGCCGAGCACCGCCAGGCAGCCGGCGGCGGCGATGCCCAGCGCCAGCCATGCGCGCTTCACGACGGCGATCGCGAGCACGAGCAGCCCGAGCGGCGCGACGCTGTAGGAGAGCATCAGCGCGGCGCCGAGGACGACGCCGGCGAGCAAGCCGAGCAGCATGCGCGAGCGCCGCCGGCCGTGCTCGCTCGCAAGCGCGAAGCATGCGATGCCGGTGGCGGCGACGCCGGCGAACAGCGCGTCCGCCGAGGTCGCGACCCAGACCGCGGCCGGCGTGAAGACGAGATACGGCGCCGCCCGCCGCGCCGCGCCGTCGCCGGCGGTGCTGCGCAGCGCGACGAGCGCCGCGGGGGCGGCGAGTGCACCGGCGGCGATGACGAGCGCGGCCGCTGCCTCGGCGCCGCCGAGGCCGATGCGGTCGAGTGCCGTGAGGATCGTGACGAGGCCCGGCGGGTGGGCCTTGACGTGCGTCGGGAGGCTTGGCAGCACGCTGACGAAGTCCGCGGCGTCGATGAAGCGACTCAGGTCGACGACGAGCGGCACGGCGGCGAGGTACTCGTAGCGGGTGCGCAGCGGAGCGGCGAGCGCGCCGAGGCCGCCGGATGCCCCGAGCGCGACGGCCCAGCCGGCTGCGCCGGCCCACGCGGCGGCGAGCAGGCGCCCCCAGCGCAGGCTCCCGGCGGCGGTGGGCGCCCACGCCAGCGCCGCGGCGGCGAGCGCGAGCGCGGGCAGCAGCCCGGGGCCGATGCGCAGGTCGAAGCTGCCGACGAGCGGCGGTGCGCCGACATGCACGAGCGGGTCACGGTCGACGAGCGCCTGTCCGACGAGGTGCCCGGCGACGACGATCGCGACCCAGCCGAGCGCTGCGACCCAGGCGCTTGCGGCGAGTCGCGAGATCGACAGGGTCAGCGGAGGCTGTGAGCGCGCGGCGAGCACAGCGCCACACCGTACGGGCCTCGGAGCTCATGGGCGGCCGCCGCGAGGTGCGTTCACCTGGTCGTAAGCGCTCGCGCCTAACGTGGCGCGCCATGCCCGACGTGATCCTGCCCGTGCTCGACGAAGCCGAGGCCCTGCCGTGGGTGCTGGCCCGCATGCCCGCCGGCTACCACCCGATCGTCGTCGACAACGGCTCGCACGACGGCTCGGCGGCGATCGCGCTGGCAGCGGGCGCGCACGTCGTCAGCGAGCCCCGCCGCGGCTTTGGCGCGGCGTGCTATGCCGGGCTGCTCGCCGCGACCGCCGACGTCGTGTGCTTCATGGACGCCGACGCGTCGCTGGACCCGCGCGAGCTGCCGCTCGTCGCAGGGCCCGTGCTCGCCGGCGAGGCGCAACTGGTGCTCGGCGCCCGCCGCGCGCAGCCGGGCGCCTGGCCGTTGCATGCCCGCATCGCCAACCGCCTGATCGTGGCGGAGCTGCGCCGCCGCGCGGGCACGCGCCTGACGGACCTCGGGCCGATGCGGGCGGCGCCCCGCGCGGCCCTGCTCGAGCTGGGGCTGTTGGACCGGCGCTTCGGCTGGCCGCTTGAGATGGTGCTGCGCGCCGGCGCCGCGGGCTGGCGGATCGCCGAGGTGGACGTCGTCTACCGCGCGCGCAGCGGGCGCTCGAAGGTCACCGGCACGGTCATGGGCACGATGCGCGCCGTGCGCGACATGGCGGCTGTCCTGTCGTGAGCGCGAGCCCGTGTTGACCCCATGACCGCCGCGGCGCTGGGCATACCGGCCGCCGACCTGTACGGCCGCGGTCTCGAGGGCCACGAGCCGCGGCTGTTCGCGCGCGCCGAGGGCGGTCGCGCACGGCCGCTGCCGATCGGGCGCTGGCTTGGCGGGTTGACGGCGGCCGACGATTCGGTGCTGTGCCGCGCGGCCGGGCCGGTCCTCGACGTCGGCTGCGGGCCGGGTCGCCACGTGCTCGCGCTCGCGCGCCGCGGCGTGCCGGCGCTCGGCATCGACCTGTCGCCGGCGGCGGTGCGCGTCGCGCGCGGCCGCGGCGCGGCTGTCGTCGAGGGCTCGGTCTTCGGCGACGTCCAGGGCGCCGGGTCGTGGTGCAGCGCGCTGCTGCTGGATGGCAACATCGGCATCGGGGGCGATCCCGTGGTGCTGCTGCGGCGCGTCGCCGAGCTGCTGGCTGCGGACGGGCGAATCCTCGTCGAGCTCGCACGCCCGGGCGCAACGACCGGGCAGCGCCGCATGCGCCTCGAGATCGCCTCCGCGGCGAGCCCGTGGTTCGACTGGGCGACGGTCGCCGCGGCCGACGCCGGCGTCGTGGCTGCGCGCTGCGGCCTGGAGGTGCGCGAGCGCTGGGCGGTTCGCGGGCGCTGGTTCGCGGCGCTCGCCGCGGCTGCGGTCAGCAGCGCGGCGGGCTGACCCTGCCCCGCGGCACGACGTGGCGGCGGGCGATCAGGCGGTGGGTCGCCAGCAGCCTCGTCGCCGGCCCGGCGCGGCCCTTGCGAACGAAGAACTCGACGCGGTAGCGGACCCCCGGCCTGACGACCTTTGCCCCGCCGATGACGGTCGAGCGGATGCAGTTCGGTTGACCACCGTCGCCGTAGCTGCGACCGGTCAGGTCGCGCACGCGCGTGACGACCTGGCGTGTCACCTGCATGCGCGTGGACGTGCGGAAGATCACCCAGGCGCTGTCATAGCCTGCGCCGCCGGGCTTCTCGACGAGCAGCCGTGGTGTGCCGGAGATCGCGATCTGGTCGAGCGGCGTGGGTGTCGGGCCCTTCGCATGGAGCGCCTTGACGGGCGCGCCGATCGTCAGCGCGGCGAGTACGACGATCGCGGCGGCGCGGCACAGGCCGGCGGATCTGATCGGTTGGCGGGCGGTCATGCACGCTGGAACCGCATCGGTGAGCGAAGGTTGCGCGCGCGGCGCGCGCCGGACCGCGCCGTCAGAACGCGAGCGCGAGCGGCTGCTCGAGCAGCGCGCGGATGCGGGCGAGGAACTGCGCGGCTTCGGCGCCGTAGAGGATGCGGTGATCGCAGGTCAGCGTGACGCCCATCGTGTGCCGCGCGACGAGCTCGCCGCCCCGCACGACCGCCCGCAGCGCGAGCGCGCCGACGGCGAGGATCGCGGCCTGCGGCGGGTTGATGACGGCCGTGAAGTCCGTGACGCCGAACATCCCGAGGTTCGAGACGGTGAACGTGCCACCGCCGAGCTCGGGCGGCGTGACCGTGCCGGCGCGCACGCGCTCGGCCAGCGCGCGCGTCTCGCCGGCGATCTCGCGCAGCGACTTGCGGTCGGCGTCGAAGATCGTGGGGACGACGAGCGCATCCGATGCGGCGACGGCGATGCCGACGTTGACGCGGCTGTGCAGCTCGAACTTCGCGTCGCGGTAGCTGCCGTTCGCGCGCGGAGCCTCGCGCAGCGCCAGCGCGCACGCCTTGACGACCATGTCGTTGTAGGATGGCACGTCGCCGCCCTGTGCCCCGAAGGGGGTGCCGAGCTCCTTCAGCTCGCTGCGCATCCGCACGCAGGCATCCATGTCGACCTCGGTGCGCAGCGTGAACTCGGGCACCGTCGCCTTGGACTCGGCCATCCGGCGGGCGATGACCTGCTGGACGCGCGTGAGCTCGATCACGGTGATGTCGCCCTTGGCGGTACCGGTCTCCGAAGGGGCGGGCGGCGACGGCGTCTCGGGCGCTGCCGGGGCGGGGGCCTTGGCCGGCGGCGGCGCAACGGGCGCGTCGCCGGGCGCGGGCGCCTGCGTTGTGTCGAGCGTTGCGCCGCCGGCGCGGACAGCCTGCTCGACGTCAGCCTTGACGACCCGCCCGCCGGGCCCGGTGCCGGCGACGCGATGCAGGTCGATCTGCTGCTCGCGGGCGATCCGGCGAGCGAGCGGCGAGGCCTTCACGCGTCCCGCGGGGCTCGGGCCGAGCGCCGCAGGGGCATCGGCCGGGGCGGGCTCTGGCGGAGGGGTCGCGGGTCTTTCGGGCTGCGCCGTGGGCGCGGCAGGGGCCTCGGGCGCCGCGGGCGCCTTCGCGGGCTGTGGCTCGCCATCTGCCCCGCCGTCATCGAGCCGCGCGATGACCGACCCGATCGGCAGCGTCTCGCCCGCCGCGACGACGATCGTCAGCACGCCCGCACCGTCTGCCTCGTAGGTCAGCGTCGCCTTGTCCGTCTCGATCTCCGCGAGCGGGTCGCCGCGGCTGACGGACTCGCCGTCGGCCTTCAGCCACTTCAGGATCGTGCCCTCCTCCATCGAGTCCGACAGGCGCGGCATGACGATCTCGGACACGGCTAGCGGGCCTTCGTCGTGGCGAGCACGGCGTCGATCACCTGGGGCTCGTGCGGGAACGCGAGCTGCTCCAGGGGCTTGGAGTAGGGCATCGGGACGTCGGCGCCGGTGACGCGCTGGATCGGCGCGTCGAGGTCGTCGAACGCCTGCTCGGTGATCAGCGCGGAGAGGTTCGCGCCGACCCCGCCGTGCGGCCAGCCCTCCTCGACGATGACGCAGCGGTTGGTCTTTCGCACCGACGCGAGGATCGTGTCGAGGTCCAGCGGGCGCAGCGTGCGCGGGTCGATCACCTCGGCCTCGATGCCATGCGACTCGCTCAGCGTCTTGGCCGCGCGCGCGGCCGTCAGCGCCATCCGCGAGATGCCGACGATCGTGACGTCCGAGCCCTCGCGGCGGATCGCGGCCTCGCCGAAGCGGACGGTGTGATCGTCGTCGTCGGGAACCTCGCCGCGCTGGCCGTAGAGGTACTCGTGCTCGATGAAGACGACCGGGTTGTCGTCGCGGATCGCGGACTTCAGCAGGCCCTTCGCGTCGGCCGCGGTCGTCGGCACTGCGACGAGCAGGCCGGGGACGTGGAGGTACAGCGCCTCCCAGGAATGCGAGTGCGTCGGGCCGAGCTGGTGGCCCGCGCCCTGGGGCATGCGCACGACCAGTGGCACCTTCACCTGGCCGCCGAACATGTAGCGGATCGACGCCGCGTGGTTGACGATCTGATCCATCGCCAGCAGCGAGAAGTTGATCGTCATGAGCTCGACGACGGGCCGCAGGCCGGTCATCGCCGCGCCGACGCCCATCCCGACGATCGTGTTCTCGGAGATCGGCGTGTCGCGCACGCGCTTCTCGCCGAACTCCTCCAAGAGGCCCGCCGTGACCTTGAAGGCCCCGTTGAAGACGCCGATGTCCTCGCCCATCAGGACCACGTTCTCGTCGCGCGCCATCTCCTCGCGCAGCGCCGCGTTGAGCGCCTCGCGGTAGCGCATGACGGCCATCAGTCGTTGTCGTCCTGGGCGGCGTCGGTGGGCTTCGGGGCGTCGGAGCTGCCAAGCGCGCGCTCGTACTGCGCCTCGCCCGGCAGGTTGCCCCCGGTCATCGACCGCTCGTCCTCGCCGCGATGCGGCGTCGAGGTGCGCTCGTCGACGGAGTACCAGCCGCGAACCTGGTCGCCGAGCACGTAGATGTCGTCGTAGAGCTCGTTCGGCGACGGGTGCGGCGAGGCGTCGGCGAAGGCCACGGCGGCGTCGATGCGCTGCACCGTCTCGCGATCCATGCGCTCGCGCTCGTCGGCGCTCAGGATCTGCGCCTCGACGAGCTGCGCGCCGAAGACCGCCAGCGGGTCGCGCTTGCGCCACTCGTCGACCTGCTCCTTCGTGCGGTACTCCTCGGGGTCGGCCATCGAGTGGCCGCGGAAGCGGTACGTGACGGCTTCGACGAGCACCGGCCGGCGCTCCTCGCGCGCGATCCGCAGCGCCTCGCAGGTGACCGCGTAGGTGTCCTGCACGTCCATCCCGTCACAGCGCATGCCGGGCACGCCGAAGCCCTCGCCCTTGCGCAGCAGGTCGGTGACCGCCGAATGGCGCTCCAGCGAGGTGCCCATGCCGAACTGGTTGTTGGTGATCATGAAGACGACGGGCAGCTTCCACAACGCCGCGAGGTTCATCGTCTCGCCGAACGTGCCCTGGTTCGAGGCGCCGTCGCCGAACTGGCACAGCGTGACCTCGTCGAGGCACTTGTAGTCGGACGCCAGCGCGAAGCCGGCGGCGAGCGGGAGGTTGCCGCCGACGATCCCGTAGCCGCCCATGAAGCGCTTCTCGAGGTCGAACATGTGCATCGAGCCGCCGCGCCCGCGGCAGAGGCCGTCGACGCGGCCGAAGAGCTCGGCCATGACGCGATCTGGGTCCGAGCCGCGCGCGAGCGTGTGGCCGTGCGAGCGGTACGTCGAGATCAGGTAGTCCTGATCGCGCAGCGCGCGCGTCGAGCCGACGATCGTCGCCTCCTCGCCGATCGCGAGATGCAGGAAGCCGCCGATCTTCGCCTTGGCGTACATCTCGCCGGCGCGCTCCTCGAAGCGGCGGATGAGCAGCATCGCCGCCAGCCAGTCACGTGCGACGTCCGGCTCGGGGAGGCTCGCGTTCTGTGTGGAGTCGGCGACGCGCTCTGCCATCTGGCGAGTCAGCGTAGCGAGCGCGGATTGCCGCGCCGTTTCCGCGTCACACCCGCGAAGTGCCGTCGCACGGTCACCGGCGCCGCTGATCTAGGCTCGCGGCGTGCTGCCCACCGATCATCTGCTGGCGTTCCTGCTGGCCGCGTTCGTGCTGATCGTCGTGCCGGGGCCGAGCGTGCTGTTCGTCGTCACCCGCTCCCTGACGCTCGGCCGCCGCGCCGGCCTCGCGACCGCGATCGGCAATGCCGCAGGCGCATACGTGCAGGTCGTGCTCGTGGCGGTCGGCGTCGGCGCGCTGGTGCAGGAGTCGATCGCCGTCTTCACCGCCGTCAAGCTCGCCGGCGCGCTGTACCTCGTCGTGCTCGGCGTGCAGGCGTTCCGCCATCGCCGCGAGCTCGCCGGCGCGCTCCTCGCGCCGGTCGCGCCGAGGCTGTTGCGAAGGATGCTGGTCGACGCGTTCGTCGTCGGCGTCGCGAACCCCAAGATCATCGTGTTCTTCGTCGCCGTGCTGCCGCAGTTCGTCGACCGCTCGGCGGGGGCGATCTCGCTACAGCTGCTGACGCTCGGCGCCTTGTTCTGCGCGATCGCGGTCGTCTGCGACACGGTCTGGGCGCTCGTGGCCGGCACCGCGCGGGAGTGGCTCGTGCGCTCGCCGCGGCGGCTGGACGCGATCGGTGGCGCGGGCGGCGTCGTGATGATCGGCCTCGGCGCCGGGCTCGCGGTCACCGGCCGCAAGGACTGATCGCGACAGCTCAGACGTCGACCGTGCACCAGCGGTCGACGAAGTCCTCGACCTCGAGCCCGGCGAGATCCTCGCGCAGGCGGCGCGCGCGTCGTGCGGCGTCGAGGGCCGCAAGGTCCCAGAACAGCACGACCTCGCCCGACGCGATGTCCACGACCTCGAGGTGGTCGATGCGCTCCGGCGCGAGCGGCGCGGGCCTGCGGTTGGCGCGCGTGTGCAGCAGCCGGTACTGGCGGTTGGCCTTCATGCACGGCAACGTAGCTCGCCGGGGCGCCCCTGGCTCGTCGTGAACGCGTTCTGTCAAGGGGGCCGTTAGGCGACCAGGGCCTGCGCCGCCTGCTCGAGCGCCTCGTCGCCATGGAAGACCTCGCCGCCGGGCACCCAGACGGCCGGCACGTCGCGCACCCCGCGCCGCGCCGCGAGCGCGGTCGCGTCGTCCAGCGCAGCGGCGACCGATCGCAGCGCGGCCCCCTTCGTGACGGCGTTCGGATGCATCTCGCATGCCGCTGCCGCGATCAGCACGTTGTCGGGCACGCTCAGGTCGCGGCCCCCGGCGAACGCCTGGCGAAAAGCGGCCAGGGCGAACGGGACGGTGCGCCCGATCTGCTTGGCGTAGGTCGCGACACGCATCGCAAACAAGCTGTCGAACGGAAACGGCTGTGGCGGTCGCAGTGGCTGCAGGCCGCGGCGCTCGGCCACGCGCGCGATGCGGTCGAAGTACGCCTCGCGGTCGGTCTCGCAGCGAAAGCCCTGCAGCGTGTCCGCCGCGGGCAGCCCGAGCGCGGCCACCGGGATCCATTCAGTGGCCACCGGCAGCGTCTGCAGGACGCGCTCGGCGGCGAGGTAGGCCTCCGGGCTGAAGAGGTCGAAGTAGAAGGCTGGCCCAACCGCGTCCTCGGTCACCGCCGGCGCCCTTCAGCCGTGGATGATCCAGCCGTCGGCGTCGCGGGCCGCCTCCATGACGGCCTCCGACAGCGTCGGATGGCCATGCACCATCCGCGCGATCTCGCTGAAGCCGCCTTCGAGGGCGCGCACGTTCACGAGCTCCTGGATCAGCTCCGTCGCGCGGGTGCCGATGATGTGACCGCCGAGCAGCTCGCCGTAGGTGCGCTCGCCAACGATCTTCACGAGGCCGCTGCGGTCGCCGTAGACCGTTCCCGCCCCGACCGCGCCGAAGCTGCAGCGGCCGACGACGACGTCGTGGCCGGCGTCGATCGCCGCCTGCTCGGTCAGCCCGAAGCTACCGACGTTCGGGTGGCAGAAGGTCGCGCGCGGGATGTCGATGTGCTCGATCGGGTGCGTCTGCAGCCCGGCAGCGTCCTCGGCGGCGATGACGCCCTCGTCGGAGGCCTTGTGCGCCAGGGCCGGGCCGGGGACGAGGTCGCCGATCGCGTAGACCCCGGCCAGCGAGGTGCGCAGCGTCCCGTCGACCGCGATCAGCCCGGAGTCGGTGAGCGCGATGCCCGCCTCCTCGAGGCCGAGGCCCTCGACGTCGGGCGCGCGGCCGGCGGCGATCACGAGCCACTGCGCGCTCGCCGGCTCGCCGGCGACGGTGAAGCTGACCTCGTCGTCGCCGGACTGCACGTTCTCGACGAAGACGCCCGTGCGGACCTTGATGGCGTCCTTCCTAAAGC
>Ga0136625_1000204_pt1 | contig 16433 bp, 13 predicted proteins | sample AntDrymUQ4832306_2_FD_104672 | JGI IMG/M metagenome (GOLD analysis project Ga0136625, IMG submission 104672) | Polar desert sand microbial communities from Dry Valleys, Antarctica - metaG UQ483 (23.06) | ecosystem: Environmental > Terrestrial > Soil > Desert | place: Antarctica: Dry Valley...
CAAGCAGGTCCGGCGGGATGATCCGCTCACGGTCGGCGTAGGCCAGCAGCGGCTGGTCCCAGCGCGACAGGAAGCGCACCGGCAGCTTCGTGTCGGCGGGCGGCAGCGGGGCGCCGGGCAGGTCCAGCAGCTCGGTGCCGTGCTCGTCGCGATAGGAGACCGTCGCGACGCGCTCCCACGCGGGCGCGAAGTCGCGCTGCGCGACCCCGGCCCAGGACGCCACGTCGCGGCGGCTGGCGGGGCCGAACGCCGCGAGGTAGCGCGCGAGCACGAGCGCGGCGGCGTCGGCCGGATCGGGCAGGGGCCGCGGATCGACGACGAAGCGCGCCCTGCTGCGGTCACCCCAGTAGCCGGCGGGGGGGAGCTGGACGAGCGCCAGCAGGGTGCGCGCGAAGACGATCGCCGTCCACGGCTCGTCGGTGACCCCCTCGTAGCGACGCACACGCTCGCGGATCTCCTCGTTTGAGCGCGGCTCGGCCAGCCAGGCGCCGAGATCGGCCGTGACCTGGTCCTCGTCGAGGTGCACGTAGGTCCTGCGCCACGTGCGCATCCGCGCCTGACGCGCGACCTGGTGGTAGGCCGGGTAATCGCTGCGCGTCACGAGGTGCAGCGTGTTGCGCATGATCGTCGTCTTGACGACGTCCCCGGCGTCGATCGCCGCCTGCAGATCCTCGCGAGCGAAGCCGGCGACGCGGGCGGCGAGCGCGACGTACGGCGCCGGCGGGTCCTGGCCCTGCAGCGGCGTCAGCAGCCCGATCGCCTCCACGGGCGAGCACGAGCGGCGCTCGAGCAGCATCTGGCGGGCGGCGAGTGCGGCCGTCAGCTGCCTGCGGCTGAGGGTCCGCATGTTGTCGTTCAGCCGACGAACTCGATCTCGACGGGCTCGCCCGCCCCGATCGCGTCGCGGTCGCCGGGGACCAGCGCGAGCGCGTCGATGCCGAGCATCGAGGTGAGGATGTGCGAGTCCTGCGAGCGCATCGGGCGCACGTGCCAGCCATCGTCCTGCAGCGAGGAGCGGCAGCGCACGATCGTCGTGCGACCGCGCGCGCCCGGCAGCTCCTCGTCGGCCGTGGCCATCGTCGGATGCACGACGCGCTCGCGGCCGAGCATCGCGTCCAGCGCCGGCACGACGAACAGGCGAAAGGCCATCAGCGCCGACACGGGATTGCCGGGCAGGGCGAAGACGAGCGTGCCCTCGTCGTTGACGGCGAACGTCGTCGGGCGGCCGGGCTTGAGCTTGACGCCGGCGAAGACCTCACGGAAGCCGAGGCGCTGCAGGGCCGGGCGCACGTGGTCGTGCGGCCCGACGGACACGCCGCCGGTCGTGATCAGCATGTCGACGTCGCGCAGCGCAGCGCGCAGGACCGAGACCGTCGCCTCGAGGTCGTCGCCGACGCGCACCCGCGCGACGAGATCGCCGCCGGCGCGGTGCACGGCACCGCCGAGCGCGGGGCCGTTTGAGTCACGGATCCCGCCGGGGGGCAGCGGCTTGCCCGGATCGGTCAGCTCGTCACCGGTGCCGGCCAACGCGACGCGCGGGCGGCGCACGACGCGCGGGCGCGGGATGTTCAGCGATGCCAGCACGCCGAGCTCGGACGGGCCGAGCACCGAGCCCGCGTGGATCACGAGCGATCCGGCGAGGATGTCCTCGCCGGCCGGGCGGACGTGGCGTCCCACGGGGACCTCACCGTCGACCAGCACCGCCTGCGTGCCGTCGGTCGTCGTCTGCTCCTGCGGCACGATCGCATCCGCGCCATCGGGAACCGGCGCGCCCGTGGAGATCCGCACGGCCGTCCCGACGCACACCGTCACCCCGGCTTGACTGCCCGCCTTCGCCTCGCCGATGACCTCCAGACGGGCGGATCCGCCCGCCGTGTCGGCGGCGACGATCGCGTAGCCGTCCATCGCCGAGGCATCGAATGGGGGCACGTGGTTCGGGGCGGCCGCGTCGTCGGCGAGCGCGCGCCCGAGCGCGTCGTCAAGACCGACCTCCTCGGAGCCGAGCACCGCGACGTGCTCCAGCACGGCGTTGCGCGCCTCGTGGATCGAGACGGCCAACTACTCGACCCCCGGCGCGACGCGCTGGGCGGCCGCGAGCAGCTCCGCCGCGGGCAGGCCGCTGGCGCCGGCGATCCAGCAGGCGATCGGCGCGGCGGTCCGCTCCGATGCGTGGGCCGCGACCGATGCGAGCTGCAGCAGGGTGACGGTCTCCCCCTCGCTGGGCACATCCACGCCGATCTCGGCCGCGAACGCCGCCAGGAACTCGCTTGCGGTCATGGCGCTGACGGTACCAGCGGGTCTCGCGGCCGGCGCTCACGAAGTCGCCCTCCGCCGGCGCGGGCGCTGCCGCCGGCGCTCAGGCGTCCAGCAGCGCGTCGAGTGTGGCGCTCGCGCGCCCGTCGCGCACCGCGGCCTGCGCGAGCGCCGCCCCCGCGCTGACGCTCGTGCAACGCCCAGCGACGTACAGTCGCAGGCCGGCGCTGAGGAGCGCTGTCTGCGTCGCGACGCCGTGGTCTTCGCCCGCGGCGATCGCGCGCGTCAGGTCCGCCGCGATCTGCGGGTCGCGATCCCCGCGCAACAGGCTTCCCGGCGACTCGGGCAGCTCGATCGGGCCGAGCGTGTCGGATGCCGACGGTCGGCCCGCGCGCATGATGTCCGCGCCCTCCATTCCGCGCACGGTGATGGCGCGCTCGGCGCCGAGCAGCGCCAGCGCCCCCTGCAGGCGCTCGCGATAGATGCTGTGCGTGTGGCCGACGACGAAGTGCGTCGCGCCGAGGTGGTCGACGAGCTTCTCGGCGCTGTGCAGCGGGCCACGCAGGCCGATCTCGTCGCGCAGCGCCGCGAGCGCGTCCCAGCCCGGGATCGCCGCCCCGGCGTGCACGAGCGCGACGCCGGCGCGGTCGAGCATCGCCAGCGACTGGGCGGGCTCGGGCCGGGCCGGGCCGCCGAGCGCCGCGAGCACGTCGGCCGGCGTCGTCCCGTGCTTGGGGCCGAGCGTCGACCCGCAGTGCACGACGACGCGCGCCCCGGCGGCCGCTGCCAGCACCGCCGCGACGAGCGACAGATGCGGCGCGTCGACCATGCCGTCGTAGGCGCCCGCGCAGGCGACGGTCGGGCGAGCGTCGGGCGGGGGTGCGGCGCAGACCGTCGCCGCGGCGTCGCGCAGCGCCTGCGTGATGCCCGCAAGCTCGTCCGGGGTCTCGCCCTTGATCCGCATCGCGACGAGGAAGGCGCCGGCCTGCACCGGGCTGACCTCCCCGGCGAGCAGGGCGCTCGTCGCAAGCCGCGCCTCCTCGAAGGTCAGCGCGCGGCTGCCGCGAGGACCGGTGCCGACGGCCTTGATGACCGCCCGGAACCCTGCGTAGCCGGTGCGGCCGGCGTGCTGGGCGATCGTCGGCGCAATGGCGATCGGGCCGGGGCCCGTGCGCGGCACGGGCTCCTCTTGCATGCCCGCGCGCAGGCTCATGTTCCCTCCCAGCGGTAGCCGACGCTGCGTACGGTCTTGATCCGCGATGCATTCTCCGAGCCGAGCTTCGCGCGCACCCGGCGGATGTGCACGTCGACGGTCCGCGCGCCACCGTAGTAGTCATAGCCCCAGACGCGGTTGAGCAGCGCCTCGCGCGAGAAGACGCGCTTGGGATGGGTGACGAGGAACTTCAACAGCTCGTACTCCATGTACGTGAAGTCCACGGGGCGCCCGCCGATCGCGACCTGGTAGGTGGCGAGGTTCATCTCCAGCGAGCCGACGCGCACGATGTCGTCGTGGTCGACGCCGTTGACCGCGCGCCGCGCGCGAGCGATCCGCGCCTGCAGCTCGCCCGCGGAGAACGGCTCGACGAGCAGCTCGTGGCCCTCGGCGACGCCGAGACCCGCGGCCAGCGCGCCCGAAGCGAGCGCGACGAGCACGGGGACCTCGCCGAGATCCTCGTCGGCGGCCAGCCGCGCGCACAGCTCTGCGCAGGACGGCTGCTCCGGTCCCGAGGCGAGGATCACGGCGATCGCGGGCGCCTTGCTGTCGCCGCCGGGGGGACGCAGCGTCCCGTTCGCCGCGACGCGATGCGGGCTGAAGCCCAGCTCGGCCAGCAGCCGCGACGTGGCCTCGCCGCCGTGCTCGCCGTAGATCCAGGCGTCGCTCACAGCAGGCGTAGGTAGCGGGAGCGGTCGAACTCGGTCACGGTCCGGCGCTCGGCGTCGGTCTCGCGCCGCTTATTGGCGACGTAGGCATCGACGAGGCGGTCGCCGAGCGTCTCGCGCACGAGCTCGGAGGCGTCGAAGAGGTCCGTCGCCTCGCGGAGATCCAGCGGCAGGCGCGCGCCGCCACCGGCGTCCTCGACGCTCTCGGCCTGCAGCTCGTATCCGCGCTCGATCCCGCGCAGGCCGGCGGCGAGTATCAGCGACAGGACGAGGTAGGGGTTGCAGGCCGGATCCGGCGAGCGCAGCTCGAAGCGCGCGCCGGCCGCGCGCCCAGGTCGCCGCGACGGGACGCGCACGAGCGCCGCGGCTCCGCGCCGCGTCCAGCTGACGGTCTCCGGGGCCTCGAAGCCCGTGGCCAGCCGGCGGTAGGAGTTGATCCACTGGTTCGTGGCGGCGGTCAGCTCGGGTGCGTGGGCGAGCACGCCGGCGAGGAAGGCGCGGCCGGTCGGCGACAGCGGCTGGTCGGGCTCGGCGTCGTGGAAGGCGTTGCGATCACCCTCGAACAGCGAGATGTGCATGTGCATGCCCGAGCCGGGGTGATCCTCCAGCGGCTTGGGCATGAACGTCGCGTAGGCGCCGAGCTCGTGCGCGGCCTCCTTGACGGCGATCCGGAAGGTCGTGACCGCGTCGGCCATCGACAGCGCGTCGTCGTGGGCGAGCTGGATCTCGTGCTGGGACGGCGCGACCTCGTGGTGGGAGGCCTTGACGGGGATCCCCATCTGCTCGAGGTAGTCGATCGTGCGGCGGCGGAAGTCCGAGCCGACGTCCAGCGGAGTGAGGTCGAAGTAGGCGCCGTCGTCGAGCGTCGTCGGCACGGCGCCGTTTGATCCCAGCGGACCGAAGATGAAGAACTCGACCTCGCAGCCGACCTGCATCGTGTAGCCCAGGGCGCCGGCCTGATCGAGCACGCGCCCCAGCGCCGCCCGCGAGTCGCCGCCGAAGGGCTCGCCGTCGGGCTGGCGCACATCGCAGAACATCCGCGCGACGAGCGAATCCGGACGCCACGGCAGCACCTGGAACGTACGCGGGTCCGGGTGCGCGATGACGTCGTGCTCGCGCAGCCGCGACGCGCCCTCCAGCGAAGAGCCGTCCAGGCCGACGCCCTCGTCGAGCGCCGACTCCAGCTCGGAGACCGGGATCGACAGGCTCTTGAGCAGCCCGAGCACGTCGATGAACCACAGGCGGATGAACTTCACGCCGCGCTCCTCGACCGTACGCAGCACGAATTCGCGGTGACCGGACACTGCGATGAAGGTATGGCCGCGGCGGGGGTCTGTCATTGGCCCGCCGGTCCCAAGCCACTCGACATCCGGTCGAACCGCCCCGCTATAACCGGCATAGACGTATTAGCCAGTTATGGCGTATGGTCGACCCATGAGCTTCCGCGTCCTGCCCGCCGCCGAGGCCCATTGGCGCCCGTCCAACCAGATGGGCGCGCAGAACACCGACCTCGCCACGCAGCTGCAGGCCTCGACACTCGCCGCGCGCATGTGGCGGCTGGCGCCCGGTCAGGCCTCGACCAGGCACCGCCACGAGACGCAGACCGAGTTATACGTCGTGCTCGAAGGCACGGGACGGATCCGCATCGACGGCGAACTGCACACGCTCGACACGCTGTCCAGCGTGCTCGTCGAGCCCGCGGCGATCCGGCAGGTCTTCAACGACACCGGCGTCGACGCGCTGTGGCTCGTCGTCGGCACGCCTCCGGAGCTGGCCAACACGCTGCAGATGACTCCCGAGCAGCTGGAGTGGGCCTACCCCGACGGGACGCGCGCGCTGCCGCCCGAGCTGGCTTGACGGCGCCGGCCCCAGCTTATGGCCACGCCGCCCAGCCTGAGCGGCTGCGCGCCGCGTTCGAGCGTGTCGCCCGCGTGGAGTGCACGCCGCGCTCTCCGCTGTGGGCCGAGGTCTGCCTCGCGGTCGCCACGACCCAGCCGACTCGGCCCTGGTGGCCGTCGGCTACCGCCGCGGCACGCGCACGGCGCAGCGGCTCGCCGACGTCCATCCGCACTCGTCACATGCGCTGGCGGGCGTCACGGCAGCGCGAAGCGCAGGACCTTGCGGACCGCTGAGCCGTACTGGCGCCCGAGCGGCCCGGTCGTGTACGGCAGGCCGAAGCGCTCGCAGACCTCGCGAACACGCGGCGCGATCTCCGCGTAGCGATTGCTCGGAACGGCCGGAAACAGGTGGTGCTCGATCTGGTAGGAGAGATGCCCGGTCATGACGTGAAACAGGAAGCTGCCCTCGAGGTTGCAGGAGCCCAGCAGCTGACGGACGTACTTCGCGCCACGGGACTCGTCCTGCACCTGCTGCTCGGTGAAGAGCTCGGCGCCGGCCGGGAAGTGCCCGCAGAAGACGATCGTCTGCAGCCAGACATTGCGCACGACGTTTGCCGCGACCGTCGCGGCCAGCGCGTGACGCGCAGCGCGGCCGCAGAGGGCCGGGCCGACGACGAAGTCCTTGGCGACATGGCGGCACGCCTTGCGGCCGAACGCCTTGAGCTCGACCTTGGCCTCCTTCCATGGCTTGCTGCCACGACGGACGGCGTCGAGCTCCATGTCGAACACGGCCATCCCCCAGTCGAACGTCGCCGCCATCGCGATCGTGTAGATCGGCTGGATGAGGTAGATCGGGTGCCACGGCTGGCTTGCGTCGATGCGGATGGCGGAGTAGCCGAGGTCGCGATCCAGGCCGACGACGTTCGTGTACGTGTGGTGCTGGTAGTTGTGGGAGCGCTTCCAGGATTTCGCCGTGGACACGGCATCCCACTCCCACGAGCGCGAGTTGATCGCCGGATCGCGCATCCAATCCCACTGGCCGTGCATGACGTTGTGGCCGATCTCCATGTTGTCGAGGATCTTCGAGACCGACAGCATCGCAACGGCGGCCAGCAGCGCCGGACGATGGCGCGCGCCCAGCAGCAGCCCCCGGCCGGCGATGTCCAGGGCGCGCTGGACGGCGATGACGCGACGGATGTAGCGCTCGTCGCCATCGCCCAGATCGTCACGCACCGATCGCGCGATCGCGTCGAACTCGCGAGCGATCCGCTCGAGATCGCTCGTGCTGAGATGTTGCATGGCGGCGCTGTCGTTCATCGATCGTGAGTCACATTCCGTGGGAGGTGGGCATGTCTTCTCGCACGGCAGGACTCCCGTCTGGGTGACGGGAGCGCTGCCATGAGCTTGGTTGCGCGGGCTACGCCCGGGTGCGCGCCCTATGGCGCCGAGCCTTCGCGACATTTCCGCAGCCGCGCATCGAGCACCAGAGGCGCGCCGATGTCGGGGAGCGGTCGTAGAAGCGCGCGCTGCACGTGTCTGATGCACAGATCCGCACGCGGGAACGCTGGCCAGTGCCGATCATCCGCGCGGCATCCAGTGCGAGCACGCCGAGCGCGTGCTCCAGCGGATCGGCCGGGGCCGATGAGGCCAGCACGGGCCTACCGTCGGCGCCGCCGTCAAGCGTCTGACGGGTGGCGGCAGCCGGCAACCAGCCATCGATCGTCGCGAGCGCGCCCGGATCGACGGCGTCCCCGGCGATCAGCGCGACGACGGCCGCGTCGATGCTCTCGCGAAGCGCGCGCGTCTCTCGAAGGCGCCGCACCGAGGGACGTGCGCCGGAGCCGGGCGCCAGCAGCTCGGCGCGCTCCAGCCAGCAGGTGAGGTCGGTCGGCGTCACGAGTGTCTCGACCCTACGCCACCAGCGCTCGCGAAGCGTGTTGACGAAGTCCGTCGCGGGCCGGCCGCCAAGCCAGTACCAGTATGGCTCACCGCAGCGCAGTGGTAACTCGAGCTCGTCGGGCAGATCCATAACTGGATTGTGGCGAACACGCGGGTTACGTGCCGCGGCTCTCGCGCCGCCTGGCGAGAATGAAGACCGCCAGTACGAGCATCGCGGCGAGCTCGACGAACGCCGCGAGGCCGACAGCCGTGCGCAGCGTCGGCTCGGAGTAGTCAAACAGCGTGCCGGCGCGCGAGATCGCCAGCGACACGAGCGCGCCGAGCGTCAGCGACACCGCAAGCAGCCGCAGCGTGTCCGATGACCGCCAGGAACGGCTGAACGTCACTTGACGACGACCGTGCCCTTCATGAAGGGATGGATGTCGCAGATGTAGTCGTAGGTGCCGGGCTCATCGAATCAGGAGCCTGCGGTCGTTGAGGAGCTTCTGCATGGAGGTTCCTACGACGCCTGTGAGCGGGTGGCTCAACCTCTGGCACGCATCAGCGCCGTTCACACAGCGTTCATCCGTCCGACGCGGCAGGGAAATCGCCCACCCCCACGCTGTGGACAGATGCAGACCATCCCGACCCAGTGTCCGTACTGCGGCGTCGGCTGCGGACTGCTGGCCGATGTGCAGGACGGGCGGCTCGTGACCGTCCGCGGCGACCCGCACCACCCCGCCAACCGCGGTCGCACCTGCCGCAAGCCGCTCGGGCTGCCATTCGCCGTCGACGCCCCCGACCGCGCGACCGTGCCCCTCTGGCGCTCCGATCGCGATGCGCGTCTGCAGCCGACGAGCTGGGAGGACGTGCTCGGCACCGTCGCGGGACGGATGCGCGCGATCATCCAGGAGCACGGCCCCGACGCGGTCGCGTTCTACATCTCCGGCCAGCTGCTGACCGAGGACTACTACGCGATCAACAAGCTCGCCAAGGGCTTTCTCGGCACGAACAACGTCGACTCCAACTCGCGCCTGTGCATGTCCTCCGCCGTCGCCGGCTACAGCGGTGCGTTCGGCTTCGACGGGCCGCCCCCCGCCTACGCGGACATCGCGCTGTCGGACTGCTTCCTGCTGCTCGGGACGAACACGGCCGCGTGCCATCCGATCGTCTGGTCGCGCATCCGCGACCGCCAGGCGGAGGGCGCGTTCGTGATCTGCGCCGACCCTCGCGCGACGAAGACCGCGCAGGGGTCGGACCTGCACCTGCCGGTGCGCCCGGGCACCGACCTCGCGCTGCTGAACGCGATGCTGCACGTCATCGACCGCGACGGCCTGCTCGACGAGGACTTCATCTCCCACCACACCGCAGGTTGGCAAGCGGCGCGGGAGGTCGCTCAGGCATGGACGCCCGCCCGCGCCGCAGAGGTCTGCGGCGTCGCCGCCGAGCTCATCGAGCGGGCGGCGCACCGCTTCGCCGGCGCGGAAGCCGCGATGGCGCTGTGGTCGATGGGCGCCAACCAGTCCACGGTCGGGACGCTGAAGAACCGTGCGTTGATCAACCTCTGCCTCGCCGCCGGTCAGATCGGCAGGCCCGGGTCGGGCCCGCTGTCGCTGACCGGCCAGCCCAACGCGATGGGCGGCCGCGAGACCGGCGGCCTGTCGCACCTGCTGCCCGGCTACCGCAAGGTCACCGACGCCGAAGATCGCGCAGCGATGGCCGCCCATTGGGACGTCGACATCCAAGCGCTGTCGCCGAACCCGGGGCTGCCGGCCGTCGCGCTCTTCGACGCGCTGGAGGAGGGGCGGGTGAAGGCCGTCTGGATCATGGCGACCAACCCGCTCGTCTCGCTGCCCGACGCCCAGCGCGCCCGCGCCGCGCTGGAGCGTGCCGAGCTCGTCGTCGTGCAGGACCCCCACCACCCGACGGAGACCTCGTCGCTCGCGCACGCCGTGCTGCCCGCCGCCGCGTGGCCGGAGAAGGAGGGGGCGATGACGAGCTCCGAGCGGCGCATCGGGCTCGTGCGACGCGCGGTCGCTCCGCCGGGCGAGGCTCGTGCCGACTGGGAGATCGTCGCCGGCCTGGCACGCCACCTCGGCCACGGCGATGCCTTCGCGTGGCCCGATGCCGCCGCCGTCTTCGACGAGTTCGCGGCGTGCACCGCCGGGCGCCCATGCGACCTGAGCGGTGTGTCACACGAGCGGCTGCGGCGTGAGGGCGGGGTGCAGTGGCCGTGCCCCGCGCAGCCCGTCGACGAGCACCCGGGAACGCCCAGGCTGTACCCCGACAGGCGCTTCCCGACCCCCGACGGGCGAGCGCGCTTCGCGCCTACCCCCCACGCCGACCCCGCCGAGATCCCCGACGCCGAGTTCCCGATCCTGCTGACCACCGGCCGCGTCGCCGACCAGTGGCACACGATGACGCGAACCGGCCACTCGCCGGCGCTGCTGGCGGCGGCGGGGGTCCCGACGCTCTCCGTGCATCCGCTGGATGCCGCGGCCGCCGGACTCGAGGACGCCGGGCAGGCGCGCATCGCCTCGCGTCGCGCAACGGCGCGCTTTGCCGTGAGCTTCGACGACACGCTGCCGACCGGCGTCGCGTTCGCACCGTTTCACTGGGGCGCGCTGCACGCCGGCGCCGGCGCCGGCGCGCTCAACGCGCTGACGATGAGCACCGTCGATCCGACCTCCGCCCAGCCCGAGCTGAAGGCCGTCGCCGTACGCCTGGAGCCGGTGCGCAGGCGCGACGAGCCCGTCGCGCGGCGTGCGCCGGCGCGGCCGAAGCGCCTCGTCGTGGTCGGCACCGGCATGGCCGGCCTGGCGGTCGTCGAGGAGGCGCTGCGCCGCCGGCCGGCAGAGCACTGGAAGATCGTCATGCTCGGCGAGGAGCCGGGACCGACCTACAACCGCGTGTTGCTGTCCAAGCTGCTGGCCCGTACCGCGGGACCCGGAGAGCTCGAGCTACGTCCTTTGTCGTGGTACGCCAAGCACCGCGTCGATCTGCGCGGAGGCTGCAGCGCATCCTCGCTGGACCTCGACGCACGCCGCGTGCTCGACGAGTCGGGCGGCAGCCACCCCTACGACGCGCTCGTGATCGCGACCGGTTCGCGCGCGTTCGTGCCGCCGATCCCCGGCGCCGATCTGCCGCACGTCGACGTCTTTCGCACGTGGCGCGACGCCGACGCGCTCGCCGCCACGCCGCCCGGCACGCGCGCGGTCGTCGTCGGCGGCGGCCTGCTCGGCCTGGAGGCGGCGGCCGGCCTGCACGCCCGCGGCGTGGCGGTGACGGTCGTCGAGCTCGCAGGCCACCTGATGAACGTGCAGCTCGACCAGGGCGCCGCGACGATCCTACGCCGTGACCTCGAGCGCCAGGGCATCGGCTGCCTGCTGGGCCGCAGCGCGGCGCGCATCACGGCCGACCACGTGGTGCTCGACGACGGGGGCGAGCTGCCGTGCGAGCGCGTGGTGGTCGCCGCCGGCGTGCGCGCCGAGACGACGCTCGCGCGGACCGCGGGCCTCCAATGCGCGCGAGGGATCGTCGTCGACGACGAGCTGCGCGCCAGCGCACCCGGCGTGTGGGCGGTCGGCGAGTGCGCCGAGCACCGTGGCACCGTCTATGGCTTGTGGGCGCCGCTGGCCGAGCAGGCGCGGGTCGCCGGCGCGCGGATCGCGGGCGACCCCGGGGCGTTCCACGGCGCCGTGCAGGCGACGACGCTCAAAGTCAGCGGGGTCGACGTCTACGCCGGCGGCGGCTCGGCCGGCGCCGCGCCGGCGGGCCAGGACGAGATTGTCTTCAGCGACACGCGCAACGGCGTCTACCGCCGGCTCGTCCTGGATGGCGATCGCCTGACCGGCGGTGTGCTCGTCGGCGACGCGAGCTCTGCGCGCAGGCTCACCGAGCTGCTGCGCACGAGCTCTGACGTGCCGGCCGAGATGCTCGCTGCCGGCGGCGGCGCACCCGCCGAATCGGTCGCCGCCGATCCCGCGGCGACGCTGTGCTCCTGCAACGCGGTCACCGTCGGCGAGGTGCAGACGGCGATCGCACGCGACGGGTTGCGCACGGTGGCGCAGGTCGGCCTGCGCACGCGCGCGTCGACGGGCTGCGGCGGCTGCACCGCCGACGTGCAGGAGTTGCTCGGCGCCGCAGCAGACTCGGGCGCACCGTCGAACTGACCGCTCTCCTCTTCGCGCACGGTGCGGACCTGCGCGGTGCGCTCGGATTCACCCCGCGCAACCCAAACCGGGCCGAATGTCCCATGAGGACCACGGGCCCATCAGGGCAATCCGCGGACGCCAACCGAGTGGCGCCCGCGGACCGCCGTTGCTCAGGTGCTCAGGTGCGCTTGACGCCGGTGCGGCATTTCTCGGCGCGACTCGTGCGCAGGTTGTCAAGGAACACCGCAGAGTCATAGAGCCGGTCGCCCTGGTCGAAGATCGACAGGTACAGGCGGTGGAGACCGCGATTGATCTTGGTCGACGCCCGCAGCCTGCGCGTGGCGCCGTCGTAGGTGGTCCCCTTCGCGTAGCGGGCGCGAACGGTGGTGTCGCCGACCTTGTTGACGCGAATCGGATTGCCCTTGCTGTCGCGGGCGAAGTTGAGGGGCGCCGTGATCGCGGGCTCCTCCTTGGTCCCCGTCTTCCAGTTCGAGCCGTCCAGCTCGGCGATGAAGGCGTCGTTGAACTCCTCGTTGACGAACTCCGGGAACTCCTCGGAGAGAAAGCGAAAGTCAAAGCTCAGGCAGTTGTCGCCCGCCGGCACGCGCACATCGATGCGCATGATCACGACGTCACGCGCACCGCGAATCGATGGGCCGCGCGCATCCGAGCCGGTGTCGGGCGCGTTGTTGGGATCGGCGGCGCGACGGGCGTTGCCGTTGGAGAGGATCGCGAACGAGCCACCCTTTGTCGGGAAGCCCGCCAGCCGCGTGGTCGAAACGGCCGCCGGCTTGGAGCTCGGCGGCAGCGCCGAGAACACGGCGCGCCTGACAAGCCCGGGCTGGCTTGACATGGCCTTGGCCACGGGGGTCGCCGAAGGATTGAGCGGGTACTCCTTGATCTTCGCCTGCCCGCTCGACGCGACGATCGCGGCTGCCACCGCCGCGGTCGTCAGCGCCGGCAAGCCAACACGGGCTCGAACAGTCATCAGGGCCTTTCGGAAGGGGACGCAGAGCGCGACAGTACCGGGGCGACGAGCCGAATGACGCATCAGCCGTGATCGTCCGCGGTGCCAACGCCGGACAAGCCGTCAGGCACTGCGCGAGTGCGACTCCGACGTAGGTGCCCGCCCGCGCTCACCGTTGTCCAGGCGAGCGTGCCGTCCGCGACCAGCCAGCGTGCGTCGAGCTGCGTGACGCTGGCCATCACGCTGGCGCCGTGACCGTTCATCACCTGGAAACACCCACAACACCACGAGGAAACCCCCACCAGGCACCATCGCCGGCATGAGCGAATCAGTCGTGATCGTCGGCGGTGGCATCGCCGGGCAAGCCGTCTGCGAGGCGCTGCGCGAGCGCGACCCCGACGTAGGGATCACCCTCGTCTGCGGCGAGACCAGCGCACCGTACGACCGCGTGCGGCTGTCAGAGATCCTCGTCTCAGGCGAGGACCCCGAGACCCTCCAGCTGCGTCCCGGCGAGTGGTACGCCGACCACGACGTCGAGCTGTTGCTCGGGCGCTGGGTGACCGCCGTCGACACCGATGACCGACGCGCCACGCTCGACGACGGCGCCGAGCTGCCCTACGACCGGCTGGTGCTGGCGACCGGCTCGCAGGCCCTGATGCCACCGATCGCGGGCATCGACCTTCCCGGCGTCCATCCCTTCCGCGGCCCGGAGGACTGCGAGGCGATCCGCGCCGCCGCCGCCGGAGGCGCCGAGCACGCCGCGGTCATCGGCGGCGGGCTGCTGGGCCTGGAAGCCGCGCGCGGGATCGCTGCGCAGGGTTGTGCGGTGACGGTCATCCACCTGCTCGACCGCCTGATGGAGCGCCAGCTGGACTCCGGTGCCGCCTCGCTGCTGGCGCCGGCGCTGGCGGGCCTGGACATCGCGATCCAGTTCGAGCGCAACACGCAGTGGATCATCGGCCCCGAGCATGCAACGGGTCTGCGCTTCGCCGGCGGCGACGAGCTGCTCGCCGACCTCGTCGTCGTGTCGGTCGGCATCCGCCCCGAGCTGACGCTCGCCCGCGCGATCGGCGTCGAGTGCGAGCGTGGCATCGTCGTCGACGACGCGATGCGCACGAGCATCCCCGGCGTGCTGGCGGTCGGGGAGTGCGCCCAGCATCGCGGCCTCGTCTACGGGCTCGTCGCGCCGATCCACGACCAGGCGCGCGTCGCGGCCGCCACGCTCACCGACGTCGACGCCGCCTACCTCGGCTCGGTGCCCAGCGCCAAGCTCAAGGTCGCCGGCATCGACCTCGTCTGCGCCGGCGAGGCCGAGGGCGACCACGAGGCCGTCGTCACCGACGGCGCGGCCGGCATCTACCGCAAGCTCGCGACGCGCAACGGGCGCGTCGTCGGCGCGATCCTGCTCGGCAATACGCGCGGATCGGAGGCGCTCGTCGCCGCCGTGCGCGCCGGCGAGCCGATCGACGACCCGCTGCAGGCGCTTGCCGACGCCTCGCTGGCCGGCCCCGCCGACCTGCCGGACACCGCGCAGATCTGTGACTGCAACGGCGTCTGCAAGGGCGATCTCGTGGCCGCCGTGACCGAAGGCGGCTGTGCCACGCCGCGCGAGGTGATGGCCACGACCCGGGCCGGGACCGGCTGCGGCTCCTGCCGCCCGGCCGTGATCGAGATCGTCGCCGCGGCCGCCGGCGGGCTTTCAGACGAGCCGACCTACCTGTGCCCATGTCGCAAGCAGACGCGCGAGCAGCTCGCCGGGCGCATCCGCGACGACGAGCTGCAGTCCGTCAGCGAGGTCGCCAATGCGTGCGGTACCGGTCGCCAGTGCGGCACCTGCAAGCCGGCGCTTGCCTACCTCGTCTCCGAGGTCAACGCCAACCGCCACCAGGAGGAGCGCGACGCGCGCTACATCAACGACCGCGTCCACGCGAACATCCAGAAGGACGGGACGTTCTCGGTCGTGCCGCGCATGTACGGCGGCGTCACGACACCCGACGAGCTGCGCCGGATCGCCGACGTCGCCGACAAGTTCGAGGTGCCGCTGGTGAAGGTCACCGGCGGCCAGCGCCTGGACCTGCTTGGGGTCAAAAAGCAGGATCTGCCGGCGATCTGGGCCGACCTCGGGATGCCCTCCGGGCACGCCTACGCGAAGGCCGTGCGCACGGTGAAGACGTGCGTCGGGACCGATTTCTGCCGCTTCGGCCTCGGCGACGCGATCGGCCTGGGCGTCGAGATGGAGAAGCTGTGGGAGGGCCTGCACACCCCGCACAAGGTCAAGTCCGGCGTCAGCGGCTGCCCGCGCAACTGCGCCGAGGCGACGATCAAGGACATCGGCTGCGTGGCCGTCGAGGGCGGCTGGCAGGTGCGTGCCGGCGGGGCGGCCGGCGGCAACGTCCGCGAGGCGGACATCCTGGCGACCGTGGGGACGCGCGCCGAGGCGCTGCGCGTGGCCACGACGTTCCTGCAGTACTACCGCGAGAACGCCGACTACAAGGAGCGCACCTACGACTTCATCCCTCGCGTGGGGCTGGAGAAGGTGCGCAAGATCGTGCTCGACGAGCAGACCGGCGCCGAGTTGCGTGAGCGCCTGCGGATCGCCAAGGCCGCGACGAAGGATCCCTGGCTCGAGCGCGACGACCCGTACCACCCGCGCCAGTTCTCAGACCTCGACCCACCCGCCGAGGGCGGCCAGCCCGCCCTCGTGGGACCACCCGCTGGAGGTGAGCGATGACGTACGCCTGTCGCATCGACGACGTGCCGCTCGGCGAGGGCCGCGTGGTGACCCTCGACGGAAGGCGCATCGCGGTCTTCCGCGCGGCCGGTGGCTGGTACGCGCTCGACGCCGCCTGCCCGCATCGGGGCGGCCCGCTGGCCGACGGCATCGTCTGCGACCGGGCCGTCATCTGTCCGCTGCACGATCGGCGCTATGACCTGTACAGCGGGGAGCCGCTGGGCGCCGGCGACCCGGTCGCCGCCCACGCGGTCGAGCTGCGCGACGACCGTGTCTTCGTGCGCGTCGCGGCGCGCGAGCCCGTCGCGGCCTGAGGGTCCGTCCCCGGGGCACTCCCGCGCACCCGGTCTGCGTGCGCTCTTGCAAGGCGCGTGCCAGCGACACGACCTCGACCCCGTCGGGAGACGGGGTCAGGGCCGTGCAAATGCTGCTGCTGCGACGCCCGCGAGCGATTCGGTGCAACCTTGCGGCGCCGGGTGAATCGTCGGGGGCCTTCGTCGTCGCGGATGGGAGATGGATCCGCACGAGCGTCGCGCCGTCTGTGTCTTGATGACGCGAAGCCTGCCACGGGGCAGGGATCGCGATGATGCGGCTGGCAGGCGTCCCGTGGTACGGCTAGCCGTACCCCCGAGCGTCAGGTCACTTCGGCGGGGGCCGGCAGCGTGCCGACCTCGATCTCTCCCAGCAGCCGTTCGACCTTCTGCGGATCCACGAGCCCGGCGCCCAGGCGC
>Ga0136625_1000206_pt1 | contig 16343 bp, 13 predicted proteins | sample AntDrymUQ4832306_2_FD_104672 | JGI IMG/M metagenome (GOLD analysis project Ga0136625, IMG submission 104672) | Polar desert sand microbial communities from Dry Valleys, Antarctica - metaG UQ483 (23.06) | ecosystem: Environmental > Terrestrial > Soil > Desert | place: Antarctica: Dry Valley...
CGGCGGGTATTGTACTATTGATTGTTTTTTGGCGAGGGGTGGTGAGGGCCGTGGGGGTGTGCGTTTTGGTGCGCTCGGAGAGGTGTTGGAGTGACAGGTCCCGGAAGCGCCTGCTCTGCGGGTCCAGACTTCGCTTCTCGACCTCCAGGGCGTAAAGCCGCTGCGTGTCGGCCAGGAGAGCATCCGATGTGGCGCGTATGTCATCGATCCGCTCGGACATCGTCACTCCTCCTCGAGCGCCGCGGCGCTTATCCTCCGGACACCCACCACCCCTCGCGGTAGACGTACCAGACCTCGACCTGCTCGCCCGCCAGCCCTCTGCGCCGGACGACCGCTCGCGGGTAGCCATCCCTCAACAGTCGTTCCAGAGCTTCGGGTGACTCGACTCCCGTCAGCAGTGATCGGTCCACCACCTCACGGAACCGAAGGTCTTCCCTTGGGTTGATGATGACGGTCGGCGACGTTCGTGTCACGGTGCCCCCAACTCGAGCGTCTACGTACCGCCTCATGGTCAGGCACAGGTCGCTCCAGTGGCGCGGTCCCGCGGCCGATCCTTGTTACCGCGATGTGTCAATCCTCGATGTGTCGATCCGGGGGATCGGTTCAGGACGCGTCGCTGCGCGACCTCTTCGCCTCGCGAAAGGTCCCCACGTCCGCCCACTGGATGCCACACGACAGGCAGGCGATGGCGGGCGGCTGATCGGCTGAGAGCTCGCCCATGCCCAGGATGTCGGCCGTTGGTTGGGCCCCCATCGTGGCTACGTAGGGAAAGCCGAGCAGGCTGACGGTGTGCCGGCCGCAGGCGGGACAGGCCTCCGCGGATCGCTCGGCATCGAGCTCCTGATCCGAACGGGCCTTGGGACGCTGCAAGGGGAGGCTTCGGTAGCGGCGGCGGAGGGGGCTCACGGTCGCGCCGCGATCCTGGCCTGTTGCATGGCGTCCACACTAACAGGCAGGCTGGCCACTTCCGGTCGGAGCCCGGCAGTACTATCGGACTGACACAGGGGGTACCCATCGCCTTCCCCCAGTCGCGACCCAGACGCGGCGACCCTCCGTAGTGCAACGTGCCCATCGAACATCTGCTTCTGCCGGTCAGCGTCATCGTGCTGGCTCACTTCGGCGTCCTTGCTGTCTTCGTGCTGCCGCGCATCAGCAGGGATGGAAACAGGGATCCTCAGGCTGAGCTGCCCCGTCCCGGGCGCGCGCCAACTGGCGCCCGCTTCGACGGACTTGGCACTGAAGCCGCTGGTCTACCTTCCATGTCGGCGATCGACCGCGTCGTGCGCCTGGTCAGCCTTGTCTTCATCGCCACGACCGGCCTCGCGGTGGCCATCAGCGGACGCTTCACTTCGTTCGAGTCGGCGATCTATCTCCTCCTCGCGGCGGCCACCATCGCGGTCGTGATCGCGCGCGTCCTCTTGCCGCCTGCCCTGTTGGGCCGCACTCACCGGGTCGTCCAGGCGAGCGGAGCCATCGGCGTGGTGACGGCGCTCGTGGTGCTCAGCGGGGGTGCGGGCAGCCCGTTCGTGCTGGGTTACTTCGTGATCGTGGCGGCCGCTGCGCTCTCTTCGGAAGATGTGGCACCGGCCGTGGTGGCCATCTTCGCTTCGCTGGCATACCTGCTGGTGGCCGCCATCATGCCGTCATCAGAAGGCCTGAACACGGCAGTCGTGGCAGAGGCCGGCTTCAACGTGGCGGCGCTCGGTCTGCTCGCCTACATCGCGACGGTGGTCGGCGGGCAGCAGCGTCGCGCACGCGAGGCGGCGCTGCGCCTGGCGCGCTTCGACCCGCTCACTGGACTCTATACACGCCACTTCCTGTACAGCGCCATCGAGCGCGAGATAGGCCGGGCTGCCCGTACGGGTCGCGGCTTCTGCCTCCTGATGCTCGACCTGGACGACTTGAAGAAGGTCAACGACACCCACGGCCATCCTGTCGGCGACCGCATCATCAGGGGCGTCGGCGAGGTCATCCGTCGCTCCGTGCGAGAGAGCGACCTGGCCGCCCGCTACGGCGGCGACGAGTTCGTCGTTGTGCTGCCGGAGACGGACTCGATCGGTGCCTTCACGGTCGCCTCGAAATTGCGGGCAGACGTGGCGGCCCTCGTCCTTCGACACGACACCGGGACGATCCAGACATCCATCTCGGCCGGGCTGGTGTGCCATCCCGAGGGCGGTGCCACGCTCGAGCAGCTGATGGCCACCGTGGATGCGGCCATGTACGAGTCCAAGCGGCTGGGCAAGGACCGCATCGTCGGTCCCGTGGCCGCGCTGACCCCGGCAACGCCGACGCCGGCAGCGCCGACCCCGGCAACGCCGACGCCGGCGACGCCCGGGATACGAAGGCGGGCAACACGAACGCCGCGAGCAAGGTCGAGTTAGGACGTTTCGGCAGCCCGGTGTAGAGTCTCGTCATGGCCGACGAGCACGACCGGCCGGGGTACCGCTTCGGGACCCGCGCCATCCGCGCGGCCAGCGTCCCGGCTCCCGTCCATCAGGTTCCCACCGTCGTCCCCATCTACCAGACGGCGACGTTCAGCGCGGACGACTCTGCGGAGCTGGGCGACATCCTGGGCGATCGCCGACCGGGCTACGCCTACTCGCGTATCGATAACCCCACGGCCGCGGCGATGGCCGACGCCGTCGCGCTCTTGGAGGGTGCTGAGGCTGGGTACGCTCTCGGTTCAGGCATGGCCGCCATCCACGCGGCGGTGACCTCGTTGGTCAAGGCCGGTGACCGGATCGTCTCCACGCGCGCCGTGTACGGCAGCACGCGCACGCTCTTCTCCAAGGTCCTGTCCCGCTTCGGCGTGCACACCGACTTCGTCGATCCCATCGACCTCCAAGCCGTGGAGGCGGCCCTCGTCTCGGGCGCCACTCTGCTCTATCTCGAGACCATCTCCAATCCGACCATCGTGGTGGGTGATCTGGCGCGCCTCATCGAGCTCGCCCATCAGCACGGAGCGAAGGTCGTGGTCGACAACACGTTCGCGTCGCCCTACCTGTGCCGGCCCATCGAGCTCGGCGCCGACCTGGTCGTGGAGTCTGCCACCAAGTGGTTGGGCGGACACTCCGATGTGGTGGCCGGGGCCGTCGTGGGCAGCCGCGCAGCCATCGACGACGTGCGTGAGATGCAGACCGACATCGGGGGCATCGTGGCGCCATTCAGCGCCTTTCTGGTGTTGCGCGGCATCGAGACCTTGCACGTGCGCATGGACCGCCACAGCCAGACGGCGTTGGAGGTGGCGCGTTATCTGGAGAGCCAGGACGGCGTCCGTGCGGTCTTCTATCCGGGCCTGCCCAGCCATCCGCAGGCGCAGGTAGCGCAGCGGCTCCTCCGCGCCGGGGGCGGCATGCTGGCCCTCGACCTCGGTGAGCGTGCCGCCGCCAGCGCCTTCCTGGACGCGTTACGCCTCCCGCCGCGCACGGCCTCTCTGGGCGCGGTACATACCATCGCAGTCCATCCGCCTTCCACCACGCACCGTCAGTTCGACGATGCGGAGTTGGCCGCCTCAGGGATCCCCCCGGGCCTGGTGCGCATCTCGGTGGGCCTGGAGGATGCGGAGGACCTCATCGCCGACGTAGCGGCCGGCCTCGCCGCCGCCCGGTCGACCGTTCCCGTATAGGGTCGAGTGGGTCAGTCATCGCGACCGTAAGCCTGGGTACCCGACGCACCATCGCGCGCCGCGATCCATTCTCGCGTCTGGGGCGGTCGATCTGGCGCACGCTCACCAGTGTCCGCTTCGCGGTGCTCCAGATCACCCTCCTCGTGGTGGCCGGCCTGATCGGGACCGTCCTGCGCCAGGTGCCAGGTTCCGCCCTGCGTGACCCTGCCGCGTACGCGGCGGAGATGGCGCGGCTTCACCAGCGGTATGACGGGCTGGATCTGCTCGGCATCCAGATCGGCCCAGGCATGGTCGACCTCTTCGAGCGCCTCGGCTTCTTCCGGGTCTTTGCTGCCCCCTGGTTCGTGGCCCTGCTTTCGCTGCTGGTGCTGAGCATCTTCGTGTGCACGCTCGACCGCACGCCCAAGCTGTGGCGCGGCGTTCGGCGTGTGACGGTCGAGCAACCGCCCGCCTTCTTCGACCTGCACCTTCCCGAACGAGCGAGCTTCTCGGAGGAGCAGTTGACGGGCGCTGAGGTTACGGCCGTCCTGCGCGGCAAGCGCTACCGGATCCGCAGGGCCGTGTCCGATGACGGATCGGTCACCTGGATCTACGGCGACCGGAACCAGTACATGAAGATGGCCACGCTCCTGACGCATCTCGGTCTCATCCTCTTCCTGGCCGGCGGTGCCGTGACCGCCGCCCTCGGCTTCGAGACGGTGGTCTTCGTGGGGGAGGGCCAGACGGCGCCCGTCCAGGCGGTGGGCACGCCGGGCAACCTGCTGGTCAAGAACATCAGCTTCGAGGCTCCTCGGCGCGCGAACGGGACTTTCGAGGACTTTCGCACCGACCTGGCGGTCTACCAGGACGGCCGGCAGGTCGCGCGCAAGACGATCCGCGTCAACGATCCACTGCAGGTGCAGGGCTTCGTATTCCACCAGAACACCTTCGGTCCCAGCGCGGACATCGAGGTGCGCGACGAGGATGGTCGCCTGGTGTGGACGGGACCCATCATCCTGGCCGGCGAGGTGGCGGGCCTGCCGCAAGGCTTCCTGACCATCCCCGGCTCGGCCATCGGCATGCTTCTATTCCTCCAGACCGACACGATGGGCACGCCGCTGCTGGCCCTGACCGGGCTCGGCCCGACCACCTCCGACGGCTCGAGCGGGATCATCTTCAACGCGCGTCTGGGAGTCGGTGCGACATCCGATCCTGTCGACACGGGCGGCTACGCCGTGACCTGGACCAGGCCTGGGGCATGGACCGGCATGGTCATCAAGAACGACCCGGGCGCGCCCATCATCTGGACGGCCTTCGGGGCGCTCATCGTGGGCTTGATGCTCAGCTTCTACTTCCCGCGACGCCGCGCGTGGGTTCGACTCAGCTCGCAGGGTGGCGTGCAGCTGGCCATGCTGACCGATCGATACGTCGACGCTGAGCGGGAGTTCGCGGGTCTCCTGGAAGACCTCTCGGCGCGCAGCGGACGCCGCCCGGAACGCGCCAACGTCCTGGAAGTGAGTGCCTGACGATGCCCACGCTAAGCGACGTCTGGCATGCCGTGTTCCCGGCGGCACACGCGCTGGCTGAGCCACCCCAGCGCGAGGTCGGCTGGGTGCGCGTGCTCAAGCCGCGAGTGCCTGCCTTCGATGCCCTCGAAGCCACCGACCTGGCCATCCTGCCCATGCCCGCGCTGCGCGAGCTGGCGGCCTCGGGCGAGGTCGAGCCGAGCAGCGTGGTGGACGTGGTGGCTCGGGCGGCCGGTTCCGGCGTGCTGGTCGTGGGCGCCGAGGCGGGCGAGGCGCTGGCGGCCGAAGCCCTGGAGCGGGCAGCGGCGCTGGGCCTCGGTGCGTTCATGCTGGGCGAGGTCGAGTCGCAGACCCTGGAGCGGTCCGTCATCGGCTACCTCGTCAACGGACAAGCAGAGTTGGAGCGACAGGCCAGCATGCTCGAGTCCATCCTGGAACGGCTGGCACTGGAGGGTCGCGATCTGGAAGCGCACACGGCCGCCATCGCGCGCTTCCTGGGCCGTGCCGTGGCCCTGGAACGGCCGCGCGGCCGGCCCATCGCCATCCACGCACCAGCTGATGTCGCCTCGGCGGCGGTTGCCGCAGCGGCCTACATCACCCATCCACGCCGCACGGCGTTGCGAGTGCGTCTGCCTGACCCTGCTGGCGACGCTGGAGCGCTCGTGCTGCTTGGCCCCTCTCCCCCGACCGAGCTCGAGCGCGTGATCGCGGAGCGAGTGGCCGGACTGTTGGCGCTGGAGATGCGACGCGGGGGCGTGGCGGTCGACGCGTCCGATGCTTCCCGGGCGGTCAGCCACCATCTCCCGGCGGAGGGTCCGCCGTGGGTCTCTCTGGTGGCCCGCCAACTGCACCTGGACCGACCGTCCAGCGTGACCGAGCGCGATCGGTTACGGGTGGAGATCGGCCGCCTGGAGCCCGGTCGCCGGCTGGCACTGCGCGGTGACGCGGCAAGTCTGGAACTGCGCATCGTATCCGTGGCCGATGAGCAGGACCCGATGGGCCTGGGCATCGCGGCGCGCGTGGCGTCCGTGGCCGGTCGACCGGTAGCGGTCTCCCGGCCTTACGCCGAGGCCGAGCAGCGCGCCCTCGCCGAAGCGGAGGCACGCGCGACGCTCGAGGCCGTGGAAGCTCTGCGGCCGGAGGAGCTGGCCGGTGCCGGGGCGGCGGACCCGAACATCGTGGTCTGCCGGGCGGATCGGCTGGCGGCCTACCGGCTCTTGGCCTCGCTACACGACGTGGCCGACGGGCAGCGACAGGCGCGCATCCTGCTGGGGTCGCTACTCGAGGGACGCCCGGCGCGAGTCAAGGAGCGCTTGGAGACGCTGCGAGCCGTGCTCGACGGCTCCGGCGTGGCGGGTGCCGCTGCAGCTCTGGGTGTGCATCGCAACACACTGGCCTACCGCCTGACGCGCATCGAGGAAAGGACCGGCTGGAACCTGGACGATGCGGCACTACGCTTCGCGTTGGGCATGGCGGTTCGCATCGTGCAAAGTGCACAAGAAAGTGGCGCCACAGAGCCGAGTCTGGCACAGCACGTGGCGCCCGCCGACCGCTAGACTTGCTTCAGTAGTGCGAGCCGCCCAAGACGCCGCGCGCACTTAGTGGTGACGCTCGCGACCCGGCAGCGTCGAGAAGGGAGCTCGGGATTGGTCATCGAGATCGAGTCGAAGGATCCGCGTGCCGTGATCGAGGCGGCCAAGGAAGCCAACATCCGCTTCGTCCAGCTGCAGTTCACGGACATAATCGGTGCGGTCAAGTCGGTCACCATCCCGCTCCATCGACTCACCGAGTCGCTCGCGCACGGGACCTGGTTCGACGGGAGCTCCATCGAGGGTTTCACGCGCATCGCCGAGAGTGACCAGTGGCTGAAGCCGGACATGGACACCTTCGCCGAGCTTCCGTGGCAGCCCGGACACGGCACGCTGGGAGCAGGACCACTGGGCAGTCGGGGCACGGCCCGTGTCATCTGCGACGTCTACACACCCAACGGCGAACCGTTCGCGGGCGATCCTCGCTTCGTGCTCAAGCGTCAACTGGCACGAGCCACCGCCCTGGGATATGTCTGGAACACCGGGCCGGAGTTGGAGTTCTTCCTCTTCCGCCGCGACGAGAAGGGCGAGATCGCGCCACTGCCGCACGACCAGGCCGGCTATTTCGACTTCAGCACGGACCTGGCCGGCGAGGTCCGGCAGGACATGGTCAATGCCCTGGAGGGGTTCGGTATCAAGGTCGAGGCGGCCCACCATGAGGTGGCTCCCGGCCAGCATGAGATCGACTTCGAGTACGCCGATGGGCTGCGCACTGCGGACAATGCCCTGACCTTCAAGTTCACCCTCAAAGCGGTCGCGCAGCTTCACGGGCTTTACGCCACGTTCATGCCCAAGCCCATCTTCGGCATCAATGGGTCGGGCATGCACGTGCATCAGAGCCTCTTCTCGATGGAGGAGCAGCGCAACGCCTTCGCCGACCCGGAGAACAAGTACGGACTCTCCGACGTGGCACGTGCCTACATGGCGGGCATCCTCGCGCACGCCCGGGGTATGAGTGCCGTCCTCGCGCCGCTGGTCAATTCGTACAAGCGGCTGGTACCCGGATACGAGGCACCGACCTACCTGACCTGGGGCCGAACCAATCGGTCGGCGCTCATCCGGGTGCCCAAGGTGTCACCAGGTCGCTCCATCGAGGCCACGCGTGTGGAAGTGCGCTGCCCCGACCCTTCGTCCAACACGTACCTGGCATTCGCGGTGATGCTCGCTGCCGGGCTGGACGGCGTGGAGAAGGGCATGGAACTCGACGAGCCGGTGGAGGAGAGCCTCTACGCGATGGAGGCAGCGCGCATCAAGGAGAAGGGCATCCGCGAGCTGCCGGGCACCCTTGGCGAGGCCATCGAGGAGCTGGAGCGGGACGAGGTGGTGTGCGCCGCACTGGGTGACCACGTGGTCTCACGCTTCATCGATGCCAAGCGCGAGGAATGGAACGAGTACCGGATGCAGGTCACGTCATGGGAGATCGATCGCTACCTCGACATGTTCTAGGGCCCAACCGATGGACGACGCTGATACCTTCGGGGGCATGGGAGACATGATCCGCATCCAGGCGGTGGCCGGAGATACAGATACCTACCTCGCGCCGGCGCGCCCGTCGCCGGGTGGGCCCGTCCTGCTGCTCCACCCGTTCTACAGCGGCATCTTCGAGGCCCCGACCGGAGTCGCCTACCTCGGCCATTTCGCCGAGCACGACGATTTCGAGGACTCCGCCCAGGTGCCTGACCTCGACAACACGCTCAACGAGGGCAGCGCGGCGTACGTCTACCCGGGCACGAAGCACTGGTTCGTCGAGGCGGATCGCCCCGAGTACGACGCCGACGCCAGCGACCTCGCCTACGGGCGCACGGTGGCCTGCCTGCGCGAGCAGCTCGCCTAGGGCGATCCAGGCCGGCTGTGCTCGGCCGAGGCGTGGCCGCGGAGTAGGTTCCCTTCGTGGCCGCGTCTGCCGCAGTGTGCTCGACCTGATCGCCTCCATCGACTGGGAGCCGACGGAGTGGTATGCGCCACGCGACCCGGTGTAGCCCATCGCACAGACGAGGAAAGCGCACGACGGTAAGGTGGGTACATGCGCATGTCTCGCCTTGGCATCATGGGAGTCGGTACCGCCATCCTCCTTGGCGGCGTACTCCTCCTGCTCCTGTGGTCTGCGTCTGTGCGCCCAGGTCTGGCTCCGGCGACCGGCGGCGCAGCGGGCTCCGAGCCGCCACGGGGAGCATCGCCCTCGGCGCCGTCGCTGGTGCCCACGGCCGAGCCGTCGTCTCAGGGTTCGTTGGCCGATCTCCGAGTATCCACCGCCGGGTGGCGCACTGACTTCACCCGCTCCAACGTCGACCTCGGCGAGATCATCGGTGGGGGACCAGGCAAGGATGGGATCCCGGCCGTTGACGAGCCGCGCCTCGAGTCCATCGAGGCGGCCGCCACCTGGCTGTCCGATCAGGCGCCGGTGATCGCGTTGGAGGTCGACGGTGAGGCGCGGGCGTATCCCCTAGCCATCCTGATCTGGCACGAGATCGTGAACGACACCATCGCGGGTGCGCCGGTCGTCGTGACCTTCTGCCCCCTGTGTAATACCGCGCTGGTGTTCGAGCGGACGGTCGACGGCGTCACCTCCGACTTCGGGACCACGGGCAATCTTCGCTTCAGCGACCTCGTGATGTACGACCGGCAGACCGAGACCTGGTGGCAGCAGGCCACCGGGCGGGCCATCGTGGGTGAGCTGACCGATACGCAGCTGGTGTTCCTGGCTTCGCAGATCGTCTCCTTGGGCGACTTCGCCGATGCCTACCCCGGGGGCACAGTACTCAGCCGCGATACGGGGAACCCGCGCGACTACGGCCGCAACCCGTATCCCGGCTACGACCGCGCCGACCAGGAACCATTCTTGTTCGAGGGCGTGGTCGACGGTCGCATCGCACCCAAGGAACGGGTGGTCACGGTCGAGCTGGCTGATGAGGCGGTGGCCTATCCCTATTCCGAGCTCCGCAAAGTGGGACTGGTCACCGAGCAGGTAGGCGGTGAGCCGATCGTGGTCCTCTGGGAGCCTGGCACCGCTTCGGCACTGGACGCGCCAGTCATCGACGAGGGACAGGACGCTGGAGGGACCGGCGTATTCCGGCCGGAAGCGGACGGCCGGATGCTCACGTTCAGCCGAGGAGGGCCCGACGCACCGGTCGTTGATATCGAGTCCGGCTCGACCTGGGACATCACCGGAAGGGCGACCGACGGTCCCCTCGAGGGTACTCGCCTGGAGTCGATCCCTCACGGCGACCACTTCTGGTTCGCTTGGGCAGCCTTCGAGCCGTCGACGCGCATCTGGACCGCGGACGGCACCGCACCCGTCGCAGGCTCCGCTTCCGCCCAGCCCGCCCCAGCTCCTTCCGCGTCATCGCAGGGGCTCGTCGGGCGGCTGCCCGCACAGATCACAGGGCTGCCACTCGATGCGGCCGAGATCGACGTCGCTCGCCTGCTGACCAACGACCTCCCGATCATGGACCTCGAGGATCTTCGATCTGTCGTGATGCAGTCCGGCGTCAGCCCGGAGCGCTTCGAGATGGCCACTGGCGCCGCGACGGATGGAGCGGGAGGGAAGGTCACCATCACTGCCTTCCGGGCGCTTGGCGGGAGTCCCTCGCGGCTACGGCTCGCCGTCACACGCGCGGCCGGCACGCTTCTTCCGCTCAGCGTCAGCGAGGGCGATCACGCCTCGAGTCGCGTCATGTTGCTCGGGGATGTCGTCTATCTCATCACGTCCGCGGACTTGGAACTGCTCGCGGCAGCCGCCGAGGCGCTGACCGAAGAGGGCTCCTGATACGAGACGGCCCCGTTCACGTCCGGCTAGACTGCGCCGATGATGGTGGCAGGCTCGGAGGGGTTCAGTGAGAAGCTAGGCCTGCTGCGCGAGCTGGATCTCTTCCGAGGCTTGAGCGACTCCGACATCGAGGCCATCGGGCACTCGACCACGATGACCCATTGCCGACCCGGTCAGCGCCTCCTGTCCCCTAGTGATCCACCCGATCGCATCCACATCATCAAGAAGGGTCGCGTGCGGGTGTACCGGGTCACGCCCGACGGCAAGCAGCTGACGCTGGACATCTATGAGCGGGGAACGATCCTGGGTGACATGCGAATGCTGGGCCAGGATCGACTGCCTGAGGCATACGCCGAGGCGATCGATGACGGCGTGATCTGCACCTTATCGCCGGAAGAACTGCGCCGGCTCGTGGAGCGATATCCGAGCATCGGGGTAAACGTCATCCGGTATCTCGCGAGCCGGCTCCACGAGGCGGAGCGCGAACTCGAGGCGATGGCCTACCAGCGGGTGGACCAGCGGCTGGCGCGCAAGCTCATCGACCTCGGCCAGCGCTTCGGGGTGCGGACCGTCCGCGGCACGCTCATCCAGGCCCGTCTGACCCAGCAAGAACTGGCCGACATGATCGGTACGACGCGAGAGACGCTGGCCCACACGCTTGGTGACTTCCGTCGCGAGGGTCTCCTCACGACGGAGCACCACCAGGTGGTGATCCGCGATGCAGAACGGCTGCTAGGGGTCGCTCGTGGCGATCCGGGTCAGCCCCGCGAGAGCTGAGGGTCGCTTCGTCGGGCTCGCACGGTCCGGTCCAGGTAGAGGCCCAGCAGCGACCCGAAGACGAACGTGTGCGCGATGAATTGGATCACCGGATCCGTCCCATCGGGGAACCATCGCCACCCGCCGATCGGCGCGACCACGTAGAAGTTCACCAGCCACAGGATCAGACCCGCAAGGCTGGTCCAGGCGACGAGCGCGACCGTGCTGGACCGGATCGGGGCGACCAGGCCCGCGATCACCGCGACGCTCGCACCGAAGATAGCGGACAACATCATGTGAACGGCGATGCCGACTCCTCCTGCCTCGAGGAGTGACGTGCTGCTGGGCTCCAACGCCTGACTGCCAAGGGCGATGCCGCCGATCATCCGCAGGGGCATGAAGAACGCTTCGCCACCCATCTGGACCGTGGCCATGACCATCTCGAAAAGGGCGAAGACGATGCCCGCGAGCAGCCCACCGATGGCGCCATGCTTGGCCCACCGGCCGAGGTCGGCTTGGTCGGACCCGTGGGCAGGGTCGACGGGATCGGTCTGGATCGTGCTTGTCTCCATGGGAACCTCTCGAGCCATTGTTTGGTGAGCATAGGTTGACGGCAGGTTGGGGCGGCGGATGTGGCGGAGGACACAACCGCGGATCCGTTGCTCACATCGTTCCTCACGCGACGACGCGACGACGCTCTACCCTCACAGGGCAAGGCTCCCCCAGCCCTGGTCCCGCTGAGTCGGCTCAGCGCATCACCGCCCCTGATGCCCGGGGTCCCCGCGACCCTGTCCCAGAGAGACGAACGAGTTGTCACGATGAGCGAACAACGAGCATCGCCCGACGGGCTACTGACTCCCTGGCCATCCGGTCCTAGGCCAGCCGCGTGGCATGGACATAGGTCACTCGACTCGGCCGTGCTTGGCCGCCGTCCACCGTGCTTGGGCAGTTGGGGGAACGGGGCGCCACGCTCTTTCGTGACGCGGCCGTCGCCCTTCGCCCCTCCAGAGCCTGCGTCGCAGCGCCGTCCTGTTCGGCGATGATGACGGATCGACTCGATACGGGGCGATCTCGCGAGACATCGGAGATGACGCATGTCCAGCCGGACGACCGCGGATGGTCGCGAGCTGAGTCTTGCTCCGGCCGCCTTAGACGCCCTCGGCGCGCGTCCCCATCAGTTCGCCGCCATCCACGCCGATGGTGTTGCCGGTCATCCAGTGGAGCTTCGGCGAGGCCAGCGCGATGAGCGCCTCGGCCACATCCTCCGTGCGCGTCATCCGACCCCCCGGGTTCTGCGCCGTGGCGGCCTTTACCAGGTGCTCGTGGCCCGGGATACGGCGCAGAGCGGGAGTGTCCGTGATGCCGGCACGGATGGCGTTCACGGTGATGCCGTGTGGCATCAACTCCAGCGCCAGCTGGCGGCAGTGAGACTCGAGGGCAGCCTTGGCCGCACTGACCGGGCCGTAGGTCGGGACGACGTGGACGGCTCCCTCGCTGGTCAGGGCGAAGATGCGGCTGCCGTTAGCGAGCAGGCCAGCGTGAAAGAGGTCGCGCACCCAGTAGATCATCGAGTGGGCCATGACATCGGCCGTCATCTCGAGCTGCTTGCGGGTGATCTCCTTCTTGGTCGGATCATCCGTGATGTATGAGAGCGTCGTGCCGAAGGCCAGTGAGTGCAGGAACACGGCGATGAATGGCTCGAAGCCCGCTGCGCGGCGTTCATCGAAGCGACTCTTGGTGTCCTGGATGACCGCCTGACGCTTCTCCTCGTCGGCCGCGTTCACGTTGTGAAAGGCGACTGGTACCCCGTGCGACGCGACGGTGTCCCGCACCTCGTTGGCCGCCGCCATCGTCCCCCGCAGGTCGAGGTGAACGCCCACCACGGGGTAGCCCTCGCGCGCCAGCGCAGTGGAGCAGGCCGCTCCGAAGCCGCTGCTGGCGCCGAGCACCATGGCCCATCGTTCGCGGCGATCGGTGGTGGGGTCGGTCATGCCTCTGTCTCCAGCGCGGTGCGCGTATTCGTCGGTGCGGTGGTGTGTCCGTCGCCGCCGAGTGTACGGTCAGGCTTGGTAGTCTGGCGTGGATGGAGGTGACGGAGCCGGCAGCGCGATCGGTCGACGATGGCGTGAACCCCGTCCGGACCCTCTGGCTGTTGAGCGCCGGCCACGCCGTGAACCATGCGCAGGCCGCACTGCTGCCGCTGGTCTACATCGCCATCATCGCCGAGTTCGGGGTCAGCGTGGCGTCCATCGCCTTCCTAGCCGCGGCCGGCAGCTTCCTCTCGGGCATGGTGCAGCTGTCATACAGCGGCATCACCAGGTACGTCTCGCGACGCTCGATCCTGTCCCTGGGCAGTGTCGTCTTCGGCGGCGGCATGGCGGCCCAGGCACTGGCGCCCGGATTCGTGCCCTTCGCCGTGGCCAACATCGTCAGCCGCTTGGGAGGCTCGCCCCAGCATCCCGTGGGCAACGCCCTGCTCGCCGAGCAGTTCCCCACCCACCGTCGTGGCTTCGCCATCAGCGCCCACATCGCGGGCGGCAATCTGGGTACGGTGGCTGTGCCGCTCGTCGGTGCCTGGCTGATCAACGAGGTGATGGGCTGGCGCCTGACCGTGGTGCTCTTCGGCGCACCGGCGATCCTCATCGGGCTGGCCATGTGGATGCTCATCCGCGAGAGTGGCGCAGACCGAGCCGCGGCGCGGGCAGAGGGCAGCGTGCGCCAGGCCTTCGGCCGCATCCTGCGCGATCGCGACCTGCTGCTCGTCTACCTCTCGGCCATGCTGGGGGGAGGCGGGCGCGGCCTGGGCGTGCTCAACATCTTCGTGCCCCTCTACCTGGCCCTCGTGGTGGGGCTGGACACATTGACGGTCTCCCTGATGTACACGGTGCTCGTCATCGGATCCGTGCCCGGCCCGATCATCGCCGGCTGGCTCTCCGACCGCTATGGCCGCCGGCCGTTGATCGTGGTGGCCTACCTGGCCGGGGCCGCCTCCCTGGCCGCCTTCGTCCTCGCCGGGTCGAACGTGCCGGCGCTGTGGGTGGCCATCGTGCTCATGAGCATCTTCAACTTCGTGGAGAGCCCACAGCTCCAGGCGTTGCTCGCTGATCTGGCACCGCGGGGCATCCGCGACGCGTCATTCTCGGTCTACTTCACGCTGGCTTTCGGGGTCGGGTCGCTCTGGGTGGCGGTCTACGGCGCGGTCATCGACACGTTCGGCGAGGCGCAGGGCCTGCCCATCACGTTCTGGTTGATGGCCGCGGCGTTCGTGGTGGCGGCCATCACGGTGCTGCCCATCCGGGTCGAGGAGCGCCTCAGCGCCCAGCGCGCGGATGATGAAGCCGCCGGCGAGGGCCGCCCATGACCGGCGAGTTCGCCGATGCCGCGGAGGAAGTCGCCGATCGCCCGGTCGCTGACGATCCCATCGGTCGCGTCCTGTCTCTGTCCGAGTTCGAGGGCATGGCGGAACGCCTGCTCGACCGCGCGTCGTTCGACTACATCGCGGGCGGCTCGGGCGAGGAGATCACGCTGCGCGACAACGTCGCGGCCTTCCGCCGTCGCCGGCTGCGGCCGCGGGTCCTGGTCGACGTCACCGAGGTGGACCTCTCGACCCAGCTGCTCGGCCAACGCGTGGAGGTGCCCTTCGGCGTAGCCCCCATGGCATTCCAGCACATGGCCCACCGCGAGGCGGAGGTAGCCATGGCGCGGGCGGCTCGCTCAGCGGGTGCCATGTTCTCCCTCTCGACGCTGTCCAGCGTCGCCCTGGAGACCGTTGCTGGGGCCGCCGGTGGGCGCTGGTTCCAGCTGTATGTGCATCGTGACCGGGCTGTCTCGCGAGATCTCGTGGCGCGGGCCGAGGCGACAGGCTACACGGCCATCGTTCTCACGGTCGATCTGCCCGTGGCCGGTTACCGCGAGCGCGACCTGCGCAACGACCTCCCTTACCCCGAGCGCTTCGGCAACTTCCAGGGCGAGGGAACGGCGGGTCGGCCGCTGCTGGAGGTCATCGGCGGCTTCAACGAGCGCGGGCTGACCTGGCCGGACGTCGACTGGGTGCGCGGCCTGACGGACCTGCCCGTCGTCATCAAAGGCGTCATGACCGGTGAGGACGCGGCACTCGCTGTGGAGCATGGAGCGGCCGGCGTGTGGGTGTCCAATCACGGCGGACGCCAGTTGGACCGAGCCTTCGCGTCGATCGATGTCCTTGACGAGGTCGTGACTGCCGTCGACGGCCAGGCCGAGATCTACCTGGACAGTGGCGTTCGCCGCGGCACGGACGTGGCGATCGCGCTGGCCATGGGTGCGAAGGCCGCCTTCATCGGTCGGCCGATGGGCCTCGCCCTGGCGGTCGGCGGAGAGGCGGGGGCGGCGCGTGCGCTCGAGCTGGTCGCGGCGGAGCTGCGTATCACCATGGCCCTGATGGGCGCCACATCGGTCAACGAACTGCAGCGTGGGATGGTCCACCCTTAGCTCCGGCGGCGGACGGGTTCAGAGCCTGGGCTATACTCCCCCTCCGCTGGCGCCGTGCGCCGCGGGTCCCTCGGTCGGGGCGTGGCTCAGCTTGGTAGAGCGCAGCGTTCGGGACGCTGAGGTCGGAGGTTCAAATCCTCTCGCCCCGACCATAAGCAACAAATAGCTCGAGGCGCTCCGGGATGGCGGCGGCGAACCCGTGAGCGATGGCCGAGTCGGTCAGTCGCATCGTCAACTCCGTGAAGCCGCGCGCCTCGATGCGCTCGAAGAGCGCTTCGGCCAACATCCGGCGACCCCGTCCACCTTCGGCCGCCCGCCACGTCCCTGCCAGATCGCGCAGGTAGCGGACCGCGACGGCGGCCGGGATGCCATCCTGATCACGCTCGCGCTTGGCTTCCGCCTCGTCGTTGTCGAGCGTCCTCATGACCCTGTCCAGCGCCGCCGTGTCACGATCGTTTCGGTAGCGGCTCATGGCGGCATCACGCTCACGTTCGATACGTGCCAGCGCCAAGCGGTCGGGTCCCGATGGTGGTGCCGTCACCGTGCCGACCACGCGGGTCAGCGTCTCGGCCCGCAGCGAGACCTCTTGAAGCACCCGGCCGACGGCATCCTCATACAGCTCGCGCCGGTAGCCC